>Ga0056121_1000092_pt1 | contig 43620 bp, 41 predicted proteins | sample WorMetHEROISLAND_FD_83872 | JGI IMG/M metagenome (GOLD analysis project Ga0056121, IMG submission 83872) | Marine gutless worms symbiont microbial communities from Max Planck institute for Marine Microbiology, Germany - Olavius sp. 1 HERON ISLAND ...
ACGTGAAGATCTTCGATCTGCTGCGCCGGCGCGTCTGGTGGCTGCCACCGTTCGTGTCGTCGACCGTGGCGTCGGCCGTCGACACCGCGCTGTTCTTCTCGCTCGCCTTCGCCGGTACCGGCGTGCCCTGGGTCACCCTGGCACTGGGCGATTACCTGGCCAAGCTGGCGATGGCGGTCGCCATGCTGCTGCCCTATGGCGGCGCCCTGCGGCTTACGGCGCCGCGCTCGGCCTGAGTTTGCGGACGGCTCGTCGGCCGGCTTCCGTTCCGCGTGATCTATGGCGCCTCGCCACCGGCCGATATAACCGGGCCTGGATGGCCAGGTTTGTGACGACCGTGGCACCGCGCTCGCGACTTGAAGCGCGTGAGGTTTCGTAACATATCCGTCACAATACCAACCAAAGACGGTGCTGCGGGGCGGCGGGAAGAACCTCTGTTGCCGACGACATCGAGCCTGGGGCGGGGATATGACGCCCGCAGCTGATGTGTGATCAAGGTCTTGGGGGATGAATTGATCCGGTCCGTCCGTGGCAGTGCCGAGGCGAAGTCCGCCGCCGATGTGCCCGACGCCATCAAGCACCCCGCCCTGCGCCAGCTCTATCATTACTGGCTGGACAAGCGCGGCGACCGGGTGATGCCGGCGCCAGATGAGATCGATCCGGTCGAGCTCAAGTTCATCCTGGGCAACCTGATGCTGATCGACGTGACGCATGATCCGCTGGATTTCACCATGCGTCTGCATGGCACCAACCTCGTCCAGCGAACCGGCGTCGACCTGACGGGCAAGGGTGAGAAAGATGCACCCAGTCCGGGCACGGCCCGGATTGCCGTCGGCGATTTCACCTATGTGGTAGAGAACCGTGAGCCGTTCCATCGGGAATTGAACCAACTGATCGACGACAGCATGTGGCGCTACGAAGGCCTGGCGCTGCCGCTGTCGGTCGCTGGCAGCCGGGTGGACCGCTTGGTCGTTGGCGTTATTCACGTTATCTGACAACCGGGTCGGTACGCGCGGACAGGGCGTTGCGCGTTCTGTCGGACGGGGTCGTGCCACCGGCCGCCCGTTCAGGGTGGTCAGGGTCCTGGCGCGGGAGAGTGGCAGAGCTTGCCGATGGCGGACATCGAACAACAGATCGAGCACGCGGCCCTGCGCCGTCTGTACCGTTACTGGCTCGAGAAGCGCCGTGGTCGGTCGATGCCGGCGCCAGGCGACATCGATCCGCTGGAGCTCAAGTTCGTGCTCGGCAATCTGATCCTGGTCGATGTCGAGCAGCCGTCGGGAAAATTCCGCGTCCGGCTCTACGGCAGCAACCTGGCGCAGCGGATGGGATACGACATCACCGGCAAGTACATGGACGAGCATCCACTGCCGGCGTTTGCCGAGTCGGTCACCCGGCGGTTTGCCAGGGTCGCGCAGTCCGCGCAACCGCTGGCTGAGCGTGCCGAGTTCTTCGTCGAGGGGCGCGCTCACCGGTTCGACGGTCTGATCCTGCCCTTGTCGGCCGACGGCGAGAGCGTCGATCGCTTGCTGGTCGGCGTGATGCGCGATACCTAGACAACCCATCCGACGAGCCCAGCTTCAAGCGGGCGCAGGGTGCGTTCGCCGCACCACGAGCTCTACGAGCGCTTCGTCGACGACCGCAAGCGGCGCCTGGAAGGCCTGTTCCTGCCGCTGTCGGTCGATGGCAGCCGGGTCGACCGGTTGCCGGGCGGTCAGATCGACATGGGTTGAGCCATCGCCCGGCCGGGACGGCGTGCGCCGGCCCGACGTTTGGGTTGCGGTTTGTCAGTCACTCACCAATAGTGCTGGGGCCGTCGGACAGAAGGTGCCGACAGTTTCCGTCCGGTGCGGGAGATACCATGACGGTCGGGATTGCCGCGCAGATCGAACACGAACGGCTCTGCCGGCTCTATGAGCACTGGCTCGCCAAGCGCGGCGGGCGCCTGATGCCGATGCCGCACGACATCGATCCGCTCGACCTGAAGTTCATCCTCGGCAACCTGATCCTGGTCGACGTCGACGAGCTGCCGCCGTCGTTTCATGTCTGCATCTACGGCAGCAACCTGGCGCAGCAGTTGGGCTACGACATGACGGGCAGGAACATGGCGGAGCATCCCGTGCCCCGGTTCGGCGCGGCCGTGGTCGACCGGTTCACGCGGGTGACGGAAGAACGCCAGCCGTTCTGGGAGCGCGCCCGCCTCAACGTCGACGGCCGCGAGCATCGCTTCGAAGGCCTGATCCTGCCGTTGTCGCGCGATGACCGCAGTGTCGACCGCCTGCTGGTCGGCCTGATGCAGGACATTTGAGCTTGGTTGCGAGGCAACGCGCCAAGTTCAGGGCATCAACACGGCTGTCGCGGTGGACCGGCGCGTGAACGATCTCGATGATCGCATCGAGCGCGAGGTGCTGCGCCAGCTGTACCGCTACTGGCTGGCGAAGTGCGATGGCCGGATCATGCCGACGCCTCAGGACGTCGATCCGGTGGAAATGCGCTTCATCATCGGCAACCTGCTGCTGGTGGATGTCAGCGAGGGAGCAGAACGCTTCGCTGTCCGTCTGCACGGCACCAAGCTGGCCGAGCGCTTCGGCTTCGACATGACTGGGAAACGCGCGGAGGACTTCCCATACCAGGAGTACCGGAGGTTTTCAGAGCGGCAGTTCGCCGCGGCGGTGGCGGCCAGGGCACCGCACTACGTGCGCGAAGACATCGTTGCCGATGACCGGATACGCCGGGTGGAGGCGCTGATCCTGCCGCTGTCGCGCGATGGCGTACGGGTCGAACGGCTGCTGGTCGGCACCTTTCACGACGAATAGCCGGCGCGCCCTTTTTCTTCAGTTGGAACCGCTACCGGTAGACCCGGGCTTTCGCCGGCGATTCGCCAACCTCGCCTGAAACGCCGGCGTCCATGCACGCGACAACGCAATGGGCCGGACCTCGTCACTCGCTGTGGCCGCTGCCACCTGATGCAGACGCGCTCTAGGACGGCAGCATCTTCCCCGGGTTCATGATGTTGTCGGGGTCGATGGCCTGCTTGAGCAGGCGCATGACGCTGACCGCTTCGCCGTGCTCGGCGACCAGGAACTTCGCCTTGCCCAGGCCAACGCCGTGTTCGCCCGTGCAGGTGCCGTCCATCGCCAGGGCCCGCATCACCAGGCGCTCGTTGATCTCCTCGGCCTGGCGGCGCTCGTCGGGGTCGTTGGGGTCGAGCACGAAGGCGAGGTGGAAGTTGCCGTCGCCGACGTGGCCGACCAGCGGGGCGGGAATGGTGCAGTTCTCTTCCAGGTCGCGCTTGGTCTCGAGGATGCACTCGGCCAGCCGGGAAATCGGCACGCAGACGTCGGTTGCCCATAGCTCGCAGTTGTTGCGCAGCGCCTTGCAGGCATAGGCGGCGTCGTGGCGGGCCTGCCACAGCTTGTTGCGCTCCTCGGCGTTGGTGGTCCAGCTGAAATCGCCGCCGCCGAATTCGCCGGCCAGGTCGCGCACGATTTCCGACTGTTCGGCCACGCCGGCCTCGGTGCCGTGGAACTCCAGGAACAAGGTGGTCTTTGCCGGATAGTCGAAGCCGGAGTAGCGGTTGATGGCATCGAGCTGGACGTCGTCGAGCAATTCGATGCGGGCCACCGGGACGCCCGACTGGATGGTCAGGATGACGGTGTTGACCGCGCCTTCCAGGCTGTCGAACGGCACCACCGCGGCGGCGATGGCCTCTGGAATGCCATAGAGCCTGAGGGTGATCTCGGTGATCACGCCGAGCGTGCCCTCCGAGCCGACGAATAGCCGGGTCAGGTCGTAGCCCGCCGACGACTTGCGTGCCCTTCGGGCCGTGCGGATCACCCGACCGTCGGGCAGCACGACGGTCAGCGAGAGGACGCTTTCCCGCATGGTGCCGTAGCGCACCGCGTTGGTGCCGCTGGCGCGGGTCGCCGTCATGCCGCCGATCGAGGCGTCGGCGCCCGGGTCGATGGGAAAGAACAGGCCGGTATCGCGCAGATACTCGTTCAGTTGCTTGCGCGTGACACCGGGCTGCACCGTGCAGTCCAGGTCCTCGGTGCTGACCCGCAGCACCTGGTCCATCTGCCCCAGGTCGAGCGTCACGCCGCCTTCCAGGGCCTGGATATGCCCTTCCAGCGAGGTGCCGGTGCCGTAGGGGATCACCGCCACGCCGTGGTCGTGGCAGAGCCGGACGATGGCGGCCACTTCCTCCGTCGAATGCGGGAAACAGACCGCATCCGGGGCGATGGTTTCGTGCCAGGATTCGTCGCTGCCGTGGTGGTCGCGCACTGCCTGGGCGGTCGATACCCGATCGCCCAGCAGCTCCCTGAGCTGGGCGATGACCTCGTCGATCGGCTTGTTGGCCGCCAGGCTCATGGCTGTCTCCTTGCTGTCCTGCCGGTCTGTCGCGACTTTCGCCGCGGTACTCCGCCGACGTGTCCCGCGACTATACGCCGCGGCGGCCGGCGAAGGCCAGCGGGGCGGCAGCAGGCGCGTAACCGTCTGAAATACGGGCTAAACTGGGGCGATGAACGACGAAACCCGGCTCCCGGCACACGGCCTCAACGTGCCGCTCGACCTCGATCTGGACCGCGTGCCGCAGCGGCCGTTCACCATCCACGAGGCGTGCGTGCTGCCGGACTGGATCGACTACAACGGCCACATGAACGTGGCCTACTACGTGCTGGCCTTCGACCGGGCCACGGACCGGTTCTTCGACCTGGTCGACCTCGGCGTCGACTATGTCAGCCGCACCAACCACTCCGCGTTCGTGCTGGAGACCCACGTCGGCTATCGCCAGGAGGTCGGCGAGGGCGATCCGCTGCGCTTCGACTTCCAGTTGCTCGGCGTCGACGACAAGCGGGTGCAGTTCTATTTCGAGATGTTCCACGCCGATCAGGGCTATCTGGCCGCGACCTCGGAGCTGATCGTCGTCCACGTCGACCTCGGCGCCCGCCGGTCCGCGGCCTTCCCGGCCCCGCTGCGGGCCCGACTGGATGCCATCATGGCGGCTCACGCCAACCTGCCGCAGCCGGCCGGGGCAGGCCGCACGATTGCCCTGCGGCCGCCACGTTGACTGCCAGTTTCATAAAACACCCAACCCTGACAAGACGTTACAAGCGCTTGGCCTTTGCCGTACGGGCCATGGCGGTTTACTGTCGCCGATGCGGACTGTGGGGAGGGCGCAGCCGCAGGTAAAACCGGGGCGTTAGGGCGCATGTCCCTTTCGACGATCTTCGCGCGGTCGCGGCTCGCGCTGCGCAACGACCAGTTGCTGATGGCGGTGGTGGCGCTGCTGACCGGCATCGTTGTCGGCTACGCGGCCATTCTGTTCCGGCTGGCGATCGGCGGCGTGCAATGGCTTGGCTTCGGCTTTGCCGACGAGTTCGTCGTCACCAAGGCGTCGCAGTTGCCCTGGTGGCAGATCGTCCTGGTGCCGACCGCGGGCGGCCTCGTGGTCGGCCTGATGCTGAAATACCTGATGCCGGGCGGGCGGCCGCAGGCGGTGGCCAACGTCATCGAGGCGATGGCGCTGCGCAACGGCCGCATGTCGCTGCGGGCCGGTCTGGGTGCGGCGGTGGTCAGCGCCACCTCGCTCGGGGTCGGCGCCTCGGCCGGCCGCGAGGGGCCGGTGGTCCACCTGGGCGCCAGCCTGGCCAGTCAGGTGGCGCAACGACTCGCACTGTCGCCGCACCTGGCGCGCACGCTGCTGGGCTGCGGCGTCGCCGCCGCGGTCTCGGCCTCGTTCAACGCCCCCATCGCCGGCGTGTTCTTCGCCCTGGAGGTGATCGTCGGCCACTACGCCCTGTCGGCCTTCGCGCCGGTGGTGATCGCCTCGGTCGCCGGCACGGTGATCTGCCGCATTCACATCGGCGCGGAACCGGCCTTCGGGGTGCCCGAGGTGATGATCGCCTCGATGTGGGAGTTCCCCGCGTTCGTCCTGCTGGGCGTGGTCTGTGCGCTCATTGCCGCGATCTTCATGTGGTCGGTGTTCACCGCCGAACGCATCATCGACCGCCTGCGCATCCCCGATCTGGTGCGCCCGGCCTGCGGCGGCCTGCTGATCGGCCTGATGGCGATCGAGCTGCCGCACATCCTCGGGGTCGGCTACGAAGCGACCGACATGGCGTTACAGGAAACCCTGCCGTTGGGGATGATGCTGGTGCTGATCGTCGCCAAGACGGCGGCGACGGCGATCAGCATGGGCAGCCGCTTCGGCGGCGGCGTGTTCTCGCCGTCGCTCTACCTGGGGGCGATGACCGGTGGCGCCTTCGGTCTGCTTGCGGCCATGGTGTTCCCCGACCTGGCGTCGGCGCACGGTGCCTATGCCATCGTCGGCATGGGCGCACTGGCGGCGGCCGTGCTCGGGGCGCCGATCTCGACCATCCTGATCGTGTTCGAGCTGACCGGCGACTACAAGGTCACGATCGCCGTCATGGTGGCGACGTCGGTGGCGATGGTCGTGGTGCAGCAGATCGTCGGCCGCAGCTTCTTCCACTGGCAGCTCGAGAAACGCGGCCTGAACCTGCGCGGCGGGCGGGCGCGCCACCTGCTGCAGACGCTGACGGTGCGCGATGTGCTGGCCCAGGATTACGAGAAGGTGCCCGAGGATACCTCGATCCGGCAGCTCAAGATCATGTTCCAGCGCCTGCCGCACTGGACGTTCGTGGTGATCGACCGGGAGGACATGCTGGTCGGCACGCTGTCGTTCGCCGACCTCAAGCACGTCGCCTTCGATCCCGGGCTGGACAACCTGATCAATGCCCGCGACGTGGCGCACAGCAACGCCCCGGTGCTGGCGCCCGACGACACCCTGGAACAGGCACTGGCGATCATGGATGTCTCGGGCGAGGAACACCTTGCCGTGGTGACCAGCCGCGAGGTGCGGCGGGTCGTCGGCGTGGTCCACCACAAGGATGTGATGCGGGCCTACAACCGCGCCCTGCTGGACGCGCAGGCCGAAGAACACGACGACGCCAGCAGGACGGACCGCCGCTCGTAGCGCGAGGGCCGGCGCGGTTGCCGGCGGCGCGTGCCGTCAGGCGCTCTCGCCCTCCGGTCCGCCGTCGCGGTCGAGTTGCTTGTCGTCGAGGTGACGCGCCTCGCTGTCCCGCTCGTGCGCCTCGTGGGCCCGGCTGTCCTTGCTGCGGCCGTGGCGGACCCGGTTCCCGGCAGCCTGGCTGCGCCGGTCCTGCAGGGCACGGCGTTTGCGGAACTGGTTCAGATTGATGATCTCTGCCATGGCTGCCCCGTGGTCATGCCGCCTGCGGTGTGCTGTCGCTGGTCTTGCGCCGGCATTGCGCACCCGTTGCCGATGCTTAGATTAGCGCAACGGGCGTGTCTCGCAAGTTGCGGGCCGGCCCGCCACTCGGGGAATCCACGTTGCGAAAGCTCCTGCTCGGCCTGGCTGTTCTGGTCGTCCTGCTGATTGCGGCAGTGCTGGTGCTGCCCGGGTTCCTGGACTGGAACCAGTACAAGGGGCAGTTAACCGGCGCGGCGCGCGAGGCCACGGGGCGCAGCGTCGTCATCGACGGCGACATCTCCCTGCGCCTGCTGCCGGCACCGGCGCTGTCGGCGGCCGGGGTGCGCATCGGCAACATCGCCGGCGGCAGCACGGCCGACATGGTCCGGCTGACGGCGCTCGACGTGCGCGTCGCCCTGGTGCCCCTGTTGTCCGGGCGAATCGAGGTCAGCAGCGTCCGCCTGGTCGAGCCGGTCGCGGTGTTCGAGGTGCTGGCCGACGGCCGCGCCAACTGGGACCTGGGTGACGCCCCGCCGGCGCCCGGCGGGGCGGCGGCGACCGGCACGCCCGCGCCGGCCACGGCCGCCACGGCCGGGGACGCCACGGCCGGGGACGCGCCGCTCAGGCTGACCCTCGACCGCTTCGAGATCGTCGCCGGCGAAGTGATCTATCGCGATGCCCGCAGCGGCATCGAAGAGCGCGTTACCGGGCTCAACATCTCCGGCTCGGCGGACTCCCTGCAGGGGCCATTTGCCGTCGCCGGCGAACTGCGGGCGCGCGAGCTGCCGCTGCGCCTGGATCTCAGTCTGGGGCGGATCGCCGCGGGCAGGGCGGTACCGCTGCGGCTGACGGCAGGACTGGCAGACGAGCTGGAACTCGACCTGAAAGGGCGGGTGGAGGGACTGCCGACGGCAGCCCGGATTAGTGGCGTGCTGCGCGTGGAGAGCGCCGACCTGGCGCGTGTCGCGGCCCGCGGCGGCGTCGAGTTGCCGTCGCTGCTGGCACTGCCCGTCAAGCTGGACACCCGCATCGCTGCCAGTGCCGAAGAACTGGCATTCAACGATATCGTGCTCGACCTCGGTGGTGCCAATGCCAGCGGTGCGTTGAACCTGGGGCTGGCCGACGGCCTGACGTTCGATGCCGCGCTGGCGGTGGGCCGGCTCGATCTGGATGCCATGCTGGCGGCGCGTGCGGAAGCGGAAGAGACCAGCACGGTTGCGCCGGACACGGCCGGCGCCGGCGACGCCGGCGATGCCAGCGACGCCGACGCGGGGGCCGTCGTCGTCCCGTCGAACGTGGCCGGCAACCTGACCCTCAACGTCGACGGCATTGCCTATCAGGGCAGCGTGATCCGCCAGGCCCAGCTGGCGCTGACCATGCTCGACGGCCGGCTGGAGCTGACCCGTGCCGCCGCCCTGCTGCCCGGCGGTTCCGATGTCAGCCTGACCGGCCAGGCCGTGAACGCCGACGGCGGCGCCCGCTTCGACGGCCGCCTGGCGTTCGCCTCCGATAGCCTGCGCAGCCTGCTGACCTGGCTCGGCATCGACGTCACCGCCGTGCCGGCCGCTCGCCTGACCAGCTTCAGCGTCACCACCAACGTCGTGGCGACGCCGTCGCTGATCCAGCTGAGCGATGCCAACCTGCGCCTCGATACCATCGCCGGCACGGCTGCAGCCGCCTATCGCCTGCAACGCCGGCCGTCGTTCGGCGTCTCCCTGAGCGTCGACCGCGTCAACCTCGATGCCTATATGCCGCCGGTGGGCGATGGCGTGCCGGCCCGTGCCGACGCCGCGGCTGGCGGCCAGGCGGGGCAGACGCAACCGGCAACGGGCGACGCCGTCGGCCTGGCCCTGCTCGACCGGTTCGACGCCAACCTGCTGCTCAACATCGCCCGCCTGAGCGCGCGTGGCGCCGATCTGAACGGCGTCGCCGTGAACGCAAGCCTGGTCGGCGGCATGCTGGAGATGAAGAAACTGCAGGTCGCCGATCTCGCCGGCGGCACGCTGTTGCTGACCGGTAGTGCGCGCAGCTTCGCCGCCGAACCGGAAGTCGACGCGTCGCTGCAGTACCAGGCCGCGACCGTGGCCGGCCTCACGCGGCTGATTGGCTTCGACACAGGCGCAGCGGTCGAGCGGCTCAGCGATCTGGCGCTGACGACCACCGTGCGCGGCACCGCCTCGGCGCTGGCACTGCGCGCGCAGCTGTCGCTCGCCGGCGGCCAGGGCAGCATCAATGGCACCCTGGCCGATCCGAAAAGCGCACCGAAGCTGGCCCTCGACTTTCAGCTCGAGCATCCCAGCCTGGCCGAACTGTTCGCGGCCATGGCCCTGGAGCAGGCGCCGTCTGACGCGGACGACATGCCGGTGAAACTGACGGGTGCGGTCGAAGGCGAGGCCGGCGATCTGCAGGCGACGATGGAGCTGGGCATCGCGGCAGCGCGGCTGTCGGCGTCGGGCCGGCTCGATCCGTTCCGCGAGGCGCCGCAGCTCGATCTCGTCGTGCGCCTCGCCGGTGACGACATCAATCGCAGCCTTGCCGCCTTGGGCACGACCTACCGGCCGGCGGTCAAGGTGCCAGGCGGTTACGCCCTCGATGTGCGGCTGGCCGGCGACACCCGGGAGCTGGCGCTTGACGGGTTTGCCGCCCGGTTCGGTCCGATCGAACTCGACGGCAGCGGCACGGCACGGTTCGACGGCGCCCGCCCGTACCTGCGCGCCGCCCTGGCAGCCGGCGAGGTCAATCTCGACCTGCTGCGCCCGGCCCGGCGAGGCGGGGCCGCCCCCGGCACGCCGGGCGGGCCGCCACCGGTCGCGCCCGGCGGCGAGCGCTGGTCTCGCGAGCCCATCGACCTGGCGGTATTGCAGGCCGTTGACGCCGACCTGGAACTGCGCGCCGCCGGCCTGGTGTTCGATCGCTATCCGTTCATCGAGCCACGGCTTTCGCTGAGCCTGCGCGACGGCACGATGACGCTGCAAGAACTGGCCGGACGGCTGTTCGACGGCGAAGTCGCGTTGCGTGGCGCCCTTGCGTCGCGTCCGGTACCGGCGGTGGAACTCAACGTCCGGCTCGATGGCGCGGATCTCGAGCCGGCCCTGCGCACGGCATTCGGCTTCAGCCAGATGTCCGGCCTCGTCGCCTTCAACGGCGACTTCCGGGCCCGGGGCGCCAGCGAGCGCGGCCTGGTGCGCTCGCTGAACGGCAATGCCGCCGTCAGCGCCAGCGACGGCGTGATCCGTGGCTTCGACATGCAGCGGTTCTCCGACCAGCTTGGCGAGCTGAACCGCAGCAGCGACTATGTCGATCTGCTGGCTGGCAGCTTCTCGGGCGGCGAGACGGCACTGACCAGGGCGGCCGGGACCTGGCAGATCGAAGGCGGCGTCGCCCGTACCGAGGACACCAAGGTCGAGCTCGAGGCGTCGCAGGGCAGCTTGAGCGGGCACATCGACCTGGCCAACTGGCGCATGGACCTGCGGTCGCTGCTGCGCCTCACCGAGCACCCCGACGCGCCCGGTCTGGGCATCGATGTGTCCGGCCCGCTCGACGCGCCGCGCCGCGAGCTGCGCACCGCGGCGCTGGAGCAGTACCTGATCGGCCGCTTCGGCCAGGAACTGCTGCGCAAGGGCCTGGGCGAGGGCAAGGTCAAGGAAGTCGACAAGATCCTCGAGCTGCTGACCCGGCCCGGCGAGAGCGGCGCGGAACAGGCGGAGCCGAAGGATGGCGAGCCGACGGCGCCGAGCCGCGAAGAGGTGCTCGACAGCCTGCTCAAGGGGTTGCTGAAGCGCTAACGCGCCGGCGGTTCGGCGCCGTCGGGCCGGTCGCCGGCCAGCAACCGTTCGAGGACGTAGACCCGGACCGCCCGGCTCAGCGCCACCTGCCGGCCGGCGTCGACCTCGGTGACGATCGCCGTCATGGTGCGGCCGTCGGCTTTGGCCAGGTCCTTCAACGCCTGCCAGAAGATCCGCTCCATCGACAGGCTGGTGCGATGCCCGGCCAGACGGAACGAGCGGCGCAGCAGGTCGTCGGGCGCCCCGGCCATGGCCGGATGGTCAGCGCTTGGGACCGATCATGCGCTCGGGCCGCACCAGCTTGTCGAAGTCCTTTTCCGCGACCAGGTCGAGCGCGGCCGCGGCTTCCTTGAGGGTGAGGCCGTTGCGATGGGCGTGCTTGGCGATCGCGGCGGCGTTGTCATAGCCGATGTGCGGCGCCAGTGCGGTCACCAGCATCAACGAGCGTTCCATCAGGGCGCCGATCTGCTGCTCGTTGGCCTCGATGCCGACGACGCAGTTGTCGGTGAAGCTGACGGCGGCATCGCCCAGCAGCTGGATCGACTGCAGCAGGTTGTAGATCATCACCGGCTTGAAGACGTTCAGTTCCATGTGACCGTTGGCGCCGGCGACGCTGATCGCGGTGTGGTTGCCCATCACCTGGGCGCAGACCTGGGTCATCGCCTCGCACTGGGTCGGATTGACCTTGCCCGGCATGATCGACGAGCCCGGTTCGTTCTCCGGCAGGCTGAGCTCGGCCAGGCCGCTGCGCGGACCGGAGCCGAGCAGGCGGATGTCGTTGGCGATCTTCATCAGGCTGACCGCGACCACGTTCAAGGCGCCGGCGTTCTCGACGATGGCATCGTGCGCGGCCAGCGCCTCGAACTTGTTCTCGGCCGTCTTGAACGGCAGGCCGGTGATCTTGGCGATCTCCGCCGCCACCATGCGGTCGAACCCGGCCGGGGCGTTCAGGCCGGTACCGACGGCGGTGCCGCCCTGCGCCAGCTGCAGCAGGCGCGGCCGGGTCTCCTTGATGCGGGCGATGCCGTACTTGATCTGGGTGGCGTAGCCGGAGAACTCCTGCCCCAGGGTCAGCGGCGTGGCGTCCTGCAGGTGGGTGCGGCCGATCTTGATCAGCTTGCGCCAGGCCTTGGCCTTCGCCTCAAGCGCCTGCTGCAGGTGCGTCAGCGCCGGGATCAGGTGCTGGTCCAACTGCTGTACCGCGGCCACGTGCATCACCGTGGGGAAGGTGTCGTTGGACGACTGGCTCATGTTGCAGTGGTCGTTGGGATGCACCGGGTCCTTGGAGCCGAGCTTGCCGCCGAGCAGCTCGATCGCCCGGTTGGCGATCACCTCGTTGGCGTTCATGTTGCTCTGCGTGCCCGAGCCGGTTTGCCAGACCACCAGCGGGAAGTGATCGTCCAGCTTGCCGGCGGCGACTTCCTTGGCCGCCCGTACGATCGCCCGGCCACGCTTCTTGTCCAGGTTGCCCAGCGCCATGTTCACTTCCGCCGCGGCCTGCTTGACGACGCCGAACGCGTGTACCACGGCCGCCGGCATGCGCTCCCAGCCGATGCGGAAATTCTGCCGCGACCGTTGCGTCTGCGCCCCCCAGTAGCTGTCGGCCGGGACCTGGACGGGGCCGAACGTGTCGGATTCAGTGCGGGTGGCGGGCTTGCTCTTGGGCATCGGCCGGTCGGCCTCCTTGTCTGGTGCAGGACGGATATCCGGCGCAGGGATAGCACGCACGCCACGATTGGTGAACGGCCCTGTGCCGGCACGCGCGGGCAGCTTGGCCTGGCCGGGGGCGCCGGCCGGTAGCGTCCGGGAGGCGCTACTTCCGCCGAAAGCTGTCGAGCGTGACGATGTTGTCCTGGCCGCCCGTATCGTCCGCCGCTTCCGCCTCCGGTGCGGTTTCGCCGTCGCCGTCGGCGAGCTCGGCGGCCTCGGCGGCGGTCTCCACCGCCGCCTCGTCGTCGCCGGCCAGCGGCATCGACGTCAGGCCCGCGGTCGTGGCTTCGCCCATGCCGTCGCCGTCCGCCGGCTTGAACTGCAGACCGAACTGAACCGCCGGATCGAAGAAGCTGCTGATGGCGCTGTAGGGGATGTGCAGCAGTTCGGGTCTCTTGTTGAAGCTGAGGCTGACCGAAAACGCGTCCTCGTCGACCTGCAGGCCCCAGAACTGATGCTGCAGGACGATGGTCATCTCGTCCGGATAGCGGGCGCGCAGATGTTCGGGCATCTCCACGCCGGGGTCGCCGGTGCGAAAGCCGATGTAGAAATGGTGCGTGCCTGGCAGGCCGTCTTCGGCCACCCGTTGCAGGGCCTGCCGGACGACGCCGCGCAGCGCCTGCTCGACCATCTGGTTGTAGTTCATCCGGTCCTGCGTCATCGCCGCGATCCGTCCTTGCTGCGCCGGGCGGTGGCGCCAAACACTGGACGGTGCCGGGATCGGCACGATCGTCCTGGTGACCCGAGACCGGGCTACCGCGCCGCCACGCCGACGACAAGCCGCCGGTCGAGGCAAAGTGGGGGGCTTCTGTTGCCCGGTGCCCCCCGAAACCGCGCTTACCTGTCTAATTAGGCAGCGAGCGCCATTTCGTTGTCATTGGCACTTGTAAAACGGCCCGATAACGGCGGTACCATGCCGAGCGCAGACTGTGCCTTTACCACGCGCGTCGATCCTGATTCGCCCCCATCACAAGCACATCGACCTGTCCGTATCGCCTGATTTCCGCCAATTCTGACCGAATCGGCCGACGATGCACTTATGGTGGAGGCGCCGGGTACTGCCCCCGGGTCCGCTACGCTTATTCCACGCCGCGTTTAGCGCCATAGCCGGCAAGCCGGCACCCCTAAATATAAGCATTGGCTAGGCTTTTGGAAGGGTTAAGGGCGCGGCGGCGCGGCCGGGCCGGGGCCCGCCGGCAGCCGCATTGGCCGCCTTGCCCGCCCGCGCTATGGTGCCCGGCCCGGATCCAGCGGCGTCGGCGTCGCCGGTCCCCGGGGCCATGCAACCGCTCACACGACAGACCGCAATCATGCCCTTAAGCGAACAGCAGCGCGACGAAATCGCCCGTCTGCGCAGCGACGGCCGGACCACCCTGCGGGCGACCTCCGAAGCGCTGGAGGAGATCCTGTACGAGCCGTTGCCGGTGCTCGACCACGGCTTCGTGCGGGTGATCGACTACATGGGCGACGATGCGGCGGTGGTGCAGGCCGCCCGCGTGTCCTACGGCAAGGGCACCAAGAAGGTCAGCGAGGACCGCGGCCTGATCCGCTATCTCATGCGCCACCGGCACACGACACCGTTCGAGATGTGCGAGATCAAGTACCACGTGAAGCTGCCAGTGTTCGTCGCCCGGCAATGGATCCGCCACCGTACCGCCAACGTCAACGAGTACTCGGCGCGCTACTCCATCCTCGACCGCGAGTTCTACATCCCCGAGCCCGAGCAGCTGGCGGCGCAGTCGGTTGCCAACCGGCAGGGCCGCGGCGACTTGCTGCAGGGCCGGGAGGCGGCGCGGGTACTGCAGATCCTGCGCGAGGACGCGGCGCGCAGCTACGCCGACTACCAGGAGATGCTGAACGAGGACGACGAAGGCAACGTCATCGATCCCGAACGCCAGGGGCTGGCGCGCGAGCTGGCGCGGATGAACCTGACCCTGAACGTCTACACCCAGTGGTACTGGAAGACCGACCTGCACAACCTGATGCATTTCCTCTCGCTGCGGGCCGACCCGCACGCCCAGCACGAGATCCGCGTCTTCGCCGACGTCATGCTGGAGACCATGCGTCGCTGGGTCCCGTTGACAGCCGAGGCGTTCGAGGAATACCGCCTGGGCGGCGCCAGCCTGTCGGCCACCGGGCTGCGCGTGGTGCGCCGCATGCTCGCCGGCGAGCAGGTGACCCAGGAGAACAGTGGCCTGGCGCCGCGCGAATGGCGCGAGCTGATGGCCGTGCTCGACCGCACGGACTGACCGCGACCGGCTCAGCCGGCCCGCAGCATCTCCTCGATCACCGCCTGTACCTCGAGGGCGTCGCGGAACGAGGCCGCGCTCTGGGAGCGGCCCGCGAGCAGGGCGGCGATATTGTCGAGCTGGTGTTGCATCGCCTCGCCGCGCGGGTCTCTCAGCTCGGGCAGGGCCGGCGTCCAGGGTCCGCCGTCGCTGGCGTGAAGGTTGAACCAGTCGACCAGCCGAAGCGAGCGCCGGGCTCCCCAGATCGTGTACTCGACCTGGTCGGGACCGGCGCCGCCGCTGGCGGCGGCAATGCTGAGCGGCACGCCGGCGCAATCCAGCTGGGCCAGAATCTGGCTTTCGCACAGGGCCTGGTCTTCGGGATAGGCAACGATGGCATCGATCAGCTCGACGGCGCCAAACAGGCGCAGGCTGAGATAGACGAAATGCGACACCACTTCGCGCACGAAGCCGCCCTGGTCGCGGAAGCGCAGCCAGTCGGCGCCGGCCTGCCAGTCGCGTGGCCAGCGGCTGAACTGAATGCGCAGGTCGGCGCGCAGCGGCCGCCCGAAGTCCGGCTGCGCCAGGGCCGACGCGGTCGCGTCGATCGCGCCTGACGCGGCATGCACGAAGTTGACCGCGGCGGGCAGGCCGGCGCGCTCGACCAAGGCGGTCATCGCTTCGGCCTCGGCGAGGTCGATCGCCAGCGGCTTCTCGCACCATATCGGTTTACCCGCGGCGACCGCCTGTTCGACGTACTGGCGGTGCCAGGCCGGCGGGCAGCCGATGTAGACGACGTCGACGGCGGGATCGCCGATCACGTCGGCGGCATCGCTGGCGCTGCGCATCTCCGGACAGGCGCTCGTCGCCCTGGCCATCGCGGCGGGGTCGGGGTCCCAGCCGGCGGCAATGGCGAAGCCGTCGTGGCTGGCGACGTTGCCCAGCAGCCGCTGGCCGATGGTGCCCAGGGCGATCACGCCGATGCCGTGGCGACGGTCCGTGCTCATGCCGTTCGCTCCCGGCTATTCGATGCTGATCCGCGGCGGCGCCTTGGCGCCGCCGGCCTGCAGCGCCTGGAGCCGGGCGGCGACTTCGCCGGCGACGGCCATGAAGGCCTGTGCCTGCGGGCTGTCGGGACGTGTCGCCACCACGGGCGCGCCGGCATCCGAGGTCTCGCGGATGGTGATGTGCAGCGGCACCTCGCCCAGGAAGTCGCAGCCAAGCTCGTCCGCCGTGGCGCGGGCGCCGCCGTGGCCGAAGATGTCGGCGCGCTCGCCGCAATGCGGGCAGACGAAGTAGCTCATGTTCTCGACAATGCCGAGCACCGGGATCTCGGTGCGGCGAAACATGTTCAACCCCTTGCGGGCGTCGATCAGGGCGATGTCCTGTGGCGTCGAGACGATCACCGCGCCGGCCAACGGCACCCGCTGGGCCATCGTCAGTTGAGCATCGCCGGTGCCCGGCGGCATATCGACGATCAGCACGTCGAGCTCGCCCCAGGCGACGTCGCGCAGCAGTTGCTCGAGGGCGCTCATGACCATCGGGCCGCGCCAGATCATCGGCGTGTCGGCCTCGACCAGGAAGCCGATCGACATGCAGACGACACCGTGATTGCGCATCGGCTGCAGCTTGTCGCCATCGGCCTCCGGCTTGCCGGTGATGCCGAGCATGCGCGGAATCGACGGCCCGTAGATGTCGGCGTCCATGATCCCGACCTTCAGGCCCAACCGGGACAGGCCCAGGGCGAGGTTGACTGCCAGCGTCGACTTGCCGACGCCGCCCTTGCCGGAGGCGACCGCCAGGATCGCGCCGACCGCCGGCAGTTCCAGCCGCCCGCCGCGTCCGCCGCCGGGGCCCGCGGCGCCACCGCCGGGTGGCGGCGCGGCCGCTGCCTGGGCCGGTCGTTCCGCGGTCAGGACGGCGGTGACCGACAATACGCCCGGCAGCCTGAACACCGCCTCCTCGCAGGCCTTGCGCAGGCCTTCCAGCCGGGGACCGCGTTCCGGCTCGACCTCGACGGCGAAGCTGACGTGGCCCTCGCGCACCTGCAGACCGGCGATCATGCCCAGGGCGACCACGTCACGCCCGTTGTCGGGGTCCATGATCCGCTTCAGGGCATCGAGTACCTGTTGCTCGCTGACGGCTGCCATTGTGTTACTGTCCCTTTGGTCTATATGCAGTGCTCGAGATGTCGTGTGACGGGCGCCGCCGCCTGCGGCCCATGCCGTGGGGCGCGCGCGTTGCGCTGTCGTCGATAGGTGTCATATAGCGCGCCCCATCCTGTGAGGGCAAAGCCGCCACGAACCGGCGGCACGAACTGCCCCGGCTGAAAGGCCCAGGCAGCGATTGGGCGAAAGCGGGAAAAGAATATGCCGTGGAATGATCAAGGTGGTGGCGGCGGCGGCGGCTGGCAAGGCGGCCGCGGTCCCTGGGGCCAGGGCCCGCAGCGCGGCGGCCCACAGCCGCCCAATCTCGAGGACCTGCTGAAGAAGGGCCAGGACCGGTTCAAGGGTGCGCTGCCCGGCGGCAGCTGGGGCGGCAAGGGGATCGTCCTGATCCTCCTGGTCATCGTCGCGGCCTGGCTGCTCAGCGGCTTTTATCGGGTCGGTGCCGACGAGCAGGGCGTGGTGCTGCGGTTCGGTAAGTACTACGACACCACCCAACCTGGCCTGCGCTACCACCTGCCGGCGCCGATCGAGTCGGCGCTGACACCCAAGGTCACCCGTATCAACCGCGTCGACATCGGCTTCCGCAGCGCCAGCGACTTTGGCCGCGCCTCGGCCGTGCGTTCGGTACCGGAAGAAAGCCTGATGCTGACCGGCGACGAGAACATCGTCGACATCGACGTCGCCGTGTTCTGGCGCATCTCCGACGCCCGCGACTTCCTGTTCAATCTGCAGCAGCCCGAGAACACCGTTAAGGCGGTGGCGGAGAGCATGATCCGCGAGGTCGTCGGCCGCAGCCGAATCGACGACGTGCTCACGGAGGGTCGCGAGCGGGTCGAACTGGAAACCCAGCAGCTGATGCAGGAGACGCTGGATGCCTATGGCGCCGGCATCGAGATCACCCAGGTGAAGCTGCAGCAGGCCGATCCGCCGGCGGCGGTGATCGACGCCTTCCGCGACGTCCAGGCGGCCCGTGCCGACCAGGAACGGCTGCGCAACGAGGCCCAGGCCTATGCCAACGACATCGTCCCGCGGGCCCGCGGCGAGGCCGAACAGATTCGCCTCGAAGCGGAAGGCTACCGCGAGCAGACCGTGGCGGACGCCGAAGGTGAGGTGGCCCGCTACCTGGCGATCCAGGAGCAGTACGCCAAGGCGCGCGACGTCACCCGCAAGCGGCTCTACTACGAGACCCTGGAGAGCGTGCTGGCCGGGATGAACAAGATCGTCATCGACAAGGCAGGCGGCTCGGGCGTGGTGCCCTATCTGCCGCTGCCGGAAGTGCAGCGGCGCAGCCAGCAGGGCCAGGGAGGCACGCAATGAGCCGTAACGTCGCTACCATCCTGGCCATCGTCCTGGTTGTCCTGGGCCTGATCGGCTACAGCGCCGTGTTCACCGTGCATCAGACGCAGCAGGCGCTGGTGCTGCAGTTCGGCGAGATCGTCGACGAGGTCACCGAGCCGGGGCTGCACTTCAAGCTGCCGCTGGTGCAGAACGTCGAGTATATGGAGAAGCGCATCCTCGACTTCGACGCGCCGCCGGTGGAAGCGGTCGCCTCCGACAAGAAACGGATCGTCGTCGACGCCTATGCCCGCTTCAAGATCGAGGATCCGAAGCTGTTCTACACCTCGGTGCGGACCGAGGAGCGGGCTCGCTCGCGCCTTGGCTCGATCATCAACTCGAGCCTGCGCAAGACGCTGGGCCGGGTCGAGCTGGAGACCATGCTGTCGGCCGATCGCGCCGGGCTGATGCGCTCGCTGAGCGACGACGTCAACACCGAGGCGGGCAAGCTGGGCCTGCGCATCGTCGACGTGCGCATCAAGCGCGCCGACCTGCCGGAAGCCAACAGCCAGGCGATCTACCGGCGCATGCAGGCCGAACGCGAGCGCGAGGCGCGTGAGGCGCGTGCCCGCGGCGCCGAGGAAGCGCAGAAGATCCGCGCCGATGCCGACCGGCAGAAGACCGTGCTGCTGGCCGAGGCGCGCAAGAGTTCGGAGATCATCCGCGGCGAGGGCGACGCGATCCGTAACCGCGTGTTCGCCGAGGCCTTCGAGAAGGATCCGGAGTTCTTCGACTTCTATCGTTCCTTGCAGGCCTACCGCACGGCGCTGCAGGCGGGCGACACCACCATGGTGCTGTCACCGGACAGCGATTTCTTCCGCTACTTCGGCGACAGCACTGGCGGCGTGGCTCCGTCCGGCAGCAATTGAGGCACCGGTCGTGGCGCTGCCGCTGCGTCGGTCTGGATGGCTGCAGTGAGCGAGCTGTTCGTGGCCATCGGTCTTATTCTCGCCCTTGAAGGCGGGTTGTATGCCGCATTTCCCGGCGCGATGAAGCGGATGATGGTGGTGGTGCTGCAGCAGCCCGACGAGTCGCTGCGCATGCTCGGGCTTGGCGCGGCGACAGCGGGGGTTGCCATCGTCTGGCTGGTCCGGAACGTCACCGGCTAGGGGGCCGGCGGAGCTATTTGGGGTGCCGCATGGCGGCAAGATTGCGTGATGGCGTGGAATTGATCGCCAGAACGGAGATGATCGTTCACACTCGAAAACGACGCGCGGACGCGGCGCTATGCGCCATGTCCGGTGCCGTCGGGGCATCATGACCCGGGCGCGCCTCGCCGATCGCACGGCGGCGTCCGGCAATTCGTCAGGTCCGGCCGGACCTGTTCTAAAGCAAAGGAGAAAGCCGGTGCTCGCAATGCCTGCTGTGTCCCGCAAAGCCGCCCGCGCGACGGGCGCGCGTTCGCGTCGTCTGGGCGCCCTGGTTGCGCCGGCCATCGTGATGCTGGTTGCGGCGACGGTGTTGCCCCGGCAGGTGCTGGCACACAACCTGAACGAAGGCTTTGCCGCGCTGGCCGAACGGCTGTCCCCGGCGGTGGTGAATATCTCGACGACGCAGGTGGTCGAGCAGAGCGAACAGCCGGGCCGCCCGGGTTTCGAGGAGTTCTACAAGGAGTTCTTCGAAAAGCGGCAACGGCCGCGGCAGCCGCGCCGCGCCACCTCCCTGGGCAGCGGCTTCGTCGTCGATTCGGCCGGCCTCGTCGTCACCAACAATCATGTCATCGCCGAGGCCGACGAGATCTCGGTCCGCCTGCCCGATGGCACGACGCTGGAGGCGGAACTGGTCGGGCGCGACCCGAAGACGGACCTCGCCCTGCTGCGGGTGCAGCCCGAGGCGCCGCTGCCGGCTCTCGGTTGGGGCGATTCCGATGGCGCCGATGTCGGTGACTGGGTGCTGGCGATCGGCAATCCGTTCGGGCTCGGCGGCACGGTGACCGCCGGCATCGTTTCGGCGCGCGGGCGTGACATCAACGCCGGCCCCTACGACGATTTCATTCAGACCGACGCCTCGATCAACCGCGGCAACTCCGGCGGCCCGCTGTTCAACCTCGATGGCGAGGTGATCGGCATCAATACCGCGATCTTCTCGCCGACCGGCGGCAGCATCGGCATCGGCTTCGCCATCCCCTCGAACCTCGCGCGCAACGTGATCCGCCAGCTCAGCGAGTTCGGCCGGACCCGGCGCGGCTGGCTCGGCGTGCGCATCCAGACGGTCACCGACGAGATCGCCGAAGGCCTCGGCCTCGACGAAGCCAGCGGCGCCCTGGTGGCCGGGGTCACCGAAGGCGGGCCGGCCGCGGCCGCCGGGCTCACCCAGGGCGACGTCATCCTCAAGTTCGACAACCGCGACGTTACCGCCATGCGCGCCTTGCCGCGGATCGTCGCCGAGACGCCGATCGGCAAGGACGTCGCTGTGGAAGTCTGGCGCAAGGGCGAACGCAAGCAGTTCAGCGTCAAGATCGGCGAACTGGAGGAAGGCACGGAAACCACCCTGGCGGCCCGCACGCCCGAAGCGGCGCCGGCGCGCGAGGCCGAAACCCTCGGCATGCGCCTGTCGAGCATCACGCCGGACCTGCGCCAGCGCTTCGAGCTGGACGAAGAGGTCAAAGGCGTCGCGGTGATCGACGTCGCCGAGGGCGGCGCCGCGGCCGAGAAGGGCATCCGGCCGGGCGACGTCATCGTCGAGGTGCAGCAGGACGACGTCAGCAAGCCGGCCGACGTCCTGGCCAAGGTCGCGGAGATGCGCGAGATCGATCGCAAGTCGGTGCTGCTGCTGCTGCGTCGGGGCAGCGGCGACCTCAGCTTCGTCGCCGTCAGCCTGCGCGACGAGGACAACTGAGCGCGACGATCACAGCGCTGACCAGGGCCGGTCAGGCGTCGTCGCGGAAGTCCTCGCGCCGGTAGCCCTGCAGGTACAACAGCGCCGTCAGGTCGTTGTGGTCGATGCGCGCGGCGGCGTCGCGGGCGACCATCGGCTTGGCGTGATAGGCGACGCCCAGGCCGGCCGCCTGCAGCATCGGCAGATCGTTGGCACCGTCGCCGACCGCCATGGTTTCCATGGGCCGCAGCTGCCGCCCCTGCGTCAGTTCGCGCAGCGCCGCCAGCTTGGCCTGCGCCCCGAGGATCGGCTCCTGCACGGTGCCGGTCAGCCGGTCGTTCGCCCAGACGAGGTCGTTGGCGCGGTCGTGGTCGAACCCGGCGGCGGCGCGCACCCGTCCGGTGAAGAAGCGAAAGCCGCCCGATACCAACGCCGTGTAGGCGCCGTTCGCGCGCATCGTCATCACCAGGGTGCGGGCCCCCGGGGTCAGGCGGATGCGCTCGGCGTAGACCTGCTCCAGCGCCTCGCGCGGCAGCCCCGCGAGCATGCCGGCGCGCTCGCGCAGCGCCGCGGCGAAGTCGAGCTCGCCCCGCATGGCCCGCTCCGTGATCGCCGCGATCTGCGGTTTCAGGCCCAGCACGTCGGCCATCTCGTCGATGCACTCGACGGTAATGATGGTCGAGTCCATGTCGGCCAGCAGCAGCCGCCGCCGTCGTGACGGCGTCTCGGGCTGCTGCAGCAGGTCGACCGGCTCGCCGTCGAGCGCGGCCCGTACGCGCGCGGCATGGTCGGTGCCGTCGGCGACTCGCAGGTCGCAGGCCTCTGCGTCGGCCAGCCAGTCGGGTGCGGCCGTGGTGCCGGCCGCGGCGCACGCCGTGCGTACGTGGTCGTCGGTCAGGGGCTTGGCTATAAGGGTCAGGACGGAAGCCATGGGGCCTCGATCGCAGCAATGACAAAAGGCGTCATCCTGATAGCCGGGCCGACGGCCAGCGGCAAGTCGGCCGTGGCGCTGGCGCTGGCGGAGGCGCTCGGCGGCAGCGTGATCAATGCCGATTCCATGCAGGTCTACCGCGAGCTGCCGGTGCTGACGGCGCAGCCGACGGCGGTCGAGCGCGAACGCGCGCCGCATCACCTGTACGGCATCCTGCCGGTCAGCGATCCCTGTTCCGCCGGCCGCTGGCAGGCCCTCGCCAGGGCGGAGATCGAGGCCGCGCACGAAGCCGGACGGCAGCCGATCGTGGTCGGCGGCACGGGGCTCTATCTCACCGCCTTGACCGAAGGCCTGGCGGCGGTGCCGGCGGTGTCGGCGGAGGTGCGCGACGGTCTGCGCGCGCGCCTGCGCCGCGACGGCCTGGCGGCGTTGCAGGCCGAGCTGTCGCGCCGCGATCCCGAGATGGCGGCGCGGCTGCCGGCCGGCGACCGCCAGCGCATCCTGCGGGCGCTGGAAGTGCTGGAGGCGACGGGTGAATCGCTGCTCGCCTGGCAGCGCCGCGACGGCCTGCCGGGGCTGGCCCAGCCGTGGTGCGGCGTCGTCCTGGATCTGCCGCGCGAGACCCTCTATCGCCGCTGCGACGCCCGCTTCGATGCCATGCTGGAGGCCGGCATCCTGGCCGAGGTCGAGGCGACCATGGCGGCGGACCCCGAGCTGCCGGCGATGAAGGCGCTGGGGGTGCCCGAGCTGCGCCGCTATCTGCGCGGCGAGAGCGATCGTGCCAGCGCCGCCGCCGCCGCCAAGGGGGCGACCCGGCGCTACGCCAAGCGGCAGCAGACCTGGCTGAAGAGCAAGATGATGTCGTGGAATTGGGTAGAATCGCAAGATTCAGAAAGTTTTTTTCAGAGAATCATACCGATTGTGAGTCAATTCTTGTTGACCCTGTCGGAGTGACACACTATGTTGCGTGCGACCGCGCCGGCTTTGCCGGCGCGGTCCGTTATTGCGCCGCGTAAGCTGGCAGCGGGCCACGAGCAGGCCCTGCCGGAACACCCGCAGACATTGCGGTTTGCGGCGCAATATCAACCATAAAGGCGAAAGCGGGGGCCAGGCACGACCTGCGTCCCCAACCTAGGGAGCGTTAGAGATGTCTGGTGCAGAGCAGTCCGGCAGCACCATGTCCGGAGCCGAGATCGTCGTGCAGTCCCTGATCGATCAGGGCGTCGAGGTCGTATTCGGTTATCCGGGCGGCGCCGTACTGCCGATCTACGACGCCCTGTTCGCCCAGAACAGCATCAAGCACGTCCTGGTCCGCCAGGAAGGCGGCGCCGTGCACGCGGCCGAAGGCTATGCCCGCTCCACCGGCAAGCCGGGCGTCGTCCTGGTGACCTCCGGACCCGGCGCGACCAACGCCGTCACGGGGCTGACCGACGCGCTGATGGATTCGATCCCGATCGTCTGCCTGACCGGGCAGGTGGCCACGCACATGATCGGCAACGACGCCTTCCAGGAGGCCGACACCGTCGGCATCACCCGGCCGTGCACCAAGCACAACTATCTGGTTAAGGACACGAACGACCTGGGCCGGGTCATGCACGAGGCGTTCTATGTCGCCGCGCACGGCCGGCCGGGTCCCGTCGTGGTCGATCTACCGAAGGATGTCTGCGTCAATCCGGGTACCTACGTCCGTCCCGACCTGGAGAACATCCAGCACAAGACCTATCGCCCGCAGGTCAGCGGCGACGACGACAGGATCCGTCGCGCGGTGCAGCTGATGGCGGCGGCCAAGCGGCCGGTGTTCTACGTCGGTGGCGGCCTGATCAACGCCGGCGAAGAGGCTTGCGCCGAGCTGACGCGGTTCGTCCGCCAGACCGGCTACCCGATCACCAACACGCTGATGGGGCTGGGCAGCTATCCGGGCTCCGATCCGCAGTTCCTCGGCATGCTGGGCATGCACGGCACCTACGAAGCCAACCATGCCATGCACGACTGCGACGTGATGGTCTGCATCGGCGCCCGCTTCGACGACCGGGTGACCGGCCGGCTCGACGCCTTCAGCCCCGGTTCGACCAAGATCCACGTCGACATCGACCCCTCGTCGATCAACAAGAACGTGCGCGTCGACGTGCCGATCATCGGCGATGCCGGCCAGGTTGTCGCCCGGATGGCGGCGCTGTGGAACGAACTGGGCTGCGCCCCGGATGCCGCGGCGCTCAAGGCCTGGTGGACGCAGATCCAGCAGTGGCGCTCGCGCGACTGCCTGAAGTACCGCCAGGACGACAACATCATCAAGCCGCAGCACGCGATCCAGCGCCTGTACGACATGACCAGCGGCCGCGACAACGTGTTCATCACCACCGAGGTCGGCCAGCACCAGATGTGGGCGGCGCAGTTCTTCAAGTTCGAACAGCCGCACCACTGGATGACGTCGGGCGGGCTGGGCACCATGGGCTACGGCCTGCCTGCCGCCGTCGGCGTGCAGATGGCCCATCCCGACGCCCTGGTGGTGGACATCGCCGGCGAGGCATCGATCCTGATGAACATCCAGGAGATGTCGACGGTCAAGCAGTACGGCCTGCCGGTGAAAGTGTTCATCCTCAACAACCAGTGGATGGGCATGGTGCGCCAATGGCAGCAGTTGCTGCACGGCGGCCGCTATTCGGAGAGCTACACGGAATCGCTGCCGGACTTCGTGAAGCTGGCCGACAGCTTCGGCGCCACCGGCATGGTCGCCGAGCGGCCCGACCAGCTCGACGACGTGATCCGCGCCATGCTCGAGACGGACGGTCCGGTCATTGCCGACATCCGTGTCGACCAGATGGAGAACTGCTATCCGATGGTGCCATCGGGCGCGGCCCACAACGAAATGATCCTGGGCGACCAGGACAGCGCCGACACGCCTGCGGTTACCGACGACGGTCTGGCCCTGGTCTGAGGCGCTGCGGCCGGCAGACGGCGCCGGGACGGCGGTGGCGCCGCCGCCCTGTGCGACTGTCGGCCCGACAACGAGGTCACGATGACGGACATTGCGGAACTGGAGCGGCGCCACACCATCGCCGTCCTGGTCGACAACGAACCCGGCGTGCTGGCGCGCGTCATCGGCCTGTTCTCAGGCCGCGGCTACAACATCGAGAGCCTGACCGTGGCCGAGGTGGACGAGCTCAACAATCGCTCGCGGATCACCGTCGTCACCTCGGGCAACCAGATGATCATCGAGCAGATCAAGGCCCAGCTCGACCGCCTGGTGCCCGTGCACCGGGTCGTCGACCTGACCGAGGAAGGCCCGTCCGTGGAGCGCGAGCTGGCCCTGATCAAGGTCATCGCCGAGGGCGACAACCGCATCGAGTCGCTGCGCATCGCCGACGTGTTTCGCGCCCGCGCCGTCGACTCGACGCTCGAATCCTTCGTCTTCGAGGTCACCGGCAGCTCCAACAAGGTCAACGCCTTCATCGAGCTGATGAAGCCGTTGGGCCTGAGCGAGGTGTCGCGCACCGGCGTGGTCGCCATTGCGCGCGGCAGGGGGGCGATGTAGGCAGGCCGGCAGACGCCGCGCCGCCGGTGCCGCCGGCCGCGACCGACAGCTAATCCGAAACAGGCAAAACCGACACAACAGAGAGGACAGGGCCATGCGCGTCTATTACGACCGCGATGCGGATACCAACCTGATCAAAGGCAAGAAGGTGGCGATCGTCGGCTACGGCAGCCAGGGTCACGCCCACGCCAACAATCTGCGCGATTCCGGCGCCACCGAGCTTTGCGTGGCGCTGCGCGACGGCTCGGCCAGCGCCGAGAAGGCGAAGGCCGCCGGCTTCACGGTGATGTCGCCGGCGGAAGCGGCGCAGTGGGCCGACGTGGTGATGGTGCTGACGCCCGACGAGGGCCAGGCCGATCTCTACGACAGCCACCTGAAGCCGAACATGAAGGAAGGCGCGGCGCTCGCCTTCGCCCACGGCTTCAACATCCACTTCAACCTGATCGAGCCGCGTCCCGACATGGACGTGTTCATGATCGCGCCCAAGGGGCCGGGCCACACCGTGCGCTCCGAGTATGCCCGCGGCGCCGGCGTGCCCTGCCTGGTCGCGGTCGAGCAGAACGCTTCCGGCAACGCCCTGGAGATCGCCTTGAGCTACTCCAGCGCCATCGGCGGCGGTCGTGCCGGGACCATCGAGACCACCTTCCAGGAAGAGTGCGAGACCGACCTGTTCGGCGAGCAGACGGTGCTGTGCGGCGGCGTGGTCGAGCTGATGAAGGCCGGCTTCGATACCCTGGTCGAGGCCGGCTATGCGCCGGAGATGGCCTACTTCGAGTGCCTGCACGAGATGAAGCTGATCGTCGACCTGATCTACGAAGGCGGCATCGCCAACATGAACTACTCGGTGTCGAACACCGCCGAGTTCGGCGAGTACGTCACCGGGCCGGAGATCATCGACGACCACGTTAGGGCGAAGATGAAAGAGGCGCTCGAGCGCATCCAGTCCGGCGAGTTCGCCCGCCTCTGGATGCTCGAGAACAAGGTCAAGCAGACCTCGTTCAAGGCGACCCGCCGGCGCAACGCCGCCCACCTGTCGGAAGAGGTCGGCGAGAAGCTGCGCGGGATGATGCCCTGGATCGCCGAGAACCGGCTGGTCGACAAGGACAAAAACTGATCCCCGGCGCGCGGCGGGCCAACCGCGGCCTGTTTTGCGCCAAGCGAAAAACCATTGCCGGTTTCAACGGGGCGCCGCCGTGGCGCCCCGTTGTTTATTGGCGAGTCGTTTGTCGATAGGCGCGAATCCAGCAATCGGGTCGTTGGGTAAGCTTCATTAAAGTTAAAGCAAATTTAAGGGTATTTCGCGATAACGGCATCGTTCCGTGGCGAGTTGCCGCCCTGTTAACCTTTTGACTTGCGAATTCGGTGAAATCGGTCGTAATAAGTGCTTGGAATCGGGGACTAATGGGCGCTTCACACGGATTCGGTTCCCATCCTGGGACAGCGACGAGAGCCGACACCCGTGCGGTCGGCGCGGCGGACCTGCGGACCCCGCGGCCTCGCGCGGCCGTTGCTGCCTGCCAATGCCGAGCAGACTTAGCTGAAGATTTCTGAGGCGGATCACGTGTTCACCAAGCTGTTTGGACTGCTGTCGGCCGACATGGCCATCGACCTGGGCACCGCCAACACCCTGGTCTACGTCAAGGGGCGGGGCATCGTCCTGAACGAGCCGTCGGTCGTCGCCATCACCAACCGCAAGGGCAAGAAAATGGTCCAGGCGGTCGGCGACGAAGCGAAGATGATGCTGGGCCGCACGCCCGGCAACATCGAGGCGATCCGGCCGCTGCGCGACGGCGTCATCGCCGATTTCCAGGTCGCCGAGGAGATGATCAAGCACTTCATTCGCAAGGTGCACAACCGGCGCTCGTTCGCCAGCCCCCAGGTGGTGGTCTGCGTGCCCTCGGGCTCGACCGCGGTGGAGCGGCGGGCGATTCAGGAATCGGCCGAGAGCGCCGGCGCCCGCCGGGTCTACCTGGTCGAGGAGCCGATGGCCGCGGCGATCGGCGCCGGCCTGCCGGTGACCGAGCCGACCGGCTCGATGGTAGTCGACATCGGCGGCGGCACCACCGAGGTGGCGGTGCTGTCGCTGGGCGGCATCGTCTATTCGCGCTCCGTGCGCGTCGGCGGCGACAAGATGGACGAGGCAATCATCGGCTATATCCGCCGCACCCATAACCTGCTGATCGGCGAGGCGACGGCGGAACGGGTGAAGAAGGAAATCGGCTCGGCCTGCCCGCCAGAGAACGGCGAAGGCGACACCATCACCATCAAGGGGCGCGACCTGATGAACGGCGTGCCCAAGGAGATCGTCGTCAGCCAGCGGCAGATCGCCGAGAGCCTGGCCGAACCGGTCGGCGCCATCGTCGAGGCGGTCAAGGTGGCGCTGGAGCATACCGCGCCGGAGCTGGCCGCCGACATCGTCGACAAGGGCATCGTCCTGACCGGCGGTGGCGCGCTGCTCGGCAATCTCGATTTCGTGCTGCGGCACGCCACCGGGCTGCCGGTCTCGATCGCCGACGAGCCGCTGTCCTGTGTTGCCCTGGGCACCGGCCGCGTGCTCGAGGACATGAAGCACTTCCGCGACAAGGAAATCTTCGAGAGCGCCTACTAGGCAGGCCGGGGATGCGGGGCGCATCGCCCATGTGACGTGACGGACGGGGTTCGAGGGGACGTTGGCGGTCAGACCCAGATACGGCCAGGTTTCCCGAATGGCGCTGCCGGCACGTGCGCTCGCCCAGCGCTTTGCCGTGTTGATGCTGATCGCTGCCGCCATCGTGCTGCTGCTGATCGGCAAGACCGACAACCAGGCGATCAGCCGCCTGCGGGTGCTGGCGATGGATGCCGTGGCGCCGGTGCTCGAAGTGCTCAGCCGACCGGTCGAAGCCGGTTCCCAGGTGGTCGAGGAAGTCCGCCGCTTCTGGTTCACCTACCAGGAGAACGCCGATCTGCGCCAGCGGCTCGAACGGTTGACCCAGTGGCAGGAGATCGCCCGCCATCTCGAGCGCGAAAACGCGGTGCTCAAGGCCCAGCTGAACTTCGCTCCGGCAACGCAGCCGAGCTTCGTCTCCGCCCGCGTGCTCAGCGACAGCGGTGGCCAGTTCGTGCGCACCATGCTGATCAACGCCGGCCAGCGCGACGGCGTGCGCAACGGCCAGGCCGTGGTGATCAGCGGCGGGCTGGTCGGCCGCGTGGTCGAGGCGGGGCAGCGCTCCGCCCGCCTGCTGCTGCTCACCGACCTCAACTCGCGGGTCCCGGTGGTGCTGGAATCGACGCGCTATCGCGGCATCCTCGCCGGCGACAACTCCGGCCAGCCAAAGCTGATCTATCTGCCGGGTAGCGCCAAAGTCGCTGCCGGCGATCGGATCACCACCTCGGGCCACGGCGGCGTGTTCCCGCCGGGCCTGCCGGTCGGCGTCGTCGCCTCGGTCGCCGAGGGCGACATCCGGGTGCAGCCGTTCGTCGACTGGGAGCGCATCGAGTTCGTCAGCGTGCTGCGCTATGAACTGCCGCACTTCCGCGAATTCGGCCGGCCCGGCCAGCAGCCGGCCGCAGCCAAGCAATGACCGCGGCGCGCAACCTGCTGCGCTTCGCCGTCGCGCTGCGGCTGTGCCTGCCGGTGGTGGCGACGCTGCTGCTGATCCTGGTCGCCTCGCTGCCGCTCAGGATCCCCAACGTGGCGGCGCTCGAGCCGTTGGTGGCGCTGATCTCGGTGTACTACTGGAGCGTCTACCGGCCGGACCTGATGCCGGCCGGTGCGGCCTTCCTGATCGGCCTGTCCGTGGACCTGCTCAGCGGCGGCCCGCTGGGCTTGAACGCGGTGGTGCTGGTGCTGGTGCAATGGGTTGCCGTCAGCCAGCGCCGGGCCTTCGTCGGCAAGTCGTTCATCGTCGGCTGGCTCGGCTTCCTGCTGGTCGCCGCCGGCGCCGGCTGCTTGAACTGGCTGCTGGTGATGTTGTTTCATGGCCGTTTGATCGACCCGACGCCGGCGGTGCTGGGCTACCTCACCGGGATCCTGCTCTACCCGCTGGCGGCGATGCTGCTGTGGCGGCTGCAGCAGATTGCAAGGCCGGCCTGAGATGGATCGCGAGAGCGGACGGCACAAGGTCTTTTCCCGACGCGCGGCGATGCTCGCCGGCAGCCAGCTCACGCTGGTCTCGGTGCTGGTCGGCCGCATGTACTACCTGCAGGTCATCGAGTCGGACCAGTACCAGATGCTGGCCGACGAGAATCGCATCAACATGCGCCTGCTGCCGCCGCCGCGCGGCCTGATCCTCGACCGGTTCGGCCGCGAGATCGCCAACAACCGGCGCAACTACCGCGTGGTCATGGTCGCCGAGCAGGCCAACGACATCGAGGAGACCATCCGCCGGCTGGCCAGCGTGGTGCCGATCAACGATCACCAGCGCCGCAAGGTGCTGCGCGAGGTGCGCCGGCGGCGCCAGTTCGTGCCGGTGACGGTGGCGGAGAACCTCACCTGGGAGCAGTTCTCGCGCCTCAACGTGGTGCTGCCGGAGCTGCCCGGGGTGCAGCCCGACGTCGGCGAGACCCGCCAGTATCCCTATGGCAGCCACATCGCCCACGTCATCGGCTATGTCGCCGCGGTCTCGGAGAAGGAGCTGACCGGCGACCCGGTGCTGGAGCTGCCGGGCTTTCGCATCGGCAAGAACGGCATCGAGAAGGTGTTCGACGAGCACCTGCGCGGCAAGGCCGGCAGCCTGCGCGTCGAGGTCAACGCCTACGGCCGGGTGATCCGCGAGCTGCAGCGCAAGGAGGGCGAACCGGGCAACGACGTCGTCCTCACCCTCGATGCCGATCTGCAGGATGCGGTCGCCCGCCGGCTCGGCGACGAGAGCGCCGCCGCGGTGGTGATGGACGTGCACACCGGCGAGATCTTCTCCCTGGTCTCGACCCCGGCCTACGACCCCAACGCCTTCAACATCGGCCTGTCGAGCAAGGCCTGGAAGGAACTGGTCGGCCATCCCCGGGCGCCGCTGATCAACAAGGCGGTCGGCGGCATGTACCCGCCGGGCTCGACCTTCAAGATGGTCGCCGCGCTGGCGGCCCTGGAGGCCGGGGCGATCACGCCCGAGCACCGGGTCCACTGCAACGGCGTCACCCAGCTCGGCAATGCCAAGTTCCACTGCTGGCGCTACCGCTACGGCGGTCACGGCTGGATGGACCTGGAGCAGGCGATCGCCCAGTCCTGCGACCTTTATTTCTACGACATCGCCAAGAAGGTCGGGGTCGACCGCATGGCCGAGATGGCCCGCCGCCTCGGCCTCGGCGGCAAGCTCGATGTCGGCCTGCCGGCCGAGCGCGCCGGCCTGGTGCCGACCAAGGCCTGGAAGCAGGCCGTCATCGGCGTGCCCTGGCAGCTTGGCGAGACCCTGATTACCGGCATCGGCCAGGCCTATCTGCTGGCCTCGCCGATGCAACTGGCGACGATGACCGCGCGCATGGTCAACGGCGGCTTCGCCGTAACCCCGACCCTGGTGCGGCCGCAGGAAGAACCGGCTGAGCCGGAGACGCCGCCGGCCTCGCTGGGCATCGGCCGGCACAACCTGGATCTCATGCTGCAGGCCATGGACAGCGTGGTGAACGGCAAGCGCGGGACCGCCCGGGCGCATCGCCTGGACAAGGAGCTGGGCGTGCGCATGGGCGGCAAGACCGGGACCGCCCAGGTTCGCCGCATTACCAAGGCGGAGCGCCAGGCCGGCGGCAAGCTGGCCGAGGACACGCCCTGGAAGGAACGCGATCATGCCCTGTTCGTCGCCTTCGCGCCGGTCGACGAGCCCCGTTATGCCCTGGCCCTGGTGATCGAGCATGGCCGTTCGGGCACCTATGCGGCGCAGGTCAGCAAGGACCTGATGACCGAAGTGATCAAGCGGGATCCGGCGCGCCGGCCGCCCGTGGGGCCGCTGGTGCGAAGCGACGACGACGCGGACGCGGGCTGAGGCCGGCATGGCGCTCTATTCCAATTTCAGCCGCCGTCACGAGATGACGTTGTGGCAGAAGCTGGGCGAACTGAACTGGCTGCTGCTGCTGCTGCTGGTCGGCGTCGCCACGATCGGTTTCGGCATGCTGTATTCGGCCGCCAGCGGTAGCTGGGATCCCTGGGCCTCGCGGCAGATCCTGCGCTTCGTGCCCGGGGTGCTGTTGATGCTGCTGGTCGCGGTGATCGATATCCGCTTCTGGATCCGCTACGCCTACCTCGGCTATTTCGCCGCCCTGGCCCTGCTGGCGGCCGTGGAGATCATGGGCGTAGTCGGCATGGGTGCCCGGCGTTGGGTCGACCTGGGGGTGTTCCAGCTGCAGCCTTCGGAAGTGATGAAGGTCGCCCTGGTGCTGGCGCTGGCCCGCTACTACCACGGCCTGACCAAGGAAGACGTGGTCCGCCTGCGCAGCCTGATCCCGCCGGCGGTGCTGATCCTGCTGCCGGCGCTGCTGGTGGTGCGGCAGCCCGACCTGGGCACCGCCGTGCTGCTGCTGGCGACCGGCGCGGCGATCATGTTCGCCGCCGGGGTGCGGATGTGGATCTTCGGCGCCGCCCTCGTCGCTGTGCTGGCGGCTATACCGATGGTCTGGCGCCTGGCCCTGCACGGCTACCAGAAGGAACGGGTGCTGACCTTCATCAACCCGGAGCGCGATCCGCTCGGCGCCGGCTACCACATCACCCAGTCGAAGATCGCCCTGGGCTCGGGCGGCATGTTCGGCAAGGGCTTCATGCAGGGCACGCAGAGCCACCTGTCGTTCCTGCCGGAGAAGCAGACCGACTTCATCTTCACCATGCTGGCGGAAGAGTTCGGCATGGTCGGCGGATTGGTGCTGATCGGCCTCTACGTCTTCATCATCGCCTACGGCATCGCCATTGCCGTGCGCGCGCGCAGCCACTTCGGCCGGCTGGTGGCGATCGGCGTGATCACCACCTTCTTCCTCTACGTCTTCATCAACATGGCCATGGTCATGGGCCTGATCCCGGTGGTCGGCGTGCCGCTGCCGCTGGTCTCCTACGGCGGCACCTCGATGATGTCGCTGTTGATCGGCTTTGGCCTGATCATGTGCGTCTCGGTGCACCGCGACGTGGTGATCCCGCGCAACATCCGCTTCGCCGCCGATTGAGGCGCGACGCGCCAGCGCCGGCGAGCGCCATCACGCAGCGACCCAGGGCGGAACGCCGCCGACCTCCGCTAGGAGGAAATCGATGAAGGCCCGGACCTTCGCGGTCAACACGTTCGATTTCGGATAGACCAGCCACAAGGCCACGTCCTCGTCGATGTCATAGTCCGGCAGCACACGCACCAGCGAGCCTTCGGCCAGGTCCCGGGACACGCTCCACAGCGAGTTCATCGAGATTCCCGCGCCCGCGATCGTCGCGATCTTCTGGCTCAGGCCGTCGTCGACGACCAGGCGGCAGCCCGCGCCGCTGGGGTCGAACTGCCCGGTGCGGCCGTCTCGCCCGCTCAGTTGCCTGGTTGACTGGTCCCTGAATCCGATCAACTGGTGCGTGGCCAGATCGTCCGGGTGCCGCGGCGTACCTCGTCGTTCGAGGTAGGCGGGCGATGCGCACAGGATCCGATCGTCGTCGGCCAACTTTCGCGCTTTGAGACTGCTGTCGGCGAGGGCCGCACTGCGCAGGGCCAGATCGAAGCTGCCCTCGATCAGGTCGAACTGGGCGTCGCTGAACCGCAGGTCGAGGCTGATTCCCGGGTACTGCTCCAGGAAATCGGGCAGGAGCGGGGCGATGTAGAGCTGGGCAAAGCTGCTCGGCGCGGCAAATCGCAACGTTCCGCTCACCGTCGCGCTGCTCAGGCCGAGGGCTGCCCGCGCCGCGCTCTCCTGGGCGAGCATCTCCCTTGCGTAAGGCAGGAACTCGGATCCCTCCAGCGACAACGCCACCTTGCGGGTCGAGCGATGCAGCAGATCGGCGCCCAGCGTTCTCTCCAGCTTTGCCAATCTGGCGCTGGCCACGGCCGGGGCCATGCCCAACGCCCGTCCGGCGGCGCTGATGTTGAGCTTTTCCGCCGCAAGGACAAACAGGCGTACGCTGTCGGTGTCCATCCAATTATTTCCAAAAACCGAATTATCAAGTCACAACAATAGCATTTATATCGAAATAGAAAGCAATACATTGCCGTCGAGCCACCAAGGAGACGGCAGATGGACTACGACACCTTCACCACCTTCAATGTCGGGATCGACGATGCGATCGCCTGGGTCACGTTCAATAATCCGCCGGTCAACATCCAGGGCCTGCCGATGCTGGCCGACCTCGACATGCTGGCCCAGAAGCTGGAGGCCGATCGCGCGGTCAAGGTCGTGGTGTTCCAGTCCGCCAATCCCGAGATCTTCGTGGCGCACGCCGACACGAACTTCCTCAAGGACATCTCGGCGACGGCGGTCTCCCGCGACGATGTCAGACTGCTGGACCTGCAACGGGTGTTGGAGCGCATCAGCAAGCTGCCGCAGGCGACCATTGCCAAGATCGAAGGGTTTGCCCGCGGCGGCGGCCACGAGTTCGCGCTGGCCTGCGACATGCGCTTTGCCGCCCGCGGCAAGGCGAAGTTCATGCAGATGGAAGTCGCCATGGGCATCCTGCCGTGCGGCGGCGGGGCCTCGCGCATGGCCCGCCAGACCGGGCTGGGGCGTGCGCTGGAGATCATCCTGGGCGCCCGCGACTACGATGCCGACGAGGCCGAAGCCTACGGGACTGTCAACCGGGCGCTCGATCCGGAAGACATCGGGCCGTTCGTCGAGGCGCTTGCCAAACGTATCGCCCTGTGGCCGTCGGCATCGATCAATGCATGCAAACAGTCGGTCTATGCGTCGGTCGACAAGCCGATCGAAGCGGCCTTGAAGGAAGAAGCCTATTGGCTCTATCAGGCGACCAGCCAGACCCCGGCGCTGAAACGCTTTGCCTGGGCCGACGACAATGGCGCCCAGTTCGACATGGGCAACCAGCGCGCCTGGGAAGACCTCGTGGTCGATGTCCAGGAGATCGATTAGCGGTAGCCGGGAGCGTCAGGTCGCGGGTCCCATCGAACGAAACCCCTCAACGCGGATTGCTATGCCATGACGAAGAAGGTCCTGATTACCGGTTCGACGGACGGCATTGGCCTGGAAGCGGCCAGGCTGCTGGTCGAAGCCGGTCACCTCGTACTGTTACATGGCCGCAACCCGGCGAAACTGGAGCGAGCGGAGCAGGCGCTCTCGGCGTTGCCGGGCGACGGGCTTGTCGAGGGCTACGTGGCCGATCTGTCGCGCATGGCGGATGTCGAGGCGCTGGCGGCTGCGGTGGCTGCGCGGCACGCGTCTCTCGACGTTCTGATCAACAACGCCGGGGTTTACGCCACGCGGGATGCCGTCACGGCCGACGGGCTCGATGTGCGGTTTGTCGTCAACACCATCGCCCCCTTTCTGCTGACCCGCCGGCTCCTGCCATTGCTTGGGACAACGGGCCGGGTGATCAACCTGTCCTCCGCGGCGCAGGCGCCCGTCGATCCGGCGGCACTGGCCGGACAGGGCCGCCTGTCCGACGGCGCAGCCTACGCGCAAAGCAAGCTGGCGCTGACGATGTGGTCGCGCCACCTGGCGCTGGCGCTCGCGGACGATGGCCCTGCCGTGATCGCGGTCAACCCGGGATCCATGCTCGGCAGCAAAATGGTCAAGGAGGCCTTTGGCGTGGCCGGGGGCGATCTCGGTATCGGCGCCGGGATCCTGGCCCGCGCCGCCTTGGCGGACGAGTTCGCAACCGCTTCGGGCCAGTATTTCGACAACGACTCGGGCCAGTTTGCCGCGCCGCATCGCGACGCCCTCGATCCGCGGAAATGCGAAGAGGTGGTCGGGGCGATCGAGACGATCCTGGCGGCGGGGTGACCGCGGCAGGGCAGCGCTGCGCCGCACAGGCCGTCGGGCGTCCGCGAAACGCGGGCTAAGCGGCGCGGCTCATCACCACCTGCTGCAGGCCAACGCCCAGCATCGCTTCCAGTTTCGCTTTGGCCTTGAAGACCTTGCTGAGTTTGCGATGCTTGCCCATGACCCCGTCGACGAACGCGGGCCGGCTGGCCACGCGCTCGAACCACCGCTGCAGTCGCGGGAACACCCGGGCGAACGGATAGCCGGTTTCCTCGAGGCGGAGCAGCTTCATGGCCCAGATCACGTCCGCCATGGTCAGGGTCTCGCCAGCCAGGAACTCCCGGTTGTCCTCGAGCAGGCCTTCCAGGTGGCGAAACGCCTCGGTCAGCTTGTCCAGGTGCTCGATGAACACGGCTTCGGGTATCGCGCCGCTGTCGTAGCCCTCGTAGAACTGAATGAGGTTCTCTTCGTCTCTCTGGTCCGCCAGCAGTTGCCGGAGCCGGGCCTCCTCGTTGCCGTTGAGCCGGCCGAGGCGTCCCAGCCCCCAGTGGAAGCTGACGAAGCGGATCGACCGGTGCAGGCGCTTGCCCATCTCCGTCAGTTCGACGACGTGTGCCAGCAGGGCCGGATCGTGTCTGGGCACCAGCGGGTCGCCGCCGAATGCCTGGTCGATGTACTCGACGATGTCCATCGATTCCGTGTACAGCACGCCGTCATGCACCAGCGCCGGCACCACCAGGTTCGGCTGGATCTGCGCGTAGGCCGGCGTCAGGTGCTGCTTCTTGACCAGAGAGACGATGCGGCTGACCCAGGCGCCGTCCTCGCCCTGGCAGTCGCCCGGGTCGCTGGAATCGAAGCGGACTTCGCGGCCCCGGGCGAGGCCCTTCTCCGCCAACGCGAAACGGACCCGTTGCGCGCACGGGGCACCGTCGAAGTGGAACAGGTGCAGGCCTTCCAGGCGGCCGACGATGGGGCTGAGCGGCTGGTCGATGCGCGGCATTGAAATCTTCCTCCGTGCGGGCTATTTTTGTACTATCTCGCATATAAATAGCCAGCGCAAGGTTAAATTGCGAAACGGTACAAAAATATGACACGGCCACGCGGACGTCCGCGATCTTTCGACCGCGAAGAGGCGCTCAACTCGGCGCTGCTGGTGTTCTGGGAGAAAGGGCTGTCCGCCACCTCCCTCGATGACCTGGCGTCGGCGATGCACATGAACCGGCCGAGCATCTACAACGCTTTCGGCGACAAGGAGAGCCTCTACCGGCAGGCGCTGGAGGCGTTCGGCCGGGGCCTCGACGATGGCCTGGAGGCGGCGTTTGCCGGCGCGCCCGATGTCCGGGCCGCGGTGCTGCTGTTCTTCCGGCAGGCGATCGACGTCTACTGCGGCGATGGCCCGGCCCGGGGCTGTCTGATCATGTGCACCGCCCCGGCGGAGGCATCATCGCGCCCGGACGTCGCCGGCGACCTGGCCGCGGTGATCCGGCGGATCGACGACCGGCTCACCGCGGCAATCGGCGAGGCCGTGACGGCGCAGGCGCTGCCGGCCGACACCGACGCGCGCCTGACCGCGAAGTGCCTGCAGGCCACGCTGCACAGCCTGGCGCTGAGAGCCCGGGCGGGCGAAGCCAAGGCGTCGCTTAGGACGTTCGCCGCGTATGCGACAAAGCAGCTGCTGCCGCTGGCCGCTGCGCCAGGCAACGGAGCCTGACGGTGCCGTCGGACCGGCGGCGCGTTCAGCTTGCTGCCCGGGCGCCGTTCCGGTCGGCCCACTTGGGATCGTAGAACGGCTTGTCGCCGCTCACCGTCACCCGCCGCAGCAGCCGCTTATGGGGGTAGTAGTCGCTGGCGGCGTAGTGCTGCGCGGCCCGGTTGTCCCAGAAGGCGATCGAGCCCGGCTGCCAGCGGAAGCGACACTGGTATTCGGCCCGGGCGTGCTGCACCAGCAGTTGCCGGACGATGGCGACCGACTCCCCGGCCTCGAGCGGTTCGCCGGTGCGCACGTCATAGAGCGAGTCGTGCCGCAGGAAGCCGCCGTGGATATAGAGCGCGGTCTTGCCGGTCTCGGGATGCGTGCGCGCCAACGGATGGCTGACGCCGAACGGGATCTCGCGCTTGATGGATTCGGCCAGTTCGTCGTTCAGCGTGGAACCATAGCGGGTGAGGAACAGGCGATAGTCGTTGATGCCGTGCAGCCACTCGATGCGCTGCTGCAGGTCGCCCGGCAGGCCCAGGAAACAGGCATGGCTGTCGGAGAACAGCGTATCGCCGCCGAGCGGCGGCACGACGACGCACTGCGCGATCGAGCCCAGCGACGGCCGCTCCATCCAGGTCACGTCGGTATGCCAGTTGTTCTCTCGCCCGGGGCTCTTCTCGCCGTGCCGGATCTCCAGGATGTACGGGTTCTCGCCGGGCGGACCGAACGGGAAGGCATCGAGATCGCCGAACCGGCGGCCGAAGGCGACCTGCTCGTCCTCGCTCAGGTTCTGGTCCCGGAAGAAGACGACCTTGCGCTCCAGCAGGGCAGCGCGGATGAAGCCGATGACCTCGTCCGACAGGGGCGCTTTGAGATCGATGTCGTGGATCACCGTGCCGATGGTGATGCCGAGATGCTCGAGGGCGAAGCCGAACGCGTCCGCGCTGGCCTGCAGCCGCTCGGAGACCGGCCGGTTGCCCATGCGCTCGTATTCGAGCGCCATGCCGAGGGCGGCGCGATTGAACGGCTGGAACAGCGCTTCCCTGGGCTGTTCCGCACTTTCCGCCTGCTGGCCGAGCGCGCGGCGAACGGCCTGAAGCCGTTCTGCGGTCCTGATCGCCGCGGCGTTGTAGTCCGCTTGCTGCGTCGCGTTGTCGTGCATGCTGGCTCCGCGACCGTCCGGTCCTGTCCGGTCTCTTTTGGTGTCCCCAGGGGCAAAGTCGGGGTGATTGTAGATGGCGGATGGCCTGCAACGCCAGTTGCCGGACGGCGACGCCGGGCTCAGCCGTCGCCCGGGCTCTGCGGTTCCGCCAGCACCCGGCGCGCTTCGCGCATGCGCTGCACGGTGGTCCAGGCGGCGGCGATCGCCAGGACGTAGACGACGATCTCTACCCAGCCCAGGATCAGGCCGACGCCGAGCAGGATCACCCGTTCCGCCCGGGTCATCGTCCCGACCTTGCACTGGCCGCCCAGACCTTCGACCCGAGCCCGCGCATAGCTGACCAGCAGCGAGGCGAGCAGCGCGAAGGTGGCAACGGCGGCGTCGACTGCCTGACCCTGTTCGGCGAAGCGGTAGACGATCGCCGTGAACAGCAGGCCCTCGCCGATGCGGTCGCAGGTGGAATCGAAGAACGCCCCGAACGCGGTCGCCTGTCCCTGCGAACGCGCCAGCAGCCCGTCGAGCAGGTCGAGCACCCCGGCCAGCAGCCAGATCGCCCCGGCCGCCAGCAGCCGGTCCTGCAGCACCAGCAGTGCCGCGACCGCGCACAAGACCAGCGATGCGGCGGTGACGTGGTTCGGCGTCACCCCGTATCTGGCCAGCGTCGCCGCCAGCGGTTCGGCCAGCCGGGCGAAGCCCTGCTGCAGCGTGTCACGGATTTCCTGGGGTGACATGCCGGCCCTCCTGTCGTTGGCGGACCGCAGTTTAGCGATGATCGCCGGCCAGGACAGCGCCGCGCCGATGCCGGCGGGGCAATGCCGGTGCCTTGAGCCGGCGCAATGACCGGCACCGGCAAGCCGGGCATGACGGGGCCATGTTGAAGAGCATCCTGCTGACCGACCTCTACCAGCTGACCATGCTGAAGGGCTACCAGACCCACGGCATGGCTGAGCCGGCGGTGTTCGAGTTCTTCGCCCGCCGGCTGCCGGCACAGCGCAACTTCCTGATCGCCGCCGGGCTGGAGCAGGCCCTGACCTTTCTCGAAGAGGCCCGGTTCAGCGACGAGGAGCTGGCGTTCCTGCGCGACGATCCGCGCCTCGACGATGCCTTTGTCGACTGGCTGGCCGGCTTCCGCTTCACCGGCGACGTCGACGCCATGCCGGAAGGCACGCCGGTCTTCGCTGACGAGCCGCTTCTGCGGGTGATCGCGCCAATGCCGCAGGCGCAGCTGGTCGAGAGCCGGCTGATCAACATCCTGCACTACCAGACCCTGATCGCCGCCAAGGCGGCGCGCATGGTGCTGATGGCGCCGGACAAGACCCTGGTCGATTTCGGCTTCCGCCGCGCCCACGGGGCCGAGGCCGGGCTGTTCGCGGCGCGGGCGGCCTACCTCGCTGGCTTTGCCGGCAGCGCCACGGTCGAGGCGGCGCACCGCTATGGCGTACCGGTGTTCGGCACCATGGCCCATTCCTACATCCAGGCACACGCCCGCGAGGCCGACGCCTTCCGCAGCTTCGCGATCGCCCAGCCGGACAACGTGGTGCTGCTGATCGACACCTACGACACCATTGCCGGCGCCCGGGCGGTGGCGGCGCTGGCGCCCGAGCTGGCCGCCGCCGGCATCAAGGTTCGCGCCGTGCGTCTTGATTCCGGCGATCTCGGCGCGCTCGCCCGCGAGGTGCGCGCGATCCTCGACACCGCCGGCTTGCCGGAGATCGGCATCTTCGCTTCCAGCAGCATCGACGAATACGCCCTGGCCGAGCTGGAAGCGATGCAGGCGCCGATCGGCGGCTATGGCATCGGCACCCATCTGACGACCTCGGCCGATGCCCCCTATCTCGACTGCGCCTACAAGTTGCAGGAATACGCCGGCCTGGCCCGGCGCAAGCGCTCGGCCGGCAAGGCGACCTGGCCCGGGCGCAAGCAGGTGTTCCGCCGCTTCGACGACGCCGGGCGGATGCAGGCCGACGTCCTGACGGTCGAGGGCGACGCGCAGGACGGCGCGCCGCTGCTGGTGCCGGTGATGCGTGGGGGCAAGCGCCTTGCCGCCGCCGAGCCGCTGGCGGCGCTGCGCGACCGCTGTCTGCAGGAGCTGGCGCGCCTGCCGGAGCGCTTGCGCGGGATCGAGCCGGCGCCGGCGCCCTATCCGGTCACCGTCGCCCCGGCGCTGCGGCAGCTGGCCGACGATGTGGATGCCCGCATGGCCGCCGACAACCCGCTGGCCTGAGGCGGTTTCGCCGTCGAAACAATCCCGCGTGACCACACACTTTCGCCGGGGATTCATCTCGAACGAAACTGAAACGCCGGCGGAAGCCGGCGTCCACAGCCAGCACAACCCGTTCCGAGCCTGCTGTTTGTAGGCGTGAACTCAGATCAGGCCGTTCTGACGCAGCCAATCGGTCCAGTCCAGCGCCGTACGCGGCTCGCCGGGGTCGCGCGGGCGGTGCTGCCGATCGAGCGCCGCCAGCATCTGCTGCAACGGCTGCAGCACCGCGGCCGGCGTCTCGCCGCGCGCCTGCAGTTGCTCCAGCGCCTGCTGCATGGTCTCGCGAAGCTGGTGGTAGCCGACGGCATCGTGGCGGACCAGCGCCTCCAGCAGCACCTGCTGCGCCAGCATCAACCCCGCGGCGGATACCGCCGTTTCACTCGGCTGATCGGTCATCTGAGCCCACGCCTCCTGGTATCTGCACGTCCCGTCTGTAGCCCGGCTACAGCCCGGCCGCAAGCGCCGGGCATGGCCGCGCGGCACGGTCAGACGAAGGCCAGGTGTTCGGGGTCGAGGCCGAGGTAGTCGTTGAGCAGGCGGTTCTTGGCGTCGGCCACGCAGTGATGGCGACAGTGCACGGCCGGGTCGCAGGCGGCGAGGCGGGCGGCGTTGTCGGCCGAGTGCCAGAACTCGGCGAAGCGCCGGTCGGCGATCGAGCCCAGCGCGCCGCTCTCGGTGTAGGCCTTGTCCTGGCAGGTGTAGACCTTCAGGTCGGCGCCGATCACCGTCAGCAGCGAGGTCATCGGACAGCGGTGGTAGGGCTTGTCGTAGCTGCCCGGCAGGTCGTGATAGTGGTCGACGACCGCGAAACCGTCGCCCTCGTGCGTCCGCGCCGCGGCGATCTGCGCCAGCACGGTGTCGCGGAAAGCGGCGTGGTAGCGGTTGGTCTCGGCCCCGTCGTTGCTGGTGATGCAGGGCGAGATCTTGGCATGGCTGACCCCGGCGGCCTTCAGCCGGCCACAGAGCTCGGCGATGTGCGCGGCGTTGCGCTCGTCGACGATGATGCTGGCGCCCAGGATGCAGGCCGAGCCGCGGGCGGCGAAGGCTTCCAGGTTGGCCAGCACCTTGTCGAAGGCGCCTTCTGGGACGCTGCGATAGGCGGTATAGCTGGCGTTGTCCCAGCCGTCGATCGATACCCTGAGCCAGGTTGCGTGCGCCGCCATGGCATCGGCGATGCCGCCCTTGAGCATCGACGCATTGCTCAGGCTGGCGACCTGGATGCCGGCCTCGCCCAGAGCCGTCACCGTCTCGGCGATGCCCGGATAGATCAGCGGCTCGCCGCCGCCCGAGAAGGTCACCGCCTTGACGCCCATGGCGATCAGGTCCTCGACGATCTCGGCCATCTTGGCAGGCGGAATGCGGTCGCGCTGGTCCATGCCGTCGCCGAGGCTGACGGCGTCCGAGCGGTAGGCGCAGAAATAGCAGCTGTGGTTGCAGACGTTGGTCGGCTTGATGCGCACATGCACCGGCGCCGGCACCCGGCCGGCCCGCATGGTGGCCAGGCGGTCGGAGAAGTGCAGCGGCTTGAGCGACGAATAGAGCGCCGACATCGGCGGATTCCGGGGCGGTTCCGGCTGAAACGGTTCGCTTCAGTATCGCCGAGCCATCTTGCGGCCGGGTTAATGCCGGCCGCTTGCAGGCTACTCCCGCGCCGCCAGCCGGCGGGCCAGGGCCAGGGTCGCCCGGGCCCGGGCCACTACCGGCTCGTCGATCATCTTGCCCTCGAATACCACCGCGCCCAGGCCTCCGGCCTGGGCTTTGTCGTAGGCGGCGATCATCTCCCGGGCGGTGTCGATCTCCTGCGCGCCGGGGGCGAATTCCGCGTTGCAGACCTGGACCTGCAGCGGGTGGATGCAGAAGGCGCCGGCCAGGCCGAGGCGGCGGGCCTGTCGGATGGTTGCCCGGAATGCCTCCTGGTCGCGGTATTCGGCGATCGAGCCGGCAAAGCCCAGCGGCAGGATGCCGGCGGCGCGGGCGGCCATGACCACGGCCTGGTTGGGCGCCAGCAGGGCCTCGGCCACCGGTTCCAGGCCGGCCGACAGGGCCAGGTCCTCGCCACCCAGGGTCATCGCCACCAGGCGCGGGTGCGCCCGGGCGATGTCGCGCACCTCGAATACGGCATCGGCGGTCTCGACCATGGCAACGATGCGGGTATGGCCGGGCGGCAGGCCGCGTTCGCGCTCGACCTCGTCGAGCACCTCGGCCAGGGCGCGGACGTGGCCGGCGTCGGCCACCTTCGGCGCGGCGATGGCGGCGACGGCGGGGCCGACCGCGGCCTCGATGTCGCGCACGGCCAGCCGCCAGGGCCGGTTGATCCGCACCAGCACGTCGAGGCCGTGCCGGCCGATCCGCGCGGCGGCATCGGCGATCAGGCCGCGCGCCGCCGCCTTGCCGGCCGGCGGCACGCTGTCCTCCAGGTCGAGGATGGCGGCGTCGGCGCCGTGGCGGTGGGCGCCGGCGACGAAGCGCTCGACGTTGACGGGCACGAACAGGGCGGAACGCCAGGGCGGCAGCGGCGCCACGCTCAGATCACCCCCTGCTCGGCCAGGCGGGCGAGATCGTCGGCGTCGAGGCCGAGGGCGCCGTAGATCTCCGCGTTGTGCTCGCCCAGCTCCGGCGCCGGTGTGCGGATCCGGCCGGGGGTCTCGGACAGGCGGGCGGCGACGTTGTGCATCGGCAGCCGGTCCATCTCCCGATCGGGGAACTCCACCAGCACCTCGCGCGCCTGCACCATCGGGTCGTCGACGATCTGGCCGATGTCGGCGACCGGGCCGACGGTGACGCCGGCCGCTTCGAACACGGCCAGGTTCTCCGCCTGCGTGCGTTCGGCCATGAAGGCGGCGACGATCGGATCCAGGATGTCGTTGTTTGCCACCCGGTCGGCGTTGGTGGCAAAGCGCGGGTCAT
>Ga0056121_1000093_pt1 | contig 43546 bp, 35 predicted proteins | sample WorMetHEROISLAND_FD_83872 | JGI IMG/M metagenome (GOLD analysis project Ga0056121, IMG submission 83872) | Marine gutless worms symbiont microbial communities from Max Planck institute for Marine Microbiology, Germany - Olavius sp. 1 HERON ISLAND ...
ACCCACGAGCAACGAAATCAGTTCATCACAAGCTTCGTCGACGCCTACAATCGAACCAGGCTCAGATGCCTCGACTACAAGGCGCCAATCGAGCTCCTCAGCAATCCCCCGGGACACAACACTGTCGCCGGGGACGCAAGGGGCTATGGCGTTGCCGCGGCGCTATTCCGCGGCGATGGCGTGGGCCGCCGCACCGCCGCCATGGCGCAGCAGGCGACCGGCGTAGGTTTCGGTCTGGCGGTCGTCCTCGATCGTCACCTGGCCGTTGACCAGCACGTAGCGGTAGCCCCTGGCCCGTTGCACCCGGCGCCACTCGTTGCCCGGCAGGTCGTGGACGATCTCTCTCGGGGTGATCTCCAGCCTGTCGTAGTCGTAGACGACGATGTCGGCCGGCGCGCCGGGCTTCAACACCCCGCGGTTCTCGAAGCCAGCGACCATGGCCGGCAGGGCGCTCAGCCGCCAGTGCGCTTCCTCCAGGCTGAGCATGGCGTTTTCGCGCACGATCTTGATCAACGTCTCCGTCGGATAGCGCCCGGCGGTAAGGAACTTGGTGTGGGCACCGCCGTCGGAGACCCCGAACAGGACGTAGGGATTGTCGACGATCTCCTGCAGATGCTTGAGCGAAACGTTGGGCGGCGCGGCAAAGAACTCCGTCGCCAGGTTCTCCGCCACGGCGATGTCGAGCATGGCGTCGACCGGATGCTTGCCCTCCGCCTCCGCCACCTGACCGACGGTGTGGTCGAGGTATTTCCGGTTCGCTTCGCTCTTCGGGCCGATGATGACGATGTCGGGGATCGGCCCGGTCACCGTCAGCGGCACCTGGGTCCTGAGCGCCGGCCGCCGTTCGGGATCGGCCAGCTTGGCCAGGCGTTCGGCGACGCTGCCGACCGTGGCCTCGCGCCAGGCCGGGCGGTCGTCCCACAGGTTCCAGTCCTCGAAGGTGAAGGCAAAGCCGGCGTCCGTGGTCAGGCCCTGGCCGTAAACCCGAATACCTCGATCGCGGCAGCTGTCGAGCCAGGCCAGCCCGTCGCGGTGGAACTCCGGCTTGTGGTCGTAGGCCTGCACGACGTTCCACAGCAGCGGCCGGCCGCTCAGGCCCGCCAGCTTTTCCATGTGCCCGCGGTCGTGCTCGTAGGAGCCAGAGGAGATCGTCATCTGCATGAAGCCGGCGTTGCGCTCGCCCAGCACGCGGGCGAACAGCTCGCAGGTCTCGTCGTGCATGACGTCGGTGACCATCGGCGTGCCGTCATAGTCGAGCTGCACCGCCGACGGTCCCTGCGGCATCAGCCGCTGCGCCGACCAGCCGCAGCCGCCGGCATCGAGCGCCTCCTCGAACAGCCGGCGCAACTCGGCGTGCTCGGCGTCGCTTGGCTTGCGGCCGGCCTTGGCATCCTCCAGGCCCAGGACCCAGATCAGCATCGGCCCGACCGGCACGTAGGGCAGGATGTTGATGGCCTTGGGCGTGCGTTCGACACTGTCGAGGAACTCCGGAAAGCTGACCCAGTCCCACGGCATGCCGTCGCGCATCGAGGCATAGGGGATCGCTTCCACCCGGGTCATCGACAGCATCGCCCGTTCGCGCATCTCCGGGGCGACCGGTGCGAAGCCGAAGCCGCAATTGCCGATGACGGCCGAGGTGATGCCGTGCCAGCCCGACAGGGTGCAGTAGGGATCCCAGAACACCTGCGCGTCGTAGTGCGTGTGCAGGTCGACGAAGCCGGGCGCCACGTGCAACCCGTCTGCGTCGATCGCCCTGTCGCCATCGTCCGCCGGGATGCGGCCGATCTGCGCGACCACGCCGTCCTTGATGCCGATGTCGCCGCGATAGCGCGGAATGCGCTTGCCGTCGAAGATCAGACCGTTGCGGATAACCGTGTCAAAGCGCGCCACGACATGTCCTCCCAGTCGTTGTCGGCGGCTGCGCCGCCGGCTATTGCGAGTGACTATCGTACCAGAAAATCTAACTGTCGTTAGACGACGCGATGGAGCAGCGCCGCACCGTCGTTAATCCGGCGGCTGTTCTCCACTGCGATGCCGAGACTGCGGTCGAAGGTCTCGGGCGTCAGCCAGGCGACATGCGGCGCCAGCACCACGTTGTCGAGCTTCAGGAGCGGGTTGCCGGCGGGCACCGGTTCCTCGGCGAAGACATCCAGCCCGGCGGCGCGCAACCTGCCGCTGGACAGGGCGTCGACCAGGGCGGCCTCATCGACCAGGCCGCCGCGGGCGGTATTCACCAGCACGGCGCCGGGCTTCATGGCGGCGATCGCCTCGCCATCGATCAGGCCCGCGGTTCCCGCCGTCAGCGGCAAGTGCAGCGAGACCACGTCGCTTTCGGCCAGCAGCGCCGGCAGGTCGCGCCAGGCGGCGACCGCGTCCGCCTTTGGTGCGGTGGCGGTGTAGACCACCCTCGCGCCCAACGCTGCCAGCACCGGCGCCAGCCGCCGGGCTACGGCGCCATGGCCGACCAGCCCGACACACCGGCCGGCGAGTTCGCCGACGCGGTCGAAGTCGGCGGCATCGAGCCGCCAGCCATCGCCGGCAGCCGTCGCCGCGTGGAACGCGGTCGCCCGACGCAGCGCTGCCAGCATCAGCATCAGCGTGGCCTCGGCCACCGCCTGGCTGTTGGTTTCCGGCATGTTGCACACGGCAATGCCGCGCGCCTGCGCTGCTTCCTGGTCGATGGTGTTGACGCCGACGCCGATCTTCTGAATGAGCCGCATCCGTGGCGCCGCGGCGATGACCTCGGCCGTGACGGGCTTCAGCACGTGCCACAGCACATCGGCTTCGGGCAGCAGCGCCTGCAGACGTGCGTCGTCGGCTTCAGCGCAGTCGGCGATGCTCAGCCAGTCGCTCTCGAGCGCCGCGAGCTTGGCCTGCAGGCCCGGGCTGACGGTGTAGTGAAAGATCGCCTGCATGGTGCCAGCGCAGACCGCCGCCGATTCAGACCAGCACGCCCGGGTTGAGGATGCCGGCAGGATCGAGCCGCTGCTTGACCGCGTCCAGCGCCTCGCCGAACAGCTCGGGGCGCTGGCGGCGGTACCAGGGCATGTGATCGCGGCCGACGGCGTGGTGGTGGGTGATGGTGCCGCCGCTGTCGATCACCGCGTCGGAGGCCTGGCGCTTGATCTCCTGCCACTGCTCCAACAGCGCGCCGTGCCGGCCGCGCGCCTGGAAGGTGTAGTAGGGGGCACAGCCGTCCGGGTAGGCGTGGGTGAAGCGGCAGGTGACGATGCCCTTGTGGCCGGTCGCCTCCTCGATCGCCGCCTCGGTCGCCGCCTTTACCGTCTCGTGGAAAGCGCGGAAGCGGTCCCAGGTGATCGCCGTCTCGAAGGTGTCGGAGATGACCGCGCTGGAGATCAGCGCGTCGCGGAAATGCGGCATCTTGATGAAGGCGTTGCGCCAGGCGCCGGCCGCGCCGGCGGTATGGCCCTCGGGGTCCTTGGCGGCATCGTCGTCGTAGGTCCCTTCCAGGTCGCGGCAGATCGCCAGGCCACGCGCCATCCAGGCGTCGACCGGATGGTCGGCGCTCTCGAATGCCAGCACCACGACGGCATGGCGGCCGTCGCCGGCACCGTTGAGGAAGGCCTCGCTCTCGTCCAGCAGCCGGACGTTGGCCGGATAGAGGCCGGACTGGCAGAGCTGGCGCACCGCCTCGACCGCCTGGTAGAGGTCGGGGAACTGCACCGCCGTCGAGGCCCGGTAGAGCGGGCGGTCCTGCAGCCGCAGCCAGGCCTCGGTGATCACGCCGAGCGCGCCTTCGGAGCCGATCGCCATGCGGTCGGGGCTCGGGCCGGCCCCGGACCCGGGCAGGCGCCGGCTTTCGATCACGCCGACCGGCGTGACCATGCGCACGCTTTCCACGAAGTCGTCGATGTGGGTGTAGAGCGTAGCGAAGTGACCGCCGGACCGGGTGGCGATCATGCCGCCGACGGTGGCCATCTGAAAGCTCTGCGGAAAATGCCGCATGGTCAGGGCGTGCGGCTTCAGCGCCGCCTCCATGGCAGGGCAGCGCAGGCCGCCCTGCAACCGGGCCGCGCGCGAGGTGCGGTCGATCTCGACGACCTGGTCCAGCCCGCAGAGGTCGAGGCTGACGGTGCCGGCGAAACTGCCGCCGACCGCAGGCTCGATACCGCCGACCACCGACGAGCCGCCGCCGAACGGGATCACGGCGACGTTGGCACCGGTGGCCCAGTCGAGCACCGCGGTCACGTCGTTTTCGGACGTGGCGAACGCCACCATGTCGGGGGCGTTATCGAAGTTGCCGTCGTAGATGCGCACATAGTCGGGAAACGACTTGCCGTAGGTATGGCTCATCCGGTCGTAGGCGTCGGTCGAGCAGATCGCCTGCAAGCGCGCCGGCACCTCGACCCGCGGGGTCGGCAGGGCGATGGCGTCGAGCGCCGGCTGGTCGATCCGTTCGAACCCGTCGACGCCGAACCGCTCGGCATAGCGGCCCAGCACCAGGGTCTCCTCGTCCGGCGTCAGGCCCTCGCCTTCATAGCCCCAGCCGCAGATCTTCGGCCGTTTCTCCGCCATTGCCGCCTCCCTTGGTTTCTTGGTGCTCTCCGCCGGCCATTTCAGCACGGCGACAGCGGCGGCGGAAGGCGGCGCGCTGTCGCGCAGACTATCGGGAGGGCGGGAAATACCGGCTAGGATGGCGCGACGCAGCACCAGGAGAGTGAACGCCCATGAAAGTCGCCCAGTTCTCCGCCTTCGGCACGCCGGAGGAGATGATCGAGTGCATCGAGGTCGAGGACGTCGGCGCCCCCGGCCCCGGCGAGGTGGTGCTCGACGTCCTGGCCTTCCCCATCAACCCGGCCGACCTGCTGCTGATCGAAGGCCGCTACGCCACCCGGCCGCCGCTGCCGGCGCGCCTGGGGGCGGAATGCGTGGGCCGGATCGCCGCCGTCGGCGATGGCGTCGAGGATGTCGCGACGGGCGACGTGGTGGTGCCGCTGACCCGCGAGAACTGGGTGCAGCGACGGCGGGTGAAGGCGAGCGACGTGGTGCGGGTGGCCCAGGACGTGCCGGTGGCGCAGCTGGCCATGCTGCGGGTCAATCCGCCGACCGCCTGGTTGATGATGAAGAAGTACGTCGATCTGCAGCCCGGCGACTGGCTGATCCAGGATGCCGCCAATTCCGGCGTCGGCCGCTGCCTGATCCGGCTGGCGCAGGCCGAGGGCGTACGCACCGTCAACGTGGTGCGGCGCGGCGGCCTCGACGAGGAGCTGAAGGACCTCGGCGCCGATGTCGTCGCCGTCGACGGCCCCGACCTGTCCGAACGGGTCAAGACCGCCACCAAAGGGGCAGCGATCCGCCTGGCGATCGACGCCATCGGCGGCGAGCAGGTCACCCGCATCGGCGACTGCCTGGTCGACGAGGGCATCATCCTCAACTACGGCCTGCTGTCGGGCAAGGCGCCCCGTCTGCGCGCCGACCAGACGGTGTTCCGCCGGCTGTGGCTGACCGGCTTCTGGCTGGCGCCCTGGCTGGAGAACATGAGCGTCGACGAGGTCCGCGAGCTCTACGACATGCTGGCGGCGCGGATCGCCGACGGCACGCTGGACGTCCCGGTCGAGGCGACCTACCCGCTGGAGGAGATCGGGCAGGCGGTGGCGCATGCGGCCCGCTACCGCCGTGCCGGCAAGATCCTGGTCACCCCCAACGGGCCGATCGACTAGGGCGGGCCGCAAACGCAGCAGGTCCGGTGACAAGTTCCGGGGACACATGACTTAACTCCCCGCGTCTCGCGTCTGTCGTCCGGCTGCAGCTCGGAGTTAAGTCATGTGTCCCCGGAACTCGCCCCGGAACTCGACCGCCCAGCCATCGCGCGCAGCGCCGGCACGCCGGCTGCGCGCGCTCGCCGCCGGCCTTCTGGCACTGTGCCTGGGCGCGCACGCCGAGGCCGCGCCGCGGACGGTCGACCTCGAACTGGTGCTCGCGGCGGACATCTCCGCCAGCGTCGACGCGCAGGAAGCGGCACTGATGCGGCGCGGCTTCGCCGCCGCGCTGCGCGATCCGCTGGTGATCGACACCATCAGCAGTGGCTGGCTGGGACGCATTGCCGTCACCTACCTGGAGTGGGCCGGCGACCAGTATCAGGCCACCGTCGTCGACTGGGCGGAGGTCCATGACCGCGACAGCGCCTTCGCGGTCGCCGACGCGATCGAACGGGCGGCGGTCATGGTCGAGATGTGGACGTCGATCAGCGCGGCGATCGGCGCCGCCGCGCGCCGCTTCGAAGCCAACGGTTACAGCGGCACCCGTCGCGTCATCGACATTTCCGGCGACGGGCCGAACAACAAGGGGCCCTACGTCGTGCATGCCCGCGACCTCGCCGTCGCCGCGGGCATCGTCATCAACGGCTTGCCGATCGTGAACGACCGCCCCAGTCCACTCGGTTTCCCGCCGCTGCCCAACCTGGATCTCTACTACGAGGATTGCGTGATCGGCGGTCAGGGCGCGTTCGTGGTGGTGGCCGACGGCTTCGAGGATTTCGCCCGCGCCATCCGCCGCAAGCTGCTGCTGGAGGTCGCCGGTCGCACGTCGCCCGCACCGCTGTTGCGGCTTGCCGCAGAAAAAGTCCGTCCGCCGTGCGATGCGGGCGAGCAACAGCTCCGCGACTGGATGCCCGATATGGACTGACCGCCTGGCGCTTGGGTCGACCGCAACGAAAAGACCCCGGCCGAAGCCGGGGTCAGATCGGCGGCGGATGCCGCGAACTCGGTGCCGAGGCGCCTTAGCGCATCTTGCGCCGGACGTAGCTGCTGGCCTCGTCCTTCAGCGCCTTGCCGGCGGTGAAGCGTGGCGTCAGCGTCGCCGGCTTGGCCTTGAACGTGGTCGGCTCGCCGGTGAACGGGTTCACCCCACGGCGCGACTTGGTCGCCGCCTTGTAGCGCATCTTGAAGCGCCCGAGGTGGCCGAGCGGCACGCTGCCCGGGGTCTTCTTCTTGGTGTCCTTGAGCGCCAGCTCGGTGACCACCGGCCACAGGATGTCGAGCATCTTGTTGGCGTCGCGGCGGCTGAACTCGCAGCCCCACTCGTCGCCGAGTTCGGCGGTCAGCGCGGCCGAGTACGCATCGGCCAGCTGGGTTTTCGTCACGGTCATGACAGTTCCTTCGTGTTTGGCCAAGGAAGCCCAGCACACCGGCAGCCAATTGCCGGCAGTTGCTGGTGCCTTTTGGATACGCAAACAGTGGTAAACAAAAAGTAAAGCGCCGGCCGTCACAGGCAGCCGGGCGAGCGCTCATTCGGCGGGTGCACGCTTGCTCAGGTGCGCCGGGCAGGCCTGCGGATCGAACACCACCGGAAAGCGCTTCTGGTGGATGTAGAACTGCCGGTCGAGCTCGCGCAGGTCGGCCAGAAAGCGGTAGTCGAGCGGGTACTTCTCGCGCCAGCGATCGATCTCGTCGAAGATCGTCACGGCCTCGGGGTAGGCATAGCAGCCGCGCCCGCAGCGCTTCATGATCAGCCGCTTGCAGAACGCCAGGTTGGACAGATAGGCGCCGCTCTCCGGTCCGGCGTTCTCGAACATGTCGATCAGGCTGACCATCGCCTGGAAGGTCACGCCGATGTACTTGGGATCGAGCATGTAGGAGAACACGTGCCGCCCGGGCGCGTAGGCGCGCTTGTTGCGCGTACAGTTCAGCTTGTGCACGCCATCCGCCAGGCTCAGCCCCGGCGCCACCCGGTCGATCCCCGCCAAGGCGGCATCCATCGCCCCGTCGCTGAAATGGGCGCAAAACGGCACGGCTTCCGATTCGGGGAACTCGGCCGCATTGGCCGGGGCCGCGACCCGGACCGCGCCGGCCTGGACGGCCAGCGTCTCCGGGCGCCAGCGGGTGAACGCCTTCCCGCGCATGGCGTAGCGATCGGCCAGGATCTCGTGCTGATGCGCCGTCACCCAGGCCGCCACGGCCTCGACCGCGCCCTTGGTGGTCAGTTCCTGGTACCAGGTGTTGCCCTCGGCCTGGCCCTTAGGCCGGTAGTGAAAGCGCAGAAACAGCTTTTCCCCCGGCGCGGACTCCCGCACGGCGCCCCAGTGATAGTCGATCGGATTCTCGTCACCCAGCAGGTAGACGTCCTGGAGATAGATCGGGATCTCCACCCGCGAGCCGCCATCGACCTGGCGCAGATCGGCCTGCTCATAGCGGAACGCCCTGGCGGTGAACTTGAACACCAGGTTCACCGCTTCGAACTCGGCAATCGGTTGCGGCCCGCGGTATTCCCAGACCAGCCAGGGCCGCCAGTCGCGCACCTCGATGCGGATGGTCGAGGCGATGCCGTCGGCGACGAGGACGCTCTCAACCGTGTCGGCGACGGGATCGAAGCGCCAGCGGCCGTCGTCGGCCCAGGCAGACCCGACAGGCGCCACGGCAAGCAGCCAGAGCAGAAAAAAACGCATCGCCGCACTCCACAACGCGCCGCCGTCGCCGGCGGGAACATCGACAAACCCTAGCATCGGCACATGGCACAGCCTATGCGGTCCGCAGAGCGGTTTCGCGCGGGACGCGCGCGGACGGGCGGGCTAGACTCCCGATTCAATGCAACCTGGAGGCGCCTTGCATGCTGTTCCGGGAGCCGCAACCCGAACCGACGCCGTTGCGCGCCGCGGTGCGCGCGGCGATCCGGCTGGACGAGTCCGTCTGTGTTGCCGAACGCCTGCCGGCGGCGATCATTCCGGCCGCCGGCAAGGCCCGCATCGCCACCCGCGCCATCGAGCTGGTTGAAGCCGTGCGTGCCGCCCGCACCACCACCGGCGGGATCGACGCCTTCATGCAGGAATACGACCTGACCAGCCACGAGGGCGTAACCCTGATGTGCCTGGCGGAAGCGTTGCTCCGGGTGCCCGACGCCGAGACCGCCGACGAGCTGATCAAGGACAAGATCGGCGGCGCCGACTGGGAGAACCACATGGGCCAGGCCGCGTCCTGGTTCGTCAATGCCTCGACCTGGGCGCTGATGCTGACCGGCCGGGTGCTGGAGCTGGAGCAGACCAACGCGGGCTGGCGCGACGTGCTGGGCCAGATGATCACCCGCTCCGGCGAACCGGTGATCCGCCAGGCGGTGACCCAGGCGATGCGGATCCTCGGTCGCCAGTTCGTGCTGGGCCGCACCATCGACGAGGCCCTGGGCCGGGCCCGGCGCGAAGGCGCCGACGGCACCACCTTCTCCTACGACATGCTGGGCGAGGCCGCCCGCACCATGGCCGACGCCGAACGCTATGTCGCCGCCTATGCGAACTCGATCGAGGTCGTGGGCAAGACCGCAGGCGGCCGCGGCCCGCTGGCCGGGCCAGGCATCTCGGTCAAGCTGTCGGCGCTGCATCCGCGCTTCGAGCAGGCCCAGGCCGAACGGGTGCGCGCCGAGCTGCTGCCACGGCTGCTGATGCTGGCGCACCTGGCGAAGTCGCACGACATCGGCCTGACGGTCGATGCCGAGGAGGCCGACCGGCTCGACCTGTCGCTCGACCTGATCGAGGCCGTGGCGCTCGATCCGGAGCTCGCCGGCTGGGACGGTTTCGGCCTGGCCGTGCAGGCCTATCAGAAGCGCGCCGCGCCGCTGCTCGACTGGCTCGAGGACCTGGCCGACCGGTCGAAACGGCGGCTGATGGTGCGCCTGGTCAAGGGCGCCTACTGGGACAGCGAGATCAAGCTGGCCCAGGTCGAGGGATTGCATGGCTATCCGGTGTTCACCCGCAAGCCGGCGACGGACGTCTCCTACCTCGCCTGCGTGCGCCGGCTGTTCGCCGCCCCGGCGGCCTTCTTCCCCGCGTTCGCCAGCCACAACGCCCAGACCGTGGCCAGCGTGCTCGAGCTCGCCGGCGGCAGTCGCGCCTTCGAGTTCCAGCGCCTGCACGGCATGGGCAAGCCGCTCTATGACGCGCTGCAGGAACAGGTCGACGACATCAGCTGCCGGGTCTATGCCCCGGTCGGCGGTCACGAGGACCTGCTCGCCTATCTGGTCCGGCGGTTGCTGGAGAACGGCGCCAACACGTCGTTCGTCAACCGCATCGTCGACGAGGCCGAGCCGGTCGCCGAGCTGGTCGCCGATCCGGCGGCGGAAATGCAGGCCGCCGACCCGGTGCCCCACCCGGCCATCGTCCTGCCTAGGCACCTCTACGGCGTGGCACGGGCCAATGCCCGCGGGTTCGACCTGAACGACCCCGCCACCCTGGCCGCCATCGACGCCGACATGGACGAGGCCGACACCGGCGCCTGGTCGGCGGCGCCGCTGATCGACGGCGTCGCCCGTGCCGGCGAGGCCCGACCGGTGAGCAACCCCGCCGACCGTGGCCGCCAGGTCGGCAGCGTGGTCGAGGCCGGCCCGGCCGACGCCCTGGTGGCGCTGGAACATGCCGCCGCCGCCCAGGCGGCCTGGGATACCACGCCGGCCGGCGAGCGGGCCGACTGCCTGCGGCGAACCGCCGACCTCTACGAGGCGCACATGCCCGAACTGATGGCGTTGGCCGTGCGCGAGGCCGGCAAGACCCTGCGCGATGCCGTGGCGGAGGTGCGCGAAGCGGTCGATTTCCTGCGCTACTACGCCTGGCGGGCCGAGGCCGAGTTCGCCGCGCCCGCGGTCATGCCGGGACCGACCGGCGAGGAGAACCTGCTGGCACTGCACGGCCGCGGCGCTTTCCTGTGCATCTCGCCGTGGAACTTCCCGCTGGCAATCTTCACCGGCCAGGTCGCCGCCGCGCTGGCCGCCGGCAACAGCGTGCTGGCCAAGCCGGCCGAGCAGACCCCGCTGATCGCCGCGCGGGCAGTGGCGCTCATGCACGCGGCCGGCATCCCCAAGGCCGCACTGCAGCTGCTGCCGGGCGACGGGCCGACGGTGGCGGCGCCGCTGTTGGGCGATCCGCGCCTGGCCGGCGTCGCCTTCACCGGCTCGACCGAGACCGCGCGCAGCATCCAGCGCCGGCTCGCCGACCGGGACGGCCCGATCGTTCCGTTCGTCGCCGAGACCGGTGGCCTCAACGCCATGATCGTCGACTCGACCGCGTTGCCGGAACAGGTCGTGCGCGACGTCCTTGCCTCCGCGTTCCAAAGCGCCGGCCAGCGCTGCTCCGCCCTGCGCGTGCTCTACGTTCAGGCCGATGTTGCCGACGGACTGATCGGGATGCTGGCGGGGGCGATGGCCGAACTCGCGGTCGGCGATCCGGCGCTGCTGGCGACCGACGTCGGCCCGGTGATCGACGAGGATGCGCGCGACATGCTGCTCGCGCATATCGCCCGCATGCAGCGCGAAGGCCGGCTGATCGGCGCCGCCCCACTGGGCGAGGCAAGCGCCGGCGGCTGCTTCGTCGCTCCGCACGCCTTCGAAATCGACGACATCGCCCGCATCGGCGGTGAGAAGTTCGGTCCGGTCCTGCATGTGATCCGCTACCAGGCCGCCGCGCTCGACGAGGTGGTCGATGAGATCAACGCCAGCGGCTACGGCCTGACCCTGGGCGTGCACAGCCGGATCCAGGCCACGGCCGACCGCATCGCCGACCGCGCCCGGGTCGGCAATCTCTACGTCAACCGCAACCAGATCGGCGCCGTCGTCGGCGTGCAGCCGTTCGGCGGCGAGGGCCTGAGCGGCACCGGCCCCAAGGCCGGCGGGCCGCACTATCTGCACCGTTTCGCCGTCGAACGGGTGCGCACCACCGATACCACCGCGGTCGGCGGCAACGCCGCGCTGATGGCGCTGGCCGACGACCAGCGGCAGCCGGCCGCGGATTGACGCCTCGCGTTCAGAGTGGCTTGACGAAACGCGGGTTATGTCTGTTTCGTCGGGCATCTGATCGAGACGGGATTCGCGCATGACGCAAAAGTTGTTCCTCGGGGTCGACGGCGGCGCCACCGCCTGCCGGGCGCGCATCGTCGATGGCGAGGGCCGGGACCTGGGCGACGGCAGTGGCGGCCGGGCGAACACCCGGCTCGGCATCGAGCGCGTCTTCTCGGCCGTCGTCGCCGCAACCGAGCAGGCGTTGCAGGCGGCCGGCCTGCCGCGCGCGCGCATCGCCGAGCTCCATGCCGGCCTTGGCCTGGCGGGGCTGTCGATGTCGGCCGATGTCGCCGCAGTCCTGGCCTATCGCCACCCCTTCGCCAGCCTGACCGTGAACACCGATGCCTATGCGGCCTGCCTGGGCGCGCACGACGGCAAGGACGGCGGGATCTTCATTTTCGGCACCGGCAGCGCCGGTTGCGCCATCGTCGGCGGCAAGACCGTGACCATCGGCGGCTGGGGCTTCGACCTCACCGACGACGGCAGCGGCGCCCGGGTCGGTCTGGCCGCCCTTCGCCGGGCCATTCTGGGCCATGAAGGCGTGACCGCGCAGACCGGGCTTGGGCGTGCGCTGATGGCCCGTTTCGACAACTCGCCCGAACGGGCGGTGCAATGGGCGGAGGAAGCCGAGCCGGCCGACTACGGTGCCCTGGCGCCGCTGGTGGTGGAGCAGGCCGCCGCCGGGGATGACATGGCTGTGGCGGTGATGCGGGAAGCGGGAAGCGCCGGCGGCCGGCTGATCGCCGCCCTGCGCGACAAGGGCGCCGCCCGGATCGCCCTGCTCGGCGGCTTCGCCGCCGAGCTCGAGCCCTGGCTGCCGGATGGCGTGCGCGACTGCCTCGTCGCGCCGCAGGGCGATGCCGTGGACGGGGCGCTGCTGATGGCGCGGCGGGCCCAGGCGGAGGCCGCCTGATGGGCCGGGCGACACTGCTGCACAATGCCCGGGTGTTCGACGGCGAGCGCATGCGCGACGACGTGGAGGTCCGCCTCGAGGGCGACCGCATCACCGATGTCGGCGCGCGGATCGCCGGCCCCGGCGACCGCCTCGACCTGGGTGGCGGCCTGCTGGCGCCGGGCTTCGTCGACGTGCAGGTCAACGGCGGCGGTGGCGCCCTGTTCAACGCTGCGCCCGACCTGGACGCGCTTCGCTGCATCGCCGCGGCGCACCGGCGGTTCGGCACGACGACTCTTCTGCCGACCCTGATCAGCGACGACTGGCCGGCGATGCAACGGGCGGCCGACGCCGTGGCCGAAGCGCTGCAGGCCAGTGTGCCCGGCGTCCGTGGCATCCATTTCGAAGGCCCCTATCTCAATGCCGCGCGCCGCGGCGCGCACAGCGCGACGGCGATCCGCGCCGTCGACGGCAACGCGGAAGCGCTGCTGACCGACCGGCGCCTGGGCCGCGTGGTCGTGACGCTGGCGCCGGAGCAGGTGCGGGCCGAGTTTGTCAGCACACTCGTCCAGGCCGGGGTCCGGGTCTGCGCCGGGCACAGCGCCGCCGACTACGACGCGGTGAAGGCGGCCATCAGCGCCGGGCTCAGCGGCTTCACCCATCTGTTCAACGCCATGCCGCCGCTGGCCGGGCGCGCGCCGGGCGTGCTCGGCGCGGCGCTGGACGACGCCGGCACCTGGTGCGGCATCATCGCCGACGGCCACCACGTGCACTGGGCCAACCTGCGCCTGGCCCTGCGCGCCAAACCGCCCGGCAAGGTCATGCTGGTGACCGACGCGATGCCGTCGGTCGGCGCTGACGACAAGGCCTTTCAGCTCGGCACCGAGACTGTCCGTGTCGAAGACGGTGTCTGCCGCACCGCCGACGGCACCCTCGCCGGCTCCGACCTGGACATGGCCACGGCCGTGCGCAACGCCGTCGCCGAGCTGGATGTCGGCCTGGAAGAGGCGCTGCGCATGGCCTCGCGCTATCCGGCAGAGTTCCTCGGTCTCGGCGGTGAGATCGGCCGCATCGCCCCCGGCTATGCCGCCGACCTGGTGCTGCTCGACGACGGCCTTCGGGCGCAGAAGACCTGGATCGCCGGCGCCTGAAGCGCGCCGAACTGCCCGGGTTCAGCGCGGCTGCTCGCGCCGCCCGCCCCTGGAGACGCGCGCGCGTTTACCTGCGGTGCAGCTCCAACGGCACGCGGTTGAGGATCTCGGCGCCGTCGCCGGTGATCAGCAGGCTGTGGCCGACGCCGGCGGCGACCTGCTCCGTCCGGTCGCCGACGATGGCATGCAGGAACAGCACCATCCCAGGCGCCGCCGCCAGTGGATTGCCGCTATAGAGCATCGGCGGCACGTCCATCCAACTGGGGCGGAAGGTCGCCCCCAGCGAATAGCCGCAGGCCTCGAAGCGCTGCTCGCGATAGCCCGCGGCGTCGAACACCCGGCGGTGAGCATCGTCGATCTCGCCCAGCGGCCGGCCGGGCGCGGCCGCCGCGGTCATTTCCGCCAGCGCCAGTTCGGCGGTGCGGTGCATGTGCACGAGCTTTGGCGAAGGCGGGCCGACGGCAATCGTGCGCTCGACACAAACGTTGTAGCGCCGCCAGGTGGCGGCGAACTCGACCAGCACCTGGTCCCGTTCCGCCAGCGCCCGCGCACCACCGACGCTGCGGCCGAAGGTGGCGCGGCTGCCGGAGTTAACCAGCGGGCCCGACGGCGGCATGTCGCCACCGGCACCGAGCAGCACCTCCATGCAGGCCGCAGCCAGGTGGCTGTCGGGGATGCCCGCGGCGGCGGTGGCGATCATCGCCTCCAGGGCCTGGTCGCAGAGCGCGGCGGCCCGTCTTATCAGCTCGATCTCGGCCGGCGACTTGATCAGCCGTTGCCCGCGGACGATGTCGGAGCCGTCGACCAGGGTACAGACGTCCTCGAGGGCGCGTTGCAGGCGGGCATGGTTCTGGCCGGTCAGGCCGTAGGTGGCCAGTTCGACACCGACCCTGCCGCCGCCGAGGCCCTTCTCCTGCAGGATCGAGCGGACGTCACCTGCTGGATCGGCGTCTTCGGCATCGAGCCAGATCCGCACGTCGTCGATGATCGAAGTGGACTGTGCCTGATCCCGGTCGGGCCGCCGCGTCAGCAGGGTGATCGGCTGGCCGTCGGCCGGCAGCACCGCGCACTGAAAGAACACGTAGCCGCTGGTGTCGAAGCCGGTCAGGTAATAGAGGCTTTCCTGGGCGAACAGGAGCAAGGCGTCGAGCCCGGCCGCGCGCAGGCGCCGGCGGGTTTCCGCAATCCGGGCGTCATACTCCGCGCGGGCGAATGGCGCCGTCGGCCCGCGCGCTGCGTCCGCCATCGCCGGCTCAGCGCGCCGCCGCCGGCTGCAGGCCGTAGACCGGCGTCGGAATGCCCTCCATGCGCGCCTTGATCTGCAGCGCGACATAGAGCGAATAGTGGCGCGACAGGTGCAGGTTGCCGCCGTGGAACCACAGTGCCTCCTGCTGCGTCGGCTTCCACAGGTTGCGCAGCTCGCCTTCCCAGGGTTCGGGGTCGCCCTCGACGCCGGAGCCGTAGCCCCAGAACCGGCCGACCTTGTCGGCGACCTCGGGCGAAATCAGCCGGGCCACCATCTCGTCCATCGAGCCGTAGCCGGTGGCATGGATGATCACGTCGGCCGGCAGCTCGCTGCCGTCGGTGAAGGTGACGCTGCGTTCGCCGATATGCTCAACGCCGACACCGCTCTTCAGCCTGATCTGCCTGTCGGCAATCAGGTCCGACGCGCCGACGTCGATGTAGTAGCCCGAGGCGGTCCGCAGCGCCTTGGCCATCAGCCCGGTGCCGTCCTCGCCGAAGTCGAGCTGGAAGCCGGCCGCCGCCAGGCGCTGATAGAACGGCGCGTCGACCTTGGCGATCTCCTGGTAGAGCGGGATCTGGAACATCGGCATCAGCCGCAACGGCACCGAAGCGAACAGCAGGTCGGCCATCTCGGTGGTGATGCCGCGCGCCAGCGCCTGCTCGGAATAGAGCTCGGCGAAGCCCAGCTCCATCAACGTCTCCGAGCGCACGACGATGGTCGAGCCCCGCTGCACCATGGTGACGTCGGCGTCATGCTCCCACAGGTCGGCGGCGATGTCGTGGCCCGACGATCCGGAACCGATGACGACGCAGCGCTGGCCGCGGAACTCCTCGCCACTGCGGTAATCGGCGGTGTGCAGCGTCGTCCCGGTGAAGTCCCCGGCCCCGGGGATGTCGATCATCCTGGGATAGCCATAGGCACCGGTGGCGAACACCAGCTGCTTGGGGCGCAAAGTCAGTTCCGCGCCGTCACGGCGCACGCGTACCGCCCATTCGCCCGCCGTCGCGTCGTAGCTGGCCCCGATGCAGGCCGTCGAGCCCCAGTAGTTGAGCTCCATCACCTTGGCGTACATCTCCAGCCAGTCGCCGAACTTGTCCTTCGGCGTGAATACCGGCCAGTCATCGGGAAACGGCAGGTAGGGCAGGTGGTCGTACCAGACCGGGTCGTGCAGCACGAGCGAGCGGTAGCGGTTACGCCAGGAATCGCCGGGCCGTTCGTTCTGCTCGACGATGATGGCCGGCACGCCGAGCCGGCGCAGCCGCGCGCCCAAGGCGATGCCGCCCTGGCCGCCGCCGACGATCAGGCAATAGGGCTGGCGGCTGTGGCCGAGCTCGGCCTGCTCCGCCGTGCGTTCCTCGAGCCAGGTGCGCCGGCCCTTGACGGCGCCATGGCGCACGCCCTGGATCCGCCGCTCGCCCTTCAGCTCTTCATGGCCCAGCAACTCGGTCATGGTCGTCAGCAGGGTCCAGCAGCGCCCGCCCTCGAGCCGCAGGTGGCCGCGGCCGCGGGACACCGCGGTCTCGAAGGTGAACCAGGCCTCCGTCACCGCGCCGGCCTGCGTCGCCTCGCCGTCCAGCGCCCAGGCGGCCGGCTGTACCTGTCGAAGCGTCGCCTCGAGCATGGCGGCGATCGCCTCGCGCCCCTCCATGGTCTTCACGTTCCAGGTGAAGCTCAGGAGATCGCGCCAGTAGGGCTGATCGCCGAACAGGTCGAGCGTCGCGGTGATATCGGCGGCGGCGAGCGCCTCGGCAAAGCGCGCAAGCCAGGCCTCGGCCGTTGCGTTGTCGGTTGCAGTCATGTCGTTCCCCACCGGCCGCGGGCGGGTCCGGGACCCGCCTACCGCGGCGCCCCGCACGTCAATCCAGATGCACCGCCCGTTCCGTGCGAATGCTCTCGTCCGCGGCGAGGACGATGCGCAGGCTGTTGACCGCCGCGTCCATCGATTCCGACAGGTCCAGGTCTTCCTGGATCGCCTTGAGGAAGTAGGCCTGCTCGCGGTCGCACAGCTCCTGGTGGTCGGGCTCGTCCTCCATGCTCATGATCTCGTCGGCCCGGGCGAAGTTCTTGTCGTCGTCCACGTCGGCGTAGTGAATCTTCAACGCGTTGGTCTTGGTGTGCTGATCGATGTCGGCCGAATCCGACACCCCCTCGCCGCCGGAATCGCCCTGGCCGTCCTGCGGCACGATGATCGACACGCAGCCCTTGGGCCCGACCATGTCCTTCACGAAGTAGGCGACCTCGCTCATCATCGGCCCCCAGCCGGCCTCGTACCAGCCGACCGAGCCGTCGTCGAAAGTGACATGCAGGTGGCCGTAGTTCTGTTGTGCCGCATCGGCCCACAGCTTGGCGCCGATGCCGTGCACGCGCACCGGCTTGGCGCCGGTGACCTGGCACATCACGTCGACATAGTGCACGCCGCAGTCGACGATCGGCGTCAGCGAGTCGATCAGGTTCTTGTGCCACATCCAGGCCGGACCGCTCGACTGCTGGTTCAGGTTCAGGCGCATGACCAGTGGCTTGCCCAGGGTCTTGCCGACCTCGATGAACTTCATCCACGACGGGTGCACCCGCAGGATGTAGCCGAGCACGAGCTTGCGGTTGGTCTCCCGCGCCACGGCGACGACCTTCTCGGCATCCTCGACGTTGGTCGCGATCGGCTTTTCCATGAACACATGGCAGCCGTGCGACATCGCCTTCAGGGCATAGTCGGCATGGGTGTTCGGCCAGGTGTTGATGGAAACCGCGTCGGGCTGCGTCTCCGCGATCGCCTGCTCGAAGTCCTCGAACCGCGGGTAGCCGTCGAGCTCCGGCGGCAAGTCGCTGCGCGACGTCAGCGAGCGGCTCATCAGCCCGACCAGCTCGAAGCCGTCGAGCTTGTCGTAGGCCTTGGCGTGGGAAACGCCCATGTTGCCGGCGCCCACCACCAGGATCTTCACCTTGTCCGACATTCCTGCCTCCCTGCCGCAGGCGCTGCGGGATGGCTGCGGACGGCCGCGCCGGCCTGCGGGTCTCGTTGCGATTTACGGGCGGACGGGGCGGGCGCCGGCCGGCGCCCGCCCCGCGCCACCGTTCAGCGGACCGCGTTGGCGAAGAACCGCTTGTGGATGGCGTCGATATCCACCGCCGCCATGTCGGCCGAGAGCTTGAAGCCGTCGGCGTCGGCCTTCACCTTGGCCCGGTCGAAGTCGTTCGCCGGCCCGATGAACTCGTTGGTGATGACCTTGGCCGTGTCGACCGGCTTCTTCACCTGGCCGATGTCCGACAGCGTCTTGAAGAAGAGCTCCCAGCGGGCCATTTCGTGCTCGCCCCAGCCATTGCGTTTGGACATGTCGCCGCGGAACACGTTGGCCAGCTGCATCATCGATTCCGTGCCCAGTTCCGGGCCCAGGTTGCTCTTGACGATGGGGAACTGCTCGAACACCAGCTGCGTCGCGGCACGCGGGTTGAGGTGGCCGAACTCCAGGCCCATGGCCCAGCCGCGCAGGTACTGCTCGAGGAACTTGTGACGCTCGGCATCCTCGACGTCCGAGCGCCGGACGACGAAGGAGTTGGCCGGGAAGTTGGAGTGGTCGACACCGAGCCAGTACTCGAACTTCAGACCCTTGCCTTCCCAGTCGGCCCGCAGGCCCTCCCAGGCCAGCGCGGCGTCGCCCTGGCCGCTGGCCAGTACCGTCCCCCAGGCCGGCCAGCCCGCTTCCAGGTACTTGATGCTCTTGGGGTCGACCCCGGCGGCGGCGAACATCGGATCGCAGATCGCCTGCCAGGCGGCGCTGCCGAGCAGCACGGTCTTGCCTTCGAGCTGCTTGAGGTCGGTGACGCCCTCGCCGGGGCGGAAGGCGAAGTCGAACACGTCGACGGCGCCCATGTTCCAGACCGAGACGAGGTCGAGGCCGTTCTCGATGGCGAAGGAGAACACGCCGGGCGACGGAAAGCCCATGTCGGCCTGGCCCAGGGCGACGAACTTCACGGTCGCCGTGCCGTCCGACGGGCCCGGCTCCATCTTGGTGTCCAGGTCGCCGAAGTAGCCCAGCGCCTTGCCGACCCAGTAGGGGTAGTCGTCGAGCACCTCAAGGGTGCCACGCGGCGAGATCCAGGTGAACGGCTTGGCCGCCCGGGCGATGCCGGGCATCAGGCCCGCACCCAGCGCCGTGGCGACAACCGCGCCAGACGCCGTGACCTCGAGGAAGGTCCGGCGGCTCATGCGGGTGCGGCCGGGCGATTGCGTTTGTCGACGATCAGTCATGGTTGCCTCCCTTGCAAACTGAACGTGTCCTTGAGCCGCGGGCCGTCGGGCGGCGGGGTATGTGCTGCGCCGTTCCCCGCTCTCAGGTCTCCCAACTGGCCCACTTCTTCCCGATCAGGAAGAACGTCACGTAGATCAGGATGCCGAGCGTCGACAGGATCACGATGACCGCGAAGAACTGCGGCATCTGGATCATCGACGAAAAAGTCGTCAGGCGGTTGCCCAGGCCGAAGCCGCCGCCGACCATCTCGGCGCCGACCGCGGTCAGCAGGCCGAAGATCGCCCCGATCATCAGGCCGACGATGATCATCGGCAGCGCCATGGGGATGCGGATCTTCAGGAAGATCTGGAAGGTGCTGGCGCCGAACGAGCGCGCCAGGGCGATCTTGGCCAGGTCGACGCGGCGGAAGCCGGTCGCCGAGTTGATCATCACCATCGGTCCCGAGGCCAGGGCCACGGCGATGATCCGCGGCTCGTAGCCGAACCCGAAGCGCAGGATCAGCAGCGGCACCAGCGCCAGCATCGGCGTGGTCACCAGCATCAGGATGTAGGGGGCGATGATCTTTTCCGCGAACGGCAGTTGGGTGATCACCGCCGCCAGGATCAGCCCGACCGAGGCGCCAATGGCGAAGCCGACGAACAGCTCGACCAGCGTATGGCCCAGGTGCGGGGCGATGAAATGGAAATCGGTCACCAGGGCGACGGCGATCGCGCTGGGCGGCGGCATGACGTAGAAGGGCACCTCGAAATAGCGCAGCAACAGCTCGGCGCCGCCGATGATCACCACGGCCACGAGGGCGATCGCCAGCACCTCCCAGGCGGTGCGCACGCCCGGCCCGCTGGTCAGCGCCGACCAGTTGGTGAGGCTGACGCTGTGATCGACGCCGTCCTCGGCCTTGCCGAAGCTCGGGATCTGGTCGCCAAGCTGCTTGTCAACCATGGGCCCGGCTCGCCTCCTGCGGGGCCGGCGCGGCCGGTGCCGCCGGCGTCTGCCTGGCGTGTTCGGACTGGTGTTCGATCTCTGCCTTGATCTCGTTGACCACGGCAAAGAAGTCCGGCTCGGTCATGATTTCCAGCTTGCGCGGGCGCGGGATGTCGATGTCGTGCACGGCCCGCAGCCGGCCGGGCCGGGAAGACATCACGAACACCCGGTCCGACAGGAACACCGCCTCGGCGATGTTGTGGGTGATGAAGACGATGGTCTTGCGCGTCTCCAGCCAGATCTCCTCGACCATCAGGTTCATGTCGTCGCGCGTGAAGGCGTCGAGCGCACCGAACGGCTCGTCCATCATCAGCACCGACGGGTTGAACGACAGGGCGCGGACGATCGACGCCCGCTGCTGCATGCCGCCCGACAGCTCGCGCGGATACTTGCCGCCGAAACCGCCCAGCCCGACACGCTCCAGCAGATGGTCGATCCATTGCTGGTCCGGCTTGGTGCCCTTGATCTCGAACGGCAGGTGAATGTTCTTCGTCAGCGTGCGCCAGGGCAGCAGGTTGGCCTCCTGGAACACCATGCCGATCTCGGGATGCGGGCCGACGACGGGCTCGCCGTCGAGCCGGACTTCGCCACTGCTGAGACTGTGCAGGCCGGCCATCGACCACAACAGGGTGGTCTTGCCGCAGCCGGAGGGCCCGACGACGCAGACGAACTCGCCGTCCTGCACCGTCATCGAATAGTTGTCGAGCGCATGCAGCGGTCCCGACTTGGTGTCGTAGAACTTGGTTGCATGGTCGACGACGAGTTTCGCCGCTCTGCCACCCTGCTCTGCCATGCCGCCTGCCCCTTTGCTGCGACCGGACCGCGATCGCCGACAGTGTTATGGCGCCGCCCCTGCCCCCCGGCGGCAAGGGCTGCGCGCGCACCGCGACCCCGAAAGGCTAACCCGGGTTTGCCTCGGAAGACGACCCGGAAAACGGCACGTAAGAAAGTATCTTACACGGGCGCAAGATTTGCAATTGTGAATCGCAATTACGGTAATTTTATTGCGCTTTTTGCCGCGTTATTGGAATTACCTGTATAACTTTCCTACATTGTTTGCTAAGGTTGTACAGGCACGGCAACAGGAGCACGCCAGCTTGGCCTATCGCGCGGTCTACTGTTATGCCTGGGACCTCGCCGAAGCCGGCGTCGGATCGGTGGCCGACGACCTGCGCGCCCGCCACATCAACACCATCACCCTGGCCGCCAGCTATCACGCCGGCAAGTTCATCCGGCCCAAGGGGCGGACCGGCAAGGTCTACTTCCCCGAGGACGGCACGGTGTACTTCCGCACGACGGCGGAACGCTACGACGAGATCCGGCCGGCGGCGAACAGCATCATGGCGCAACGCGACGTGCTGGCCGAGGTCTGCGAAACGAGCGGCCTCGCCGCCAACGCCTGGCTGGTCTTGATGCACAACAGCCGGCTGGGGGCCGCGCACCCGGAGGCGACGGTCACCAACGCCTTCGGCGACAGCTATGTCTACAGCCTGTGTCCAAGCGCCCCCGCTGCCCGGGCCTACGCCGTCGCCCTGTGCGCCGACGTTACCGACAACTATGCCGTCGACGGAATTTCGCTCGAGACACCCGGCTTCCTGCCCTACGCGCACGGCTACCATCACGAGTTCGCGCTGCTCCGGCAGAACGTCTGGCTCGACAACCTGCTGGGCCTGTGCTTCTGCCAGCACTGCCGGGCCGGCGCCGCGGGCGCCGGCATCGACGCCGAGCGGTTGCAGGGCGACGTCAGGCGCTGGGTCGACGACTACCTCGCCAGCGAGCTGGACTTCACCGACGACATGGCGGCCGCGTTCTGGCTCGCCGATGCCGTCCTCGACAGCGACCTGGGGCGGTTCCTGCGCTGGCGCTGCGAGGTCGTCAGCTCGCTGGTGGCGGAAATCCGCACCGCCGTGCGCGACGATGCCACGGTCTCGGTGATCCCCTCGGTGGCCCGGCCGACCGGCGGCGCATGGTACGAGGGCAGCGACCTCGCCGGGCTGGCCCGGGCCGCCGGCACCATCGAGGCCTGCTTCTACGAGCCGTCGGTGTCCCGCATCGAGGGCGACCTTTGGGATATCCGCCGACGCCTGAACGGCGCCGGCCGGTTGCGCGGCATCCTGCGCCCGGGCCATCCCGATCTCGCCACCCGGGCCGACGTCATCGCCGCGGTGGCGGCGCTCGATGCCGGCGGCGTCGAGGACATCGCCTTCTACAACTACGGCCACCTGCGCCAGGCCAGCCTCGACTGGATGGGCGACGCCCTGGCGGCATTGGAGCGTTGAGCATGGCGAGCTACGAAGACAGAACCGTCCTGATCACCGGCGCCGCCGGCGGCATCGGCACCGCCCTTTGCCGGCACTTCGGCATGCGCGGCGCCGCGGTCGCGGCGGTCGACCGGCGCGAAGCCGTCGAAGACACCGCGCAGCAGCTGCGTGCGGACGGCATTGATGCGGCGGCCGCGGTGGCGGACATCGGCGATGCGGCCAGGGTCGGCGATGCCATCGAATCCCTTCGTTCCGTGCTCGGCGACATCGATATCCTGATCAACAACGCCGGGGTATCGGAGCGTTCCAACCTCGAGAGCACGACACCGGAAAGCTGGCAGAACGACATCGCCACCAACCTGAACGGCGCCTACAACTGCGCCAATGCGGTGCTGCCGGCGATGAAGGCGCGCCGCCGAGGCGCGATCGTCAACATCGGCTCCGTCAACGGCCTGCTGTCCCTGGGCGATCCGGCCTACAGCGCGGCCAAGGCCGGCCTGATCAGCTACACCCGCGCCCTGGCGATGGAATACGGCCGCTTCGGCATCCGCGCCAACATCATCTGTCCGGGTACGGTACGCACGCCGATCTGGACGGAACGCACGGCCAAGAACCCGGAGATACTCGGCCAGCTGGTGAAGTGGTATCCCCTGCAACGCATCGCCGAACCGGAAGACATTGCCAACGCCGCCGGCTTTCTCGCCTCCGACGACGCCGCGGCGATCAGCGGCGCGGTCCTGCCGGTGGACTGCGGCCTGACCGCCGGCAACATCGTCATGTCCCGCGAGTTGACCGTCGCGGAGTTCTGAAGCACGCCGTCGCCAGACGCCGCGGGCGCCGGCACGGAAACGAGGACGCGTATTGGTAGACGAACCCAACACGCCACCGCTGGCGGATGAGGCAAGCTCCGCCGAAACGGCCGTCGCCGCGGCCGGCGCACCGCGTCCGGTCGAAGACATCATCTCGCGGCTGAAGGAAGCGCGGGCCGACCTGCGCCCGGCCGAGCGCCGGGTGGCCGATGCGGTGCTGGGCGATGTCGAGTTCGCCGTGCGTGCCAGCAATGCCGAGCTGGCGCAGCGCGCCGGCGTCTCGGAGCCGACGGTGACGCGGTTCTGCCGCACCATCGGCTGCAACGGGGTGCGCGACTTCAAGCTCCGGCTGGCCCAGAGCCTGGTTGTCGGTGCTGCCTATTTCCAGCAGCCGCCGCGGATTGCCGACAGCGATTCCGGCGCGGTGCTGCCCTACTGGACCAGCGTGCTGCACCAGGCGCACGAGGCGATCAACGAAGTCGACCGCCAGCTCGATCCACAGCAGGTCCGCGCGGCGGTCGAAATGCTGGCCACGGCCCGGCGGGTGATGGTGTTCGGCGTCGGTGGCGGTTCGACCTCGATCGCCCAGGACGCACAGTACCGGCTGTTCCGCTACGGCATATCCGTGACCGCCTACTCCGATGCCCAACTGATGCGCATGGTCGCCTCGACCCTGGGCGCCGACGACGTGGTCATCGCCATCTCCGCCACCGGCCGCTCCACCGAGGTGGTCGACGCCGCGCAGCTCGCCCGTCAGTACCATGCCCGCGTGATCGCTATCACCCAGCCCGGCTCGCCGCTGGCCGGCGCCGCCGACACGGTCCTCGGCATCACTATTCCCGAGATCCCCGACGTGCTGAAGCCGACCGCCTCGCGCTATGCCTTCCTGGTAGTGGTCGACCTGCTGGCCACCGGCGTCGCCTACCGGCTCGGCCGCGACGCCCAGGAGACGCTGCGGCGGATCAAGTACCACCTGGTCAAGCTGCGCGACGGCGACGTGCTGGAGCCACTGGGTGACTGAGCGCGCCGCCAGCCCCGACGTTGCGGCCGACCTGCTGATCCGCAACGGCCTGATCGTCGACGGCACCGGGGCGCCACCGCGCCACGGCGACATCGCCATCCGCGGCAACCGCATCGTCGCCGTGGCCGCCGCCGGCGACATCGCCGCCAACGGCGCGAACGAGATCGACGCCGGCGGCCAGGCCATCGCCCCGGGTTTCATCGACAGCCACACCCACGACGACAACGCCGTGCTGGAAAGCCCCGACATGGTGCCCAAGCTGAGCCAGGGGGTCACCACGGTGGTGGTCGGCAACTGCGGGATCAGCCTGTCGCCGCTCGATGGCCGCCGCTACGACAACATGCTGCCGCCGCTGAACCTGCTTGGCGACAGCGCCAGCTACCGCTTCGACAGCATGGCCGCCTACGCCGCCGCGGTCGACGCCACCCGGCCCCGCGTCAACGTCGCCGCCCTGGTCGGCCACATGACGCTCCGGGTCGGGGTGATGGACGATCTCGACCGGCCGGCCACGGCGGCCGAAGTCGGCGAGATGCAGATCCGCCTGCGCGACGGCCTGGCCGCAGGCGCTATCGGCTTCAGCACCGGCCTGTTCTACAAGCCGAACGCCGCGGCGGACACCGACGAGGTGGTGGCCGTGGCTGGCGTGCTGGCCGAAGCCGGCGGCATCTACGTCACCCACATGCGCGACGAGCACGCCCTGGTGACGCAATCGCTGGCCGAAACCTTCGAGATCGGCCGCCGCGCCGAGGTGCCGGTGGTGATCTCGCATCACAAGTGCGCCGGTCCGGCCAACTGGGGCCGCAGCGCCGAAACCCTGCCGCTGATCGAGGCGGCCCGGGCCAGGCAGGCGGTCGGCCTTGATGCCTATCCCTATGCCGCCGGCTCGACCGTGCTCGACCCCGACCTGGTCGACGAAGCGATCCGCATCATGGTCAGCTGGTCGACGCCACACCCCGCACAGGCCGGCAAGGACCTGCGCGACATTGCCGCGCAGTGGCAGTGCAGCCAGCGCGAGGCGGCGCAACGCCTGAGCCCTGCCGGAGCCATCTACTTCCAGATCGACGAGGCCGACGTCCGCCGCATCCTCGCCTACCCGCCGACCATGATCGGCTCCGACGGCCTGCCGCACGACGCCCATCCCCATCCCCGTCTGTGGGGCACCTTCCCGCGCGTGCTGGGCCGCTACAGCCGCGAGCTCGAGCTGTTCCCGCTGGAGCAGGCGGTGCACAAGATGACCGGCCTGCCGGCGGCGACGTTCGGACTGCCGGATCGCGGCGTTCTGCGGGCCGGCGCTTTCGCCGACATCGTGCTGTTCGACCCGGCCACCGTCATCGACACCGCCACCTACGAGGAGCCCAGCCGGCCGGCCCGTGGCATCGCCCTGGTCATGGTCAACGGCCGCGTCGCCTGGCGCGATGGTGGCGTGCAGGGCGAGCGCTGCGGCGGCTTCATCAAGCGGGGTGGCGCGACCGGCTGAACGACATCGCTACAGGGAGGCAAGAAAAATGGACAGGTTGCGGATCGGCGTCATCGGCCTCGGCTGGTTCGGTGAAGTGCATTGCGATGCCATCTCGGCGGTGCCGTCGCTGGAACTGGCGGCCCTGTGCACGCGGACGGAGTCGCGGCTGCAGGAGCTGGCCGACAAGTACGGCGTGAAACAGGCCTACACCGACTACCACGAGCTGCTGGCCAACCCGGAGATCGATGCCGTCAGCATCGTCACCATGTGGGACCAGCACACGGCGCCGACGCTGGCGGCGCTGGAAGCCGGCAAGCACGTGTTTCTGGAAAAGCCGATGGCGCACACTGTCGCCGACTGCCGGCTGATCTGCGACACCGCGGCCAGGGCACGCGGCCACCTGATGGTCGGGCACATCTGCCGCTTCAACCCGCGCTATGCCACGGCAAAGCAGCGGATTGCCGACGGCGCCATCGGCGACGTCTTGTGCCTGAGTTCCCGGCGCAACATCCCGGCCGCCTGGACGCCGGAGATCCTCAACAAGATCGGCCCGATCGTCGGCGATGCGATCCACGACACCGACCTCATGCTGTGGTTCACCGGGGCCCGGGTGGTCAGCGCCTATGCCCAGACCGTCGACCTGCGCGGCCTGAAGTACCCCGACATCGGCCAGACCATGTACCGCTTCGACAACGGCGCCACGGCGACGCTGGAGACGGTCTGGTGCATGCCGGAGAAGACCCCGTTCGACATCGACGAGCGGATGAGCGTGATCGGCTCGGAAGGCCTGATCCACATCCAGGACACCTTCCCCAACATCGGCATCGTCACCGGGGACGGCTTCTCGAGTCCCGACACCACCTACTGGCCGCAGCTGCACGGCGTCACCGCCGGAGCGCTACGCGAAGAATTCTCCTACTTCGCCGCCTGCTGCCTCAAGGGGGAGCCGCCGTCGATCATCACCCCGGAGGAATCCATGGCGGCCGTGGAGGCGGCACTGGCCGCGGAAGAATCCGCCGCCAGCGGCGAGGTGGTGCGGCTATGACCTCGGTACAGGCGCATTGTTTCAATCATGTCGGCGTTTCGGTGCCCGACATCGACGCCGCGATCGACTGGTACGCCCGCCTGTTCGGCTTCGTCACCATCGCCGAGCCGGTCGAGGTGCACAACGACGGCTCGCACTTCGGCAGCCTGGCGGCCAACATCTGCGGTGATGGTTTTGCGGCGATGAAGATCGCCCACATGGTCACCGGCGACGGCGTCGGCTTCGAGCTGTTCCAGTTCCTCGAGCCGGCGCACGAGCGCCGGGCCGACACCATGGAATACTGGAAGAACGGCTTCTTCCACATCGCCATCACCCACGCGGACGTCGACGCCAAGGTCGCCGAGATCGTTGGCGCCGGGGGCCGTCAGCGCTCCGAGGTGTGGGAGCTGTTCCCCGGCGAGGGCATCAAGGTCTGCTACTGCGAAGATCCCTACGGCAACGTGCTGGAGATCATCTCGCACCGCTACGAACAGGTGCTGGCGAACCGCAACATGACTGCCGAGTAGCGCCGCGCGGCCTGCCCATCGGGCCGCCTCATGCCGCCTGGACCGCCTTGAGGACCTCGCCCCAGCCTTCGATGGCGGCTTCGTGGCCGGGCATCAGCTGCACCGAGATGCGCGCGTAGCCGGCCTGCTTGAGCTGGCAGAGCCGCTCGATCACCTCGTCGCGGGTACCGGTGAAGCTCTTCTCGCGGATCAGCTCGCCGGTGATCAGCGGCCGCTCGTCGTCGCGCACGAACATCATGTGGCCGCGATGCAGGCTGAGATAACGGGCGTCCGCCGGCCGGTAGCCGTCGTAGAGCGCGTGATAGCGGTCCGCCAGTTCACGCTGCGCCGGCGGCAGGTTGATACGCTGGCCGCTCAAAGCCTCGTTCTCGACCACCGAGTGCAGGAACACGGCGGCCGCCGGTCCCGCCTCGATCATCGCCTGCGGGCTGTCGTACGGCTCGCCCGGTTCGAGCAGGCGGCCGATCATGATCATCGAGGCGCACAACCCGGCCGGATCGCGGCCGGCCTCGCGCCAGCTCGCCTGCATGCGCTCGATGTCGCGCACCCCGGTACGCTCGGTGAAGACGATGTTGAGCCAGGCCGCGTCGAGACGCGCCGCCAGGGCGCGGCTGCGCGGGCCGAAGGCGGAAACGTGCAGCCGTACCGGGTCGTCGAGGTTGATGAAGCCGAGTTCGGGGTTCAGGAAACGCACCGCATGGGTGCCGCCTTCGAGCTCGAAGTCGGCGGTTTCGCCGGCGAGCATGGCGTAGACGACGCGGATGTAGTCTTCCATCTCCTTCAGCGTCATCGCCCCCATGCCCATGGTGCGCCGGCCGGTGAAGCCGGTGCCGACGCCGAAGTCGATGCGGCCGGGGGCCATGCGGTTCAACGTCGCGAAGGCATTGGCGGCAACCGGGGCGATCCGGTTCGAGGGGATCAGCACGCCGGTGCCCAGACGCATGCGCCTGGTGCGCATGGCGGCAGCCGCCATGGCGACGAAGACGTCGCCGCACAGCTGCTGGGTGTCGTAGAACCAGGCGTGGTCGAAGCCGAGCGCCTCGGCCTGTTCGACGATCCGCCAGGAGTCGGCGCCCGAAGCGACGGCGATGCCGATTTCCATGGTTGGGTTCCCTCCCGGTTCTGTGCTTGTCTTGTCGCGCTGACAGTCTAGTAGCTGCTCCGACCGTCCGGCCAGACGCACGGGCCAGCGGCCCGTTCCGCCGCCGGCCCGCGCCGACCGCCCCCACGACAACCGGCCATGAACCGCGAGAGACACGCCACAGACCGTGCCGCCGGGATCGCCAAGATGGCCCTGCTGGTCCTGGCCGTCACCTTCATCGCCAATGCCCTGGTGCGCGGCATCCAGGACACCTATGCGGTGTTCCTGCTGCCGATCTCCGACGACCTGGGCTGGCAGCGCGCGGCCGTATCCAGCGTCTATTCCGTGACCTTCGCCGTCGCCGGCCTGAGCGGTCCCCTGGTCGGCTGGCTGTTCGATCGCTGGGGCCCGCGCCGCCTGTACGTCCTCGGTGTGTTCGCCGCCGCCGCCGGCTGCGCCTTGTGCAGCCAGGTCCAGACGCTGTGGCAGTTCTACCTGGTGCTGGGCGTGTTGTTCGGCTTTGCCGCCGCCAGCGTCGGCTTCGTGCCGATGGCGGCGCTGCTCAGTCGCTGGTTTCGCGAGCGCCTGAACACGGCGCTGGCCATCGGCCATGCCTCGCACGGTATCGGTATCCTGCTGCTGGCACCGACCACACAGGCGTTGATCGCCAGCTTCGGCTGGCGCCAGGCCTATCTCGCCCTGGCCCTCATCGTGCTGGCGATGCTGCCGTTGGTCCTGCTGGTGCCCTGGCGGCGCGCAGTCGCCGGCCATCCGGTCTACATGCGTCCGCAGGCGGCGCCCGGGGACGGCGGCGACAGAGACGGCCTGCCCGGACCGGGCCTGGGTGCGGCGGCACGGACCGCGGCGTTCTGGGGCATCGCCCTGTCGTTCTTCTTCACCAGCGTGGCGATGTTCTCGGTCATCCTGCAGACGCCGGCCTACCTGGAAGCCGTCGGCTACAGCCCGAGCGAGGCGGCCCGCGCCTTCGGCCTGCTCGGCCTGCTGCTGCCGGTCGGCATGATCGGCTTCGGCTGGCTCGGCGATCACATCGGCCGTCGCCGCGCGGCGCTGATCTCTTACGTGATCACCTTCGCCGGCATCTTCTCGCTGACCCTGCTCAGCGACGGCCCGTCGCCCTGGGTGCTCGGCTTCTTCGTCATCGCCTTCGGCAGCACCTTCGGCTCGCGCGGGCCGGCCATGTCGACGATCGCCGCGCGCCTGTTCGGCGGCCCGCACTTCGGCCGCATCTACGGCTCCGTGACCGCCCTGATGGGGATCGGCGGCGCCGTCGGCGCCTGGCTGGGCGGCTATCTGGTCGACACTACCGGCGGCTATCTGGCCGGTCACATCGCCGCCATGATCGCCATCGTCTGCGGCGCCACGCCGTTCGTCGTCGTGCCGGCGATCGCGCGAACCTGACAGGGGACCGCTGGCCCGGCCTAATCGCCTGCCGGATAACGAATTATTAGCCCGCCAACGTTAACGTTCCGGTCACTGTGACGTCCGGGCCGGCAACGGCCCGGCGTTGCCTTGTCGGAGGGTACCGTGTCCGCGTCCAAGGGCGATCCCGAACAGGTCCGCCTGCGCAGCTTTCTGCCCGCCTTGGCACTGCTGCTGACCAGCGCCCTGGCGCTGGGCGGGGCCAACCTGCAGCCGGCGGCAAACGCCGGGCAGGTCGCGGCGATCTTCTCTCCCGCAGCGGGTCCGGCCGAGATCCTGCGTGCCGTCGCCGGTGTCGACGGGCGCCTGGTGCGGACCGGGCTGTTCGACAACATCGTCGTCGTCGCCCTGGGCCCGGCCCGCGCGGCGACGGAGCTGTACGCCCAGGGGGCGTGGTTGGTAATCGATCCGATTGGGCTCGGCAGTTGCCTGGTCCGGACTACCGGTCCGAAGAGTTAGGGGGCAAAGGAAGATGAACGCGCTCAGCAACATTCGTGAGGTGACCGCACGCTACCTGGCGCTGTTCCTCTGGGTCCATGTGCCGGTGGTCGGCGCGGTCGGCTACTTCACCGGCGGTCCGCTGTTGCTGCCGTTGGCGTTGACGACGCTGCTGGCCGGCGCCGCCGGCGCGACCTGGTGGGTCCAGCGCGGCGGTGCTACCGCCCGTTATGTTTCCGCCGTGGCCATGATGGGCATGCCGGCAGTGATGGTCTACCAGCTCTCGGGCCATCCCTGGCAGATCGACATGCACATGTACTTTTTTGCCGCCCTGGCGATGCTGACCTCGTTCTGCGACTGGCGCGCCCTGCTGCTGGCCACGGTGACGGTGGCGGTGCATCACCTGGCCCTGAACTTCCTGCTGCCGGCGGCGGTGTTTCCCGACGGCGCCGACTTCTTCCGCGTCGTCGTGCACGCGGTCATCGTCGTGACCGAGGCGGCGACGCTGATCTGGCTGTCACTGCGCCTGGTCGTCGCCTTCAACAACACCGAGCAAGTGATGCTCGAGATCAAGGCGGCCGAGGGCAAGGCCGAAGAGCTGCGCGAACAGCAGCAGAAGACCGAGCAGTCGGCCGAGGCCGACCGGCGGCAGGCGCTGATGCAGCTCGCCAGCGAGTTCGAGAGCAGCGTGCTCCGCGTGGTCGATGGTGTCGGCCAGAATGCCAGCCAGATGGAAGGCACGGCGAACCAGCTCACGACGACCACGGACCAGGCCAGCGTGCAGTCCAAGGCGGCCAGTGAGGCGGCCACGGGCGCCTCGGAGAACGTGCAGACGGTGGCGGCCTCGACCGAGGAGCTGACGACCTCGATCCACGAGATCAGTCAGCGGATCGCCGAGTCCAGTACCATCTCCAACAGCGCCGTGCAGGAGTCGCACAACGTCACCCAACAGGTGCAGAGCCTGGCCGAGGCTTCGCAGCGCATCGGCGAGGTCGTCAGCCTGATCAACGACATCGCCAGCCAGACCAACCTGCTGGCGCTCAACGCGACGATCGAGGCCGCCCGGGCAGGCGAAATGGGCAAGGGCTTCGCCGTCGTCGCCTCGGAAGTGAAGAACCTGGCCAACCAGACCGGCAAGGCGACGGAAGAGATCGTCGGTCAGATCGAGGCGATCCAGGGCGCGACCGGGGCCGCCGTGCAGGCGATCGAAGGGATCAGCGGGACCATCGGCCGGATCAACGAGATCGGCTCGTCGATCGCCGCGGCGATGGAAGAGCAGACGGCGGCGACGTCGGAGATCGCCCGCAGTGTCCAGGAGGCGGCCGCCGGCACCTCTTCGGCCAACGCCAGCGTGACCGACCTCGACAGCAGCACCGCCAGCACCGGCCAGGCGGCCGGCCGGGTGCTCGAGGCCGCACGGACCATGACCCGGCAGTCGGCTGAGCTGCGCGACGAGGTGCAGCAGTTCCTCGAGCGCGTGCGCGCCGCCTGAGCGGCACCGCAGACCACATGGACAACGCCCCGCGGCAGCGATGCCGCGGGGCGTTTTCCTTTAAGGCGACTCTATCGGCCGTAAGCCTTCAGGCCACGGCGGTCGCCGGCGTCGGCTTCAGGTGCTGCACCTTGGGCATGACCTCGGTCATCAGCATGCCCAGGGAATCGCGCCAGGCCTCCGGCTTGTGGCTGTAGTCGAAGCAGAACACCAGCAGCTGGCCGAAGCCGCCGACATCGTCGTAGACCGCCTCGAGTTTCTCGGCGACGGTGGACGGCGAGCCGATCAGCCAGTTGTGCTCGGCACAGTACGCTGGCGTGACGTCGGAATCGGGCACCTCCTGATCGTGCTTGAGGAACTCCAGGAAGCCGAAGTTGCCGAGCAGCGGCAGGAAGTACTCGCCCATCATCCGGCCCATCATGTCGTCGACCGACAGCTTCCAGGCCTCCTCGTCGGTCTCGGCGACGAACACCTCGCGCACCATGCGCCAGTCGCCGCGGTTCGGCGTCCGGCCGGCTTTGCGGGCGCCTTCCTCGACCGAGTCCCAGTGGCTGCCGACATAGGCCGGGTTCAGGTTCAGGCTCATGGGAATGAAGCCGTTCTCGCCGGCCAGCTTCAGGGTATCGGAGTTCTTCGACAGGCCGGCAACGCCGATCGGCGGGTGCGGCTGCTGCACCGGCTTCAGGTGCGGGCGCAGGAAGCCGAACATCTCCTCGCCCTTGGTGACGTGCCAGTAATCGCCCTTGTAGTCGAACTCGTCCTCCGACCACATGCGCAGGATGATGTCGAGCGCCTCGCGCGTCATGTCGCGGTTCTGGCCGGACATGCCGTCGACGTTGAACAGTTGCCAGTCGCTGGGCAGGCCGCTGGCGGCGACGCCGAAGTTGAGCCGGCCCTGGCCCAGGTGGTCCATCATCGCCACCCGGTTGGCCAGCTCGGCCGGGTGGTGGTAGGGGAGCAGGAAGCCGCCCGGGCCGAGACGGATGTTCTCGGTCTGGCGGAAGCCCTCGACGACCAGCAGATCGGGCGACGGGTGCGGCTCCCACGGTGCCGTGTGATGCTCGCCAACCCAGCCCTCGGTCATGCCAAGCTTGTCGGCCCAGCGGATTACCTCGAGGTCGAACTCATGGCCCTCCCGGAGGTCACGCTCCGGGGGATGCGACGGCATGGTGAAAAAGCCGAACTCCATGATGATGTTTCCTCCCGTTGATGTCAGCTTTCCTCGGACACCAAACAGCGTCCCAGGACACGGGTTCGAGTGTCAATTGCAAATCGATTGCAGTCGCGCGCAGGCAGCGACCGATCGCCCGCGGCCACCGGTTGACCGCCCCGACCGGCGCGGCTGATATAGGACACCGCGGCCGCCACCGGCCGGCGGCCGGAGGCAACGCCATGAACTACCGCAAACTGGGCCGCAGCGGCCTGATGGTATCGCCGTTGTGCCTGGGCACGATGACCTTCGGCGCGCGGACCGAAGAGACGGACGCGCAGGCCATCGTCGCCGACGCCCGCGAGCGCGGCATCAACTTCATCGACACCGCCGATGCCTACGCCGGCGGCCGTTCGGAACAGATCGTCGGCCGCGCGATCGCCGCCGACCGCGACCACTGGATCGTCGCGACTAAGGTCGCCAACCCGATGGGCGACGGCCCCAACCAGGCCGGGCTGTCGCGGCGGCGGCTGTTCCAGGCCTGTGACGAGAGCCTGCAGCGCCTGCAGTGCGACTGGATCGACATCTACTACCTGCACAAGGAAGACCACGCCACGCCGCTGGAGGAGACGGTGCGCTCGATGGGCGAGCTGATGCGCGCCGGCAAGGTGCGCTACTTCGGCGTCTCCAACTACCGCGCCTGGCGGCTGGCGGAGATCTGCAACCTCTGCGACCGCCTGGGCATCGAGCGCCCGGTGGTGAACCAGCCCTACTACAACGCCATGAACCGGATGCCGGAGGTCGAGCAGATCCCCGCCAGCGCGTTCTACGGCCTGGGCATCGTGCCCTACAGCCCGCTCGCCCGCGGCGTGCTGACCGGGAAGTACGAACCCGGTGCGGCGCCACCGCCGGATACCCGGGCCGGAACGCAGGACCGGCGGATGATGCAGACCGAGTGGCGCGAAGAGTCGCTGGCCATCGCCCAGGAAGTCCGTGTCCAGGCCGAGGCCCGCGGCATCGGCGCCGGCCAGTTCGCTGTCGCCTGGGTGCTGAACAACGCGCTGATCACCGCCACCATCGCCGGGCCGCGAACGATGGCGCAGTGGCACGACTATGTCGGCGCCCTGGACTACCGGTTCACCGCCGAGGACGAAGCCCTGATCGACGGGCTGGTGGCGACCGGCCACCCCTCGACCCCGGGCTACAACGACCCGGCCTATCCGATCGAGGGCCGGCCGGCGCGGACCGGCTGAACGGGCCGGCCGCGGCGGGCGCAAGAGCAACGAAGAGAGGAGAGGCCGCGATGCAGGAAAGCTACGAGACGCTGCGCGTGGAGCAGCCGCAGGAGCATGTGCTGCAGGTCACGCTCGACAGGCCGGACGCACGCAACGCCATGAACACGCAGATGGGCCATGACCTGCTCGACGTGTTCATGGCCCTGATGCTCGATCCCGGCGACACCCGGGTGGTGCTGCTGACCGGGGCCGGCGACAAGGCGTTCTGTGCCGGCGGCGACCTGAAGGAGCGCCGCGGCATGACCGACGAGACCTGGCGCCTGCAGCACGCGGTGTTCGAGCAGGGCATCTACCGGCTGATGGAATGCCCGATACCGGTCATTGCCGCGGTCAATGGCGCCGCCTACGGCGGCGGCTGCGAGATCGCGCTGGCCTGCGATTTCATCTATGCCTCGACCAATGCCCGCTTCGCCCTGACCGAGATCACCCTGGGCATCATCCCGGGCTGTGGCGGCACCCAGAACCTGCCGCGCGCGGCCGGCGTCCGGCGGGCCAAGGAGGTGCTCTACACCGGCACCCCGTTCGATGCCGAAGAGGGATTCGCCTGGGGCGTGGTCAACCAGGTCTGCGCCCCGGACGCGCTGCTGCCGGCGGCACTGGCGACGGCGCAGCGCATCGCCGACAACGCCCCGCTGGCGGTGCGCCAGGCCAAGCGGGCGGTCGACCTGGGCGTCGGCGTCGACCGCACCACCGGGCTCGGCATCGAGATCGAGGCCTACAACCGGCTGGTACCGACCGAGGACCGGCACGAGGGCGTGCTCGCCTTCAACGAAAAGCGCAAGCCGCGCTATAAGGGCCGCTGAGCGGCGGACAATACCAACAACACGAGGCAGGAGGACCGCCAACATGAGCAGCGAGGCCGCAAGCGACGATCTGACCCGGATGGCGCTGGGCACCGACTACCCGGAGATCCGCGATGGCGTGCGCAAGGTCTGCGCCGACTTCCCGGCCGAGTACTGGCGCGAGCAGGACGAGAAGGCGGCGTATCCGCATGCCTTCGTCGATGCCATGACCCATGCCGGCTACCTGGGCGCGCTGATCCCCGAGGAGTACGGCGGCGCCGGGTTGCCGATCAGGGCTGCCTCGGTGATCCTGGAAGAGATCCATGCGTCCGGCTGCAGCGCCGCCGCCTGCCACGCGCAGATGTACATCATGGGCACGTTGCTGCGGCATGGCAGCGAGGAGCAGAAGCGCGCCTACCTGCCGGGCATCGCCTCGGGCGAGCTGCGGCTGCAGGCGTTCGGCGTGTCCGAGCCGACCAGCGGCACCGACACCACGCAGCTCAAGACCCGCGCCGTGCGCGACGGCGACCACTATGTCGTCAATGGTCAGAAGATCTGGACCTCGCGGGCCCGCCAGTCCGACCTGATGCTGCTGCTGGCCCGCACCACCCCGGCCGACCAGGTGAAAAAGCGCAGCGACGGCATGTCGGTGTTCCTGGTCGACCTGCGGGCATCCCTCGGCAACGGCCTGGAGATCCAGCCGATCCCGACGATGATCAACCACAACACCAACCAGGTGTTCTTCGACGACCTCAAGGTGCCGGTCGCCAACCTGATCGGCGAGGAAGGCAAGGGCTTCCGCTACATCCTCGACGGGATGAATGCCGAACGGGTGCTGATCGCCTCCGAGGCGATCGGCGACGGCCGCTGGTTCACCGAAAAGGCGGTCGGCTACGCCAACGAGCGCGAGGTTTTCGGCGCACCGATCGGCCGGAACCAGGGCATCCAGTTCCCGATCGCCAAGGCCTATGCCCAGCTCAAGGCGGCGGAGCTGATGACGCGCCAGGCCGCGGCCCTGTTCGACGACGGCAAGCCCTGCGGGGCCGAAGCCAACATGGCCAAGATGCTGGCCTCGGAAGCGACCTGGGAGGCGGCCGAGACTTGCATGCAGACCTACGGCGGCTTCGCCTTCGCCCGCGAGTACGACATCGAGCGCAAGTGGCGCGAGGCCCGTTTGTTCAAGACCGCGCCGATCTCGACCAACCTGATCCTGGCCTTCGTCGCCCAGCATGTGCTGGGCCTGCCGCGCTCCTACTGAGCCGGCCGGCCAGGAGCGGCGGGCTGGCGTCGTCGGCGCAGACAGGATAAGTAAGCCGCGCCATGCCGGCCCCCGCCGGCGGCAACGCTCTGTTCACCGGGGCATGCGATAGAACGCCGATGAGCAACGTCGTCCAGCCCGTGATCCTGTCCGGTGGTGCCGGCACCCGGCTCTGGCCGCTGTCGCGGCGGGCCTATCCCAAGCAGCTGCTGCCGCTCATCGAGGCCGACAGCATGCTGCAGGCGACAGCACGGCGGGTCCATGGCGGTGAGCGGTTCGCCGCGCCGCTGATCGTCTGCAACGACGAGCACCGCTTCGTGATCGCCGAGCAGTTGCGGTCGATCGGCATCGAGCCGCGCGACATCCTGCTGGAACCGCTGGCGCGCAACACCGCGCCGGCGATCGCCGCGGCCGCCCTGCATGTCGCCGCCAGCGACCCCGAGGCCATGCTGCTGGTGCTGCCGTCGGACCACCGGATCGGCGATGTCGCCGCCTTCCACGCCGCCGTCGACAGTGCCAGGGCGGCAGCGGGCGACGGCGCGCTGGTGACCTTCGGCATCCGCCCCGGTCACGCCGAAACCGGCTACGGCTACATCCGCCGCGGTGCGCCGCTGGCCGGCCACGCTGACTGCTTCGAGGTCGCCGCGTTCGTCGAGAAGCCGACGCCGGAGAAGGCCGAGGCGTTTCTGCGCGACGGCGGCTACGACTGGAACAGCGGCATGTTCGTGTTCCGCGCCGACAGCTTCCTGGCGGAACTGCAGGCGCACCAGCCGGAGATCCTGGAGAACACCCGCGCCGCGCTGGCGCAGGCCGAGGCCGACCTGACCTTCACCCGCCTGGCCGAGGGGCCGTTCGCCGCCAATCCGTCGATCTCGCTCGACTATGCGGTGATGGAGCGGACCGATACCGCCGCCGTGGTCGCGGCCGACTTCGGCTGGAGCGACGTCGGCTCCTGGGCGGCGTTGTGGGAAGTGACGGACAAGGACGCCGCTGGCAACGTCACGCGCGGCGACGTCCATCTCGCCGACACGACGAACTCGTACGTGCGCGCGGAGAAACGCCTGGTGGCGACGCTCGGCATCGACGGCGTCATCGTCGTGGAAACGCCGGACGTGGTGCTGGTCGCCGACCGCGACCGGGTGCAGTCGGTCAAGGACCTGGTCGACGGCCTGACCGCCGAGGGGCGCGAGGAGGTCAGCCAGCACGCCCGCGTCTACCGCCCCTGGGGCTACTACGAAAGCATCGACGCCGGCGACCGCTTCCAGGTCAAGCACCTGTGCGTGAAGCCGGGTAAGCGCCTGTCGCTGCAGTCGCACCACCATCGGGCGGAGCACTGGATCGTGGTCCAGGGCACGGCCCGGGTGACCCGCGACGACGACGTCATCCTGCTGGAAGAGAACCAGTCCACCTACATCCCGGTCGGCACCCGCCATCGCCTGGAGAACCCCGGCAAGATCGAGCTGAAGATCATCGAGGTGCAGTCGGGCAGCTACCTTGGCGAGGACGACATCGTCCGCTTCGACGACGACTTCGGCCGCGACGACAAGACCTAGGGCGCATTCGGTTCAGCTGCAATCGTCACCGGCCACCGGCTCTCGCCTTGGTGTGTGCCAACGCCCGCGTCGACCGGTTTGGATGAACCCATGCGATCCGAGGGGCGGGCGAACGCGGCCTCCATCCGAACGGGTCGCTCTGGGTCCCCGCGTCGAGCGCGGGGACGACGACGTAGTGGGCCGACGCCGCCTCCCATTCATCGTCACCCCGGACGGAGCGTAGCGGAGATCCGGGGTCCAGGGGCGGGCGACACCGCTGCCCGCAGACGGTCCGGGAGGTCGGGACTGAAAGGCCGCCGGGAATTCACCGAAACTGGCTGAAACGCCTGCGAAAGCCGGCGTCCACATGTGCCACGCACCGGGCAGAAGGGTCAGCCGGCCGCGCCCTCGACCAGATCGCGGTACAGCGCCAGCACCTGGCCCTGGCTGTCGAGAACCCGCCGCTCCAGGGCGGCGAAGTCGTCCGCGCCGGTGCTGCGCACCAGGGCATCGCGCAGCCCCTGCGGCGCCGACGCCGGGTCGAACACCCCCTCCACAGCAATGCGCAGCAGACCGCTGAGGCCCAGGTAGAGCCGGAACGCATCGGTCAGGGTCGCCGCCGCGGCGGCGTCCAGCAGGTCCGCGTTCGCCAAGGCCTGCAACGCGGTGCAGGTGTGCGGATGCAGGATTTCGGGCCGGTCGGCACCGTTGACGATCTGCAGGTACTGGCAGACGAACTCGACGTCGAGCAGACCGCCGCGCACCAGCTTCAGCTCCCAGGGATCGCGGCTGCCCTTCTCCCGGTCGATGCGCTCGCGCATGTCGGCGACGTCGCGGGCCGTCGCCGCGGCTTCGCGCGGCCGCCGCAGCACGGCATCGATCGCCGCGCGCACCCGCGCCTGCAGATCCGGCGGACCGCCGATCAGGCGTGCCCGCGTCAGCGCCATATGCTCCCAGGTCCACGACTCCTTGTCGTGATATTCGACGAAGCCGGCGAGCCGGGTCGCCACCGGGCCGGCCGCGCCCGACGGGCGCAGCCGCATGTCGACCTCGTACATCTTGCCTTCGGCCGTCGGCGCGGTGATGGCGTTGATCAGCCGCTGGCTCAACCGGGTGAAGTAGTGCGAGCCCATCAGCGGCCGTTCGCCGTCGGATTGCGCGGCATCGTCGGCGAAGTCGTAGATCAGCACCAGGTCCAGGTCCGAGGTCGCCGTCATCTCCTGGCTGCCCAGCTTGCCCAAGCCGACCATGGCCATGCCGGAGCCCGGCAGGTGACCGTGGCGTTCGCGGTTGGCGAACTCCTCGAACACGTGCGGGAAAAGCGCGGCGATCGCGGTCTCCGCCACCAGCGCCTGGTCGTGCCCCTGGATGTCGGCATCGCCGGCGCCGCGCAGGCATTGCACGCCGAGCTGGAAGCGCCGGTCCTTGACCCAGCGACGCGCCTCGTCGAGCACGTCCTGGTAGTCGCTGGCCAGCCGCAGGCCCTGCTCCAGCCCGGCCCGCAGCTCGTCGCGCGGCGGCAGCGGGTCGAAGAAGTCCTCGCTCAACACCGCGTCCAGCACACCGGGATTGCGCCCCAGGTAGTCGGCCAGGCGCGGCGCGCTGCCCATGACCTCGGCCAGCAGCGCCAGCAGGTGCGGCTGCGCCGACAGCATCGAGAACACCTGGATACCGGCCGGCAGGCCCGCCAGGAAGCGGTCGAACCGGCCCAGCGTGGCATTCGGGTTCGGAGTCTCGGCGATCGCCTTCAGCAGCGACGGCATCAGCTTGGTGAGAATCTCGCGGCTGCGCTGGGTGCGGGTGCAGCGGTAGCGACCGTGATGCCAGGCGCGCACCGTGGTCGATACGCCCTGCGCCTCGGCGAAGCCCAGGCGGCTGAGCGTCTCCAGGGTCTCCGGATCCTCGTCGGCCCCGGTGAACACCAGGTTGCCGCTTTCTTCCGACAGGGCGGGCGCCGCCTCGAACAGGTTGGCGTAGTGCTTCTGCACCACCTGCAGTTCCGCCGTCAGCTCCCGCTCGAACGCTGCAGTGTCGCGGTAGTTCATGAAGCGGGCGACGTGGTCGATGCCGTCCGCCGTCTTCGGCATGGTCTGGGTCTGCTCGTCGGCGATCATCTGCAGGCGGTGTTCCAGGGTCCGCAGGTAGCCGTAGGCCCGGGTCAGGTCCACGACCACGCCATCGTCCAGCCAGCCGGCGTCGGCCAGCGCCCGCATCGCCCCGCAGGTGGTGCGCTGGCGCAGGGCCGGATCGCGGCCGCCGGCAATGAGCTGCTGGGTCTGCACGAAAAACTCGATATCGCGAATGCCGCCGCGGCCGACCTTGATGTTGTGCCCGGCAATGGCGATCTCGGCGTGCCCGCGGTGGCTGTGGATCTGCCGCTTGATCGAATGCACGTCCTCGATCGAGGCGAAGTCGAGATAGCGCCGCCAGATGAACGGCGTCAGCCGCGACAGGAAGCCCTCGCCCGCGGGGAGATCGCCGGCGACGGCGCGGGCCTTGATCATCGCCGCCCGCTCCCAGTTCTGGCCCAGGCTCTCGTAGTACTGCTCGGCCGCCTCCATGGAAATCGCCACCGGCGTCGCCCCGGGGTCGGGCCGCAGGCGCAGGTCGGTACGCAGCACGTAGCCGTCCGCGGTCTGCTCCTGCAGCAGCCGCACCAGCTCGCGCACCAGGCGGATGAACGCTTCCTGGGCGGTCTTGCGTCCGGTGTAGGGGGCGGTTTCCCGGTCGAAGAAGACGATCAGGTCGACGTCGGAGGAGTAGTTCAGCTCGCCGGCGCCCAGCTTGCCCATGCCGATCACGGCGAGGCCGCTGCCGACCTCCGGTCGGGCCGGGTCGGGCAGCGCGAACTCGCCCTTGGCCGCCGCCTGGCGCAGCAGGTAGCGCACCGCGCCGCCGATCGCCGCGTCGGCAAAGCGGCTCAGCGCGTCGGTCACCGGCTCCAGCGGCCACAGGCCGCCGACATCGGCGATGGCGACCAGCAGGGCGACCCGGCGCCGGGTCACCCGCAGCGCCCGCATGGCCGGATCGTGCGCCTCGGCCGCATCCAGCTCGGCGGCCAGGGTGTCGAGCAGTTGCGCCAGCGTGGCTTCCGGTTCCTGGCCGAACAGCATCGGCAGGAAACCGACGTCGCGCACCAGCACGCGCGTCAGGAAGGGGCTGTTGCCGCAGATGCCGTCGATGAGCGGCCGGCCGGTGCCATCGGCGGCCAGCGCGGCGACGAGATCGACCAGGGCGGAATCGTCGGCCTCCACCGCCGCGGCCTGCAGGTCCTCGAACGCCCGCGCCGCCCGCGCTTCGTCGTGCGCCGGCGGTGTGGACACGACCCGGTCGAGCAAGGGTGACTGCAACATCGGCCCTTCATAGCACGGAAGGCCGCACGCGGACCTCAGGCCGTGCTAGGCCTGGGGGACAAACCGCTGCATCACGCTCGACATGTCGTAGCCGGCCGCCTTGGCCTTGGCGAGAATCTCCGTCGGCGGCAAGCGCTCCGCCTGGCTGAGCGCCCACAGCGTGATCGAGCGGGTCCCGGAGCGGCAGTAGGCGAGCACCGGCTTGGGCGCCGCGTCGACAAGCTCGCCGAAGGCGGCGGCGTCCGCGTCGCTCACCTTGCCGCTGCTCACCGGTTGGTGGTGGATCTCCAACCCGACGGCGCGTGCCGCTTCCTCGATCTCGCGGAAGGACGGCTGATCGTTGCTTTCGCCGTCCGGGCGGTTGCAGATAATCGTCTTGAACCCGGCCTCGGCGATCGCCGCGACGTCGCCAATGCTGATCTGCGGCGCGACGCTGAGTTCGCGATCGATGTGCTTCAATCCCATCGGCTGTCGTTCCTCCAATCAGCCCGGCGTCACAGCGCGTTGAGCGGAATCTTCAGATAGCTGGTACCGTTGTCCTCGGCCGGCGGTATGTGACCGGCGCGCATGTTCACCTGCACCGAGGGCAGGATCAGCACCGGCATGTCGAGCTGCTTGTCGCGCGCGCTGCGCATGGCCACGAAGTCGTCCTCGGCGGTGCCGTCGCGCACGTGGATGTTGTCGGCCTTCTCGGCCGCGACCGTGGTCTCCCATTCGTAGCCGCGGCCGCCGGGGGCGTAGTCGTGGCACATGAACAGCCGCGTCTCCGCCGGCAGCGCCAGGATCTTCTGAATCGAGCGGTAGAGTTCGCGGGCATCGCCGCCCGGGAAATCGCAGCGTGCGGTGCCGAAGTCCGGCATGAACAGGGTATCGCCGACGAAGGCGGCATCACCGATGACATAGGTGACGCAGGCCGGCGTGTGGCCGGGCGTGCACATCACCCGGGCCTCGAGCTCACCGATGCGGAACACCTCATCGTCGTCGAACAGGCGATCGAACTGGCGGCCGTCGGTGGCGAAGCCGTCCTCGGCGTTGAACACGCCCTTGAACACGCCCTGCACCACGTTGACCCGGTAGCCGATGGCGATCTGGCCGCCGAGCCTCTCCTTCAGGTAGGGCGCCGCCGTGAGGTGGTCCGCATGGACGTGGGTCTCGAGGATCCAATCGACGGCGAGGCCTTCCGACCGGACATAGCCGATCACGGCGTCGGCCGAGGCCGTCGACGTGCGCCCGGACTTGGGATCGTAGTCGTGAACGGAATCGATGATCGCTGCGTACTTGGTCTTGGGGTCGGAAACGACGTGGGTGGCGGTGAAGGTGGCTTCGTCGAAGAAGGTCTTGACGGTCGGGTTCATGGCGGGTCCTGCTCCTGCCTGGTCTGTTGCTCTGCTTGTTGCTGCCTAGGCTGCGCTTGCGCCGGCAAGATGTCTGTGACTTAGTCACGTTCGCCTGAATTTTGGTCCGTTCCCCTTGGAAAACTGCCATGACCGACGGCTGGATCGACCAGTTTGCCGACCTCAGCGAGCTGCCGCCGCAGGACCAGGCGATCCTCACCGGCGCGGCCGTACCGGTCTCGCTGCCGGCGGGCACGACCGTGTTCGCGCCGGGCGTCGAGGCCGAGAGTTTCGTGCTGGTGCTCGACGGCACCATCCGCGTGCAGCAGGTGGGGCCGAACGGCCGCGAGATCGTGCTCTACCGGGTGACCGGCGGCGAGACCTGCATCATGACCAGCGCCTGCCTGCTGTCGGACGAGGCCTACAAGGCGGAAGGGGTGACGGAGACCGCGGTCGAGGCCATCGCCATTCCCAAGGCCGCCTTCGACGCGGCCATGGCCCGCTCACCCGGCTTCCGCCGGCTGATCTTTTCCGACTATTCGCACCGCATTTCGGACCTGATGTCGGTGGTCGAGGAGGTCGCCTTCGAGCGTCTCGACAAGCGTCTCGCCCACCACCTGCTGGTCCTGGCAGGTGCCGGCGACATCGTGACGGCGACGCACCAGGACCTCGCCGCCGAGATCGGCACCGCGCGCGAGGTGGTCGGCCGCCAGCTCGGCGAGCTGCAGCGCCGCGGCTGGGTCGCCCTGTCGCGCGGGCAGATTACCCTGATCGACCGGACGCGACTGGCGGCCTTGGCAGAAGCGGAGTAGCGAGGCCGCTGCCAGTGGATCCCGGCTTTCGCCGGGATTTCCGATATTTTACGTGGGAAGCCCCGGCGAAGGTGTGTGGTCACGCGGGATTGTTTCGACGGCGCAGGCGTACTCAGAGGTATCTCCTTCATCAGGGAGCACCTCGCATCATGCAAGTGAAACTGCACGCCAACGCCACGACTACGCCAAAGG
>Ga0056121_1000094_pt1 | contig 43479 bp, 38 predicted proteins | sample WorMetHEROISLAND_FD_83872 | JGI IMG/M metagenome (GOLD analysis project Ga0056121, IMG submission 83872) | Marine gutless worms symbiont microbial communities from Max Planck institute for Marine Microbiology, Germany - Olavius sp. 1 HERON ISLAND ...
GCATAGGGCATAGGGCATAGGGCATAGGGCATAGGGCATAGGGCATAGGGCATAGGGCATAGGGCAAAAACCATACGGGGTCGGGACGGTCAAGGATTATTGGTGTTGATTTCAAGAAGTTGCTTTTACGCTATGCTCTATGCGCTATGCCCTAGACGCAGCTTGCTGCTATTCTTCGTAATTTTCAGCCCGTGCGAGGTAAAGTTCATCCTTGGGCGACAGGTTGAAACGAACGCCGGCCTTTTCGATCAGGCTCTGCAAGGAAGCCTCCGGGTCCTCTTTGCGCTGTTCGGATATCCATTTGACAGCGTTTCGTATATTGTCACCCTGTGGTTGAATACCCATATTTAACTCCTTTAGGTTTTTTTAGCTCAAGGTCCCCGGCACATAATTTGGCATCAGGTGATTACACCAGTTGGGATTCGAATCAATCGGGATCGAAATCGCTATCGGTATCGAAATCGGATTGTTCGATTCCGTATCCTGTAGAATTTTCATTGACGGAATAACCCCGCCCCCCCAACCTGCTGAGCATTGCGGCAATACGATCCAGTTCAGCCTTTCGATCCTGGCTTTCCCTATGGTCCAGAGCTTTGCCAACCACCAGAACATCATGAATAGCGGCACATTCCAAGGTCGAGCCACGTGCAATCTCGAAATAACGCCTTCTATCTGCCTTTGTGGTCTTACCGTTGCCTTCGGCAATATTCAGTGGAATCGATTGACTGGCACGCAGCCACTGGTCCCGGGCAGGCCGATGGACTCCGTTCAGAGTCTTGGCCTTCTCGTAAACCCATGCCACGTAAGCTATGGACAGGCGATATACGTCGAGTTTTTCATGGCCAAGGGTCATTTCTTTTCGATTTCGATAGCGATCCCGATTTCGATTTCGATTATTCCAGCTCCGGCTTTCTTTTATGAAACTCAGTGGCCTGCTCGAAATTGTAAGCCACTTTCAGCAGCGTCTCCTCCGAAAAATGCGCACCTAATATTTGCAGCCCGATCGGCAGCCCCACTTGCGAGAAGCCGCAGGGTACCGACATCCCCGGAATGCCCGCCAGGTTGGCCGACAAGGTAAAGATGTCCGAAAGGTACATTTTGAGAGGATCATCCGCCTTTTCTCCGATTTTAAAAGCTGTTTCCGGGGCCACGGGCGAGAGGATTACGTCGCAGGTTTCGAAAGCGTTTTGAAAATCCCCCGTAATCAGGGTCCGCACCTGTGAAGCTTTGCCATAGTAGGCGTCGTAGTAGCCGGCGGAAAGACAGTAGGTGCCGATAATGATCCGCCGTTGAACTTCCGCCCCGAATCCGGTGGACCGGGTGGCCCGGTACATGGGAATCAGGCTCTCCGCCGCAATGTCCCGATAGCCGTATTTCACCCCGTCATAACGCGCCAGGTTGGAACTGGCCTCACAGGGTGCGATGACATAGTAAACGGCGACACAGTAATCCGTATGGGGTAAAGAAACGTCGACACATTCAACGCCCAGATCTTGCAGGGTTTCAATGGCCTTTTTGACGGCCTCTGCTACGTCCGGATCCAGCCCCTCTTTATCAAAGTATTCCCTGGGAATCCCGGCCCGGAGACCCTTTAATCCCTGCTGGAGGGCAGTGGTATAATCCGGAACATCCTGTGGAACTGAAGTCGAATCCTGCGGATCATAACCACTGATCGCGTTCATCAACAGGGCGCAATCTTCGGTATCTTTGGCCAGCGGCCCAATCTGGTCCAGGGAGGAAGCAAATGCCACCAGACCGAAACGCGATACCCGACCATAGGTGGGCTTCATACCGACCACCCCGCAATGGGAAGCGGGTTGGCGGATGGATCCACCCGTATCAGAACCAAGGGCCCCCAGGCACAGATCCGCTGCCACTGCTGCAGCCGAGCCGCCGCTGGACCCGCCCGGGATTCTGTTCAGGTCCCATGGGTTCCCAGTTTTTTGCAAAGCTGAATTTTCCGTAGAAGACCCCATGGCGAACTCATCCATGTTCAGTTTGCCGATGGTTACGGCACCGGCATCGTTCAGTTTCTCCACAACTGTAGCGTTATAGGGTGGTAAAAAATTCTCCAGAATCCTGGAGGCACAGGTTGTCGGCATCCCCCGGGTGCACATTAAATCTTTGATTCCCATAGGAATGCCGGTCAAGGTAGCAATGTCGCCCGCAGCTATCGCCCGGTCGGCAGCGGCAGCCTGTTCTAAAGACCGCTCAGCGGCCACGGTAACATAAGCGCCTACTTTATCATCCACCGCCTCAATCCGGTCCAAAACCGCCCGGGTCAATTCGACGCTGGACACCTCTTTGTTCTTCAACAGCTTATGGGCCGCATGAATTGTCAGTTCATTTAGTTCCATTGGTCTCCGCCTTGGTTTTCTCTTAACACTTAAAACCTAAAACTTAACACGAGCACCCTCAGATCACTTTTGGTACCGTGAAGGCCCCCTCTTCCTTCTCCGGCGCATTTTCCAACGCCCGTTCCCGCTCCAGGTGCTCACGCAATTCATCTTCCCGAAATGCATTGGTCAACGAGATAGCATGAGACGTTCCCGGCACACCTTCCGTGTCCACATTATTCAAGGTGTCCACATAATCCAGGATGGTCGAAATCTGCTCTGCAAAAGGCTCGATGGCAGCGTCATCTATATCCAGCCGGGCCAGGGCCGCCACCTTCAGAACCTCATCTTTAGATATTTTCATCACTTTCTCCTTCTTAAGCTCCTTGCATACCAAAAACCCTAAAACCATATTACTCGCGCTGAGACGCAAAGGCGCAGAGAAAATCTAAATCATATATTAGTCGCGCTATCGCGCGGAAAACCAATTTACTTTCAGGCTTTTTGCCCATCCGGCGACATGTCCGGCGAAGCCTTAGGCGAAGACGGAAGCCGGCTAATTTCTGGTTTTCTATGCGCCACTGCGTCTCTGCGCGATGAACAGATTTTACCTTGCCCTTCTTCTTAAAACTTAACACTTAAACCATAAAACAGCTTAATTCGCGAAGCGAATTGAGCTTCATTTCGCAACAAGAATCGGCTTCCGTCCCTCCACTTTCAGTTGCTCCATCACCGGCGCCGCCTCCTTTTTATCGGCAAACGCCCCCAGACGAACCCGGTGCCAGACCCCTTTGCCCGGGACAATGGCCGTGATGACATACGCGCTATATCCAGCCGCTTTAAGCGCATTGGCAGTCCGCTGAGCCAAAGCGTGATCCTTGAGCGACGACACCTGGATGGTCAACGGTTTGTCGCTGCCGCCCAGGTCACGCAGGGCCTTGTCCGTATTTGCCTGCGCATCTTTTTTAACCGTATTCACAGATGCCTGCTTGTTCTCAACCTTGGGCGGTGGCGGTGGTTGTTCTTTCACCGGTGCCTTGGGTACCGGAGGCGGCGCGGTCTCCACTGGTTCCTTGAGGGCCTCATAGAAACCTGGCTCAATCTTTTGCCGTGACGCCTCTGCCTTTTGTTCCTTGGCCTTCAAGGCCTTTATTTCATTTTGAAGCTTTTGAATATCGAATTGCACCGGTGCATTGCCGCGCCCGACCAAGACACCCACCGTAAACATGCACCCGGAGATCAGGATAACAGCCCATAGCCACCCATAAGACTTTGTTTTTCCATCTTTTTTTCCTTTTTTGGGCATAGAGGACAGGCGTTTATAAAGTGAGGGATTAAGTTCAAAGTTTTCGTTTCAATAAGATTCTTTATCTTAACACTTAACACATAAAACTTAAAACCAATCTACATCCGATCCGGGGCACTGACTCCTAGCAACCCCAAGCCATTGCGGATGACCTTCTGCACCGCCCGAACCAGAAAAAGTCGCCCTATAGTGAGCTGTGCATCTTCGCCCAAGACCTTGTGTTTGTTATAAAATGAATGAAAGGCGGAGGCCAGCTCCATGAGAAAATAGGTCACCCGGTGTGGTTCCATGAGGTCGGCACTGCGGACAAGCACCTCAGGGTAACGATCGAGAAGCTTGATCAGGTCGATCTCCTCCGGGGTTTCAATCCTGGATAAAGCCGTTTCATCTGGATCAACCAGCGGATTTAATCCCTGCTCCCCGGCCTTGCGTAGGATACTAGCAATGCGGGCATGCACATACTGGACGTAATAAACCGGGTTGTCATTGGTCTTCTGCTTGGCAAGTTCCAGATCAAAATCCAATGGGCTGTCGGCACTGCGGGTTAAAAAAAGGAACCGGGCGGCATCTGCCCCAACCTCATTCACAACATCGCCCAGGGTTACAAACTCGCCTGCCCGCGTGGACATCGCCATCGGTTCACCAGCCCGCAGTAGGTTGACCAACTGGACCAGGATCACATCGAACTGTTCTTTTTGGTACCCGGAGGCCTGGATGGCTCCGGACACCCGAGGGATATAACCGTGGTGATCCGCACCCCAGACATCAATCACCCGTTCGAATCCCCTTTCGTATTTTTCCTGGTGGTAGGCAATGTCAGATGCAAAATAAGTTGTTTGTCCGTTACTGCGAACCACAACCCGGTCTTTTTCATCGCCAAAATCGGTTGTATTGAACCACAGGGCTTGATCCTTGGCGTAGATCCGGCCATCGACTTTAAAGGCCTCGATCATCTCATCCACCTTGCCGCTGTCATAAAGGCTTTGCTCGCTGAACCACCGGTCAAACGCGACGCCGAATATCTCGAGGTCGGTCCGAATACCTTCCAGGATCTTACCGGCTGCAAAGCGGGCACAGATCATGATCGCCTCATCAACCCCCAACTCCATAAAATCAGGTCCGTTTTCGTCGATAATCTGCTGTGCCAGGTCCCGAATATAGGCTCCCTGGTAACACTCCTCAGGGAACTTAATTGTTTCTCCGGCCAACTCCTTCATCCTAAAATAGACGCTACGCCCTAAGGTCCCGATCTGGCGGCCGGAATCATTGATATAATATTCTTTTTGTACATCCCAGCCGCAAGTGGACAGGATATTGGCAGTGCTGTCCCCGACCGCCGCCCCACGACCGTGCCCCACATGGAGCGGTCCGGTCGGGTTGGAGCTAACAAATTCCACCTGAATTTTCCGGCCCTGACCTACATCCGACTCACCATAACGCTCATTTTTCTGATGAACATCGCGTAGAACCGGTAGCCAAGCAGACGTATTAATAAAAAAATTTATAAACCCAGGACCCGCAATGTCACTTTTAAATAGTAGGCCGGTGTTGTCGTTCAAATACGCAAGCAGGATTTCAGCGATTTTACGGGGGGCCATCTTCTGCTGTCGAGCCATTGTCATTGCGAGGTTGGTGGAAAAATCCCCGTGGCTTTTCACTTTGGGGACCTCGACGACGAACTCGGGAAAATCCATGGAGGGCAATTCCCCTGCGCTATGCGCCTTTTGGGCCGCTGTCAGGATTAGTTTCTTAAGTTGTTGTCTCATGTATGATTATACACCTTTCGAGCATCCTCTATCGTGGCTAAAAGTTTTAATTAATATGAAGTTTTCGAATCCAAGTCAACAGGGTTTATAATGCCGGCTTTAGGATAATTAGGCTTCGTATTTTGGATCAAAAAGTGAAATTATGGATAGCTACATTTCCCTTTAAAAGACCAAGTCCAGCCCCCACCATATGTTTAAATGTGTTTTTATATTTCTTGAATTGTGCTGAAATTTATGACAAAAATGTTTTTTTTGAATTGATTCACCATGCTGATTTCGCAGTTGGAAAGCATGCTTTGCTCATAGATACTAATCTGTACCAAAATATGCAGCGCATTATAATGGATACTAAGCACCGACCCTACGATAAAACCTTTCTTAAGCACAAAAATATACTTTTTATCGTGCTTTTGGTCATGATCACGTTTGGTGTCTATTTTCGGGTCACAGGCTTTGATTTTATCAATTTTGATGACGACAATTATGTATCCAAAAATATGGTAGTCATGAAGGGAATCAGTCAAGAGGGTTTAACCTATGCTTTCAGTATTACAGCAGAAAAAAGGGCTTACTGGCATCCTCTGACTTGGCTATCCCACATGCTTGATTGCCAACTGTTTGGTTTAAAAGCGGGCAGACATCACCTCATCAACCTACTGCTACACATCTTCAATAGCGCCCTCCTGTTTATAGTATTTCATTCGATGACCAGAAAGTTTTTGCAAAGTACTCTCATAGCTTGCCTTTTTGCACTTCATCCAATGAGTGTTGATTCCGTGGCCTGGATTGCTGAAAGAAAAAATGTGCTGAGCACTTTATTCTGGTTCCTCACCATGCTGACATATGTTTCCTATTCAAAAAAGCCAGGAGCCGGCAGATTCATGCTTGTCATGATTACCTTTATTCTTGGTCTGCTTGCAAAACCCATGCTCGTTACACTTCCTTTCGTCTTGCTCTTGATGGATTATTGGCCTTTGAATAGAATTCGTCTGCTCTCAGGTACAACTGGGATCCAAATTTTCCCACAAAAATCTGTACCAGGGATTATAGTAGAAAAGCTGCCCCTTCTGGTTTTCAGCTTAATCGCCGTTTTTATATCCTCCTTCTCGTTGAAAGTCTTAGGTGAATACATAAACACCTTTCAACGACCCATGCCGATCAGGATAGAAAACGCCATCGTTACCTACATAAAATATATTGGAAAAATAATTTGGCCGGAAAACTTGGCCATTTACTATCCCTTTCCCTTTTCCATTCCAGAATGGAAGGTTATAACAGCATCCATAGTGTTACTTGCATTGTCGAGTCTGGTTATTATTCATATCAAATCCAGGCCTTGGTTCGCGGTGGGTTGGTTCTGGTTCTTGGGCACTTTATTTCCCGTAATCGGCTTGGTACAAGGTGGCTTATGGCCTGAAATGGCAGACAGATGGGCTTATATTCCGCAAATAGGCATTTTTATCATGATAGCCTGGCCAGTCTCCAATTTGGCTACTGAACGCACTGTTCGCGGTAAAATTACAATAGTGGTAGCCGGCATAATATTATTTGCAATGAGCGCGGCGACCTGGACCCAGATCGGACACTGGGCAAATAGTAAGACTCTATTCTATCATGCCCTATCAGTTACCGGGAAAAACTCAATTGTCTATAGAAACTTGGGACAAGCCTACTTTTTGGAGCAGGATTACGACAGCGCCATTGAATACTACCAAAAAGCCCTTGAATTACATCCAGAAAGTCCGGAGGTCCATACCAACCTGGGTCTATCCCTTTCGAAAAAGAAAGATTCAAAAGGCGCCATCAGACATTACACAGCGGCCATTAGACTAAAGCCCAAAGACTCTAACGTTTATGTTTTAATGGGCACTTTTCTAAGAAATGAAGGAAATCCGCATGAAGGCCTTAAGTATCTTCGGAAAGCACTTTCCATAGAACCTAACAATGTTGCTGCTCGACACGAATTGGGCATGTGTCTGGCTGAGACTGTTGGCTTTAAAGCTGGTGAAAATGAGGTATTAGAAGCCCTAAAAATGGGCCCTGGTGACGACGCTGGTTTATATTACGTGGGGGCATTTTACGGCAAACACGGGAAACAGGACAAAGCGAAAAACTACCTGGCAAAAGCCCTCAAAAAAAATCCAGGTCACCCTGAAGCAAATTACAACCTTGGGATTATTGCCGTTGGTGAAAATAGAACCAAAGACGCCGAACAGCACTTTCTTATGACACTCACTACCAATCCCAAACACATTGATGCAATGAATAATTTGGGATTGTTGTATGCTAAAACAAGCAGGCCTGACAAAGCAATGAAGCAGTATGAAAAAGCTCTTGAAACAGACCCACAGGACACACTGGTCCGCTTAAACCTGGCCAATGCCATGCTGCAGAAAAACCAACCCTCCGAGGCTATCGGCCAGTTCACCAAAATATTAGAAATAGACCCGTCTCACCAGGGCGCACGCATCGGCCTGACGGAAGTACAGCGTCAAGTTGATATAATCGATTCAGGAATTGAACACACCGAAATCATGCTCGCGGTCGAACCTGAAAACCCAAACTTGCTGTTAAACATGGGAGATCTTTATATTGACCGTGGAAATCTGCGCAAAGCACTTGAACACTATCTGAAGCTCTACAAGCTTTTTCCCAAACACCCCGGTGTTTTGGGTAAATCGGCCACCACTTACGCCCGCCTAAATGACTATGAAAATGCCGTCGCATTCTTTAAAGACATAGTTACCCTGACACCTGATAAGCCAGAAGGATACTACAATGTCGCCTGCATGTATTCGCGTTTAAATAAAACTGATCAGGCCTTGTTATGGCTGCGAAAGGCTATCGATAGAGGCTATACGAAGATGGAAAAGCTGGAATATGATGAAGACCTTGAAAATGTACGCAACGCTCCGGGTTTCAAAGACCTCATTGGCGGGCATTCATGACATTTTTTTCCGAACTGATTGACAGGATGGCAAACAACCCATTTATTTACCGGGTTGTCTTGAACCTTCTGGCCAAGGTGGAGTTCAAACGGGATCTTTGCTTAAACGTTCGTGGCCTGAAAATGTATTCCGATACACCGGACCGATTCCTGGCCTCACTATTGTGGAAAACCGCCATCTTGGAAAGTTATGAAACAAGGTTGCTGCAGCAATTGGTAAAACCAGGTATGCGGGTGGTGGATATTGGCGCCAATATTGGATACTACGCGCTGCTCCTGGCCCGCCTGGTCGGTCAAACGGGGAAGGTAATCGCGTTCGAACCCGATCAAAACAACTATCGTCTGCTATTGAAAAACGCAGTCCGCAACGGGCTCACTACCATCACGGCGGTTGAGAAGGCCGTTGCCGATTACACCGGCCGAGCGCGCCTTTTTATCAATAAGGGGCATCGCGGGGATCACCGACTCTTTGATCCTGAGGGCCAACGTCCGTCCATTGAAATCGAAACAACCACCCTGGATGACTTTCTAGCTGATAGTCCGGTGGATATAATCAAGATGGATATTCAGGGGGCCGAATGGCTTGCCTTGCAGGGTATGCAGGTGACGTTGGCGTCGAACCCTGAACTGGTAATGCTGATCGAATTTTCTCCGTATCACCTTCAGGAATCCGGTGCTGATCCGGCTGGCCTACTGGACCTGATCCGGTTTGCAGGTTTTGACATCAAGCTGATCGACGAGAAACAGAAGAAGCTTTACCCTGTAAGCAGAGCCGCCCTTCTGAGCCGCTGCAACGGCCGGCACTACGAAAACCTGCTCCTTGTAAAGCGCAAATGATCACTCAATTCCGGGTTTGGATCGGTTTGGCAGGCACCCCACCAACCACAGCCCGAGCCGCTACATCTTCCGTCACCACGGCACCCGCTGCGACCACAGCACCGTCGCCTATGGACACGCCAGCAGAGACGACGGCCTGCGCGCCAATCCATACATCAGTCCCAATCGCAACCGGCTTCATGATGTGGTCCACCTGCATCATGGGCTCAGCGGTCTGCCAATGATCGTGTTCTGAAGTGACGATGACTGCATTGGGGCCAACCATCACATGGTCACCCAACGTTAGACCGCCGCGACCATCAATGGTAGCTCCGGAATTAATGGCGAGGGAGTCTCCGGCTCGGATGCCATAGGAATGGCTGATGTAGACACCCGGATAAAAAAGGGCTGAATTTCCCAGCATTTTGAACAGTCGTCTGTAAAACCAGCCCCTGATTACAAGAGCTGTAAGGCCTGGTAGAGACCGCAGCAGCCCACCGACCACTTCCTCGATCCAGAGATGCAGAAGTTGGGTCCGGTAACGTTTTGTAAATCTTTGCAGCACGTGCATGCCCTTCACTCCCGAAGCGTTAGTACGATTCTAGCGAACAACCCCATGGCAGGTAAGCGTTCAACCAGTGCGCTTTCAATATCAGCTGCCAGACGAACCACTTTTTGCGGTAGAAAACTCCGATATGTCACCCCGCCAGTCGCCAGATAGCTGACGGCGCCATTTAGTTTTAACCCGGTAAACCGCCAGCGGGGAAACCGTTTTTCAAATATGCGGCGGTCTCTGTGAAATACGATCCATGCTAAAGCTGAATTTGCCTGAGATAATGGCCCCCCGTGTGGAAAATGCCACTGGGCGGAATCAGGCCTAAACGGTTCCTGGTGCAGATAACGATACACTAGTTTAGACCAGGCGGTCACCCATGGTTCTACCATCACAATAACACCGCCGGGCTTGACACACCGCTGAGCCTCGTTAAAAAAGTGCTCCACCCGGGGCAGATGATGCATGACATCCAGCATAACAATCGCACGCAGGACCTTGTCACGCAAGGGCAAGCATTGGCCGTCGGCTACCAGGTCGACTCCGGGAATACGCAGCACTTCCGAAGTAATCAGTCCGGGGATGATCTCTTGCATGAAACCGCCGCCAGAGCCCAACTCGAATACCGGCCCGGATACCGCCTCCGGTAGCTCACCGGCTATATCCGCATACCAGCGCCTGTAAATATCCACCAGGACGGGCTTTGCACGGATAATTCTGGACCTGGCCACACTGGCCTCTGGTGAATCCCAATCGAGCCCCTCCAGCTCTGGGTGTCGGAACAGTTTCATGTCTCACCATAAAGGATAAAACGACTATATGAATTTAATTTTACGGGCGGCAAACAGTACCATCTTGAGCAGTATCCAACCATGCCGCCAGCGATCTATATTGGTATCACCGTATGTTCTGAAGCGATAGCGAATCGGCATTTCGGCGATTTTCAGGTTCAACTTCGCGGCCCCAAACAGTAAATCAAAATCACCGAACGGATCGAAGTCGCCAAAATATTTTCGGTTGGCCGCAATGACCAAGTAATCCTGATGATAGAGAACTTTGGTCCCACACAACGTGTCTTTAATGGGTTGGCTGAGCAGCCATGAAAAAGCGGCACTGAAGAATTTATTCCCCAGGATATTGAAAAAGCGCATGGCCTTATCTTCCATGGGGTACACCAGACGAACGCCATTGATGAACTCACCTTTCCCGGAAGTGAGGACGTTGACAAACCGGGGAAGGTCTTCGGGCGGTACGGTTAAATCGGCATCCAGGATCATCAGGATATCCCCGGTTGCCTTTTCAAAGCCGCATCGGACCGCATCTCCTTTGCCCTTGCCGGGCTGACGGTATAGCCGACAATTTTGACCCGGGAATTTTGGAATCGTCTTCTCGATTACGGCATACGTGTCGTCTGTGGAATTACCCTCCACGAATACAATCTCGGTCCGGCTGCCCATCCGGGGCACCCTTCTCAGAATTTTCTCAATGTTACCGGCCTCATTGCGAGCCGGGACCAGGACAGTGACTGCAGGCCCCGATAAAGTGGTCGCTGCAGCAGGGTCCGGTGCCGGTCGGCCAACGATGAAGTAGGTTAATCCGAACCAGCGAAACACCGGCAAATGCACCAGGAAGCGGTTTGAAAAGTTCGCCAGCCACCTGAGCTTGACTGGAAAAAGAATGCGGGCGTGATTCTTGATAGACTCGAAACCGGCCAATTCCAGCAGGTTTTCCACATCATGCGGCGAAAACCAGTTCTGCTCCAGGGTATCCGCCCCTTTCCCCATCCGTTTCACTATTCCCAGCGGAATTCGCCAGAGATTGTTGTAGAAATTCAGAACGATCCTGGTACCCGGGTGGCACAGCGGCCGGATATTTTCCAGAACCGCCTGCAAATCCCAAAGGTCATTGACCAGGTCTGAGAGGATTATTACATCGAAAGTCGTTTCAAACGGTAGCCTGGCGGCATCGCCACGAACGAAATGGAGCTGGGAATACTTTGCAGCCGCCGTTTTTAACATTTCGCTGGAAAAATCTATCCCGACACCCAGCTTGGGATGCAATGCGGCCAGCAAATCGCCGTGGCCGCACCCCAGTTCCAGAACACTCTTTCCCGGTGGTATCAAAAACCGATAAAACCGGGCCAGAAGCAGATGATAGTATGCGCCTGGACGATTGGCATCGGCTTTGGCCTTAGATACCCTGTCCCAGTGCTGGATACGTCTCTGCCGATAGCGGAATTCCGGCTCTGTAGTGGTGCCGTTGTAATCCATATGCGCCTGATTGACGTTTATAATTGCGGTGGTCTCCATCCATACCACCAATACGGTCACATTTCAAACCCCTGAAGCGGCAAGAGAATTTGACCTCGCACCCTTAATTTAGCTATTGCATTTCCACTGCCGCGTGCTTGACAATCCCGGCCGGTTCTTATAATAGCAGTAGTCAATCGGCAGGTTGAAACCTGCCCACAGAGAGTGTCACTACAATCCGTTATTCAAGGTGTGGCCACGAAGGTAATTGTATCACGAAGATACTACCGGCGTGGCTTTTTGTTTTCCGGAGAAATGATGAAAAAAGGTATTTTCATAGTCGGTTTGTTGGTTACCCTGCTATTTGTTTTATCACCCGCCGAGGCGCACTTTGGTATGATCATTCCATCAGATTCTATGGTTATGCCGACTGACAACCGGAATATCCAGCTACAGCTGTCCTTTTCACATCCTTTTGAGAACATCGGCATGGACCTCGCAAGACCAGATACCTTCGCTGTCGTGGCCCATGGCAAACAACACGACCTTTTGCCTGCCCTGAAAGCAGCAACCGTCATGGAGCACCGCGGATGGCAGGCCAGTTACAAAGTCACGCGGCCGGGGGTATTGGTGTTCTACATGCAGCCTCAGCCGTACTGGGAACCAGCAGAAGACTGCTATATCGTGCACCACACCAAAACCGTCATGGCGGCATTTGGCGATGATGAGGGCTGGGACACTGAACTCGGGCTCAAGACGGAAATCGTACCGCTGGCCAAACCATTCGGGCTTTACGCCGGCAATGTATTTCAGGGAATTGTAAAGATGGACGGCAAACCGATGCCATACACGATGGTCGAGGTCGAATACTACAACCGTGACGGAAGGGCCACCGCACCTACCGATTACATGGTTGCACAAACCATCAAAGCAGATGGGAATGGGGTGTTCACCTATGCCGTTCCGAAGGAGGGATGGTGGGGGTTTGCGGCCTTGAATACGGCAGACTATAAACTGAAGCACAGCGGAAAAGAGAAAGATGTGGAACTGGGGGCGGTGATATGGGTGAAGTTTCATAAGTGGGAATAGGATCTGTTACAGGGGGCATCTTTTGGCCCCCTGCTTTGTTCTCGCTCTTTCGCAATCCTCAACGTTGGCTAACCACGCCTCCGGTGGCAAAAGAGGCTGCGGCCTTGCATGGAACCAAAGGCTACCACCTGTGAACCGACCCTAATAAATGGAATAACTATCATGATTGAGTCAAGGAAGGTAAATGCACATATCTGAAGGGGTACTCTCGGCGCCGGTATTGGCCTCCGGGGCGGCATTGGCCGTGGCCGGAACGGCAGTCGGGTTGAAAAAACTCGACTACGACAAGATTGCCCATGTGGGGATGCTGTCGGCAGCCTTTTTCGTGGCGGCCTTGATCCACGTCCCCATCGGACCGGCCAGCGTGCATCTCGTGTTTAACGGCCTGGTAGGCACCTTGCTGGGTTGGGCCGCCTTCCCGGCCATCCTGGTGGCCCTGATTCTGCAAGCCATGCTCTTCCAGTTCGGTGGCATCACCACCCTCGGGGTGAATACCATTATCATGGCCCTGCCGGCCGTGCTGGGCTACTATCTGTTCGGACGCCTGATTGCCATCTGGCCCGGGAAGACGACGATCGCCGGGTTCTTCTGCGGTTTCACTGCTGTTTTTTTGAGTGCGTTGACCCTCGGAACGACTTTGGTCCTTACCGGCGAAAGTTTCAGCGCTATTGCCAAATTGGTGGTCCTGGCCAATTTGCCGGTCATGGTAATTGAAGGTATCGTGACTGCCTTTTGCATTGGCTTTCTCAATAAGGTGCGGCCGGAAATGCTTCCTTTTGCAAAAAAACTCTCACAGGGTGACCCAACATGACACACTCGGCAGGCCGAATTCTCTTCTGCGCAATGGTGGCGGTATTTCTAATGGCCGAATCTTGGATCCGTCCAACTGCGGCCCTGGCTCACAAAGTGTCCCTTTTTGCCTGGGTGGAAAATGATACAGTTTACACGCTCAGTAAATTCAGCGGCGGCAAGAAGGTCATCAAGGGACGTCTGGTCGTGTTCGATCCTGCCGGCAACAAACTCCTGGAAGGCGTGACCGACAACCAGGGAGAATTTGCTTTTAAAGTACCCCAAAGAACAGATCTGCGTTTGGAATTAATAGCCGGCACCGGTCACAAAGGCCACTGGCGGGTGCCCCTCGAAGAGATTACAGGCGGGTTCGAAAAAAAAGCCGCGGCCGATGCCGAGCCATCTGAAGAAGCATCGGTGTCGAGCGATCGCAGCGACAGCATTGGCACAGACCGCCTGGAAAAGGCTATCGAGAAGGTGCTGGACAGAAAACTGAAACCGGTCATGAACATGCTGGCGGGAGCTCAGCAGTCCGGCCCGTCGCTCACGGAAATTCTGGGTGGTATCGGCTATATCATCGGACTGGTGGGAATCGCGGCCTATTTTAAAAGCCGGCAGAAGAAATAGTAAAAGGTGCCAGGCTCCCGGTTTAAGGTTTAGGTTTTAATCCTTGAACCCTTGGCCCCTTGGCAAGAAGTGAAGCGAACGCGCTATCCTTGAACCCTTAAAATGGTTTTCCTATGATCGAAGAACCATTTGCAGACGGAAACTCTTTCATCCACCACATCGATCCCCGACTCCGGGTAGCCGCCGCGACGCTGCTATCCATCGCTATTGCGCTTTCCACCGGATTTGCGCCGCTCTTGTCGGCGCTGGTGATTGCCGCCCTCACCCTGGTCGCCGCCAACCTCGACTGGGGGCGGGTATGCGGACGCTTATTGGTCGTAGTGGGATTCTTGATTCTACTATGGTTGATCTTGCCCCTTACGCACCACGGCAACCCGCTATACACAATCGGTCCGGTTACCATCACTCGCGAAGGCGTTATACTGGCCACCCAGATTACCCTCAAATCGTTCTCGATCCTGGCCTTGCTGATCGCCCTGGTCGCCACCATGCCCGTGGCGGCCCTGGGAAATGCCCTCAGCGGCCTGGGCGTTCCCGGTAAACTGACCCAGCTGATGCTGGTCTCTTACCGCTATATTTTCGTCATCGAGCAGGAGTATCAGCGCCTGGTACGCGCCGCCAAAATCAGGGGTTTTCAGCCCGGCACCAACCTGCATACCTACCGCACCTATGCCTACCTGGCGGGCATGCTGTTCGTGCGGGCCTCCATGCGTGCCCAGCGGGTCTATCAGGCCATGCTCTGTAGAGGCTTTCACGGCCGGTATATTTCCCTGCAGACGTTTAAAACCGGGAAACAAAACCCGGTTTTTGCAGTATTCACAATAAGTGCCCTATTAATCATACTTTACCTGGAGTGGAGGTAATATGCACACCCACGAACCCTTGATAAAAATGGAAGGGGTCTCCTTCAGCTACCCAGGCGGGTCACCGGTCCTTGAGGATCTCTCTTTTACGTTGTCGGAGAATAACCGCATCGGCATCGTTGCTCCGAACGGCAGCGGGAAAACTACCCTGCTCCACATTATCATGGGCCTGCTGACCCCCTCGGCCGGGACGTTGGAACTTTTCGGCCGGGTCATGAAAAGCGAAAAAGATTTTCGGGATGTGCGCCGCAAGGTGGGACTGCTTTTTCAGGATGCCGACGACCAGCTTTTCTCGCCCACCGTGCTGGAGGATGTTGCCTTCGGGCCGTTGAACATGGGCAAATCAAAGGAAGAGGCCATTGCCCTTTCCCGGCAAACCCTTGCAAAGCTCGGGCTGAAAGACTTCGAAGAGAAAATCACCTTCAAATTGTCCGGCGGCGAGAAGCGCCTCGTGGCCCTGGCCACCATCCTGGCCATGGAGCCGCAAATCCTTTTACTCGATGAACCCACAGCCGGACTCGATCAGGATACCAAAAAGCACCTGATCAACATTCTTTCCGAACTCAACCTGGCCTATATCCTCATTTCGCATGAATTCGATTTTGTGACGGCCACCACCGATCACATGTATACCATGGAAAACGGCAAGATTCTGGTGGATGAGGAATTGCACGTGCATGTGCATGAGCATGCGCACAGGGTGGGGGCGCATCCGCACAAACATTAAAAAGTTATAAGTGACTAAAGTGAGCTAAAATGCCTAAAGTTGACGAGTCGCTGCGCTCCGCCAATCTATAGAACCAGCAGAATGCCTTAACTTTAGTTCACTTCAAACTTTAGATCACTTTAGTCACTACTGAGATCACTGCAATTCTCCCACCGCATCTTCTACGGCCCTCGTAATAACCCCCTGGCGCATCAGACCAACCATGGTGTTGATATCGGTATGCATCACGCGGTCCTGGTCCAGGTGAGGAATGGCTTCGCGAATCGCCTGGTAGGCGGCCAGGGAGCCTTCGCCGGGTTTGAGATTGGTGAACAGGTCCAGGGCCTGGGCCGCGCACAGAAATTCAATGGCGATGACATGTTCAGCGTTCTTGACCACCTCGCGGCACTTGCGAGCGGAAATGGTTCCCATGGATACGTGGTCTTCCTTGTTGGCGGAGGTGGGAATGGAGTCCACGCAGGCGGGGTGGGAGAGGACTTTGTTCTCCGATACCAGTGCGGCAGCGGCATACTGGGCGATCATAAACCCGGAGTTGAGGCCCCCGTCACTCACCAAGAACGCCGGCAGGCCGCTTAATTTGGGATTTACCAACCTTTCAATGCGGCGCTCGGAAATATTGGCCAGCTCTGCCACCGCCATACACATGAAATCCATGGCCAGGGCCACCGGCTGGCCATGAAAATTCCCTCCAGTGAGAAAGGTTTCCGTGTCGTTGAAGATCAGGGGGTTGCCGGTGGAAGCGTTCATCTCGGTCTCCACGACCCGGCGGGCATACTGCACAGCGTCATGACTGGCGCCATGCACCTGGGGAGAACACCGCAGTGTGTAGGCATCCTGTACCCTGCCGCAGTCTTTGTGGGAAGTCACGATATCGCTGTTGCTGGTAATTTTGAGCATATTGGCCGCCACCCGGGCCTGCCCTGGATGGGGTCGCAAGTCGTGGATGCGAGGATCGAATTCGGTGCGGCTGCCCATCAGCACTTCCAGGCTCATGGAAGCCGCGATGTCGATCAGTTTGCCCAGCGCCACTGCATCGTACACCGCCAATCCGCCGATGCCGGTCATCACCTGGGTGCCGTTGATCAGGGCCAATCCCTCGCCTGAGTCCAGGTCCACCGGTGCGAGGCCAAGGCGCTGCAGGGCCTGGTTACCCGGTAGCCTTTCACCCTTGACGTCGGCTTCGCCCAGACCGACCAAGACCAGGGCCAGATGGGCCAGGGGGCAAAGGTCTCCACTGGCGCCCACGGACCCTTTTTCCGGCACCACCGGGGTGATACCGGCATTGAGCAGGCTAACCAGAAGCTGCACCGTCTCTGGACGGGCCCCGGAGTTCCCGCGCAGCAGATCCTTCACCCGCAGCGCCATAACGGCCCGGACCGATTCGGTATCCAGAGGCTGTCCGACCCCGGATGCATGACTCATGAGTAAATTTGTTTGCAGCCGACGGGTATCCGACCTGGAAATAGATACGTCGGCCAGATTTCCGAATCCAGTGGTAACACCGTACACTTTTTCTTCACCGGCAACCCATTTGGCAATGAGTTGGCTGGATTTAACCAGCTCGCTGATGGCAGCGGCGGTAATATCTACCCGGGCGTCATCCCTGGCAATGGCCACAAGTTCTTCCAAGGTCATGCCGTCATAGCCTAATAAAACGGTATCCATTCTTAAGCTCCATTTTTCAAGCGGTTACCCGGTGTGTGGCGGAGGGCGGCGTAAAGCGACCGCCCAGGCGATAGCGCGACCCCGGAAAGATGAGGGTGCTGCTGGTCGCAACCACATCCTGGGACCAGGTTTTGCGATACAGAACCAGGCAGGGTTCGGAAGACCGCATGGCCAGCTTTTTCCGCACCTCGGGCGTCGGCTGGGTCGCTTCGATGATATGCTCAACGGCCGTGATGGGTGCCACGCTGAGTAAATACTCGCTGGGGGTTATTGACGTAAAATCCTGGCTGAGATAATCTGGAGCCACAATCGGGTTTACAAATCGTTCCGCATACTGGATGGGCACCCCGCTTTCGTGGTGAATCAAGATTGAATGGTAAAGGGGTGAACCCGGGGGTATGCCCAGAATGGCCGCCAGGCTCTCGGTGGCCGGAAGTTCTTCGAGCTTGAGCACTTCGCTGCTGTGTACGCCCCCCCTGCTTTCGATCTCGCTCGCGATGCTCTTTATCTCCAAAAGAGCCGATTGTGGTTTCCGATGGGCTACAAAGGTACCGACCCCCTGCAGCCTGACCAGCAGACCTTCCAGGGTCAGTTCGCGCAGGGCGCGATTGACTGTCATACGGGAAACACCCAGGGTACGCACCAGCTCATTTTCCGAGGGAATTTTGGTATCTGGTTTCCAATTGTTGACGCTGATCTGCCCCTGAATGTACTGCTTTACCTGCCGGTAAAGGGGTAGAGGCGATGCAGAACTGACATCGGGCACCTTTTGCAGATTCATTGCATCTCCGCTTTGTGTATTGAGCCTGGGCCGCGCAGGTGGATGAACGTATGTTGATTGACAAACACGGCCGGCTTGTATATACAAGTAAATACAATTAAGTTCAGGTATTGTCAACCGGGGTTCCATTCAATCATTTGTGGATTTTAAAATCAACCTCCCGAGGGCGTAGGAGCAAAACCATGGCTACCAACAAAGACATCGCCGCCGCCATGACGGTCAAATTGGAAGATATTTTCGAAACTTTACCTCCGGAAACCGATTTCCAACAGGGCATCCGGCGGGCCCCTGCCAGGAATTTTACCTTATCCACCGCCGAAACGAAGCTGGCGCTTAAAAACGCGCTGCGGTATATCCCCGAAAAATGGCACGCCCGGCTGGCACCGGAGTTTCTGGATGAACTGCTGACCCGCGGCCGGGTTTACGGCTACCGCTTCCGGCCGTCGGGAAAGCTGCATGGACGGCCTATCGAACAATACCAAGGCAAGTGTCTCGAGGGCCGGGCCTTTCAGGTTATGATCGACAACAATCTGGATTTCGATGTAGCCCTTTACCCCTACGAACTGGTGACTTACGGTGAAACCGGACAGGTCTGCCAGAACTGGATGCAGTACTGCCTGATTAAACGCTACCTGGAAATCATGACCGACGAGCAGACCCTGGTGGTTGCCTCGGGCCACCCGGCCGGCCTTTTTCAATCATCACCGCAGGCACCCCGGGTCATCATCACCAATGCCCTCATGGTGGGCATGTTCGATGACCAGGACAACTGGCACCGGGCCATGGCCCTGGGCGTTGCCAATTACGGTCAGATGACCGCCGGCGGCTGGATGTATATCGGTCCCCAGGGGATTGTCCATGGCACCTACTCTACGTTATTGAATGCTGCCCGGGCTAAACTCAACGTCCCGGCCCAAGCGGATTTGGGCGGCATCCTTTTTGTTTCTTCGGGATTGGGCGGCATGAGCGGGGCCCAGGGCAAAGCCATCGAGATTGCCAACGGGGTGGGCATTATTGCAGAAGTCGACCCCTCCCGGATACAAACCCGTCACGAGCAGGGCTGGGTCAGCCAAGTGACGGCCGACCCGGCGGAGGCTTTTGAGCAAGCGCAGGGTTTTCGGGACAGGAAACAAGGCGCGGCCATCGCCTTTTATGGGAACATCGTCGACCTGCTTGAATACGCAGTCACCCACGATATTCATATCGACTTGCTCTCGGACCAAACCTCCTGCCACGTTGTTTACGATGGCGGTTACTGCCCCCAGGGTTTGACCTTTGAGCAGCGCACGGACATGCTGCGCAGTGACCACGACCAGTTTGTGCACCTGGTGGACCGCTCTTTGAAACGCCATTTTGAGCTCGTCCGCACCCTGACCGCAAGCGGCGTATACTTCTTCGATTACGGGAACAGCTTTTTGAAAGCAGTGTATGATGCCGGCGTGATGGAGATCTGCAAAAATGGCCGGAACTCTCTTGACGGCTTCATTTTCCCCTCTTACGTAGAAGACATTATGGGCCCCGTATTATTCGATTACGGCTACGGGCCCTTTCGCTGGGTCTGCCTCAGCGGAAAAGCGGAGGATCTGGAAAAAACCGACCAGGCCGCCATGGCCTGCATCGATCCGGACCGCCGCTTCCAGGACCGCGACAACTATGTCTGGATCCGGGATGCCGGGAAGAATAAAATGGTTGTAGGCACCCAGGCCCGTATCCTTTACCAGGATGCTTTGGGGCGTATGGCGATTGCCCTGAAATTTAACCAGATGGTCAGAGCCGGCGACATCGGCCCGGTAATGCTGGGCCGCGATCATCACGATACCGGCGGAACCGACTCCCCGTTCAGGGAAACCGCCAATATCAAAGACGGCAGCAACATCATGGCTGACATGGCCGTGCACTGTTTTGCCGGAAACGCCGCCCGCGGCATGAGCTTGGTTGCCCTGCACAACGGCGGCGGGGTGGGTATCGGCAAGGCCATCAACGGCGGTTTCGGCATGCTGCTCGACGGCAGCCGCCGGGTAGACGAAATCCTTAAAAGGGCTTTTCCCTGGGATGTGATGGGCGGGGTCGGTCGGCGCGCCTGGGCCCGGAACGAAAACGCTATCGAGACCGTAATCGCGTACAACCAAAACCGCCCGGACACGGATCACATTACCCTGCCGTTCATCCCGGATGAAGGACTGCTTGATAAGGTCCTGGCCGAAAGGCTGGAGGCAGATGATAGCGATGGCTGAATTGAGCGGAAACCTCATTGTTGAAAACGCAGCCGAACTGGTCACCTGCAGCGGAACTGCCGCTAAGACCGGAACGCAGATGGCGGATATCGGCATCATCCCGGACGGGGCCGTGGTAATTGAAGCCGGCCGCATTGTATATGTCGGGCCTACCAGCGGGCTACCGGTCGGTCTTGATCGCACCGGTTTTGATATCATCGATGCGTCCGGCAAGGCCGTCCTGCCCGGATTCGTCGACCCTCACACCCATTTTGTTTTTGGCGGTTACCGGCCGGAAGAATTTGCCTGGCGCCTGCGCGGCGACACCTATATGGAGATCATGCAGCGGGGTGGCGGTATTCACAGCACGGTCGCGGCAACCCGCGCAGCCTCCCGCGAAGAACTTCTTGCCGTCGGCCGCAACCGGCTGGACGCCATGTTGAGCTTCGGGGTCACGACGGTCGAAGGCAAGAGCGGCTATGGCCTCGATCTGGAAACGGAGATCAAGCAACTTGAAGTGATGGCGGAACTCAACACCGGGCACCCGGTCGATATCGTGACTACCTTTCTCGGAGCCCATGCCGTACCCGCTGATTATAAAAACCGGGGGGACCGGTATATCGACTTTCTCATCGACGCTGTCCTGCCGGAAGTGACCGGCCGGAACCTGGCCGAATTCTGTGATGTCTTCTGCGAGCAGGGTGTCTTTTCCATCGACCAGTCCCGCAGGCTACTGACGGCGGCGGCCGAGGCCGGATTGAAATTGAAACTCCATGCCGATGAAATCGTCCCCCTGGGCGGTGCCGAACTGGCCGCCGAATTGGGAGCCGTCTCCGCGGACCATCTTCTGCATGCCTCGGATGCCGGGATTGCCGCCATGGCCACTGCCGGGGTCGTGGCTAACCTGCTGCCGGGTACCGCCTTTAGCCTGAAAGAACCGTATGCCAGGGCCCGGGCAATGATTGCCAAAAAGTGCGCGGTGGCTCTGGCCACCGACCTGAACCCGGGCAGCAGCTTCACCTTGTCAATCCCGCTGTTGGCATCGCTGGCAACCCTGCAGATGGGATTGAGTCCGGAAGAAACCGTCACCGCACTCACCCTTAATGGAGCGGCCGCTCTGGATCGGGCCGCTGCCGTAGGCAGTCTGGACCCCGGGAAACTGGGCGACCTTGTTATCCTTGAATACCCCTCATATCGCTTCATCCCCTATCACACCGGGGTCAGCGTCGTTGAAAAAACCATTAAAAGCGGCAATATCGTTTTCGATAAAACCAGATATGAGGCCCCTTATGTCGGCGGACCGGCATGAAGACTTGCAGTTGGACCTGTGGCCTCCGGTTTGCAGGAATACAAACGGTTCCGCCACAAGGAGTGCCTGGGGCGCATTGCGGTTTCAATTGAATTTGGGCGGACATACTCAGTCAGGCCGGGGGTCCGGCAAATCGCTGCTGGTATTCTTTGGGCCGCAAGCCGGTATGTCGAATAAACACTTTTCTGAAAAAAGAGATATCTTCATAGCCGACCAGGAACGTGATTTCGTTGAATGTCCGGCCGCCCTCTTCCAGCAAAGCCTTGGCGGTTTTCACCCGCAATTGCTGCAGGTAGCCCAGAGGCGTCACCCCCGTTGCCCTTTTAAAGCGGCGTTCCAGTGACCGTCGGCTCAGTCCGTGCTCTTGGGCCAGTTGGTCATAGTCCATGGTCTGGGTGTGATGCTGTTCAATCCATTGCTGGATTTTATCAATGGATGCATCACCATGATCCCGGGAGAACCGAAAGCAATCGTAGGGTGTTTGGATTTCACGTCCCAGATCCAGGATCATGGTCTTAGCGCATTGGACGGCGGTTTGCCGCCCGCAGAACTTTTCCACCAAATAGAGTGACAGATCCAGGCCGGCATTCACACCGGCCGAGCAGTAGAGACGGCCTTGATCCAGGTACATCCGATCCTGCCTTAATTGAACCTGGGGATATTTTTCCCGGAATATTTGGGTAAAACCCCAGTGCAGTGTCGCCGCTTTACCATCCAGCAGGCCTGTTTCAGCCAACAAAAACACACCGGTACAGATACTGGCCACATGCGCGCCTTGTTCGTAGTGGCGCCGGATCCAGGACACCAGTTCCGGATTCTTTTCCAGGATCCGTTCGATATAGGTGGCCGAAGCAATGACTATCAAGTCGGTCTGATCAACTTCCGCAATGCTGATATGGGGCTGAATCAGGACCCGGTTGGTCGCTTTGATCGGTTGCCCATCGACGGAGGCGATAGCGACGTCGAAATACGGGGTGGCGGGGGTATTGCTGACCCTGTTCCAGAGTCGCCCGGCCTGGTTCAGGATATCCATAGGCCCGATGATGGTTGTGGCCATTGAGTTGTAAAGTCCTAAAATTGTAACTTTTTTTACTGTTTTTTCCATCTGTTGCATTCCCCTTTGGCTGCGAGGGGGATTTATGGCTGACCAACTTTTATCCCTGCATCGTAGTGTTGTCGTAAACAACTCTCAAAAAGTCGTTTATGCCACTTTTATTCTCGAAATGCAACTGCTATGAAGAATTTATGGTCAATCGCATAAACCAAGGAGGATATTCATGAACAAGGAAAAAATCATGGCAGCCATAGCGCCTTGCGGCCTTGACTGTGAAAAGTGCTTTGCCCACGTAGATGGCGATATCCGCCGCTACAGCCTCAAGCTCTTGGATAAACTTGGAAATTTCGACATTTATGCCAAGCGTTTTGAAACCCTGGTGGGTGACCCGATCTTTAAAAAGTACCCCGATTTCAAAGCCATGCTGGACTATTTTGCAAAGGAAAACTGCACGGGTTGTCGCAATGAGCAATGCAAACTTTTCAAAGACTGCGGCGTACGCCCTTGCCACCAGGAAAAGGGGGTGGACTATTGCCACCAGTGTGACGAGTTTCCCTGTGACAAAACCAACTTTGACAAACATCTGTATGACCGGTGGGTTGCAATGAACGAAAAAATTAAAAAGATAGGCATCGAGGCGTTTTATAACAAGACACGTAACTATAGCCGGTATCCCTGAATATGAAAAAGCCCTACCAGATAGCCGGGCTTTTTTAATACGATTCTGGAAAGCGGCTTTTCAGCTTAGATTATTGAGTTCAGCTTCCAGGTAACTGATAAATACATCACGCGCGTCGCTTGACTTTTCCTCATTTTTAATCAGAACTATCGAGTACATGGGTAGTTCAGGTAATTGCAGGTGAGAAGGCGCTTTACGCAATCCCTCTTTGAGCGCGCCTTGCGGCAGGATAGAGAGACCCATTCCGGCTTGAACCGCAGTTTGAATGTTGGCAATGGAACTACCTGTGTACAGCACCTCCCATTTACGATTGGCTTTTTCTAAACCTTCCGTAGCCATTTTTCTAAAAACACAAGGCGACGGTAATAAAACAAGATGAACCACATCATGCAGGGTGACTTCCGCATCCTTGCCAATTACCCAAATTAAAGGCTCCTGCATCAAGACCCGGCAGCTGCCTTGATAAGCGTCTTTACCGGTCACAACCACGTCCAATTCGCCTTTTTCAAAAAGCGGGATAAGATTGGTACCGACATCCGTCCACACCTCGAGATGAATATTGGGATACTGTTTCCTGAATCTACCGAGAAGTTTGGGAAGCAGTTCCGGCAAGAAATAATCGATGAGTCCTATGCGTAAGGTACCGGAAGCTTTTGGTTTTGTGAGTAGGCTGACCGCTTCATTATGGACCGCCAATATGCGTCCGGCATAGTCCAGCAAAATTTCGCCCTCAGGCGTGAGCGCGAGGCTTTTACTCGTTCGATTGAAGACCTGGGTGTCCAGGCGTTCTTCGAGCCGACGGATTTTGACGCTTACCCCGGATTGGGTCAAGCCGATCGCCTGCCCTGCTTTGGTAAAACTTCCGGTTTGCGCAACTTCCCTGAAGCAGCGCAGCATGTCTATGTCGAGATCAATGGGTATCATAGCAAAAATGATAATCAGTCATGCACTGCATGACAACTATTAATTTGCGTTATTGGCAACGCGACATACATTGAGAGCACGAATATAGGATTTCGGCAAAATGATATGGTTAAACAGAAACTTTAAAGGAGAAGCACATGAAAGCAATCGTTGCAAAAAGTGGCAGTGAAGCAAAAGACGCAGACGCCTTTATTCTTCAAGAGCAGCCCATGCCTGAGCCGGGTGACCAGGATCTGCTGGTTCGCGTCGTGGCCATCGGCATGAACCCTGTGGATACCAAGGTTCGCAAAATGTTTGAAAATGATGCTGTGCTGGGCTGGGATGCCTATGGAATTGTCGAAAAAGCCGGCGAAGGCGTGACTGGCTTTAAAGCCGGCGACAAGGTTTATTATGCAGGCGATATCACCCGCCCGGGATGCAATAGTGAATATCACCTGGTCGATCAGCGGATTGCGGCATCAGCACCGGAAAAATTATCCCCGGAGGATGTCGCGGCCATGCCGTTGACGTCAATAACGGCCTGGGAGGGTTTGTTTGATCGTATGGGTTTTGTCCCGGAAGCAGGCGCCAACTCAGGTAAAAGCATCCTGATAATAGGTGGCGCGGGCGGCGTGGGTTCCATCGCCATACAGCTGGCCCATTGGGCGGGATTGCAAGTATTTGCAACCGCATCGCGGCCGGAAACAGAAGAATGGTGCCGAAAATTGGGTGCGGACAAAATCCTGAACCACAGAAATAATCTCTATGAAGAGCTGCAAGCAGCTGGAGCCGAAACAGTTGATGCCATCTTTTGCACGACTCAAATGGAGAGGCATTGGGCGGTGATGGCTGATTGTATTCGTCCGCAAGGTCACATCGTTTTCATCGATGACCCGGTCGATGCAGTGGACATCACGATCTTTAAATTTAAAAGCGTCACCATTTCCTGGGAATTCATGTACACCCGATCGATGTTTCAAACGGAAGATATGACGGCGCAGGGAAAATTGCTTGCCGCTGTAGCCGGGCTGCTGGATGAAGGCACCCTGGTAACAACGCGGCAAAAAACGTTCACCGGCCTGACACCCGAGAATATTCAGGCCATGCACATCAAACAAGAGAGCGGGACCATGATGGGTAAGCAGGTCCTTGTGCTTTAATATGGCCTGGTCACTCGGTTCTTAAAATAGCAAAATTAGAAGAGACATAAAATGACATACTACTCGGTTTTAGCCGTCACACCCACCAGCGAAGATTGGATCCCGGATTACATCGGCTCCGCCAACGCACTCGTTGCCCAGCACGGAGGACAGTATCTCTCACGGACTTCCAGCCACGAAAGCCTTGAGAGGGACGGGCAGGATGCTGCATTACGGATTATTATCAAGTGGCCCTCTAAAGAAGCCGCTGCGGCATTCATGAACGACCCGGCTTACGAGCCTCATCTCGCGGCCCGGACCGCCGGCTCGATAAGCCATCAATTCCTGATCGAAGGTAAAGACGACCTTGCCTGAAAGGATTAAAGGGTGAAAAGCATGTATAAAACGATCTTGGTTACCGGAGCGACCGACGGCATCGGGCTGGAGACAGCCAGGATGTTGGCACCGATGGGCCATACAGTCCTTTTACACGGGCGCAACCCGGCAAAACTGGAAAACGTGGAGCGAACCCTCTCTGAGCTGCCGGACGGTGGTCGTGTTGAAAGCTACGTTTCTGACCTGTCACGCATGGCCGCTGTAGATGAACTGGCCAAAGTTGTGGCTGAAAAGCACGCCAAACTCGATGTGTTGATCAACAATGCCGGCGTTTTTAAGGCACTCGATCCCATCACCCAGGACGGGTTGGATGTGCGCTTTGCCGTCAACACGATTGCACCCTATCTGTTGACGCAGCGACTATTGCCTTTGCTGGGAACGTCCGGACGCGTCGTCAATCTTTCCTCGGCGGCACAGGCACCCGTCAACCCGGACGCACTTGCCGGACGGGTCAGGTTGTCCGACATGGCAGCCTATTCACAAAGCAAATTGGCCCTTACCATGTGGTCGCGTACAATGGCGCTTTCACTGGGAAAAGGCGGACCGGTCGTCATCGCGGTAAATCCAGCGTCGCTGCTCGGCAGCAAGATGGTGAAAGAGGCCTTTGGAGTGGCGGGCGGCGATCTTCGTATAGGTGCAGAAATTCTCTGCCGCCTTTCACTGGAAGAAGAATTCGCCGCTAATTCAGGCCAATATTTCGACAATGATATAGGCCAGTTCAGCTCGCCCCATCCCGATGCCCTGAATCAGCAAAAATCTGAAGAAATTGTGGGCGTTATTGAGACGATACTGGATAAAACAACACGATAACAACGTTAGGTGCTAGATATGCAATACGAAGGCAAAATATATCGTCCCTGGCCGGAGGCCAATAGCTTACTGATACAGACAACCCTGGGCTGCACCCATAATACATGCACTTTCTGCGACATGTTCCGGGAAAAGAGATTTCGCATCCGGAAGATCGAGAAAATATTTAGGGATATCGAGGAGGCCAGGCAAATATATCCTTATATCCGCTCAATCTTTCTCATTGACGGCAACGTATTGGCCCTAAAAACAGAGTTTCTGTTGAAAATTCTTGGAAGAATAAGCGTAACTTTTCCGGAATGTTCAAAAATCGCCCTCTACGCCGGGTTGAACGATCTCAGACGAAAATCTGTGAAAGAGCTAAAGCAACTGAAACAGGCCGGCTTAGCTTTGGTGTATACCGGCTTGGAGTCCGGCGACCCGGTAACCCTCGAGCGGATAAAAAAAGGATTGACACCTGAACAGACCCGGAAGGGGATGGAGAAGGCCAAAGCGGCCGGAATCGAGGTACTTGTTTCCATTATCTTTGGGATCGGCGGCCAAGAACGCTCTCGGGAGCACATTGTGGAAACCACCCGACTGCTCAACATTATGAAACCCGAGCAATTGGCGCCCATGGCCCTGACGATCCAGCCGGGCACCGAACTGCAAAAGCAGGTTGAAACCGGCGAATTCATCCAGGCCACCCCATTACAGATCCTCGAGGAGGAAAAGTACCTTCTGGAGAACCTGGCGGATTTTGACACCATTTACTGGGGAGACCACGCCAACAATATCGTCTCTTCAAGGGGCAGACTACCGGCATCCCGAGACCTGTTTCTGAAAAAGATCGACCATGCCATTGCCGATCATCCGGTTACAAAGCAGGAAGTACTCGTCACATCGCCCTGGTAGAGGTCAGGTCATATCATGGTATAAATTGCTTGCGGGATAAAAACACGAAAAGCCCGGCCAGGCAGCCGGGCTTTTCGCATGTTTGTTTCTGGTAGGCACGATTGGATTTGAACCAACGACCTCTTCCGTGTCAGGGAAGCGCTCTCCCCCTGAGCTACGTGCCTGTAAAAGTAGATGTTGAGATATCACCGGGGATGATCGCTGTCAAGCGAAAACCATCGTTCTCTACAAGCAAAACTACCGGCGACCAACAGAAATTCCTGATGAATATTCAGCAAGTTAGATTCTATAGCCCTCCTTGCCGTTACTGTGGTATCAATGCGACGCGAAGGAGTTCTCCGGAGACCTCATATATGTCCAGCCGGAAATTTTCAAAAGGATTCAACATCAATCCATTGGCAAAGGCTTCGGCCGTTCCCTGGAAATCAACTTCCATCAAGGCCTGATCCGGCTTCATCTCCAGGGTTTTTATATTTTGGACATCGGGCATTTTATTGATCACGCGTCGAAACATGACGAAATTGGCCAGATCGCGGGTGCCTTCCACCGCAATCTGGATGGTGGTGAGATCCTTGCCCTCTTTGCCCCAGACAGCGGCAATTCTTTCTGCTAATTCGGTCGCCGCAAGCCCCGCCGCCGTATCGATCGCCTGGCGTCCTCCGGCAACATCGTCACTGCCGGCTGCGACTGCCTCTTTTTCAGTCAGAGCCACTTCCGTCCCGTCGGCTACCAGGAAAACCCGTGCGTTGACCGTGGCGGAATATGACCGCCGGGTAGCCCCCATCGTATTCGGTGCCGGCCGGGAAACCGCTGAGCCGATGATAATCACTTTGGCACCATAGTCCGCGGCAAGCAGCATGGCCGATGCGGTGTCGATGGCAGCTGGAAAATCAATGGTCCGATTCTGGGTGCCGGAAGCACTGCGCCCCGGATCAGCCACCAGAAAGCCTTTTTCCGAGAGTACGCCCGCCATGACCTTCTCGGCTGATGACATGCTAAACTGGTCGTCTCCGCCCCACCAGTAGTCCTCCAAAGCACCAATCGGGTTTTGCTCGGACACGAAAAAGAGAATTTTCGGCAGTTCACCGCGACCTACCGCGATCGACACCTCGGCCAGCTTGCTGGCAATCGCTTCCACGGATATGGTGGCTTCGACCACAGTTCGATAGTTTCTACCGGCCTTGTATTCACCAAGGACCTTGTAGCCCTGGATGAACGTTTCGGTCTGCCCCTGAATCACCTGGTTAATGATTTGAAAATGCCCTACCAGGCTATCCGGGGATAGCAGGTCAACCACAGCGGCATCCAGGGCCGTATTGAGACCATTTTTGATGGCATCCTGTCGGGCCGCCTCGGAATTTCCCTTGAATATGGTCCCGGTACCGATGACCACCATGGTCTTCAAACCCGCCGGCTGTTGTGTATATCCTGGAAAGCTGAACAAGAAGGTCAAGCTTACAAGCCCACAGAGAACTGCAAGCCGGCAGAACAACCTGTTACATTTGGCCATCAATTGCCTCCTCCACATGGTGAATTCTTAATTGGCAACTATCTAAAAATTTGGATGATGGTTCACCCGCCCAGCACAGAGATCGGGTAAAAAATTCTTTGGCCTTTTCTAAGCTTTGCGTTCGAGTGCATAATCAGCAATGTCCTCCAAAATATCCCGGGTGGGGGATGGTTTAAATCCCCCCAGGCATTGCTTGGCCTGGTCCACATACTTTCTGGCTGTCTTTTGAGTATAGCCTATCCCGTCATATGTTTCGAGCAATACTATCAAGGCTCTGAATTCTTCCATGGAAAAATCCGGATTTTGGATAATGTTCACCATGCGGCGCCGATCGTCAGGCTCGGCATGTTCCAGGGCATGAATGACCGGCATGGTCAGCTTTCCCTCGCGCAAGTCGGCACCCACCGCCTTGCCCAACGCCGCACTGTCCAGGGTATAGTCCAGCAAATCGTCCGCCATCTGAAAGGCCAGGCCCAGGTTGTAGCCATAATCGGCGAGGGCCTGCGGATCGGAAGCATTACGTCCCGCCACCAGGGCCCCGGTGCGGCAGGCGCCCTCGAAGAGCACCGCAGTCTTGCATTCGATGACCTGCATATAGTCGGCCTCGGTCAATGTCAGATCGCCCTTGCGATGCAGTTGCTGGATTTCGCCCTGGGACATCATTTCGGTGATGCGGGCGATGGTATGAATCACATCCGCATTGCCGGTTTCCGCCGCCAGTGACAGGGAGCGGGCCAGTAAAAAATCGCCCGTCAGGACGGCCGTGGCGTTGTTCCACACAGAATTGGCCACCGGTTGGCCCCGGCGGACGGTGGCCTCATCGACAAGATCGTCATGTAAGAGGGTCGCCGCGTGCAGGTATTCGAAAATAACCGCGAATGCCGGTGCCCGGTCGCCCCTGTATTCACATAGCCGGGCCGCCAGCAGCATGAGCAGGGGCCGCAATCGCTTGCCGCCGCTGAACAGAATGTGACCGGCGACTTCCCGGGTCAGATCAAAATGGGGATCCAGATTTGCTTCCAAGGCAACATTAATTGCTGCCAGGTCTTCGCGAACCGCCTCCAGAATCTTGGTTTTGAGGTCAACCATGAGCTTAAAGCACCTTCCCGATCAAATCATATTCGAGCGCATCGGTAATTCGGGCGCGTACGATAGTGCCTCTTTCAATATGGTCCGCGTGCAGGATTGTCAAGCCGTCCACCTCGGGTGCCTGCAGCATCGTCCGACCGAGGTAGACACCCGCCTCGGGATGTTCCTCCACAAGCACTTCCACATCTTTCTCAAGGTGCCGGCGATTGTTCTTCCTGGAAATGTTCAGTTGCAGAGCCATGAGACGGTCCTGTCGGTCGCGGGCGGTCTTCTCGGGGACATGCCCCGGAAGCCGGTGGGAGGGTAAATCCGCAGCGTCTGAATAAGTGAATACCCCCAGGTGATCAAAGCGGACCTGACGAACGAAGTTCGCCAGCTGAGTGAAATCCGCCTCGGTCTCGCCGGGAAATCCGGTAATGACGGTCGTGCGCAGGGCAACGCCCGGAACGGTCATCCGAATACGGTCAAACAGGTCTCGCAGGTCGTCGGCGGTATAGTGCCGGCCCATCTGTTTCAATATCCCGTCGCAGGCGTGCTGGATGGGTATGTCGAAGTAGGGGCAGAGATTGGCATAGCGGCCCACCGTTGTAAAAACATCCGGCTGAATGCTCTCCGGGTGGCCATACAGAAACCGGATCCACAGCTCCGGATGCGCCTCTGCCAGGGCTGCCAAGAGCCCGGCCAGCCCGTAGGATCCAATATCCTGCCCGTAATAAGTGGTATCTTGGGCCACCAGGACGATTTCTTTTATCCCGGCAGCGGCGAGTGTTCCCGCCTCCGCAAGAATATCTGCCGGCTGGCGGCTTTTCTGTTTTCCGCGTAGTTTTGGAATGATGCAGTAGGTGCAGTGCCGGCTGCAGCCCTCGGCAATCTTCAGATAGGCCATGGCTGTCCGGTCATCGAGTTGCCGGGGTGTATCGGCCCCCTGGGGGCGAATCAGGTCTGGATCCGGCAGCAGACACAGCCCCTTTTCAACCGGCTGCTCTATAACCTGCAAAATGTCCGCATAAGCGCCGGTTCCCAGAAAGGCGTCCACCTCGGGCATTTCCGCGCTGATCTGCTCCCGGTAACGTTCGGGCAGACAGCCCGTCACCACCAGTTTGCGACAGTTCCCTTCCGCTTTGTGGACGGCCATTTCTAATATGGCCTCGATGGATTCGTCGGCAGCGGATTCAATGAAACTGCAGGTATTGATGACGATGGCCCCCGCATCTTCCGGATCGGCAACCACTTTCCAACCGGCTGTCCCCAGACTTCCCAGCATCAACTCACTGTCCACCTGGTTGCGGGCGCACCCGAGACTTAGCAGATAAATCGTTTTTTCTATCGCGCCCATACTGGTCCCGCCAAACGTTGAAAAAAACTAGCCATGGCTGTCAAAAAGCCAGATTAGGAATAGAAACACCGGTATGGATTGTCAATAAAATAATGGGGGTCCGACCAGGCGGCACCTGAAATGTAAACCCTATATGGGTTTATGGTCATCGGCCAGGTCATGGAGATCCTGTTCCGCGCGGGCACACAATTCGTCGGCGGTTTCATCGGCCTGGGCCTGATAGCCCGCCAGCCCCATGGCCAACTTGACCTGGGGCCAGCCTTGATCGGCGACGGTCGCTTGCAGGGATTCAACGGCCCGGTTGACGATGGACCGGGCCTCATTGGCCTTTGTCTGGGGAAACATGAAGGCAAACTTGGCGTCATCGAGCCGCCCGAGACCGTCACTTTTCCGCAGGCCGCGGCTAAGAATGGATGATAGGGAGCGCAGGAGTCTCTCATCGAGACCAGCTTTCGGTTCACCGCTGGGGGCACCGTTCTCGTTCAATTGCAGCAGACATAGCGTCAGGTCGGAATGGTACCTTTTCGACCGGTAGGTTTCCGTACTGAGGTTTTCCATAAATGTTCGCCGATTCCACAATCCCGTTATGTCATCGATGAAACTGTTGTTGACCAGGTTCTGAGATGACCGTTCCAGTTTATCACACAGGATGTTCAGAATATTGAAATTAAGGGTGAGCGCCATGGGAGGGTAGAGCCACTGCAGGCGTTTGATCATTTTCAGGTTCACCTGCAGCAGTTCACACGGGCAGGAGGCAATCACGGTGGCCGAGCGCGGGGCTCCGCGCAATAGTCCCATTTCACCAATGAGTTCCCCGGCACTGACCCGTGTGAGGATTTTCGAAATGCTCCGATTTTTAGGCGCGTCCCCATCCCGGGTCTGGTCAACCACAATCATATCACCGGATATCAAGGCATACATGGAGTCGCTGGCATCACCCTTGCGGAACAATACCTCCCCTTTATCGATTTTTTTTAGGGACCCCGCCATGATGATATAGTGGACCTGAGTGCGGGATAATCCCTTGAACAGGGGAATGCCGTGCCTGGGCTCCGTGCCCAGCTTGATCCGCACCAGATCCCAGAGGGTCACCAGTTCGACGTGCAGCATCAAAGACGGCAGCAGAATCAGGTCACCAACCAGCGCTGACAGCATGGTGATCATCATCATCATACCGAAAACGGCCGTCGGTTGAAAACTGGAGAAGGCCAAAATGGAAAAGCCAATACTGATGGTTATCGTGGTGTAAATAATCGGCCGGCCGATGTGCCGCAGGGTCACCTGCAGCGCTTTTCTATCATCCAGATCCTTACGGAATTCCTTGTTGTAACGGACCAGATAATGGATGGTGTCATCGACTGCCAATCCGATGGCAATACTGGCAATGAGACTGGTAAACATGGAAAGCTCGATGCCCAGCCATCCCATTATGCCAAAATTGATAATGATCGGGAACAGGTTGGGCACAATGGCCACCAGGCCGACCTTACTGGACAGAAAAAGCAGAAACATGATCCCGAAGACCACCACCATGGTCAAAGAAAGACTCTTTACCTGACCGCTGGTCAGCAAATGACTGCTGGCGGAAATGACAATACCGAACCCGGTCACATCCCACGTATAGTCTTTGGAAAAATTCGCCTCGGTATATTCCAGGATCCGTTGTCGCAGGTTCAAAAAATCCTGAGAACTTGAAATATGGGTGAGGAGCAGGATGTTGGCACTGGTATAGTCCGGGTTCATGAAGCGCGTGAACATGTCTTCGCCCAGCATCATTGTGTACTTGTTGGCCAGCATCCGCACTTCCCAGGCTGCTGTGGGTAAAGCATAGTTCTCGGGCTGGAACTGGTTGCCGGCATAATTAACCAGTTTCATGTAGTCCGTATACGCTATGGTTTTGTCCACGCGGGGCAGGGTCTGGACAAATTGTTGTAGTTTGGCGATCTCCGCCAGATGGGCCGGATCTTGAAAATAATCTTCGCCTTTACCGGTCATTGAGATGTTGATCGGGAAACTACCGGACAGGTCTTTGTAAATATCGTGAAAATGGCGGCTGACCGGGGTGTCATCTTTGAAATAACCAACCGGGTTGGTCTCGACCCGCAGGCGGAAGATGCCCGCAATGCAGATGACCACAACAATGGCGATGATGGGCAGCACCAGCTGTTGGCGGTTCAGATTCAAATCTATGATAAAGGTGATGATGCGGTCGATGATGCCGCCGTCGCCGGTTGGCTGGCAGCTGGCGCCCCTGGACATGGGCATGCAGACCAGGGCGGCCGGGAACAGAGTCAGCACCATTATCAACAGACTGAACATGCCGAAACAGGAAAACAGGGCAAATTCCCGGATCGCTGGAATGTGATTGAGCAGGAGTGATCCGAGGCCTATGACGGTCGTGGCAACGGCCAAAACCGTGGGAAAAGCGACCTCCCTAAAAGCCAATCGAACGGAGACCGCTGCCGCCTGGTCGTCCTGCCGGCAGGCCTGATAGGCAGAAACGATGTGCAGGCAATAGGCCGTGCCCACAGCTATGAGAAACACCGGTACGATCATGGTCAGCATGGATAACGGGATGCCGGAACCGGCCATGAGCCCGAAAGTCCATACCAGTGAAAAGGCAACACACACGAGGGGCAGAAAAAGATAGGCTGCATTTCGAAAAATACAGAACAACAAGATGGCGATCAGGATAAACGTAATGGGCGGCAGCCTAAAAAAATCTTTGCGGGTATATTCCTCCAGGGCCTGGGACACCAGAGGCATGCCGATCTGGTAAAGAGACAGTTTCTCCGGCGATTCGGCGATCAGCCCCTCGAGTTTATCGATAACGGCCAGATAGTCGGCATCATTGGCCAGGACCAGGGTCAAGGCAGTCGCCCTGCGATCCGCGGAAACAATATTGCCGGTGAACAGGTCAACCGGGCCCAGCACCCGGGCATATTCTTCCAAGCTCCAGGCACCAGTGATATCAATTGCTTTTTTAATGCCCGGCAGGCTGATGACCCGCCGAACCCCTTCTATTTTTGCGGCAGTCTCAGACAGCAGCTCCAGCTGGCGAAAAACCAGCGGATCGAATACGTTCTCGCTTCTCGCCACTACCCGAATGATTTCATCTGAGCCGAATACTTTTTTAAAGGCCTTGTAGCGTTCCGTCTCGGGGAGATCTTCGATTACCAGATCGTAGACGGAGGTAGAAAATGAAAGGTTGGGAATCTGAAGCGCAAACAAAACCGTAAGGGCCACCACAACCAGGATAACAGTCTTGGGCCATTTCTCCAGATACACCGGTACGTTTTCAAATGTGAGATACTTGAAAAAACGCCTTACCATGCACGAAATCCTCCCGTCCTAAGGTCCGACCTCTTCGGGTAAGCAGGAATTGCTGGTTGTTGTGTGAAATGTAGATTTGAATTGCTAAAATCGCGAATTCGCCCGCAAGTAATATTGCTAATACGATCATTTCGCGAAGTCAATTGAAATCAAAGGTGAGAGCAGAACCCATAACCAAAAACGGATTTTGGTTCAAAATACAGTATTCGCTCTGTGAGCTTCCGTCTTCGCTTGCCAAGCTAAGCCAAACAAGACGCCCGACATGAAGACTTTTTTTGGGATGGGTTCTATTACTGACGGTCAGCGCGTTCTCCCGGGGAAACCGGTGGAAGCATGGTCGCGCAATTTTTCGCCCGGGGCATACTCGATGATCAGGCACTCCACATTTTCGAGCCGGTTTACCAGGGTGAGGCTTTCATTAATTCCCATCACCATCAGAGCAGTGGCCAACCCATCGGCCAGGGTGCAGTTGGGAGCCACAACCGAAACACTGGCTACCCGGTTGGAGACCGGGTAGCCTGTGCGTGGATCGATCACATGCGAATACCGGACACCATCCACTTCAAAAAAATTGCGGTACCCCCCGCTGGTGGCCAAGGCCCCGTCGGACAGGGCAAAAGCGCGATACACCGCAGTGGCAGTTGCCTCCGGAACCGGCCGGTTAATGCCCACGACCCAGGGCCGGCCATCCTTCCGGACCCCGGCCGCTACAACCTCACCCCCGATCTCCACCAGAAAATCCCGATAGCCCTCCCGGCGTATCAAAGCGGCAATGGCATCTACGCCGTAACCCTTGGCAATGGAAGCCAGATCGAGGGTAATCTGGGAATCGTCTTTCCCGATCTGTCCATCCGGGAGCATCCGGATGCGACCGAAACCGGTCCGGGCGAGTGCGTTGGCGACCGCCTCCGGCGCAGGGGTTTGGCGCACCGGGCGGGCATTGCCAAAGCCCCAGAGGTTCACCAGGGGTTTGACCGTCCCGTCCCAGGCCCCCTCCGACAACTTGAACACGTTGGCGGAAATTTGCAACACCTGATAAAAATCTGCGGAAACCGGCATGGTGCGACCCGCCGGCAACTTATTGAAACGGCTGATCTCACTGTCAGGCCGGTAAGTGGACATGCTCTGGTTGATTTCCTCCAGGCGCGCATCAATCTTCTTTTGCAGACCGTCCAAATCCGTGAAATAGCCTGATATTACTTTGATGTGGTAGAAGGTCCCCATGGTTCGGCCGGACAGGGACGTCTCTTTGCGCATCCCGCAGCCGATCGTAAAAACCAGCATCAGGAAAAAAAGGCTACTTGAGTATATAATAAATCGCTTCTGCGGATTCATAAATTAACCTAAAGCTGTCTCAGGGGATAGATATTGGTTTAATATCAAGGCGGACGTGAATTTCAAACCGGAGGAATACTAATAAGTATTTCGAGGATTTGATATTCGCGCCCAACGCAGAGATTGAGCCAATAGCTATCCTCTGAGACAGCTTTTAGCAGATTCGGGGAAGCTGCTCGCCTGTGAGCATATCCACAATCCGGCTGCCGCCAATGCGGGTCTGCATGAACACCTTGCCAGGGGTATCCGCCGTCACCTCACCGATGATCGTGGCCTCCTGACCGAACTCATCCGCCGTTATAACGGACAACACACTGTCCACCTGATCGGCGGGCACCAACGCCAGCAGTTTGCCTTCATTAGCGACATAAAGCGGATCCAGTCCAAGCAGTTCACATATGCCGGCGACTTCCGGTTTGACCGGTATTTTGTCTTCGAAAATTTTGATGCCGACTCCGGACTGTCCGGCAATTTCATTCAACGCCGTTCCCACCCCGCCGCGAGTTGGGTCCCGCAACACACTGACCTGCGGGCAAACGCTCAGGATCTGCTGCACCATATGGTTCAAGGCCGCCGAATCGCTGGCTACCCGGGCGTCGAAGGTGAGTCCCTCCCGTTGGGTCAACACCGTGGCCCCGTGATCCGCCAACGTTCCGGAAATGATGATGATGTCGGTGGGACGGGCCTGGTCACAGCCCACATCGATGCCCTCCGGGATACGCCCCACCCCGGAAGTATTGATGAAAATCTTGTCCGCCGCGCCCTTGGGTACCACCTTGGTGTCGCCGGTCACGATATCAACCCCGGCCTTGCGGGCGGCAGCCCCCATGGTTGCAATGATTTTTTTCAGGTCATCCAGGGCAAAACCCTCTTCCAGGATCAGACCCACACTGAGAAAAAGCGGCTCGGCCCCGCACATGGCCAGGTCATTCACGGTGCCGTTGATGGCCAGGTCCCCAATATTACCACCCGGGAAAAAGATGGGGTCAACCACATAAGTATCCGTTGAAAAAGCCAACCGTCCCGCGTCCACATCCAGTACTGCGCCATCATCCAGTCGGTTCAAAACCGGATTACCAAATACCGGCAGCAGCAGATCTCTGGTCAAAGCGTGGGACACCTTCCCGCCACTGCCGTGGTCGAGGAGTATTTTGTCAGTTTTCATGTTTGGCCTAATACCTATGGAAAGATAAACATGCTTAATATTGCCAACGGTGTTAAGTTTTAAGTGTTAGGTTTTAAGAAAAACCGCTTGAGAATGTGAAACCGATGCTCTGGTGGTCTCCGTCGAATTTCGCCCTTGTTGGCAAAATTGCCCGAAATCCAATTAAAAATCTGCGGTTGGGCCCTGGCTCTCAAATCTTAAAACTTAACACTTAAAACCTAAAACGAATGAATTCAGCCTAGCTGAATTCATCATGCATGATAACGATAGTACGCCGCACACGTCCCCTCGCTGGAAACCATGCAGGGGCCGATCGGGTTGACCGGTGTGCAGACCTTTTTATAGAGCGCACATTCCGGCGGTATCTTGCGTCCGGTCAGGATCTCCCCGCACCCGCAGCCCTTGGGCTCCGGTGCATCCGGCACTTCCGGTTTAAAACGCCGCATGGCATCGAAATCGGCGAAGGCTTCGCTGAGGCCCAGGCCGCTGAGCGGTATGACGCCCAGGCCGCGCCAGTTGGCATCTTCAACTGTAAAAACCGTTTCCATTATTTTCTGCGCTTTGACATTTCCCTCATGGGTAACGGCCCGCGGATAGGCGTTGTCCACAGCCGGCGATTCAGATTCTATCTGTTCTACCAGCAAGGCAATGGCCTTCAATATGTCGGTCGGCTCGAACCCCGCCACGGCACACGGCACCCGGTAGGTTTCAAATAGCCCGGCATATGCCTTCAACCCGATAATCACCGAGACATGGCCGGGCATGATAAATCCGTCCAGCTCAACGCCCTCAATCTGCATGAGGGCATCCAGGGCCGGTGGCGCCAGCTTATGGGCCGAAATAACGGAAAAATTCTGCAGCCCCATGGATTTGGCCATGGTCAGTGTCCCGGCAATGGTGGGGGCCGTGGTTTCGAAACCGACGCCCAGAAAGACCACCTGTCGATCGGGATTGGCCCGGGCCACCTCCAGTGCGTCCATGGCGGAATAAACCATCCGGATATCCCGTCCGGCGGCCCGCTCCTCCTGGAGAGAGCTGGTGGTACCGGGCACCCGAATCAGATCGCCGAATGTTGTGATGATCATGCCCTCCACCCGCGAAAGGGCAATAAAGGCATCTATCTCACCCTGGGCGGTCACACAAACCGGACAACCCGGCCCCGAAAGCAGGGAGATGGAATCCGGCAGGATCTCCCGGATGCCGTGCCTGAAAATCGACACCGTGTGGGTGCCGCACACTTCCATCAGCCGAATCTTTTTCCGGCTGCGTTGGCTGATCGACGCTATCAGGGTCCGGGCGATTTCCGGATCCCGGTATTCTTCAAGGTGTTTTACGGTCATGACAAGATTTCCTAATGTTGAGCCTTGGCGGCGGCCGCCACGGCCTGTCCCAGTGATAGGCCCCCATCGTTGGCCGGAACGAGTTGCTGAGAATAAACCTTAAACCCTGTTTTGGCAAGGGCGGTCGTCAGGGCGGTCAGCAGCAGTGCGTTTTGAAATACACCCCCGCTGAGTACCACCCGATCGAGACCCGTATCGGCGCGCAGGGTTTGGCAAAGTTCAGTAAACAGGCGGGTTAGAGAATTGTGAAAACGACTGCTGATGGCGGCCGCAGGTACGCCGCGGTTACAATCGGATACGATCTGGCGTACCAGCAACCCGGGGTCCAGGCGATACTGGCCATCAATCCGGTGCCACTGCCCGTCATAGTGGCCAGTTTCTTCCAGTTCGGCGATCATTTCCAATTCCATTGCCGCCTGCCCCTCGAACCGCACGGTCTCCCGGAGGCCTATGATGGCGGCAACGCCGTCAAACAACCGGCCGAGGCTGGAAGTCTCGGGCGAATTGAGTCCCTTGTCGATCATCTGGAATATCACGGCGGCCCTGTCCCCGTTCACGGATTGCAGCAGGGGCAGGTCGAGATCGGCAGCCTGTTTGCCGAAGGCCCGCTGCAGATAGCTCAGGCCCATGCGCCACGGCTCTTTGATGGCGGCGTTGCTGCCCGGCATGGGAACATACTCCAGATATCCGGCCCGTTTAAAATCATGTGTTTCACACAGCAGCACTTCACCGCCCCAGATCTTGCCGTCGGTCCCCAGGCCGGTCCCATCAAAGGAGAGACCGATAACCGGCCCCTCCAGGTGGTGTTCCGCCATGGCACTGACTATATGGGCATGGTGATGCTGGACCGGAACCCGCTGGACATTGTCCTGACCAAGCGCAAACCGGGTACTCAGATAGTCCGGGTGCAGGTCATGGGCCACGATCTCAGGTTCGATATCCAGGATGCGTTTCAAGTGGCGCACGGTCAGCTCGAAGAAGTCCAGGGTCTCCTGATTTTCCAGATCGCCGATGTGCTGGCTTAAAAAGGCCCGGTCTTCCTTGGTGAGGCAAACTGTGTTTTTCAACCCGGCCCCGCATGCCAGCGTCGGCGGCAGGGCCCGTTTGACAAACACCGGCACGGGAACATAGCCGCGTGACCTTCTGAGAAATCGGGCCTGTCCGGCGCTATGGCGGACGATCGAGTCGTCGCTACGCAGGTAAATACCGCGATTATGCATCAGGAAGTAATCGGCTACCTGGGCCAGGCGTGTGTGGGCGTCGGTATTGTCGATACAGATGGGCTCTTCGCTCATATTGGCGCTGGTCATAACCAGCGCCAAAAACCCCTCGCTGAGCAGCAGATAATGCAGCGGCGTATACGGCAGCATGACCCCGAAATAGCGGTTGCGCGGCGCTACGGATTTTGAGATGGCGTTCGGTTGCTTTTTGTCCAGCAGCACAATGGGGCGCTGGATAGATGTCAACAGGTTGCGGTGGGTGTCCTCCACGACGGCATAGGTCGCGATCATCTCCAGGGAGGCGGACATCAGAGCGAACGGTTTTTCTTCCCGATGCTTGCGCCGACGAAGTCGCTGAACGGCCGCTTCGTTGGTTGCATCCACGGCCAGGTGAAAACCACCGAGACCTTTCACGGCCAGGAGGTGTCCGGCTTTCAGCAGACGGGCGGCCGCTTTGATCGCTTCCGCTTCCTCAAGCATGTGGCCGTCTGCGCTCATGAGCGCGCATTGGGGTCCGCACACCGGGCAGGCGTTGGGTTGGGCATGAAAACGCCGATCCAGCGGGTCGTCATACTCCGCCTGACAATCCGGACACATTTGAAAATGGCGCATGGATGTTTTGGGCCGGTCATAGGGAATATCATCGATAATGGTGTAGCGGGGCCCGCAGTTGGTACAGTTGATAAAAGGGTATCGAAAACGCCGGTCCGCCGGGTCGAACATCTCCCGCCGGCAATCCTCACAGATGGATACATCCGGCGAAATAAGCGCCGTGCGGCTGGCCTGCTTCTGGCTCACGGTTATGGCAAATGATTCGTATGCTTTAAAATCGGCGGGTTCAACGGTCAGATCGGTAATGTGGGCCAGAGGTGGTTTCTCGGTAGAAATGGCCTCGGCAAAGGCGGTTATTTTCGTGGTGGGGCCTTCGGCATGGATGATCACCCCGCTGGACGTATTGGCCACCTCCCCGGTAAGTTCGAAGCGGGCGGCCAGCTGATAAATGAAGGGCCGAAAACCGACTCCCTGGACAATTCCGCGAACAATGAGCTTCCTGGCGATTCTCCCTGTTCCGGTCATGTCTGTCGCCCTACTCAGTGGAGGGCTCCTCCGATTCGTTCCGCATAGAGAATTCAACCGCCTCGCGCAGGTATCTCAAAGACTCCTGCGCCGCTTCTTCGTCAATTTTACGGATGGCAAATCCGGCATGCACGATTACGTAATCACCGACCTGGGCATCTTCAACCAGTAGAAGACTGGCTTTTCTTTTGACCCCATCGACATCAATGGTTGCCATTTCATCTTCAATTTTGACGATCATAGAGGGGATCGCAAGACACATTTTCACAACTTCCTTTTTTACAGGTTACGCCCAGTTTTTCCAGTTCGGCCAGGACCAGTTCAATGATGGGACCGACCTTGTTTTCCGCTGTTGCAGTGAGTCCCGTGCTCAGGGTCTGCATATCCTCCGGCTCCACGCCGAGGATCACCGTTTCCGGCTGATGATCCATAGCCTGGATAAGTGTCAGCGCTTCCAAAAAATCGACCTGGTGGACCGAATTCTTGGCCCGGATACGATCAGGAATGTCTTTTTGTTCGATGCGGTACATATCGCCCGGCTGACCGCCGTTGCGAATTATATCGATAACGATCAGATGGTCCGGTTTGGAGATGATGCCCAGCAGGTGTACCCCGAGAACGCCGCCGTCCACCAGTTGCACATTCTCCGGAAATTCGAACATTTGCTCCATTCGTTTCATCACATGGATCCCGAAGCCTTCGTCCTTGAAAAGGACATTGCCGATCCCGAGCACCATAATCTCTTTTGTTGGTTTTTCCATGGTTTCTCTGTTGCTATCTTGATTTTCATCAGTCCCGGTTAGATCAGCCCGCTACTGCCATTCAGGCGCCAACCAAGCCGGCCCGACAGTTTGCCGAATCGGAGACGTTTGTATCACCGTTTTCAGCACCGCGCAAGTTATTGGATAACCTTTGAGGAAGCACTTGTTCCGGTAACGGAAATCTTGAGGCAGGGTTAAGGCTGGCCAAAAACGGGGAACTCCCGCTACCCTGAGGGCAGCGGGAGTTCGCGTGGAGGTGCTAGAGTGCTTTGACTTTATAAACCTGGTTCGAATCGGGATCGATGACATGCACCGCGCAGGCGATACAGGGGTCAAAAGAATGCACGGTCCGCAGAACTTCCAGCGGCTTTTTCGGATCCGCAATCGGCGTTCCGATGAGTGCTTCCTCAACCGGCCCTACCTGCCCCTTGGCATCCCGCGGCCCCAGGTTCCAGGTTGAAGGCACGACATACTGGTAATTTTTGATCTTGTTGCCTTCAATAACACACCAGTGGCCCAGTGAACCGCGCGGTACGTCGCAGAGCCCCACACCCTCGCCATAGCTCGGAAATTCCCACGCGGTGTAGGTAGCCGTGTCGCCGTTCTTGATATTGCCGAGCAGCTCGCCCATCCATTTTTCGATGCGCTGACCAATGACCAGGGTCTCAATGCCGCGGGCAGCGGTCCGCCCAAGGGTTGAAAACAGGGCGCCGGCACCCACACCGAGTTTGCCGAGGACCATGTCCACGACCGGTTTGATTTCCGGGTGACCCTTGGCATAGGCAACCAACACACGGGACAGCGGGCCGACTTCCGTGGCCATGCCTTCATAACGTGGCGCCTTCAGCCAAGAATAGTCTCCGCCACCGGGACGGTACTTGGGATCTTCCTTCAAAGGTTTGGTCTCACCCTTCCAGGGATGTTTGGGTGCGCTCTTCTCGTACCAGGCACGGGTCACATCTTCCGTCACCTTGTCCTGGCTGGCCATACCCACATTGGCCAGATCACGCTTGGCGATCACGCCGCGCGGCATGTAAAGGCTTTCCGGTTCCTGGGCGGATTCCGGGAAATCACCCCAGGCCATGAAATTGGAGGTGCCGCCGATGCCGCCCCAATCTTTGTAGAAACTGGCCACGGCCAACAGATCCGGGATGTATACTTTCTCGATGAACTGCTGGGTTTCCCTTGTAATGTAAAGGAATTCGGCCAGGCGATCCGGTTTCAGGTCGCCAACGCAGGTAACACCGCCAACCACCAGAGACTGGGGATGGGGGTTCTTCCCGCCGAAAATCGCATGCATCCGGGCTGCTTTGGCCTGGAGGCGCAGAGCTTCAATATAATGGGCGCAAGCCATCAGGTTTGCTTCGGGCGGCAGCTTGTAGGCTTTGTGGCCCCAGTAGGC
>Ga0056121_1000095_pt1 | contig 43335 bp, 36 predicted proteins | sample WorMetHEROISLAND_FD_83872 | JGI IMG/M metagenome (GOLD analysis project Ga0056121, IMG submission 83872) | Marine gutless worms symbiont microbial communities from Max Planck institute for Marine Microbiology, Germany - Olavius sp. 1 HERON ISLAND ...
AAGTCATAGGCGCCGCTCGCGCGGAGGGGCAGCCTTATTTGATTTCTCTTCGTCTCCACGTTGTCGCCGGTGACATCCGTATTCCAGCGAGTGACAAAGCTAGAGCCTGTGATTCCGGGGTCGCTTTTGGAATTGGTTCCGGAGCTGCACCTTACTCCTGTAACTATAAGAGAAAGCGCAAGCGCTATAAGCGCTCTTCCACACATATCTTTCTTATGCATATGAGAAGATATCTCCCTTGGTTATTGTATAGGGCGCCTGATGTTTGGTCCACATGGTGAGATGGAGTGCTTTCCTGATTCTTCTTAAGTGTGTATAGCTAAATGGAGGGAGTGTGTGCCTTCAACTTGCCACCCTGGCCTTTTGAGTCCCGCAGGCAGAAACAGGCAGCCCTGGGCATCATCACCCACCTGATGGAGTTGGAAATACATCTCCTCAAAAAGAACGAAGCGCCAAGAGCCTCCTGAATCTTTCAGGGATGCCGGCGGTGAAGAAGCTGCCGGAATTTCGACAAGAGCTGGCAAAAGGGTGGAATCACCAGTCGTCAGCTCGGAAGGAGATCGAGCCCTCCCCGGCATTCACCTGAGCGAAGGAAAACGTCATTCTCATGGATTTCAAGCGGCCTGGGAAAGCCTTATTTGATGCTGGCCCTTAAGCCTAGACCTTGCAATTCCATTCCGGTGAAAATCTGCAGAATAACTCTGCTTGACATCGTTAATATTGAATTGCAAGCTTCTGCGTCTCATTGAGGCAGCTGCTCTTGCAATATATTTTGAAATCCGGAAGTTCTATCTGATTGACAGATACTTAGTATGGTATTGTTATTCGGTGGGTGTTAGAATTATGACACTTTACATGCGCAGCCGGCCTGGCCGGCGCCAATTTCAATGTGAGGATTAGACAGGCCGGGTCGCCGCTAGAGTATTCTAGAGGAAAGTCCGGGCTCCGCAGGGGAGGATGCCGGGTAATACCCGGGCGCCAACTTTTGGCGACAGCCAGTGCCACAGAGAGTATACCGCTGGGGGGATTGATTTCTCCCTCAGTAAGGGTGAAAGGGTGAGGTAAGAGCTCACCGGGCTGCCTGGTAACAGGAGCTGCAAGGTAAACCTCATTTGGAGCAAGATTAAGCAGCAGGTGGATCCCCGCCTGATGCCTGCGGGTAGATCGCTTATTATTGTGTCGGCAACGGCGAAAACAGATATATGGCGACCGTAAACAGAACTCGGCTTACCGGCCTGTCTCTTTTTTCTATGAGGCCGGTGAGAAGAAGAAGAAAACTGCGAAACATCCTATATGCAGCGCTAGTACTAGTCTCTTTTGCAGCGCTGATCTACTTAGCGGTCCGCAAGGGGGTTTTACTCTTCAGGGAAAGATCCGGTATCTTCGGAGATAATGATATCATTACGGTTTCTGATTTGTGGCAGCTTGGAAACTATGTCGAAGTTGCCGCAACTGCGGAGAAAGAGCTGGAGAAGAATCCTCTTGATAGGAATTCATTGCTGTATGCGGGCTTTTCTCGTTTTTACCTGGCGATTGCAAGATTATCCGCTGAGGAGCGCAATTCGGACCTTGATAGGGCCATTGCCCACTTACGCCTCCTTAAGGCCGCTGGCGGCGCGGATAATCCGGCGCAGGTGGACTATGTTCTCGGAAAGGCATATTTATTTAAGGGAAAATACTGGGCTGATTTGGCAATCAGGTATCTTCAAACCTCGTTTGACTCAGGGTATGAGTCCGAGGACATCCTTGAGTTTATAGGCAGGGCCTATTCAATGCTTGATGAGGTTGAGAATGCCCTGCTCTGGTATGAATTAGCCGCTGAGAAACATCCTACGGATCGCCTTTTGATAACGCTCGGTAATGAAGCCTTTAAGCTGGGGCGATATGAAAGTGCGGCGGAGTACTATAAACGATCTATCGATACTACGAAAGACGAGGAACTAAAAAATAAAGGGCTGTCATATCTGGGACAACTTTACTATGATGTTGGCAACTTCATAATGGCGAAAGATATATTTGAAACGCTCGTGGATATTGAGCCGAACAATCAGGATTACCAATTTGGTCTAGGTGAAATTTACCGCCAACTGGGAATAAGCAACTAGGCGAGAAACGCGTGGCTTGCCGTGTTTAGAATAGAGCCCAAGCATGTTAGCGCGCTGTATCGGCTACATGATTAGGTAGATGGAGGAAGAATGAGCGGCCGAAAAAAACTCTTCGGTGGCCTAACGTCGGATATTGGAATCGACCTTGGCACTTGCAATACTTTGATCTACATACGCAATCGGGGAATTGTTAGCAGTGAACCGTCAGTTGTGGCGGTGGAGCGTGGAACAAAAAAGGTTGTCGCGGTTGGCCATAATGCAAAACAGATGCTTTGGAAAACACATGGGGAGATTATTGCGATAAGACCTCTGCGAGATGGAGTTATCGCTGATTTCGAAACTACCGAAAAGATGATTAAGTATTTTATCGGTAAGATTCAGAATAAACGCTGGCTGATTCGAGGCCCCAGAATCGTTATGGGAATTCCATCCTGCATTACCGAGGTTGAAAGGCGTGCAGTGGTGGAGGCCGGATACAAGGCGGGGGCAAGGGATGTCAGAACTATCGGCGAATCTCTCGCGGCAGCCATTGGCGCACGAATACCGATTTTTGAACCCGCGGGGCATATGGTGGTTGATATCGGCGGGGGCACAACGGAAATTTCCGTAATTTCGCTAGGTGGGATGGTAGTAAGCAATGCTATCAGGCTGGGCGGAAACGCCTTTGATATGGCAATTATCAAGCACGCTAGAACCGTGCACAACTTGATTATTGGCGATCAAACCTCTGAGCAGCTCAAAATCAAAATTGGTAATGCGTCGCCTGATAAGGTTATAGAAAAGATTAAGATCAAGGGCATGGACGCGATAACCGGCCTCCCGAGGCGTCTGGAAGTAGATTCGGTCGAGCTCAGAGAGGCACTCCAGGATCCCATCAATGCTGTGGTGGAGGAGGTAAAGAAAACACTTGGTCAAACTCCACCTGAGCTTTCAGCGGACATAGTCGAAAGGGGGATAGTTATGACCGGGGGGGGCTCCACTCTCAAAGGCCTGCCGAAACTACTGTCGAAGGAAACCGGGGTTCCGGTGATACTCGCAGAAGATCCGCTGCTATGCGTTGCGATAGGCGCTGGCCAGTACTATGAAATAACCAGGGGTCAGAACAGTAATCGTGCCTTATACGACGCATTGGGCAGTTAGGATTGATGCGGGAACGCAAGAATGGCGGCTTACGCCCTGAAGCCCTACTCGTCATCCTTCTTATTGTCTCTATACTGGTAGTCGTTTTTTCTAGCGCCCTGCCGGGGCGCTCAGAAAAAGGGGAGTGGACCAGCCGTTTTTTATTGGGGATACAGCGATTCTTCGGAGAAGCGGCATCTCGAGTGAAAAATCTGTTCGGAACGATTAGGAGATTGCGGGAAATGAGGGAGCAGTACGAGATTGTTCTGGATAAGCTCAACGACTATCAGGGTTTTGAACGAAGCATGATTGAGCTGAGGCGGGAAAACGAGGAACTTAGGCGGCAGTTAGGTTACTCCAAGGCCATCGAATATAGCACTGTTCCAGCCAGAATAATCGCAAGAGATCCGTCAAATCTGTTTTCCTCCATTACAATCGATAAGGGAACTGTGGATGGAATAAGGACCGGAACTGCCGTTACGGCTTTCCAGGATGGTTTTTTTGGATTGCTAGGCAAGGTGGTTAGTGTCGGAAAAAGATCATCACGGGTGCGCCCGCTCATTGATCCCCATCATTATGTGGCAGGCCTGCTGCAAAAAAGCAGAGTCGAGGGTCTGGTCGAGGGTTTGGGTAACGAGGAGGGTGAGCTCATAATGCGCTATGTCCGCAAATCCGCGGGGGAATTGATAAATGTCAACGACCTTGTGCTTACTTCGGGGTTACAATCACTGTATCCGCGTGGAATCGTCATTGGCCGGGTCAAAGAAATACGCTCGAAAGAGTATGCAGCCTCACTGGAGCTTATACTTCTCCCTATAGTTGACGTAACCCGAATCGAATACGTTTTCGTTGCGGAAAATGTTCGATGGTAGGGCGGATTTTTTTAACGAGTATTTCCGCATGTGGTTTTGCCATACTTCAGTCGACAGTTCTAAGCAAACTACTTCCTTCCAATGTTGTTCCGGATATTGCAATGATAATACTGGTGGTATCGGCGCTGCATTATGGTTCGATTCCTGGAGAAATTTCCGGTTTCTTTGTCGGTCTTAGTATTGACGCCATAAGCCTTGCTCCCTTCGGATTTCACGCCTTTACCTTCGTTTTGATAGGTTATTTATCCGGTAAGGTTAGAAGCAGCTCTTCCCCCAACCCGATTCTTGTGCCTGCAGCGGTTACGGCGCTTGCAACGCTTGTTAAATATGTCTCCGCAGTGCTGCTTTCGTTTTTTTTCGAACTCGATCTGGGTTTGATGCGTTATTTTTCGCTGCGTACAGTTTGGGAACTTTTGGCAAACATTGTGTTGGCGCCACTGGTTTTTTTTGTAGTATCTTTGATATATGAAAGCATCGATCGAAGCAAGAGGGTAGGCGGGTGAATAGGCGTGAAAACGGGAGTATACCGAGGAGTAAGATAATCGTACTTGGGATAATAATCCTTTCCATCTTGCTGGCATTCGCAATATACCTTTTCAATTTGCAAATAGTGGAAAACCTGTTTTGGGAGGGTAGGGCGAAAGAAGTTTCAAGCAGATTCGAGCCCTTGCCGGCGCAGCGAGGTTTAATCTGGGACAGGAATCTGGATATGCCCCTGGCCTCGAATATTGATTCATTTGCTATTCATGTTGTCCCAGCTGAAATTTATCCCTCCAATCCGGAGGAGCTGGCTCGTTCCCTTTCATCGGTTCTTGGGCTTCAAACCGAAGAAATTTTTGGCAGGATTCCCTCGAATTGGACCACCTCGTGGAATCAGATTGAACTAAAAGACGGCGTTCTCTACAAAACGGTTGTAGAAATTGCGGAGGCCAGTGAAAAGTATCCTGGTGTTCATTGGTCTAGCAAACCTTATCGCTGGTACAGCACCGTAGGATCTATCTCGCATGTCCTCGGATATGTCGGAAATATCACGGTTGAAGAACTCCAAATTCTTTATAACGAGGGCTATGCCAATACATCGAGCCTGGGCAAAACAGGGATCGAAAAAACTCATGATGTCCTCCTAAGGGGCAATGACGGCCGAATATCCCGGATTGTTGACGCAAAGGGACGGAACCTGAGGGAAGTTGAAGAGGTAACATTGCCGGCAAACGGTTTTGATGTGGTTCTCACTATCGACAGGCATGTTCAAAAACTTGCAGAAAAGGCGCTTGGGCCACGGAAAGGCTCTCTTGTCGTGCTGAAGCCTTCAACCGGAGAAATTCTGGCCCTGGTTTCGTATCCATCTTTCGATCCGAATAAATTTTCTGATGCAGGACCCGTCAGCTTCAAAAACCTAAGCGTCAATGCTGATTCGCCATTTCTCAATAGGTTAATTCAATCAAGTTATGCGCCAGCATCGACTTTCAAGATTATAATGATGGCAGCCATTCTCGGAGAAGAGGCTGTAGATCCAAGAATGGAAGTCAACTGCCGCGGTATGATGGTTTTGGGGAATCGTCAGTTTTCTTGCCATAAGAAAAGTGGACATGGCCCTGTCAATCTTCGTAAGGCCTTGGAGCAGTCCTGCAATATATACTTCGGAACCGTGGGAGTGAAGTATATCGGAATTGATACAATATCACGATATGCAAGAGGATTCGGTTTGGGATCCCCAACCAACATTGAGCTAGACGGCGAAGTTGAGGGGATAGTACCGGATAAGAAATGGAAGGAAGAGAGATTTAATTCACCCTGGACCGGGGGGGACACCCTAAATACGAGCATCGGTCAGGGATTTCTAAGTGTCACTCCACTCCAAATGGCCAATGTAATGGCGGCCATCGCTAATAACGGCACAATATATCGCCCGTATTTAGTCAAGGAAATCAGGAGACCGGGATCGGGTTTTGCGCCCGGATTGGTTCGTAAAGAAACAAAACCGGAAATTTTGAAGCACGTTGATCTGCTTGAAAACCAAGACTATTTGTTTTTACAAAATGCGTTACGGGGTGTGGTGACCACGGGAACCGGATTTTGGGCTCTCAAAACCGATTCAGTGGCCATTGCAGGTAAAACAGGGACGGGGGAAGTAGGCTATGACGATAGATGGCATGATTGGTTCGTCGCGTTTGGGCCGCATCAAGCCGATAACTCCGAGGAGCAAATTGTTGTAGTTGCAATGGCCGAGGCATCCAAGGGCTCATTCGATTGGTGGGCGCCTAAGGCTGCCGATATTATCTTCGAGGGGTATTTTGCCGATCGAACCTACGAGGAGGTTATCGCGGAATGGCGAAGGAGAAAGATCTGGTGGAGTTGGGACACTAAGGAGCTGCCGGAACCCGGGATCCCCTATGTGACTGATAGCCCCGTTGAGACAGATAGGTGAAACTGGGCGCGACAAATTCTTCCACAGTTGCAAAGGTGGATATTGTACTCTTTCTCTCGGTGATGAGTTTACAAGTTCTAGGTTTGGCCTTCATATATTCGAGTGGAATAACCTCAGATGGCTATCAGGCTTCGGCGGAATGGATTAAGCAGATAATCTGGTCTTCAACCGGATTAATCCTGATGTCTGTTTTTGCCTTGGTGAATTACAGATTTTGGAAGCATTGGGCAATTCTCATATATGCCGGAACTACTCTTCTTTTAATCCTCGTCCTGATATTCGGAGATTATGTTAGGGGGGCAAGGGCCTGGATGGGGATTGGAGGGGTGGGAATACAGCCGTCGGAATTCGCTAAACTCTCCCTGATAATAGTGCTTGCCTGGTGGTTCGAAGAGCGGGCAGGCATCAAAAATGGCCTGCGTTCCTGGCTTGGGGCAATAATCCTGTCAGCTATTCCGGTTTCACTTGTATTGATTCAGCCGGATTTTGGGACAGCTATTGTTTTTTTCCCAATTCTCCTTTTTGTAGCCTTCGGCGCGGGTGTTGGACTGCGGCTGATCATGTTTCCTGTGATTGTTGGTGCGCTTATTAGCATGGGAATATTGGGCTATGCATGGAGCGAGCATATATCGGGTGCTCCGAGTGGTTTTTTTCTTCTGTTTAAGGAGATGAGATTTATCAGAATCGCGCTTCCGTCTTTGGTAGTGCTCACTGTTTCAATTTTCTTTGGTTGGCTCCTATTCAGACGAAAAATCTACCTCAAGTTGTTGTACGGTTTCAGCGCCGTAACCATCTCCTATTTTGCCATCGTTGGAGCTGCAGGGCTTATCCGTGAGTACCAGCTGCTGCGCCTTGTGGTGTTCCTGAATCCTCAAATAGACCCCCAGGGCGCCGGCTGGAATACCATTCAATCTGTCACCGCCATCGGCTCTGGGGGAATATCGGGGAAGGGATTTCTTAAGGGAACACAATCCCATTACAGATACCTGCCTGAGCAAAGTACTGATTTCATATTTTCCATTCTTGCCGAAGAGTTGGGATTTATCGGGAGTCTGCTGATATTTGTTCTCTATTCGATAGTGATACTGCGAATCCTTCATATAGCTCATACCTCCCAGGATAAATTTGGGGCATATATCGCTATTGGGATAGCTGCGATGTTTAGCTACCATGCGATACAGAACATTGGAATGGCTATAGGTCTATTGCCCATTACCGGCATACCTCTATTTTTTCTTTCCTACGGCGGTTCGGCATCCTGGACGGCGCTTATATCGGTAGGTTTGCTCCTGTCGATTCATTATCGCCGCCATGAGATGTAGTCATGAGCCGCGGATACAGTCAGAAAGAAGTAGACAGAATATACATTATCAGCAGTAAATCGCGGTTGTCTTCCCGGCTACCAAATCCCCGGTATTTCTCTCAATTTGATGAAGAGTCTTGAAAAGAGCCAGGCTCCCAGGAAGCCTGGAAGAATGCTCAGGATGAATCGCATTTCCAGGCCGATACGCGCGATGAAAACAATGCCGAGCAGACCTCCCAGGAAGGCGCCAATAAGCCCAACCGACCAGGTTATCCAGAACAGCCTTCGACTGATATCCTTCTTGGTCCACTTGATAACGAACACCGAGACAAAAGCGCACATCACATAGGAAAAAAACAGAATTGTTTCTCGCATTACAATCCTCTGACTGAAATGAGGTAAAACGTCTGGCACAGTATCATAATTCCCAGAGCATGACAAGCGGCGCTAGGCAAGCCGCTTTAAGAGGCTTCCCTTCGCCAGCGTGATGCAGTCAGCGAGTAGCCTCTAGGGCGATGAACGATCACGATTTGCATCGTGAACGGGTGAATAATCCACATATTCAAAGTATACGGGCTTGCTGGTGATGGGCCTGAGGGTTCCCTTGATTCTCCCGTAGGAGTGTACTACAAAACCAATTCTAAGCGGCTGACTCGGAGAGCGATCTCTGAAATAAGGTGTTCCGCAGCGTTCAATACTCTTTATCTCCCGCCCGGGCTGATTTCCTAGCAGATTATATCCCCTCCTAAGATCTCCGTCGTTAAACCTGTCACCCCTATTGTCAAAATCATATTCCCAGTCTTTAACAAAGGATCTAAACTTGGTGCCCGGGTAGGTTGCAGTACCCTTCCTCGTGTCTGTCGGATCGATAAAACCCCGTGCCAAAACCTTCACCCTATTGTCCTCTGTTACCGGATAGTCATAGCCGATAATAGGTTCCCCTCTTTGATTGCTATTTACCCCCCCCAGTCCGCCAGGATCGAAATCAATATAAACAGCCGCTTGGCTATCATTGTGCTTGATATCATACTCCTCAAATTCTGATTTGCCGAATTCGCCTATTCTCAGAAAACCGCGTTGGTTTGGGATGATATCGCCGGGCTGCATTTCGGTGCTGGATCCGATGTAGGTGTTCTCATCGAAGTATCTTTCGTCCACTCTATAATCCGGATCCTGAGTGCTACTATAATACACCTTGTAGTATATGACATAGCCGATGATATTCGCATCGTCATCCGGAAAACCGAAGGCTATCACTGTTGAGGGGAGCTCCTGGTTTCTCGGGCTGTCGGATGCATCCACCCTCTCAAGTCTTATAGGCTTTTCAAGCAGCAGCGCCTGAGGCAATCCGCATCCCACTACAATTTGCACTAGAATCAGGGAGACAACTATGAGATATGGCCTGGGGGAAGCTCGGCTCTTGCGCCTTGCCCGGCGGGCTGCACGGAAAAAACTATGATTTTGTCGCATATGGCGCGTTTAGCATTGCCTATTCGGGAATTCCTCTCAATTCATCCTCATAATCAACAAGTTCGAAAATTGTGACTGGTTTAATCCTACCCTTGACACGTATATCATCTAGTTCTCTCACAATGAACCTGCTATCACCTCTGATTAGCTCATATGTATCTTCGCTGATAATTATGGCAGTTCGATATTCCTTGTTCACTCCCTCTAAACGACTTGCCAGATTAACTGAATCTCCCATGGCGGTATAGTTTTTCCTACCTTCACTGCCCATGTACGAGACCATCAGAGATTCATTCCTCCTTGATCCCGGATTAATCCCAATACCAATAGTGATGACATTCCCATATTTTTCCTTAAATATCGGGTTGAATTTTTCAAGGATTCTTATCTGGGCAATGGCGGATTTGCAGGCTCTAAGCGCATGATCTTCCTGAGCCTTGGGCGCGCCCCAAAAAGCCATAATGGCATCACCGATGTATTTATCCAATGTTCCGCCATATGCGTTTACTATGTTGTCCGTCATCAGCGTCAAATACTCATTCAGAAAATCCACCAACTGCTGCGCATTGAGTCTTTCAGACAGAGTTGAAAAACCTCTGACATCCGTGAACATAACGGTTCCGTTGATATAGTCGCCACCCAATTCCGGCGGCGAAACAACCAACTCATCAACCAGTTCCGAGGCAATAAATTGTCCAAAAACACTTTTTATCTGACGTTTGTCCCTTTCGGCCATCAAGACTCTGAAGATAACAACCGATATGAAGGCGGTGACAACGGCAGTTGTAGGCAGAGCCCAATCTATTAAAAATCCGAGATTGTCGAAGAGAATTGTTACCGTGAGGAAGGATACAATCACATAGCCCATCAAAATAGCTATCGACCACCCTATCCCCTTCATGCGCGATACTAGAAAGGCGAACAGCACTGTCAGGAAAAGAAGTATTAAGACGTTAGCCCGCTTTGGAAGTCGATAAATGAAATTATCCATGATTATGGTATTGAGCGCATTGGCATGCATTTCAACCCCAAACATCAGCCCCAAGGGTGTTGGTTTTTCATCATCGGCCATGCCTAGCGTAAATGCGCCAACCATGACTACTTTTCCACCCAGCCCGTTCGTGTTGGGCCAATCCTCTCTATCGAGTCCAGGGGGATTCCCTGCAAATCTGGCGTAGCTGCGGACCGGAAATGTTTGATGCTCCGCGGGATTTGTTGATGATTTACCACCCATAAAATTGATTAGCATGTTGCCGGATTCATCGATTGGTATCCGCAAGTCATTATTTTTCTTGGAAAAATCATATCGAGTCCACTTGTCGGAATCATCGTCCCATCTCATAGGAGAGGGGATAAGTATGTGGGACCCATACACAACTTCCACATCATCGAAGGTTTTGTTGAAGTATTTCAGCGCAAGCGTCAGGGTTATCGCCGGTATGAAGTGATCTTCATAAGATCGAATGTAGTAGGTCTCCTCGTCAGAATCACTGCGCTTTCTTTTCAAGCCCTTACGCGGGATGTCTCTACCGAGTTCCTCGATTTTCTCCGCTGTTAGCGGCAGTTCCACTGTCTCAATATTTCCATTCATGTTTTCCCATGCGATATGGCCCCGCCCTTGAACTCCAAGATCCGTGCCGAGAGTCAGGCTATCGAGTGGAATTTCTTTCGCAAAAACACTGTATCTGGAAACCAGCTGCTGGCGCCGGTAAACCTCATCGTCATCTACTCCGAAAGACGCGTGCCCATATGTGCTTATTGCCTTACCATAGGGCATAAGCGGCGATTCGATGCCGTAATTGGGAACAACTTGCGACAAATCGCCTTGGATGTTTCCGATTTCACCATGCTCCTCCACCAAAACTCGGAATCTATTTATCAGATCCTCCCTATCCGTCGTCGCAATTTCAACTTTTTCATGTAAGGTTTGAAGCGCAACTTTGGAATTATTCTCTATCGATTCCAAGAGAATGATATCCTCAAAAGCTCTCTCGGAAATTTCGTTGAACAGAAAGTCCAGAAGGATCGCTGATTCACGATGTTCCTGCTGTTTGATCCGCGTAAATGAATTCAGGAGATCGGCATGGACGTTCCTGGGGAAGGGCCATCTCCCAAACTGCTCCAGGGCTCTATTATCAACCCCAATTATCACAATATCATTGGAAAGATTTGCGGATTTTATTTCCGTTGTATATCCCGCCCCGCGTTTTTGGACCCACCAGGTGTTTTTCAGCTTGAAATGCAGGTCCATTAGCTGTATTTCCAGGTTTCCAAAACCCTCAAGAACGATGCCAATCAGCATGAAAACAAGGAATACAAAGAGGCCTATGGCTAAGCCGAAGAAATTGGGAGAAAAGAAAAACCGCTTGAGGCCGCCTCTGCTGCCCAAGTTAACCTCCGATTATAAATTATCCGACTTCCATCCCGCTCTTAGGAACCCCGAGTCAAAGACGACTCTCGATTATCAGAATACGGGTTTTGGATAAGTCCGTCCACCGACTCTCAGGGAACCTGGCAGCCAGTTCATAGTAGTGCTTTAGCGCCTTCTCGGTATCTTTATCATGAGTTTCCGCCAGCCTTCCGAGATTGAAAAGAGCCTCGGGGACATCGGGTGACACCCCAGTGTAATTCTCAACCAGATGCGTCCAAAGGCGAGCAGCCTCATCAACCGCCCCCGATTCCTCCTTGGCCGCGCCTGCATTATACAGACTTACGGGCGCTAGATAGCTGTTTTCCCACTTCTCCGACACTAGTTCAAATGATGAGGCTGCTTCCTCCCACTCTCCATTCTCCAAGGCCATAAGTCCACGGGTAAAGAGCGCTCTTTGAGCCGCGAAGAGTTTTGGATATTCATCAAGCGCCCTTGTTATCAGTTTTTCGAGCTCGTCGGCATTTCTTTCCTCGGGATTATCCTGCAGCCATCTGGTATATGCATTCAGGATGTCTTCTGAGAGCACCTGGGATTCCACCTTCTTCCTGTCCTGTGCAGAATCCAGAATCAGTATTCCCGTCATCATCCCCACCAGAACAACAAAGAACAGCACCGTGAATATCCGATTTCTGGACAGGAAACTGCCCACACGCTCTCCAAAGCTCTGCTTGTCATGTTTATTATTCACTTAAATCCATCTCCACTTAGATATCAATATTCAACTCCCTTATCATGCGTGAAAGGTAGGTTCTCTGAATTTCCAGCGCCTTCGCGGCAAGCGTCCTGTTTCCACCGTGTTCCTCCAAAACTCCCCGAATGAAACTCCTCTTGAAGAGTCTCACCGCGTCTCTAAAACTCCTTCCGGCATAACCGGCAGCGGCATCTTCTCCACCCGGCAAGGCAAGTTCGTTTAACGTGATTTCCTTTTTCTCTCCCCCTATTGTAACGGCTCGTTCGAGATAATTTTGAAGCTCTCTAATGTTTCCAGGCCAGCGATATGTAAGCAGCGCGCTCATAGCTTCCACGCTTAAACTTCTAGGAGCTTCAGTCTTACCGGGGCTATGCTTACTCAGAAAATGCTCCACCAAAACTGGTATATCATCTAGTCGGTCCCGTAATGGCGGAAGTTCTATTTGCAATACCGCAAGCCTGTAGAATAAATCCTGCCTGAACTTGCCGGCTCGAACGTGGGTTTCCAATTTCTGGTTCGTAGCCGCTATCACCCGAACATCGCTTATCATCTCGACTTCATCGCCGACACGTTGAAACCGGCCATCCTGAAGAATTCGGAGAAGTTTTCCCTGCGCGACAGGCGTAAGCTCAGTTACTTCATCCAAAAAAAGCGTCCCCGAATTGGCCCTTTCAAAATATCCGGTTTTATCTCTTATTGCATCTGTAAATGATCCTCTGACATGGCCGAATAACTCCGATTCAATGAGGTGATCCGGAATCGCGGCGCAGTTCACGCTGACAAACTGCCTTTCCCCGCGCTTTGATTTTCGGTATATTCTCTTGGCCAGCAGCTCCTTGCCGGTGCCGCTTTCGCCTGAGATTAGCACAGGCAGGTTGGACAGAGCAATTTTATCTGCCTGATCAAGGATTCTTCCGGTTATCTCACTCTTCCAGATCATTCCATATAAAACGGCGGAACCCCCGCGAGGATTTTGTCCGCGGGTATTTACGAATCCTGTTTATCCTCAAGCATATCGGCAAGTGTATAAGAATCTTCTTTCTTCCTCTCCATATATCTTGATATTTCAGCCCGCTCTTCCCGATATCGCAACTCCCGTACGGATAGGGAGAGTTTCTGCCTATGAGGGTTTATTTCAATTACAGTTGCCCGCAATTTGTCTCCAATGTTATACGAGGACAGCTTCTCGTCCGGATTCTCTCCCTTTGATTCTATAAGATTGTTCTTATGGATAAGTCCCTCAATCCCACCCGCAACCCTAACAAATACACCAAAATCTGTCTTGTGGATGATTTCGCCTTCCACTACCGATCTCTGTGGAAAGTCATCGCTAAATTTTATCCAGGGATCTTCTTCAAGTTGTTTTACACCTACCCGGATTCTTCGCTCCTCGGCGTTAATGCCTATAATCACAGCATCGACGGGCTCATTTTCGGTCAGGATACTGCCAACACTGCGGATTTTCCTTGTCCATGAGAGATCGTCCGCGTGAAGAAAGGCATCGACACCCTCTTCAAGCTCGACAAAGGCTCCTGTATTGGTTATTTTTTTAACAATCCATTTTCCCCTGGCGCCCAGCGGATATCTGGTTTCAATATCGTCCCATGGATTGGGGAGCACCTGCTTCAGCCCAAGCGATATACGCCCCTGAGGGATGTCGTAACCCAAAATCATAGCCTCGCACTCATCTCCAACCTTCAGAAGCTCCCTAGGATGCTTTATGCGCTTGACCCACGATAGCTCCGAGATATGCGCTAGCCCTTCAATGCCCTCCTCTATCTCGATAAATGCCCCAAAATCCGTGAGCCTGGTTATACGGCCCTTAATAATCTGATTTACGCGGTATTTCTCCTCAAATGTCGACCACGGATCAAGTTGGAAGTGCTTCAATGATAAGTTGATTCTTTTACCCTCGGGATCAAGGCGAATCACTTTCAACTCAATTTTCTGTCCCTTCTTCACATAGTCCCTTGGCCGGGTTACATGTCCCCAGCTCATATCATTCATATGTAACAGGCCATCAAATCCGCCCAAGTCCACGAAGGATCCAAAGGATGTAAAGCTTTTTATGTATCCCTCGACGGTATCGCCTATTGAAACCGTATTAAAGAACTCGGTTCTTTTTTTTTCGCTCAATCTCTCAAGATAGAGCCGTCTGGTCAAAACTATGTTAACTTTCTTTTCGCTGTACAGCCGGTCGATTATAAACGGAGACTCAAGCCCCACATATTCTTCCGGATTGTCTATTCTCTGCACATCCATTTTGCTGATGGGGCAGAAAGCTCGAATTCCATGGTCCAGGCTGATTTCAAAACCTCCCTTAACGGTTTTGACAACCTTGCCGTTAACTGGCTCTCCCGAATTAAGATCCTCACGCAGCGTTCTCCAGAAAACCTTTATATCGGCCTTGCTCTTGGAGATAACCACCTCACCATGGTGCCCCTCACGTTTAATCAGAACAGTTTCAACAGTGTCGCCAATGGCGGGGATCTTCTCAAACTCCGCTATTGGGATCTTTCCATCAGACTTCAATCCAAGATCGAGATAGACATACTCACTGTCTACCTGGATAACCTCTCCCCTAATCAGCCCTCCTTCCTCCAGTTGATCAAGGGCCTTCAAATACGACTCCTGCAACTCGTCTTGGTTACTCTCCTGTGCGAAGGCATCCGGCTCGGACATATCTACTCCTGAGATCTTTGACTTATTAGACAAGTATTGATCAACCCCCTGATTCTTTCATAAACCTCTTCCAAGGTCAAGTCGGATGTGTCTATCACCACGGCATCTTCCGCAATCTTAAGAGAACCTTCAATTTTGGTCTTATCGCGCTTATCCCGTTCCCGCAGCGATGACTTGAGCTCTTCGATACTCTGCCTGCTTGTGCCCTGATTGAAGCGGCGCCGTGCGCGTATATGCGGAGCAGCCTCAAGATATACTTTCAGCTCGGCATTGGGGAAGACAGCGGTTGTCATATCTCTGCCTTCAGCGACAATATCCATCGAAGATGAAATGTTCCGGAGCTGTTGGTTCACTATACGGCGGATGGGTATCGAAGTCGAAACAATCGACGACAGCCTATCTATCAGATCGGTTCTTAAACGCCCATCTATGTTTTCACCATCAAGATAGATGCTCTCACCCTTGAGCTCTATCCTGGCGGCTCTTGCTGCTGATATCACCTTCGGCATGTTTTTGATGCTCAAATCACTGTTATGGATTTTTACGGCTATTGCCCGATAAAATGCTCCTGAATTCAGATTCAAAAACCCAAAGGCCTCCGCGATCCTCTTTGCCAAACTGCTTTTGCCCACGCCAGCAGGCCCGTCAATCGCCACCACCATCATTTTCTCCACTTCAAAACTTAGAGGGCGCCGTTCCCCCTTCACATCCGCGCGTATTTCATCAGATTCTCAATTTCATTTGTTCTCAAATTGCGGAAATGCCCGGGGGGGATGCCCACGACTCTGACTGGCCCGATTCGAATTCTGTGCACCTTTCTAATACTCATCGATGCAGACGAAAAGATTCTGCGCAATTCACGATTCTTGCCTTCAATCAAGACTATCCTTGCGGTTCTTGGTCCAACCCGCTTTGCACGCTCCGCGCTATACCGGATTCCATCAATCGTTATACCTCTGCTGAAACGTTCCATTAAGCCTTCTGGTATAACACTCCCTGCGATTACAATGTATTCCTTTTCCACTCGGCCTGACGGGTGGGTTAAAATTCTCGAAAACTCTCCGTCGTTGGCAAAAAATATCAGCCCGCTGGACATGTAATCAAGCCTGCCGACATGAAAGATTCTCTCTTTTATCACTCCATCGATCAGATTCTTTGCCAGGGGCCTGCCATCCGGATCAAAGTCGGAGCATATGTACCCTGCAGGCTTATGCAAGGCAATATAGATTTTCTTTTTTTCGGTATCAACGAGGCATCCGTTATATCGGATAATGTCATCGGAAGTGACTTTCAAGCCCGGCTTGGAAACAACCTCTCCGTTAACGCTAACCCTACCCTCGGCAATTAGCCTTTCACACTGGCGGCGTGAGGCTATGCCCGCCCGCGCCAGTCTAAGCTGTAGTCGGATGGCCACTTGCATCTACGGAAAATTTCTTATCATCGTTTTCACCAAGTTTTGGAAGCTCGGTGATGCTTCTTAAGTTAAATCGTTTCAGAAATTCTTTCGTTGTCCCATACAATGCTGGCCTACCCGGGGTATCTTGCCGCCTAATTTCTCTAATCAAATCCTTGTTTTTTAAGGCGCGAAGCACTCCCTCAACCCCAACTCCCCGTATATTCTCGATTTCCGATCTTGCTATCGGCTGGGAATACGCAATAATTGATAGGGTCTCCAATGCGGCTTGGCTTAGGGCATCTTTCTGCTCCCTTCCATAGTGAGCCTTGAGCAGCTGCCACAGGATTTTTTTGGGCGCCAAGGCCCACCCCCCTGGAAATTTTGCAACCTGAATTCCATGGGAGCCTGTGTTGTAATGGTTTTTCAGAATATCGAGGCTCGAAATCACCTCGTCACTGCTCAAACCCGCAATACGGGATATATGCCCCTCGTCAACTGGCTCAGTTTCGAGCGACAGGATCGCCTCAATTAATGCGCTGCTCTCATTCATAACCCTAAGCCCACACCTTCCTGTTCGATGCTATAATGCGAACATTGCCGAATAGCCTATTCTGGGATAGATTTATCATCCCCATCTTAGACAGCTCCAGAACCGCAAGAAAGGCGCTTATCACCTCCATGAGCGAGCCGGTGTCATTGCAAATATCATAGAAATCAAAGTCATCCCTGGTCTCGAGAAATTCATTGATTAGAGTGATTTTCTCGTTAATCGAAACTTCTTCCCAAATGCTGATCGCAGTTTCACCACCAAGGCTCTTCATTAGCCGGCCAAAGGCTTTAAGAAGATCCCAAACATCAACTTTCTCCCATGCGCCCTCTTCGATGGCAGGAAGCTGAATCACCCTGGGGCGTTTTTTCTTGACAATTTCACCGAGTGGAACCTCCTTATCGGATAACAAACATGTCAATTTTCGGAATTTCTCGTATTCTATTAGGCTCTCGACAAGTTCCTGCCTTGGATCCTCTAACTCGTCTTCAAGGTCAATATCTATGGGGAGCAGCATTTTGGACTTGATATTGAGAAGCGTGATGGCCATCAAATAGAACTCCGAAATCTCATCAAGATTGGTTTCGGAGCTGTTTTGCAAATGGGCAAGATACTGCGTTGTTATTTCGGTGACAGAAACATCATATATGCTAACCTCGTTTTTTCGGATAAGAAACAGGAGCAAATCGAGCGGGCCTTCAAAGCGGTTCAGCCGATACTTCGGTGACTTATCATCGGCGGCAATGTCGGGGCTTACCATGGTTCAACCAGTTGATCGGTAATCTCTTCGGCTTTCGCACTCCAAGGAACTCCATCTCTTGGATCGACAAGGCTTGAATCAAGATCCAACAGAGGCCTTAACACGAATAATCGTGCGTGCATGCGCTCATGTGGTATTGTGAGATAGCTTTTCGAATCAATCTCGTAGGTTTCACAGATGTTTTCATAGACAAGGATATCAATATCTATTGCCCGCGGCCCCTTCTCAATAGTTCGTTCTCTCCCAACTGCATGCTCGATTCCTTGAGTTTTTTCCAGGAGTTTTCGCGGTGTGAGGGATGTTTCACCCTTGACAACGGTGTTCAGAAAATTGGGTTGGTCGAGATAGTCCAAGGGCTTTGTATCGTATATCGGAGCAATTTGCATATTGTCAAGAATTTCGCCGAGTCTTGTTATGGCAGTCTCAATGTACGATAGCCTGTTTTCTATGTTGGAGCCCAAACCTAACCAGACAGTATTCACTGGGTTTTCCCTGTCTGCGCATTCGAAAAACTCTCTTCATCCGGGCCGGTCTTTGCGGAATCGGCGATAGGCGGCCCTGCATTGGGTTCGGGAGAAAGGCGTTTGCGCAGTTTCGCTTCGATATCCAAGGCAATTTGTGGATTATCCTCGAAGTACTGCTTAGCATTTTCCCTACCCTGCCCTATCCTATGTTCCTCCAATGAATACCAACTGCCACTCTTTTTTATCAGACCGTGAACTAGCGCCCCATCTAAGAGACTGCCAGTTCTTGAGATTCCCTTTCCGAACATTATCTCCAAGTCCACTCTTCGAAACGGCGGAGCCACCTTGTTTTTTGCGATCTTGATTCTAACCTTGTTTCCTATCGCTTCCTCCGGGCCCTTTGCAATAGTTTCTATCCTTCTCACCTCCAATCTCACGGATGCATAGAATTTAAGCGCGTTCCCCCCGGATGTTGTTTCAGGATTGACGTATGGATGATTGCTGATTCTTATCCTGATCTGGTTGATGAAGAACAGGCAGCTGCCGGATTTACTGATGGTGCCAGTGAGTTTACGCAGAGCCTGACTCATCAATCTTGCCTGCAGTCCCATATGGGTAACCCCCATGCCGCCCTCGATTTCAGCTCGCGGAGTCAGGGCTGCGACAGAATCGATTACTATGATGTCTATACTTCCGGATCGCACGAGGGACTCTGCAATTTCCAGCGCCTGTTCACCGGTGTCGGGCTGGCTTACCCAGAGGTTTTTTAAATCAACACCTAAATTGCCCGCATAGAGAGGATCCAACGCGTGTTCGGCATCAATAAATGCCGCTACTCCATTCCTTTTTTGCGATTCCGCTATGGCATGGAGGGCAAGAGTTGTCTTCCCAGAGGACTCAGGGCCATAAATCTCGATGATTCTCCCCTTCGGATAGCCGCCGACACCGAGCGCCTCATCCAGTGTTATTGAGCCTGACGGAATTGTCTCGACTTTGACCAGGGGCCTATCACCCATTTTCATCAAGGAGCCCTTTCCGAACTGCTTTTCTATCTGCAGCCTTGCAGCATCAATGGCTCTTTCTTTCTCTCCATCGGCCTTGGATTCTATGCTCTTGTTCGCCCTAACCATCTCTCCACCTTTTGATGTTCACAACCAGGAAGCATCCCCTATCGCTTGAACTTATGCAATAACGCCCATCAGTTTCGTGATTTCACAAGTGCGCAATTCTCATCAAACTCCGCAGCCCAGTGGTGTTGAAAACCGTCATCGGAGAAAATGCACCGTTTTTCCGACAAGGGTAAAATCTCCATCCTGCATCTCCACCCTGGCCAGCAATTCCAGAGGAAGCTGTTCCATCACGATTGGGAAGGGTATTACAACTCTAACCCTCCCCTCCAGCACCTGCCCCTTATCCAAGCCGACCAGAAAATCAAAGTGAGTTGCGTTGGAATCACTCGTGATATTTGCCGCCAATCCGCTCCAAAGAACCCATACCCCCTCGAAGAGCCATGGGTCCTGCTTCACCTCGTCATAGGCGTACAAGGTTTTGAGACTGTCTATAGTCGGTTCATCAAGCAGTTCTATCAATCCTATGCTTTGCTGCCGTATTTCCTCGGTTGCATTCGAGTACTTTATCTTGTTCAACTCATAGCGAGCTCGATTATCCTCATATGCCTGATAATATCTTAGGGCCCTTCTGATTGTCTTTGATAATTCCTGATTTCCCAGCGGGTAGAAGACATCGTTTTTCTCCTCTGTTTGGGGTTTTTCCGATTTCAAGCCCTCAAAACCCGCCCTATAATCTTTTCCTATCAACGGCCCCAGAAATGGATTCCCTCTCCCCCAGACATAGAAACCAACAAGGACAACCAGGAGTATCATCAGGAGCGATAATATCCTGCCGGGCCATTTTGATCCGATATGCGGGAGGAATCTGCGCGGCTCAAATTCCTCGAGAAACCTGTCCTGCTGAAAAAGATCGGGAATGCTCTTAAGGGTCTTCAGCCCCTTTAGGGCGTATTTGTCGTTTGGGTAATCTTCCAAAACCTCAAGCCAGGTTTTGACAGCACTCACGGGGTCCTTTCGCTTGAGATAATTAACAGCCAAAGACAGTCGTGCCTCAAGGTGGTTTGGCTCTGCCTGAATACCGCGGTTGAGATAGGTATCGGCGTCTTTTAGCAATCCGGATTGCAGGCAGGCCCTGCCTAGTATCGTGTAGTAAGTTGGGTCCTCGATGAATAAGGGAACCTTGGGCTCCAAGAAGCGTATAACCTTTGAATTCCTACCCCTTGCCAGCAAGCGTTCCGCCCGTGCTAGATCCCTGTTGTAGGTCTTCATGTTTTAAGCGGCTCTTGGGCAGCTGCCCCACAGGCTGCCTCACGGATATGCGCCATCATGCTCGCCCTTGAGGCAAAACGCTTCCGATATCGCGGCAGCGGCGTTAGCGGCGCAGGTGTGGATAGGCTTCCCGACACTCCCCTCCCCCTAATCATAGCTATCGGCAGGGAACAGTCTGGGTTTAACATCTACTGTGAGCGGCATTTGACCAACAGATTCTCGGGATTTTCCGCCTCAAAGAAGGCGGAGCCCATAACAGCCACATCTCCCCCCGCATTCCAGACTTCATGAGAATTCTCCAGATTGAAGCCTCCGTCGATACATATTAGGAAATCCCCGCCTCCTTTCAGCCTCAGTTTTTCAAGCCTTCGAACCTTCTCCAATGCTCTCGCTATCATCACCTGCCCAGCCCAGCCGGGATTGACTGTCATGACTAGCACCTGATCGACTATATCCAGCAGCTCCTCAATTGCAGATACAGGTGTTGATGGCACAATTGCTATTCCCGAGTTGATTCCCAAGTCATTTATCTGTCTTATCAGCCTATGAGAATGGACTTCCGCTTCAATATGAAATGTGAAACGATTTGCCCCGGCCTTTACAAAGGCGTCGAGATGGCTGCTTGGGCTCATCGTCATAAGATGCACATCCAGAACTAATTCAGTGAGCTTACGGATTGATTGAATCATCTGCGCCCCAAAAGTTATGGGGGGAACAAAAACTCCATCCATCACATCAAGGTGTATCCAGTCTCCACCAGCCTGTTCGATTAGGCTGACGGCATTGCCGATATTTCCGAATTCCGCGGCTAGTATCGAGGGCGCGATTATCCTTCTCTTGCCAATCATTGGTGGTGATTATAGCCCATTAGGTGATGGATTCCAAGTTATCGATCTTGTTGACCCCAGGAGTTTTATTCGAGTACACTTCTTAAAGGGCTCCCGATTACGATGCTGGTAGGTAAAGATGGTAACTTCGATATTGATGCTTTGGTAGCCAGGAGCTATCAACTTTTTGAAGCAGGGGATTTTATCGGTGCTCGCAAACTTCTGGATAAGGCCTATTCGCTGGATTATGAAAATCTGGAAGTGAAAACAGCGCTGAGAGCCTGCGGCTATTGGAAGCAAAGACAGCAAAACCTGGAAACTATATATGACGATGGGTCGAGGGGGGATTACCTCTATCGCCAGTGGAAGCATTATGTCAGCAAGTATCAGACCGGTTTTGAGCACCCGCTGGATATGGGCTCGGACTGCATAAAGAAATGGGTTCACGGCAAGGCATTAGGCTATTACAGGAAGCAGGCCCTGGAAACCTCTGATATTGAAGCATTTCTTCAAGCCGGCCGCTGCCAGAAAACGCTCGGAAACTATGAGGAGTGTATTACGACACTGCGGGGAGCTGTCGGACTGTCCGGCGGCAACAATTCGCGCTTATTGGCGGAGCTGGCCGATGCCTACGCGCTTATAGGCGAATCTCAATCGGCAAAGGTTTTGATGCGTGAGGCGTTGTTTCTTGATGCAAGCGTGATTGAATTGGATGAAATCATCTCCCCCCTCTTTCGGCGCTTAATAGATAGGCTGGGCAGGGGAATTGAGAGTGAAAGTCTGAATTTTTCGGAATGGCTCCCAGTCTACGGAGCCATATGGGGTGTCCTGGACGTGAAGCGGGAACTTAGCGCCGTTGAATATGGCAGGCTGAAACAATCGATTTATGCACTTAAAAGTGAAATCGCCATCAGCAATGAGAAAAAGTTGAGCTTGGCGCCTAAATTGATTAATCATCTTCTGCGATTAATTGATCACTACCAAATCTCTGGTGCAAACCGTGAGGCCATTGACGAAGTTCTGATGAATATCAAGCTCCTGTCTCCGGTTATATACAGGAACTACTTTGAACACGGTTAATATTACAAGAATTTAGGAGGCATTATGTCCGAAGGAATTATTAAGACAGTTAGTGGAATGCTCAATGAAGAGAAATGGACCCGAACCTCGGTCAGCGATTTCACGGTTTTGGATTTTCAAGAGCTTAACGATGCTGTTGAGTCCGTGCTCTCAAAGGGCGCTCAGGACGAGGTTCAAGCACTCTGCGAGACATATCTGGAGCACAACAAAAATGGTATTATAGCTCTCTATCTCTCCGGTGTGCTTTCATTGAATAAGCAGCAGGTTGACGATACCCGTCTTCTGAATCTTGTCAACATTTTTATGGAGAATTACAAGTGGGGCATAGTTGAGTATCTGTGCCATCGAATCCTCGATTTTGGCGAAAACAAAACCGCGCTCAGAAATTTAGCTAGCACACTTGAGCACCTCAATCAGCCCGAAAAGATGTATGAGGTTTGGGAGCGGATAATCAAAGTTGACTATTCCGAAACCGACATGGTGAGGCGTCTTGCCGAAAACAGGGAAAAAAACGGAGACACAGATGAAGCCATACTCTATTACCGCAAGGCCATTCATCGATATGTGAATAAAAATCAATTCAACCAGGTGCATGACATATGGCAAAAGCTTGTTGAGAACTGCGTGGATGATTACGAATTCTTTTTTCTGATAGAAAAGAAGGTTACAAAATCCTTTGGCTCGGGGAAGGCGATAAGCCTGCTGCAGGACTTGTATCCTGCCATCAAGGATCGTGAGGAATGGCCCATTGCGATCGAAGTGCTCAAGAAAATTCTGAACTATGATAGCAGGAATAGCTGGGCGAGAGGGGAGATAATCCATTGTTACAAGACCCGATATGCTGAACACAGTCAAATAGACGAGTACATACGCCTTTCCAACCTCAATGAGAATTGGAGAAACGCGATAGAGGCAATTGCCGACTTTGAGAAGCACATATCATTTGACGCCGGGAATTTCGTTTTTCACAATACATGGGGGGTTGGAATCATCGAAGATATTAGGGGCGACACAATTAGAATTGACTTCGCAAGAAAAAGGGCTCACTCCATGTCGCTGAAAATGGCTATTGGCGCTCTCCAGAGTCTTTCAAAAGATCATATCTGGGTTTTGAAGAGCATTCATTCCAAGGATCAGCTTGGGGCTAAGATCAAGCGTGATATCCCCTGGGCTCTTAAAACAATAATCCGCAGCTTCGACAACGTTGCCGATATCAAAAAAATCAAAGCGGAGCTCGTTCCGAGCATACTAAGCCCAAGTGAGTGGTCGACATGGAGCACCGAGGCTCGGAAAATTCTCAAAACCAATTCGATTTTTGGCAATGCCCCGGACAAGTTAAATCAGTTTGTTGTCAGGGACAAACCGATGAGCTTCGAAGAAAGGATATTCAATCAATTCAAGGCTGAAAAAAGCTTCTTCAAGAAGATACAGGCCGTCCGTGATTTTCTGGATCACGGCGATCCGGCCTCTGAATTCTTTGCTGAAATGTTTGACTATTTCACCGCATTTCTAAAACTGGGCAGCATCAGCGCCCAAGTAGTAGCCAGCTATCTATTTGTTTCGAGAATGAGCAGAATTTATCCCTTCCTGGTTCCGGAACTCGAATGGGGATTCAGTGAGCTGTGGAAGGATATCGAAGAGCCGGTGGAGCTTTTTACCCAACTGGATGACACCGAAATCCGAAAAGACTTTCTTGTTTCAGTGCGCAGGGAAGTAGATGACTGGCATAGGATATACCTCATGCTCTTCCCAATCCAGCTTTCCGGCTCGATGCTGGATGAGCTCATTAGCGCCGGCTTCAAGGATGCGGTGCTTGAAAAATTGGAGCAGATGGTGGAGCGTTACCGAGAACATCGAGATGGTTTGATTTGGATAGCGCGCCATGTGACAGGAACCGATTGGTCCGTTGTACTGGGAATCAATGTTGAAAGAATACTGATAAATATGATTCGACTACTCCACCTAACTTACAGCGATATAGATAACAAACGTGATGTGAGCTACAATAGAAAACTAAGCCGTCAGATTCATAACTATCTGTTCAAAGAAAAAAAACTGGAGGAATTCCTGTTAAATGGCAGCATGGATTCAGCCTCAAGAATGTTCACCCTGCTTGAGGATATCGAGCAACTTGATCCGACACTGAAAAGAAATCTCAAGGGAATTGTCCAAGAAGCATTCCCCGGTATTCGCTTTTATGGCGATAGGAAAAAAATGGGCGAGCAGATCCTTTCTTCAGCTAGCCGCTACTTCTTCGCACTTCAGAGCAGCTTAAATCGAAAGCAAAAGGAGCTTAGACACATTGTCGAGGTTGAAATCCCCAAGAATTCAAAGGAGATAGGAGCCGCCATTGAATTGGGCGATCTCAGTGAAAACGCTGAGTATAAAACCAGCAAGGAGCGGCAGGAGAATTTGCAGCTTCAGGTAGGAAAGATAAAGGATGAATTGGATCGAGTGCGCCTTTTCACGGAGGATGACCTGGAACGTGACAAGGTTGGCTTTGGCACCATTGTTACCCTTGAAGACTTACTGGATAACAAGGAGGAGGTGTACACCATACTTGGCCCATGGGAATCAAATCCATCGGAGGGGGTTATATCCTATCTTTCGCCATTTGGGAGCGCCTTTGTAGGGCAATCAGTGGGCAGCACTTCGGAATTTACGATAAACGATAGAAACTACAAATTCACCATAAAAAGCGTCCAAACGGCAAATTTAGACTAGCATCTTAGGCTTGATTTTCTGTATCAGCCCCGGCGCAGGCCGGTTGATGGTGAGTCTCATAATCGATAAGGCCAGGTTTTGCTACCCGAAAAAGGGGAATGAAACTTGCGGATGCTATTGATTTACCTCTGTCTTCAAACCGGAATTGACAGTCAGATATCCGGGGACAATGGTCTCATGGCGCCGATTTCCTCAAGACGCTGCTTGCTCAAAGGCGATAGCTCGTCAGAGCACTCGGCCATAAGAGTCATTTCCGCAGCGATCTCGAGAACTTCGATTCTGTCGAAAGCATCTAACAGTGACTTTCCGATTGTCAGAACGCCGTGATTTTCCAGCAGCGCCGCATGGGCGCCTCCGGCGAGCGCGGATTCCAGACTTTTCCCAAGTTCGGGAGTGCCCATAAGGGCATACGGGGCGAAGGCTGGTTCTCCGAGAACGAAGCGTGACTCGGCGAGCAGGTCGGTGCGAATTCTGCGTGACCGCGTTGCGGTAAGGAAGCTCGCGTGCTTAGGATGGGCATGAATGATAGCATTGATATCCCTCCTGCACCCAAAAATTCTACGGTGCATACCTGCCTCGATACTCGGATTCAGCCCCAAGGACAGATTCTCTCCCGACAGTGTCATCACCGCTATCTGGCGGTAGTTTATCATTCCCTTGTCCAATGCCGAAGGAGTGATCAGAAATCGATCATCGTCGAGTCGAAGACTTACATTTCCCCCGGAGCAGGTTGTGAGCCCCTGGCGATAAAGACGGCGCATGATGGCAGCAACCATCTTCCTTTCTCTTTGGTATTCCATATCAATTATCATATTGACAAATGCAGGTATTTCAAAGTCTGTAGCTAAAAACAGACAGGGCAGGATGTCTGCCTGGCAGTTGAGAGCCTAGCTCATCATGGGCCGGTATCCGGCGCCGGTGATTTGGTTTTCGAAAGATATCGAAGTAAGTGCGCGGGGCCCCTTTGACTCTAAAAAAGAGTCTTAAGGGAGCTTAGGCGATATTGGCGACCTGCTTGGAGCCCGGTATGGCTGTTTTTTGAAATCTCTGTAGGGCTCTGAAGCTGATCCGATTTAGCGCCATCTATGATTCGCCTCGATATAGCCAGATAACCATTTGATTCTTACAACAGAAGCTTCCGGAACAGCCAGACCGTTTTGGCATCGGGAATCCTAATCAATACAGGCTCAAAATCCAGAAGGCGCATAATAGGATAACCGGTTGCGGATACCTGCTTGGCTATCCTATTAGGCCGAAAACACCTGGGGAATCAGAGCCGCATCAAAGGGAAATCGCCCTTCCCTACAGCAGAGCGCGGCAAGCGCTTTATTTAAAGGCTTGGGGGCACATTCGCAACCGCACTCGCTAAAGTCCCCTCCTTTCTTATCTCCTTTGAGCTCCTAAGGCCCATGGCGCTTGGGAGCTCTTATTGGAAAACCCCGGTGTAAATACCCCCCTTCCGCGCCACTGCGGCAAGTCTCTCCCCATCGCTTGATGAGGCGATGGATGCCCAGTTTCTGCTGCCGGCCGCCGTGTGGTGGGCCCAGGTTGCCCCAGAGTTCTCTGAGGTCCAAACACCCCCGTTTTGCACCACTGCGGCGAGTTTGCTCCCATCGCTCGAAGAGGCGATGGAAGCCCAGTTTCTGCTGCCGACCGCCGAGCGGCGGGCCCAGGTTGCCCCAGAGTTCTCTGAGATCCAAACACCCCCGTTTTGCACCACTGCGGCAAGGTTGTTTCCATTGCTCGAAGAGGCGATGGATATCCAGTTTCTACTGCCAGCCGCCGAGCGGTGGACCCAGGTTGACCCAGAGTTTTCTGAGGTCCAAACATCCCCGTTTTGCACCACTGCGGCAAGTTTGCCCCCATCGCTCGAAGAGGCGATGGATATCCAGTTCTTGTTGCCGACCGCCGAGCGGTGGGTCCAATCTGCCCCGGAGTCGGCTGAGGTGTAAATACCTCCTCCATACGCCACTGCGGCAAGTTTGCTCCCATCGCTTGATGAGGCGATAGACCTCCAGTCTTTGCTTCCAGTGATATCGGGATCGCCCCCGGCCGCCGAGCGGTGGGTCCAGGTTGCGCCAAGGTCGACTGAGGTGTAAATACCCCCGTTTTCCACCACCGCGGCAAGTTTGCTCCCATCGCTCGAAGAGGCGATGGACTTCCAGTCTTTACTTCCAGTGATGTCGGGATCACCACCGGCAGCCGAGCGGTGAATCCAGGTTGCCCCATGGTCTGCTGAGGTGTAAACACCCCCCTCATTCATCACCGCGGCGAGTTTGCTCCCATCGCTTGATGAGGTGATAGATGTCCAGTTTCTGGGGTGGCCCCAGGTCGCCCCGGAGTCGGCTGAGGTGTAAATATCCCCGTCCAACACCACTGCGGCGAGTTTGCTCCCATCGCTCGATGAAGCGATGGCGTTCCATTTTCTGCTGCCGGCCGCCGCGCGGTAGTCCCAGAACGCTCCGAAGTCGTCCGAGGTGTAAATACCCCCTTCATACGCCACTGCGGCAAGTTTGCTCCCATCGCTTGATGAGGCGATGGACCACCAGTCTCTCCTGTCGGCCTCCTCGCGGAAGTCCCAATTTGCCCCAAAGTCATCCGAGGTCCAAACATCCCCGTCCAACTCCACTGCGGCAAGCTTGCTACCATCGCTCGATGAGGCGATGGATACCCAATCTCTGCTGCCGGCCTTCGCGCGGCGGTCCCAAGTTGCCCCAAAGTCGTCCGAGGTGTAAATATCCCCGTCCAACACCACTGCGGCAAGTTTGCTCCCATCGCTCGATGAGGCGATGGACCACCAGTCTTTGCTGCCAGCATCCTCGCGGCGGTCCCAAGTTGCCCCGAAGTCGTCCGAGGTGTAAATACCCCCGTCTTCCACCACTGCGGCAAGCTTGCTACCATCGCTCGAAGAGGCGATGGACCTCCAGACTTTGCTTCCAGTGATGTCGGGATCACCACCGGCCGCCGAGCGGTGGGTCCAGGTCACCCCGGAGTCGGCTGAGGTGTAAATACCCCCGTTTCCCACCACCGCAGCGAGTTTTCTACCATCGCTTGAAGAGGCGATGGACCACCAGTTTCTGCTGCCGGCCGCCGCACGGTGGACCCAAGTTGCCCCAAGGTCGTCCGAGGTGTAAATACCCCCGTTTCCCACCGCTGCAGCGAGTTTGCTCCCATCGCTCGAAGAGGCGATGTGTGCCCATCCTCTGTCACCGGCCGCCCCGCGGAGGGTCCAGGTCCAAGGGCTTCTGCTCTCGGGGCTGGAGCTGGGCTTGGGGCAGGAAGTGGAAAGAAAGCTGGCAATAACCGCCAGCATCACGGGAGACAAAACATGTTTGAGCACATTCCTGTTATTCTTAAATGGGGATACTTCATCACGCATATTGCCCTGCCTCTATGTTAAATATTCCGAATTGATAATCATTATGGCCAATATAATACACCTTAAGCTCAAGCTGCAAGTCAAACAACAAGTCTTCCCCCACCGGCAGGGGCGGCCCTCGGCAGCTGCCCTTAAATAGTTTTTTTAAAGCCCTCAAATAGCCAGCGCCGTTATTAGTCTCTTCACAAGGCGAGATCGAAGGGTATATCCGCGCGGCTGGACAAAGTGTTGAGGTAAGCAGATTCCCATATTCGGTTACAAAGCATGTTTATCGATTGCATCCGGAAATGAAATCTGACGAATGCGTCTCAAGATAAGGCTTTGCTGGACATTAAGGAAATCTAGGGCATAAACACCTTAAAAATTTGGCGGAAAACGTTGACATTCCGCCAGTCTGCGCCAAGCCAGGCAGGAATCAGGCTGGCTTGGAACTTGTGCATATGATATTATGATTGCGCACTGTTTTTTTCAGGGGACTGATCTTGGCGAAGGTAGTTTTGGAAATTCTTGGAATCTCGAAGAGCTTCGGTGTTATTCAAGCCAATCGAGATGTAAGCATCAAGCTCTATGAAGGGGAAATCATTTCCATTCTGGGGGAAAACGGCGCGGGTAAGTCTACCCTGATGAACATACTCTACGGCCTTTATCGACCGGACGCGGGCCGTATCTTGCTAAACGGCGAGGAATTTAGGGCCTCGTCTCCCAGGGAGGCAATTAGCAAGGGATTGGGTATGGTGCATCAGCACTTCATGCTTGTCGAAACGCTGAGTGTAACCCAGAACATAATCCTTGGCGAGGAGCCCCAGGGGAGGTTTGGGATTAACTATCGAAAGGCTCGGGAGGAAGTTATCAATTTGTCCGAGCGCTATCATCTGGAAATCAATCCGGATGAGCTTATCGCCAATCTTTCTGTCGGTTTGCAGCAGCGCGTTGAGATATTGAAGGCTCTGTATCGAAAGGCGCGAATCCTGATTCTTGATGAGCCCACCTCTGTGCTCACCCCACAGGAAATTGAAAATTTCTTCTTTGTGGTCAAAAACCTGAGGGAACAGGGAGTTTCGGTGATCATCATCACCCACAAGCTGGAAGAGATTCGGGCCATCTCCGAACGCGTCTATATTCTGAGAAAAGGCCTGATTACCGGTGAATTTGTCACTCAGAATGTCAGCACCGCCGATCTGGCAAGGCATATGGTTGGCCGAGAAGTAGTGCTCCAGGTGAATCGAACCGACCATGAGGCATTGGACAAGGTCTGTTTTCGAATTGATAATTTGAAAGTAACGAACAACCGCGGGATATCCGCCGTTGATGAGCTTTCTCTCTATGTTCGCTCCGGTGAGATTGTTGGAATCGCCGGCGTGGACGGAAATGGACAGGAAGAACTTTCTGAAGCGGTTATTGGCACTCGCCGAATTCAGGATGGCGCAATCCATTTGAGGGGTCGGCCTATAAACCACTGGAGCATAGAAAAGCGCATCGAAAATGGTATCGGATATGTCCCGGCCGACCGCCAGAAAGATGGCCTGATTTTACCGTTTTCCATTGCGGAAAACATGCTTCTTGGCAATCAAATTATGCGGCCCATGGTTAGATATGGCCATATCAACCAGTCGGTGGCGCGAAGTAAGGCCGCTGAGCTCATCAATGACTTCAGTATCGCTGCCAGCAGTCCCGATGCGCCGGTGAGTCACTTAAGCGGCGGTAATCAGCAGAAGGTGATTCTGGCGCGGGAATTCGATCGTGAGCCATATTTCCTCCTGGTATCTCAGCCTACCAGAGGGCTTGATGTCGGTGCGATTGAGTATATCCACAGTCAGCTCATCGCCATGCGGGACAGGAACGTGGCGATTCTTCTTATTTCTATGGAATTAGAAGAGATATTTGGCCTAGCCGATCGAATTCTTGTCATCTTTAAGGGCCGTATTCTTAAGGAATTCAACCGGGATGACGCCACTCTGAACGATGTCGGGTTTTACATGAGCGGCGGAGCACAGAGAAGCAATGTCTGAGGTATCAAAATTATCTCTTGTAATCCGAATTGGGACAGTGCCCCTTGCCATCGTCGGAGCGATTCTCTTCCTCGGGAGTCGGCATATCGGGCTTGCCTTTTTAGGGGCGGCCTCTGTCCTTTGGTTGACTAGAAAAACCCTCGAGAATGGGAAGGAGCACCTCATCGAGCTGCTAAGAAGAAGGTTCAAAACCATCTTGTTCCCTCTCACGGGAGTTTTTCTGGCCTTTTTTATCGGCATATTCTTCTTACTGATCACCGGTTACCAACCCCTTGCTTCCCTTGGCGCCATGATATACGGCGGATTGGTAAAAAACTGGCATGTTTCGATTCTCAACGCCGTTCCACTTATTTTTACGGGCCTTTCCATCACCATTGCCTTCAAGGGCGGCCTTTTCAATATAGGCGCGGAGGGCCAATACTATGTAGGAACAATGGCGGCTGCCTGGCTGGGAATTCGATTCAACCTGCCCTCCCTGGTTTTTATTCCGCTGATATTCGTTATTGGGGGGGCATCCGGGGCCGCCTATAATGCCATCCCGGCAGTGCTGAAAGTCAAGACAGGAGCCCACGAGGTGGTGACAACAATGATGTTTGCCTACATCGCGCGGACGCTCTCTTCTCTGTTTATCAGGTTCAACGGCGGTGATCCAACCACATCGGCCCATGCCTATATCACCGATCCAGTTTCCGAATCGGCATGGCTTGCAACTTTTAAATCCTTTCTTCCTCAGGCCAATTACCGCCTTCATATCGGAATTCTCATCGCCGTGATTACGGCTTTGGCGCTTCATCATATTCTTAGCAGAACACGGCTCGGATTTGAAATTCGGGCTGTCGGGCACAATAGCTTTGCCGCCCGAGCCCAGGGCATCGCGGTGGGGCGCATCATCCTAATTACAATGCTTCTCGCTGGTGTGCTGGCCGCATTTGCCGGTGTCACTCAGGTTTTGGGGTTAGACCATAAGATGTTCGAAAATCTCAACGCCGGATACGGTTGGAATGGAATCGCTGTCGCCCTTCTGGCCGGAAACTCGCCGATTGGCGTTGTGTTCTGCGCATTGCTTTGGGGGGCGCTTGACGCCGGCGGCCAATACATGTCTCGAACCCTCCAAACACCGACGTCCATTGTTGAGATTATCAAAGGATTGATTCTCTTTTTGATACTGGCTCGATATCTGTTCACATATTTCCGGAGAAAGAAATGATCGTTTTTACCGAGCTCTTCAATACCGAATTCCTGATTGCTTCGGTTCGACTTGCCACGCCCATAATACTGGCTTCCATAGGCGCAATGATTTGTGACAAATCCGGGATCGTCAACATCGGTATGGAAGGAATGATGCTGATGGGAGCATTTTTTGCGGCATGGGCAGCCTGGCAGTTCGCAAATCCGTGGATTGGCATCCTGATGGGTATGTTGGCCGGAGGGATTTTTGCACTGTTTCATGCATGGGCCACTATTTCCCTCCATCTGAATCATGTCGTATCCGGCGCCGTTATCAATATTCTGGGCTTCGGCATCACTCGCTATCTGCTGGAGTTAATCTTCGGCCATCCGGGAACATCGGAAATCATACCTCATTCACTTGCAGAGTATCGCTTTGCTATCCCGCTGCTGAGCCGTATCCCCCTCCTGGGGCCGGTGTTTTTTAATCGAACTCCCATTATCTACATGATGTATGCTGTGGTGATTCTCTTTGTCTGGATTACCAGGAAATCCAGACTTGGATTGCATATCAAGACAGCCGGTGAGCATCCTATTGTCCTGGAAACCCTGGGAGTCTCTGTCAAAAAAACTCGATATATCGCGGTTATGCTTAGCGGGATTCTATGCGGCCTGGCCGGGGCCTATCTGTCAATCGAAAACGGAAACAATTTCTCCGCAGGCATGACGGGAGGGCGGGGATTCATTGCCCTAGGCGCAAACATTGCGGGTGGCTGGACCGTCATCGGGAGCTTGCTGGCTTCGTTTTTCTTTGGTATGGTGGATGCTCTGGCGCTGAGAATTCAGGTGTTGAACGTGCTTCGGGTTCCTTCGGAAATATTCCTGATTCTTCCCTATGTTGCCGCTCTGTTGGCTGTGGCCGGGCTAGTTCGCAAATCTCGGGCGCCCAAGGCGCTTGGCGAGGATTTTCAGATAGAGCGATCCTAAGATATGATAGAATACATTTGCGAGATATGATAGGATACATTTGTAATTCATACCTGGCAGTTTCCAGGTGAACAATAAAAAAAGGATGGTGAAAAATGAAAAAAGCAACGGTTTTTCTTCTGACTGCAGCTCTTGCGGCCGCTATGGTTTATGGGACGGGTGAATCCGCGGGAAGAGCAGCTCAGAAAAGGGTTATCATCGGAATGGCAACCGATGCAAATGGTCTGGGTGATGGCTCCTTTAATGACGGTGTCTATGCCGGGTTAAAAAAGGCCGAAGACGAGGGTCTAATAGAAATTCGTTTGATTGAACCTAGCTCGATGACCGATTATGTCCCTAATCTCTCTGGTCTTGCGGAAGACGGCGCCGAGTTGGTCTTCGCGGTGGGTTTCTTGTTCTACGACGCACTTCTTGAGGTTGCGCCAAATTATCCAGATACAATGTTTGCCGGCATCGACTTGTTTTATGATCCAAGCGTTGTCCCCCCCAATGTGCTCGGCATCAACTGGAAAGAACATGAGTCCGGATATCTTGCGGGTATCGTTGCCGGTCTGATGACCCAGCAATATGCCGACCGCTCCGACAAACTCAATGACGAAAATGTCATTGGAGCTGTTCTGGGTATGGATATACCGCCGGTAGAGCGGTATTTCGTCGGCTTTGCCGAGGGCGCCAAATCGGTGAATCCTGAGATCGAAGTGCTCTCGGTGGTCACTGGAACCTTTACCGACCAGGCCAAGGGAAAGGAGGCAACCATTGCCCTAGCTGAGCAGGGAGCCGACATTGTTATTCAATTTGCCGGATTAACCGGTATGGGAATCTTCACGGCAGCGCAGGAGAAGAACATCCTGGTTATGGGCGCGGATGTCGATCAGAACCATTTTGCTCCGGAATACACCCTTACCTCAGCGATGAAGGGAACCACGCAGGCCACCTACCTCACCACGCTTGATTACATCAATGGCAGTTTTAAAGGCGGAAAGAACGCCGTTTTTGGAATCGCCGAAGAAGCCGTTGGGATCGCGCCGTTTCACGATTTCGATTCCATTGTCCCCTCCGACGTGCTTGATGCCGTGGAGCAGGCTAAGAGAGACATCTTGTCCGGCGCCTTGGATGTTCCACAGAACCGAGAAGATGCCGGCATGTAATGCCTCATAGCCCGCATGGACGCTGGATTTCAGCGCCCATGCGGGCATGAGTATGCGTTTGATGATGAGGGCTTATGGATAGGGAGTTGAGGGAGGCTGGCAATATCATTAGAGCCAGCGGAGTCTCACCGGATATTGCGTTGATTCTGGGATCAGGGCTGAATTCGCTAGCTGAAGAGCTGGAGGATACTATTCTCATTCCCTACGGAGATCTGCCTGGTTTCCCGGCTGCCACGGCTCCCGGCCATACCTCTCAAATGCTTATCGGCAATTTGGAAGGTCATCGGGTAATGGCTCTGATGGGCCGTTTCCATTACTTTGAGGGCTATGAGATTGCGCAAATCGCATATCCGATCCGCCTTCTCAAGATTCTTGGCTGCCCGCGGCTGCTCTTGACCAATGCGGCCGGAGGCGTTAATCGATCGTTTTCCGCCGGAGATTTGATGCTGATCACCGATCATATCAACTTCACCGGGCAGAATCCCCTGATAGGAAGAAACGATGAGGAATTCGGGCCGCGGTTTCCCGATATGAGTAACTGCTGGTCTGGAGAGCTGAATCAAACAATCAGGGATGCGGCTGCGAATCGGGGTATTTCACTCCAGGAAGGGGTGTACATCTGGTTTACCGGGCCATCATTCGAAACGCCGGCGGAAATTCGAATGGCCTCGATAATCGGCGGCGATGCAGTGGGGATGTCCACGGTTCCCGAAGTCATCACCGCCGCTCATTGCGGGATACAGACGGCCGGGATTTCGTGCATATCCAATATGGCGGCTGGCATCTTCAATCAACCTATCACGGAGGAAGAGGTTATCGCAACCGGGGCCAGTGTAAGCGCTGATTTCAAGGCCTTGATCAGAGAATTCCTGCGCCTCCTCCCGATTGAAATTGCCCGAAAAGGCACAGAATCATGAAGACTCTTATTCATAACACGCTGTTAAATGATAAGCCCCAGGACATATTGATTGCAGGATCAAAAATTCACAGCATCGGACAGAGACTGACCGAAATCTTTCCTGATGCCCGCGTTCTCGATGGGGAGGGATCCGCGGCGCTCCCATCAATGGTGAATGCCCACACACATTCCCCGATGACCCTCCTGCGCGGCTTTGGCGACGACCTTCCCCTGCAGGAATGGCTAAGCCTTCGCGTGTGGCCCTTAGAGAGGCAGTTCACCGAAGAAGATTACTATTGGGGAAATCGTCTGGGAATAACGGAGATGATTTGCGGCGGCACAGGTTTCTTCAATGAAATGTATATGCATCCCCGTATTGCTCTAAAAGCACTGGAAGATGCTCCATTGAAGGGCATGATCCACTATCCCATCATCGATGGGATGGACCCGGAGATCGGCAAGACCATGTGGGATGATTGCACAAAATTCTTTGCCGAGGCCTCACCTCCAAGGGGAGTTGACCTAGGTGTTGCGCTTCATTCCATTTATGCCAGCAGCCGGGAGTCTATCGAATGGGTGAGGGACTTTGCAGGGGAAGCTGGATTGAAGATTCACATTCACTTGTCGGAAACCCGGAAGGAAGTCGAAGATTGTATTCGAAATCATGAGGGCCGAACCCCTGTTGAGTATCTTAAGGAACTTGGGCTACTGAGCGATCGGGTAATGGCCGCCCATGCAATTCACCTGAGCGATAATGACATTGACATTCTTGCCGGATGCGGGGTTACTGTTATTCATAATCCGGTGTCGAATATGAAACTCGGATCCGGCATCTTCCCCTACCGGAAGCTGAGAAACAAGAATGTTCGAATACTCCTCGGCACCGATGGCGCGTGCTCCAACAATAATCTGGATATGCTGGAAGAAATGAAAGTAGCAGCCTTGCTGCAAAAGATTGAAACTGGAGATGCGGCCGTGATGCCAGCCGGGGAGATCCTGGATATTGCCAGCACCGCGGGAGCGGATTACTTCGCCACCGGTGGAGGAAGAATCGAAATCGGAAGGGAGGCTGATATCATGCTGATTGACATCGGCAATCCCCAGATGACTCCACTCTGGAATCTTAGCTCCTCAATGGTCTATTCGGCAAACTCCGGCAATGTTAGAGCATTGATATCAGCGGGGCGCATCCTGATGGAAGATGGCGTTGTTCCAGGATATGAAGAGGTGCGCAGCAAGGCCCTAGAATGCCAGCGCCGCCTACTTAGAATTTACAGTGAGCAGGAAAACCGGGGCAGCTGATGGCCAATACCCACCCTATCAATGGCAATGTGGAAGTTCTGTCCGTCTACTGGGAGAACGACTCTCTCTACTTCCTTGATCAAACCCTGCTTCCCGCGAATGTGGTGCGGGAGGAGCAAACTACCGCTGAGCAGGTATGGAATTCCATCAAGCAACTCAAAGTTCGCGGTGCGCCGGCAATCGGTGTTGCCGGGGCCTATGGTTTGTATATCGGAGTTCGAGATCATGCGAATCTTTCCATCAAGGATTTTATGGGGAATCTTAGAGAGCTGGCTGCCTATCTAAACAGCTCCCGCCCTACGGCTGTCAACCTCTCCTGGGGCTTGAAGCGAATGATTTCGGCTGCCGAATTTTCGGCTGCATCGGGCTTGAATACGGCGCGGATAATTGAAAAACTGAAAGAGGAAGCCGAGTCCATTCATCGAGAAGATCAGGAGCTTTGCAGGGCAATCGGAGAGGCCGGGCGCCCCTTGATAGACAATGGCATGGGGGTTCAGACCCATTGCAACGCCGGCGGATTGGCCACCTCTATCCTGGGCACCGCAACGGCGCCTATGTATTTGGCTCACCGGCAGGGTGTTTCATTCAGGGTTTATGTCAGTGAAACCCGCCCCCTTTTGCAGGGCGCCCGGCTAACCAGCTGGGAGCTCCTCCGAGCCGGAATCGATGTAACTTTGATCTGTGACAACATGGCCGCAGGCCTGATGGCCTCAGGCAGGGTGGATTTGGTAATCGTTGGCGCGGATAGAGTGGCTGCGAATGGGGATGCGGCGAATAAAATAGGAACATACGGTTTGGCCATACTTGCCAGACACTTCGACATTCCGTTTTATGTTGCGTGCCCCTCATCGACAGTCGACCTCGACACAGCGGCGGGGGGCGCAATACCCATTGAAGAGCGCGATCCCGAGGAAGTGAGGAATTTTGGAGGACGTCAGACTAGCCCCGATGGCGTCAATGTCTGGAATCCTGCATTCGATGTCACGCCGGCCGGGTATATCACTGGGATAATCACCGAAAAGGGTATCCTGTCGGCGCCATATGACGAGAATTTAAGAATGTTGAAGGCCGCTACTAACCCGTCCATCCTTGCTGATTCGTAATTCAACTGTAACTTTGCGCTCAAAATGAGAATTTTCGAAATTTCAGTTTCATACTGGCGCTGTTGGCCAAGTTGCTTGGAAATGACGCCTGCTGCGGCACATCTCTCAGCGCTTGACGGTAGCTTTTCCAGGCCGTTTTGTCTGTTAGGGGGTAGTCCTCAAGCATTACGCAATCGCTATCTAAGGAGCAGCCCGTCTCGTTTCTCCCGTGCTACCCAATGGCTAAAAGCAGCGCGGTGTTTGTTTCGGCCTAAGGGGGGTGATTCCATAAAAGACTGCGGCAGGGAAGCCTTTGCTATATTAGGAGCCTTTGTATTGTCAAATAGGCCGATTTCGGGAAGAGAGGGCAACATTGCTCAGCCTGTAGTTTAGGCTCCCCTGTTGGCATCCCCCCTTTTTAATACTAATATGGCGTCTATTGGATGGCCGGATGCGGCGACTGCCCATTAAATACGGGCTTTACGCTTTGGATGCGGCAACTATTAGAAGCGCGAAGGATTAGCGGCCTTTAAAGCCCGCCTGAAATCATTCGAAATATGCCATATATCACACGCTGGTTGCATTGGCGGATATGAAGAAGAGAGCATTATGAGAAAACTTAGCAAACCGGAGCGGTCTTGGGTCTTATATGACTGGGCGAACTCCGTTCACTCCGTCGTTATTTCAACCGCGATTTTCCCCCTATGGTTCGGGCAGGCAGCTAGAGCAGGCGGTTTATCGGATACACAAACTTCCTTTTGGCTCGGGACAGCCAACACCATTTACGCGGCCTTTGTCAGTTTGATTGCCATGGTAATCGGCACTCTCTCCGATTTCAAAGGTTACCGGAAAAGACTTTTCGTCTCCTTTTGGCTCGTGGGAGTCCTTTCGACGGGAGCTTTGGCTCTAGTTGGAGTCGATGGGTGGATAGCCCTGCTGATACTATACGTCCTCAGCTTCATTGGGTTTGGAGGCTCAAACATACTCTATGATGCATCGCTGCCCGATGTCACCACGCCGGATAGAATGGATTTAGTATCTTCCCTAGGTTATGGTTATGGTTACATCGGCGGCAGCACAATTCCTTTTGTCCTGAGCCTGGCAATCATCGCGATGCTTACGGGCATGGATCTCTCTAGGGGTCTTCCGGCAAACGGCGTAAGGATCAGCTTCTTCATTACCGCTCTATGGTGGTTTCTTTTCTCTCTGCCCTACCTGAAAAACGTGAAGCAGAAATATGGAATAGATTCGGTACGCTCATCCATCGCTGCAAGTTTCAAAAGATTGGCCAAAACCTTCCTTGAGATCAAGAAGTACAAGAGAGTTTTTCTGTTCCTTGTTGCTTATTTCTTCTATATCGACGGGGTTAACACTATTATAAAGATGGCAACTAATTTTGCGTCGAGTATTGGCGTGGGGTTGGAGGTGCTCTTAGGAACCATAATCGCCATACAGATTCTCGCCTTTCCCTTCACTTTGCTCTACGGCAAATTGGCACAGCGGTTTGGCTCGCGACCTCTCCTGTTCGTTGGGATTGGAGTGTATGCGTTGATAACCGCCTTAGGCACAATAATGCCGCTCATACCCGCCGCAAGGGTAGAGATAGTTTTTGTCCTAGTTGCGTTTCTGGTATCGACAAGCCAAGGCGGAATACAGGCGCTAAGCCGCTCCTACTATGCATCGATTCTTCCGGATCGGAATTCCGCGGGGGAATTCTTTGGCTTCTACAACACCATGGGCAGGTTTGCGGCAATACTTGGTCCCTTTCTGATGGGCGCCTTTCCGAGGATCGCCTATCTTGCAGGGGTGGTGGATGAACGGGCGGCGTATAGCTATGGCGTTGGCGCAGTGTTTATTTTGTTTATAGTTGGAGGCTCCTTACTGGCGGCGACAGGGAAAACAGACAAGAAATAGTAAAAGGATATATGCTAAAATTGTAATTGGTTTTTGACTGCTGGAACTCTTGAAGCTGTAATTCTGGAGCATGGTGTGAGGATGAAGCATATGCCGGAAATCCGAGGAGCTATATGCAAAGGGCTGAGGAACTGATTGTCGAGGTATACAGGCAGCTGCTGGAGGCCCGAAGTAGAGGCGTCAAACCTCGAAAAGTGGTGATGTCTCCTGCCTGCTGGGCCAGCATCGAAGGTTACCGACGTTCCCTTGGTGTGCTAAACGCCCCATTACCGGATTATTTATCGAAAGATGGGCTGTTTGGTCTGGAGATATGGTACGGTGATAAATCCGGGATTCGGGTTGTGTGAGGTATGAACATGGATAAATCCGTTGGTTTTATTGGCGCTGGCAACATGGGCGGGGCTCTAATTAAGGGGCTCCTTTCCACCGGTGCATATTCTCCCTCGGATTTGATCGTATCTGATTACAGCAAAAGCGCGATTCGGGATCTGAATAGCGAGTTTCCCGGTATTCGAACCAGCTCGAACAATGCAAATCCAGCTTCGGCTTCCCTTGTCATACTCGCCGTAAAACCCCAGGACTTCAAAAATGCGGCAGAGAATCTCAAGGATATAGTTCAGCCTGACGCCGTTATAGTCAGCATCGCGGCCGGTCTATCAATCGCGAAAGTGGGCAATTGGCTCAATCCCGGTGCAAAGATAGTAAGGGCTATGCCGAACATGCCGGCATTGGTGAGGGAGGGAATGACGGCCCTTTGCCGCAATCGGAAGGTAAGCGATGCGGAGCTCCAGGCAGTCCGAGAGATATTTGATGCGGTTGGGAAATGCATAATTCTCCCTGAGAGTTTGATGGACGCCTATACAGCCCTGGCAGGATCCAGCCCAGCATGGATTTTTGTCCTAATTGAGGCGCTTGCGGATGGGGCGGTGCGGGAAGGAATTTCAAGGCCCGCAGCATACGAGGCTGCCGCGCAGGTGGTTGCCGGATCAGCAAGATTGGTGTCCGAATCGAACCTGCATCCGGCCGTGCTTAAGGATCGAATCTGCTCCCCGGGCGGCACAACAATTGAAGCGGTGGCCACTCTTGAATCCGCAGGTTTTCGCTCTGCCATTATCAGGGCTTTCTCCACCTGCGTGAGAAGAGCCGAAGAGTTGAGCAATGAAAGATAATCCAGCTGCCGATGTGGGAATGGTATTTTCGGTTAAGGAGCTAATAGAGCCATTCCTTCATAGCCGGGATATACGCGGCTTCCTGTCAGGGGTAGTACGCATTGTCAGCCGGCACATGCAGTGCGATGTTTGCTCAATATTTCTTTATAAAGAAGAGGAAAATCTTCTGACCCTGGAGGCGACGGTGGGATTGAATCCGCAGATGGTTGGAACCTTGAAGCTCACTTCAAAGGAAGGGCTAACAGGACTGGCGCTTAGGGAACTGCGGCCAATACGCGAGGATCGAGGCATCGACAATCCATACTTCAAATTCATTCCGGAAAGTGGTGAAAGCAAATTCGAATCCTTTCTCGCGGTGCCCATAATCCGGGGTATACGCCGCGTGGGAGTATTGGTGCTGCAGGATGCAGAAACCTCGCGATTTAGCAAATCGGATGTTCGAGCACTGCAGGCAATAGCTGCTCAGTTGGCGGCTGCTCTGGAAGATGCGATGCTTCTGATATCTCTGCCGGGGAAGAAAAAACCGCCCAAAACCGCGCCCCTGCCGAGCAAGCTCATTAGGGGTACACAGGTAGTCGAGGGAGTGGTGCTGGGCCGGGCGTACCAGGTGCAGGAATCGAGTTCGAACAACAACCAACCCGCCGTTCAGGAGAATCTTTACGGCAGAACAATAGACGATTTCAACAACGCAATTGCTCAAACTGAGGAGCAGCTGGAAGAGCTGCAGAAACGGCTTGAAGAAGAATTGGCCGACGTTGCCTCCCTGATATTCAGCGCGCATCTTCTGATGCTGAGAGACGAAGGCTTCTCGGGCGAGATGACGAAGCTGATCAAAGGAGGATTGGATCCGAGTTGGGCTGTGAAAAAGGTAGCCGATAACTACATAGAAATCTTCTCTTCAAGCAATAATCCCCGAATGAGGGAGAAGGTTTTGGATATAAAGGATTTAAGGCATAGAATACTTGAGAACCTTCTATCCGATGAAAGCGCGCATGGGGGGGGATACCAAGATCAAATAATCATCACAAGCGAGCTGCTTCCGTCTGAATTGCTGAAACTCGCCATGCAGAATGCTGCGGGTTTGGTTTTATATGGAGGTGGGATTACAGCCCACGTAAGTGTTCTTGCCAGTTCTCTGCGAATTCCGCTTATATGCACTAGCGACGAAAGCGTGTTTTTGATCCCTTCGAATACTCCCCTGATTCTGGATGCGATACAGGGCATATTGATAGTTCAGCCGGACAACTCCGCCACCAGTCGTGTGCGGCAGCTCATCGAAGCTTCGAAAAAGATTGAGGAACTCGAAAAAAACGTAAAACCTGAGACACGGAGTCTTGATGGTCAACGAATTTATTTAAGAGCCGCGGTGAATCTGCTTTCGGATCTAAGACTGTCCAGGCGCTTGAAAGCAGAGGGGATAGGGCTTTATAGAAGTGAATTCCCTTTTCTGGTGCGCAGCGACTTTCCTTCGGAAGAGGAGCAATACCGAATATACAGGCAGGTGGTAAATGGGCTGGACAGCCCGATGGTGACTCTGCGAACACTTGATGTGGGCGGTGACAAGATACTGAGCTACATCCCCGATTCCGATGAGGCCAATCCTTTTCTTGGTCTCAGATCGATCCGTTTTCTTCTGGAAAACAAAAAGGTTTTCATTGGTCAATTAAAGGCAATGATCCGGGCAAGCGAAAACAGGAGTATTCGGATTCTGTTCCCCCTAATCTCATCAGTTGATGACTTCAACAATGCGAAGAAGATGGTTTCAAGGAGTCTGGATTTTCTAAAACGCGATGGTCTGGATGACTTTCTGCTTCCCAAACTTGGGGCGATGATTGAACTGCCCTCCGCTGTGGAGATGGCTCCTGAGCTGGCAAGGGTGGCCGATTTCCTTTCCATGGGCACCAATGATTTAGTGCAGTACACCCTGGGAGTGGACCGAACCAATGAGAAGGTTGCCGATCTCTTCGATATCAGACATCCGGCAGTTCTTCGCGCAGTGAAACGAGTAAGCGATGCCGCGAAAGAGGCCTCCTGCCCGCTCTCGGTGTGCGGCATTATGACCAGGGATCCACGGACTGTTTACTACATGATTGGCCTTGGCATCAGAGATTTCACGATGGAAGCGGGTGCGATTCCCGGCATGCAGAAATCGGTTTCCGAAATGGATACTCGGAAGGCAAGCGAAGATGCAAAAGAGCTTTCCAGCCTTGGCACAATCAGAGAAATACACGAGTTCACGGATGGCCTGAAACTGAATCGTCCAACTTCCTTGAGGATATAATTGTCTAAAGGAAGGATGCAAATGTGAGCCTTTCTCACCTTCCCCCCAAAATCATCCATTAGCTCTCTTTAGGGTATTCTGCCTTTTCTTCTCCTTCATCATGTAGTTGGAAAAACTCTAAGTAAGAGTCATATCATCCAGCGCACTGTGAGGCCGAATTTCGTTGTATTCTGAGCCTCCACCTTTTTGCTGCAAATCGCATACATCAATCGACAAGCAGCGCCGCTTCATTCGTAAATGGGATGGCAGATGCCGCCAAACATGATGGTGAGATGCTGGGGCGGAAATTGCCGGGATCATTATCCGAATGATTGGCATTGCACGACCCAAAACCAAGTTCGGCATGGCCAGCATCGTCACAGCATGAAAAGGCTGATCCAACTGGGGGGAAGGACCGTTCCGGTATATAGACGTCTGAGACTGGCCACAGCGCCGCAGCACTCAAAGGAGCCTTCAACCGCCTCAATATCGAAAAACGCGAAAACCTCATTCCATGTTGGAGAATTACGGTCGGAAAAGGTTCTCAAGATCACAGGAAGCGTCTTCTTAGTCCATTTGGATATCCCTAAGGTATTCTATACTCTATCTTCCGAATGCGGTGGTTGAAAAGATCTGCCACATAGATATTGCCCTTTGAATCCACGGCCACGCCGACGGGGTTGTTAAACTGCGCTGATGCGCCGGCGCCATCCGCAAAACCTTCCGTGCTGCCAGCAATGGTGCTTACCTCCCACCTGTCTCCCTCCTCTGGGGTGATCTTC
>Ga0056121_1000096_pt1 | contig 43216 bp, 42 predicted proteins | sample WorMetHEROISLAND_FD_83872 | JGI IMG/M metagenome (GOLD analysis project Ga0056121, IMG submission 83872) | Marine gutless worms symbiont microbial communities from Max Planck institute for Marine Microbiology, Germany - Olavius sp. 1 HERON ISLAND ...
CGAAGATCCAACGAGAAAGCTCTGCCCATGATCCACCTCCAAGGAGGATGAATCACAAATCAGCTACAATGTGAATCCCAACGATTCAGATTTCTCGCAGAACGCTTTAGTCGGGCGGTTCCTGTTGCTTGAGGTAATCGCTCAGGGCGGCGGCGGCAGCGCTGACCGCCGCGTCCATGCCGACACTCAGGCCGACGGCTTTGTCCACATCGCGGCCCTGGCATGCGGCTTCGATGGCACGCGCCAGGTGATGCAGTGCCATGGCGCCAAAGGTCGCGGCACTAGAACCCAGCGCGTGCGACTCGTGCTCGAGCCCCTGCAGGTCGTACGCGCCCGCGGCATCGGCGATCCGACCGCTGCGGGCCTCGGCATCACGGATGAAGGTCTGCACCAGGCTCTCCATCAGCCCCGGCGCGGCATCCGCCTGCAGCTCGCTGGCCAGGATGGAAAGCGTCTCGGGATCCAGAACTGGGCCCGTGCTGGTTGGCTCGGAGGTACTCACGATGCTCGCTCACGTTTTAGCCGGCCACGGTAGGCACCCGCGAGGGTGGCGGTCAAGCCGGCCGGGCGTGGTAATTTTCGACATCTTTTCAGTTTGCGTGTCATTTTGACAGGCAAACTGGCAGACTGCCGCCCGGAAGACCGTTTCCGCACACCCAGGCCGGCCATGGCACATCCGCCGGTTGGCCGGTGCGACCGTCGGATGTGCCTGGAATCAGAGGGATATTCGCGGCCCGCACGAATTCTTGGCGGCAGCACGCGGTGAAAAGCGGCACGACGCCCTAATTGGCACGGTACGTGCACATGTACACATGCTGGCACGGGATGTGCCACGTCGACGAACCCAAGGTGCAGCGTCAGGGGACCGGCTGCAGGGGACCCTTGGGTTCGTCGTCGTTTTGGCGCGGTGAAGCACTGCGCAGGCGGCCGCTCATGCGGCCTTTTTTGTGTGCCGCTGGGGCGTGATCCGGGCCTGCCGGGTTGGCGTATCCAGACCGTATTGCACCGCGTTCCGGTGCGGGTTTGGAAGGCAGGCGCATGTTTCGGCGAATACTCGGTCATCTCCTGATTGCCGTGGTTGCGGTGGTGTCGGCCCAGGGTGCGGCGGCCAATGCGCCGGTGACGGCAAGCGAGCCTGAAGCCGTCTATGGCGATGGCATCGATTTCTCCATATTGCGGGACGGCAACCGCGTCGGCTCGCACAGTCTGCGTTTCGAACGTGCCGGCAACGACCTGGTCGTGCATGCCCGCTCGGACATTGCCGTTAAGGTCTTCGGTTTCACGGTCTACAGCTTTGCCTACCGGTCCCGCGGCGTCTGGCGTGATGGCGAATTGCAGTCCCTCGACGCCACCCAGACCGAGAACGGCAAGGAGCAGGCGGTGGTGGCCCGACGCGAGAACGGCGTCATGCGGGTCACGGGCCCTGGCGGCGAACGGAACGGCCCGGCGGGAGTGTTTCCCACCAATCACTGGCACCCGGGTGTGCTCGATGCCGACGTGGTGCTCAACACGCTGACCGGAAACCTCGACGCGATTGCTGTCCGCCGGCTCGAAGGCGACGACGCAACACCGCACCGCTTCGAATACAGCGGCGGCTTCGAGGCCGAGGTCTGGTACGACCGGTACTGGCGCTGGACGCGGTTGCGGTTTGCCGCCCGCGACGGCTCGGCGATCGACTACGTCTGCACCAGTTGCGCCGAGTTTGCGGTCGGATCGACGCCGTGAAGCGCCGCGCCTGGATCACCGGCGCCAGCAGCGGGATCGGCCGGGCCGTCGCCCTGCGACTGGCGCGCGACGGCTGGCTGGTCGCCGCCAGTGCGCGCGACGGCGATGCCATGCGGACGCTGGCCGATGAGGCCCGCGAGGCCGCCGGCGCGGTCGAGCCCTGGCCCCTCGACGTCACCGATGCCGATGCCACGGTACGTGCGGCGGCCGGGATCGAGACCACGCACGGCGCCCTGGACCTGGTAATCTTCAACGCCGGCACGCACAAGCCGATGGGGGCGGCCGACTTCGATCCGCAGATCGTGCGGACGCTGCTTGACGTCAATCTCATGGGCGTGGCCAATGGCCTGGCCGCCGTGCTGCCCGGCTTTCTGCGCCGCCGGTCGGGTCAGATCATGGTAGTGGCATCGCTGGCCGGCTATCGTGGCCTGCCGACGGCGGCGGCCTACGGGGCAAGCAAGGCGGGGTTGATCAACATGGCCGAAGCGTTGCGGCCGGAGCTGGCGCGCCAAGGCGTCACCCTGACCCTGGTGAATCCGGGCTTCGTGCGCACGCCGTTGACCGATCTCAACACCTTCGAGATGCCTTTCCTGATGGAGGTCGAGGCGGCGGCCGACCGCATCGTTGCCGCCATCGGCAGCCGGCGCTTCGAGGTTGTGTTTCCGCGCCGGTTCGCCTGGCTGCTGAAGGTCGCCCGTTGCCTGCCCTATGCCGTCTACTTCGCCATCGTCGGACGACTTCGCGGCAATGAGCGTTGATGCAGCGCTGGCGCGCTACGCCCGCTATCTGGAGACGCTGACGCCGGCGTCGCTCGACGATCTCGGGCAATTCGTCCATCCCCGGGTCAGATTCGCCGATCCGTTCCACGACCTGCAGGGGATGGAGAACATGCGGGCGGTGTTCGTCGCCATGTTCGCGGCCATTCCCGATGTTCGCTTCGAGGTGCTGGCCAGTGCCGCCGAGGGTCAGGGCGCATTCCTGCACTGGCGCTTCACCGGCCGCTTCGCCCGCGCACCGTCGCGCCGCCTCGACTTCGAAGGCACCAGCGTGATCCGCTTCGACGAGCGCGGCCTGGTCACCGCGCACCTGGACTATTGGGACAGCTCGGCCGGACTGCTGCAGCACTTTCCGGTCATGGGACCGCTGCTACGCTGGCTCCGCCGGCGTGTTGCGGCAGCCGTGCGTCCGGCTTCCGGAACGCGAGGCTGACGCTGCCGATCTCGATGCCCCAGCGGCTGACGCGGGCCCGGTTGATCAGCACGCCGTCTTCCTGCAGCAGCATCCAATCGTCGAATTTGACCCGCCAGGTGCCGTCGCCGACCTTCAGATCCATGCTGTAGCGCCAGTTGATGGTGTTGCCGTCGACGACGCCGAGGGCCTTGCCGACGACATCGTCCGCCGTGCCTTCGTAGCTGTCGGCGCCGGTGGCGGTGATCCGCCAGGTGCGGCGCTCGCGGGCGCCGTCGGCATAGTGGAAGTCCTCGTCCAGGACGAACGTGCCGTCGTCGTCATAGCCGACGATGTCGACCACGAACTGACGGCGGATACGTCCGAACCGATCCTCGAAGATGCCGTAGGCCCGGGTTTCCCCCAGGAAGTACTCTTCGATGCGAAGCTCGGGTTGATCGCGGGCGATCTCGTCAGGGGTCATGGCATTGCAACCTGCGACGGCCAGGCAACAGCCGGCCAGGACGACCAGTCGGGACCACGCGGCGGAAACGACGGACATCAGTTCTGCCTCACGGCTGTACTGCGGCCCAGCCGGCGCTGAATGGCCGCGTGGCGTTGTGCGGTGATCGGGTAGCGCCAAACCAGGGCGACGGCGATCAGCTTGAGTACGACCGGCATCGCGGCATAGATCAGTGCCACGGCAAGCACCTGGACCGTGCCGTTGTCCCCGGCGGCGTCGACGCCGAACGCCTGCAGTAGCGGAAAGGCCAACCCGACACTGGCGCCCAGGGCCAGTTTGGTGGCCATGCTCCACAAGGCGAACAACGTCGCCGGCCGCTCCTGTCGGAACCGCAGGCGGTCCCAGTCGACGACATCGGCCTGCATTGCCGGCGGCAGCGTCAGGTCCGCGCCCAGGGCGAGGCCGCTGAGCAGGCAGATCACGGCGAACGCCGGCAGATCCCCGGGGGTCAGCAGCGGCACGGCGGCGAACACCACGCAGGCGCTGAGCATGGCCAGACACCAGGTGGTGTGCTTGCCCAGGCGGCGGGAGAGCCAGAGCCAACCGGGCACGGCGACGATACCGGCGAGGAAGTAGAGCAAGACGAACATCGGCAGGGCGTCGGCATCGGCCTGCAGAAACACCACCAGGAAGATCGGCAACGTCACTGCGGGAATGCCGTTGGCCAGGCCATTGACGAACCAGGCGGCTAGCAGGCGCACGAACGGTCCATTGCGCAACAGCAGGCTAAAGCCGTGTCGGGCGGATCCAGCGCGCACCGCGTTGCCGGTCTCCGGCACGTTGCGCAGCAGCAGCGGGATCGTCACCACACCGATCAGGCAGGCCGCGACCGCGGTGCTCAGCAACTGGCCGCTGCGCGCGAGGCCGGCCTGGGCGGCGAGCGCCGGCAGGGCAGCCGCCAGCAGCAGACCGAACAACATGCATGCCTCGCGTGCCGCGGTCAGGCGGGTACGCTCGTGGTAGCCGGTGGCCAGGTCGGCGGCCCAGGCGATATAGGGGACGTTGATCAGGGTCCATCCGACATAGAGCACCACGGCCCAGAGCAGCAGGTAGCCGGGCGTCACCGTCGCCGGTGGCGCGAACAGCATGATCAGCGCCGGCCCGGCCAGCAGCGCGCCGATGGCGATCAGCGTGCGATGGCGTCCGCCGGGCCAGTCGAAGCGGTCGCACAGCCAGCCGGCCAGGGGATCGCTGAGCACATCCAGCGCGCGGGCGGCGAACAGGATCAGCCCCGTCAGCGCCAGGCCGAGGCCGAGCTCCGCGTAGTAGCTCGGCAGCAGGACATAAGCCGGGATCGTCGGTGCCGCCAGGGCCAGGCCGGGCAGGGCGTAGAAGGCGATGGTCGCCCGGCCGAGCCGGTCAGGCCGGGCGGCGGAGACGGTAGATGCCGACATCGATGGTTCCGGCCCGGAACGACGCCTCGCAGCAGCTCAGGTAGTAGTTCCACATGCGCTTGAAGCGCTCGTCGAAGCCCTGCTCCCGCAGCCTTGGCCAGGCGCGGTCGAAGTCCTCGCGCCAGATCTTCAGCGTCTCGGCATAGGACTGCCCGAAGAACTGCTCGCGTTCGACCTCCAGGCCGGCAGCACCTGCGGCGGTGCGGAACGCGCTCGGCGACGGCAGCATGCCGCCGGGGAAAATGTAGCGCTGGATGAAGTCCGTGCTCCGCCGATAGGTCTCGAAGCGCTCGTCGGCGACACTGATGACCTGAAGTGCGGCGATGCCGCCGGGACGCAGCCGTTCGCGCACGACGTCGAAGTAGCGGCTCCAGTTTTCTGCGCCGACGGCCTCGAACATCTCGATGGAGACGACACGGTCGAACGTGCCGTCCAGGTCGCGATAGTCGCGAAACTGCATCTCGGTGCCGTGCTGCAGCCCGGCATCGGCGAGCCGGGCGCGGGCATAGCTCAACTGCTCGCGCGAGAGCGTTACGCCGAGCACGCGGCTGCCGTAGTCGCGCGCGGCCATTTCCGCAAAGCCGCCCCAGCCGCAGCCGATCTCCAGGACGCTTTGGCCCTGCTGCAGGTCGGCGGCTTCGGCGATCGCCCGGTACTTCCGCGCCTGTGCCGTCTGCAGGTCCTCGTCGCCGGCCGTGAACAGCGCCGACGAGTAGGTCATCGTCGGGTCCAGCCAGGCGGCATAGAAGTCGTTACCGAGATCGTAGTGATAGGCGATATTGCGCCGGCTGCCGCGGCGGGAGTTGGCGTTCAGCCGGTGGATCAGCCGGCTGGCGACCCGGCTCAGCCGGCTGCCGCCGAACCGTGCCTGGAAGCCGGCACCGTTGGCCAGCACCAGGGCGAACACCTCGTGCAGATCCGGGCTGTCCCATTCGCCGCGCAGATGGCCTTCGGCAAAGCCAAGCTGGCCGCCGAACATCAACCGCGGCAGGCAGCGCCAGTCGACCACCCGGACGGCGGCGTTCGGCGTCTCGCTGCCGTCCGTGCCTTGCAGCACGAACCGCCGCCCACTGGGGCAGTGTATGCTCAGACGGCCGGTCTCGAGCGGGCCGATCCGCCGCAGAAAGGCTGCCAGGGCCCGCTCCGGGAGCGGCTCGAAGCCGCGGTGGCCGGTCTCGTAGGCGGCCAGATGCTGTTGTTGCATGGGTACTCTCGTTCTTTCTTCGTGTTGCGCCAGCGCTAACTCAGTCACGCTGGCCGCCGACGCTGACGGCCTGTGCCGGAGGCTCCGGCCGAGCCGCCAGGGGCAGGCCCTTGCGCCAGAGTTTCAGGGCTTCCCAGTGAATGCCGGCGAAGACTTTCAGGGTCATCAGCGGATGCAGCAGCAGCATGCGCGCGAGTGCGCCGTCGTGGAGCGCGATCTTCCGGCCGTGGAAAACGGCCGCCAGCCGGGCGCCGTCGGCATCGACGTGGGTTACGGCGGCGGTCAGCTGGGCGCCTGGCTCGCTCAACTGGAAGCGGTAGCCGCCGCTCACGTCGAAGAAGGGCGAAACGTAGAAGGCCTTGTCCGTGGCCTGCCGGACCGGCCAGGCGGAGGGCCGGCCCCCGGGCCCGGTCTCGATGGGCAGCAGGTAGCTGTGCCGCTCACCGAAGGTGTTGGAGACCTCGTAGAGAACCGCGCCCGGCCGATCCTGTTCGTCGAGGCAGTAGTAGATGGTCAGCGGATTGAACACGTAGCCGAACATGCGCGGATAGGTCAGCGCCAGGATGCGTGCGCCGGCGGCCTCGAGCCCGGCGTCGCGCAGGTTCGTGCGGACCCATTGCGCCGCCGGGGTGCCGTCGCCCGGGCCGTGGTCGCGGTCGCGGAAACTGAGTGCCGCCGGGCGGTTGTAGCCGAACAGGCGCAGCCGGCGGTCCAGCGCCGGCAGCTCGTCGAGGTCGAGCAGTAGCGAGAACACGCGATAGGACAGGTTGTGGCGCCTGGGCCGGACCCGGCGGTGACTGACGGTCCCGTCGTAGATCGCTGAAGCGGGCGTGCTCATGCGGCGATGGCCGTCTCTCTGCTGTGTGGCCAAGTCGCCGGCAGGCCGATCCGGTCGGCGTCGGCCGCGACCTGCCAGGGCCGGCCGATGCCGCCCAACGCCTCGGCCACGGCGAGGCCGGCCTGGATGCCGTCTTCATGGAAGCCATGGCCGAAGTAGCTGCCGCAGAACCAGGTCCGCCGCTGGCCCTGCAACTCCCAGAGCAGCGGTTGCATGCGGGCCGCGCGGGCATCGAGCACCGGGTGGTGGTAGATGATGCTGCGCAGCACGGAGCCCTGCTGCGGCGGCGTGTTCGGGTTCAATGTCACCAGCAAGGGCGTCCTGGTTTCCAACGGCTGCAGGTTGTTCATCCAGTAGGTGCAACAGACGTCGCGCTCGGCCGTTTCGCTTTGCTGCGTCAGGTAGTTCCAGCTCGCCCAGGCAGCCCGCCGGCGCGGCATCAGCGCCGTGTCGGTGTGCAGGATCGCGACGTTGCGGCTGTAGCCGAAGGCTCCCAGGATCCGCCGTTCACTGTGACTGCTATCCGCGAGCAGACGCAAGGCCTGGTCGGCATGGGTTGCCAGGATGACGTGATCGAACTGCTCGACCCCGCCCTGGCGGTCCTCGATCCGGACCCCGCTGGACTGGCGATGAATGCGCTCGACCGCCGTGTTGATCCGTACCCGGTCGGCGAAACCGCGGCTCATCCGCTGCACGTACTCGCGGCTGCCGCCGCGCACGGTGCGCCACTGCGGCCGTCGCCACAGGCTGAGCAGGCCGTGGTTCTGATAGAACCGGGCGAACGAGCGGGCCGGGAACTCGCGGATCGCCGACGTCGGTGACGACCAGATCGCCGCCGCCATCGGCAGCAGGTGGTCCTCGATGAAGGCCCGGCCGAAGCCGCAGCGGGTCATGAACTGTTCGAGCGTCTCGTTGTCCTGGCCGTTGCCTTCGGCGAGGCTGCGTGCCTCGCGATAGAAGCGGGGGATGTCCGCCAGCATCGACCAGAAGTGGCCGCTGGCCAGGTTCGTCGGCTGGGCCAGCAGACCCGGCAGCTTGCTGGCATACTCGAAGCGCCCGCCATCGAGCGAAATCGAGAAGCTCATGTCGGTGTCTGCGGTGGGCACATCGAGCCGGTCGAACAGCTGCGTCAGGTTGGGGTAGCTGGGCGGGTTGTAGACGATGAACCCGGTATCTACGGCGATCGGCCCGCCAGGATGGTCCGGCAGCTCGACATCGACAGTATTGCTATGTCCGCCGATGTGGGCATCCTTCTCGTACACTGTCACCTCGTGGCGCTGGGCGAGCAGCCAGGCGGCAGAAAGGCCCGATATACCGGTACCAATGACGGCGATCTTCAAGGCAATTCCCCTTGCTCAGCAGGCCCCGCAGGGCGCAATTCCCACGATTTACGCCGCGGGAACGGCTGTGGATCACGCCCTGGCCGGGTCGCCGGCGATTTCGCGCGCCCGGCGGCGGCCGGTGATCCATGGAGCGGCAGGGCGCGTATGAGCGAACAGGATCACCCAGGGACGGGGCCGCGTGTGGGACAGACGGCTGTGGCGAGTATGGACACGGGGCTTGCGGCGGAAGACCTCGCTGCCTGCATCGTGCGGATAGCCGAGGCGCAGGACAGGGCGGCGTTCGTAACCTTGTTCGGTCATTTCGCGCCGCGCGTTAAGGCCTACATGATGCGCAGCGGGGCGAGCGGCGACGTCGCCGAGGACCTGGCCCAGGAGACCCTGCTGGCGGTCTGGCGCAAGGCGGGGCGGTACGATCCCGCCAAGGCCGGGGCCAGCACCTGGATTTTTACCATCGCCCGTAATCTGCGGATCGATGGGTTGCGTAAACAGAAGCGAGCGACGCTGGATCCCGACGATCCCTCGCTCAGGCCGTCTGAGCCGGAAGACGATGCTCATAGCGGCATGGAGCGGCAGCAAAGCGACGAACGGGTCCGCCTGGCGATCGACGCGCTGCCACCGGAACAGAAGGAAGTCGTGCAGCTCTCGTTCTACGCAGAGCTGCCGCATATTGCCATCGCCGAGCGGCTCGACCTGCCGCTGGGAACAGTTAAGTCGCGGATCCGTCTTGCCTTCAAGAAGATCCGCGACAGTGTCGGAGACGACGTATGACGATTTGCCATCACCCCTCTGATGCCAGCGTTCTGGCTTACGTGTCCGGCGCCTTGTCGACGGGGTTCAACCTGCTGCTGGAGGCCCATCTGGCGATGTGCCCGGTCTGCCGCGACCGCGTGCGCGTCGCCGAAATGATGGGCGGGGCGTGCCTGGAATCGCTGCCGGCGGCCGAGTTGTCGAGCAGTTGTCTGCAGGACGCGCTGGCCCAGCTCGACCGGCTGCAGCCGGCCCCGCCGCCGGCCCCGGCCCAGCCGCCGCGGTCCGACCTGCCGGGGCCGCTGGCCCGCTATGTCGATGCGCCGCTGGATTCGCTCGCCTGGCGCAGCCTGGTGCCCGGGATCAAGCATGTGGCCCTGCGCGGCCCGGAGATGATCGACGGCACCGTGCGGCTGTTGAAGGTGGCGCCGGGCACCTCGTTGCCGCATCACGGCCACCGTGGCCTGGAGTTCACGCTGGTCCTGCGCGGCTCGTTCAGCGACGAGCTGGGCTGCTTTGCCGCCGGCGATTTCGCCGACCTTGACCAGGAAGCGGACCATCAGCCGATTGCCGATGCCGACGAGGACTGCATCTGCGTGATCGCCACCGACGCGCCGCTGGCATTCCACGGCATCGTGCCGCGCCTGCTGCAGCCGCTCCTGGGCCTGTAGATCTGCGTCGCCGGCGCGTGCCGGCGCCGGCCATGGTTAACGTCTGTTGACCCATTGCGGCAGCCGACCGTTAGCCATCCCTCCAAGCCATTTGTTAACAGCGCCTCGGCAGACTGATCTGTGGGGATCGAACGCCGAGCAGAATGCCACGTCCGGGACGTACGTAATCCACGCCAAATGGGGATCGTGGATGGCTATGGACCGGCAAGACTACAGCGCAGCATCGGTACTGGTGCACGAAGCAGACCAGCAGGCCCGCATGCGCCTGCACGCGGGCCTGTCGACCCTCGGCTTCCGGCGCATTGACGTGGCAGAGCAGCCGTCGGCGGTATGGCCGGCGCTCGAACGTAGCGACTATCAGCTGCTGATCCTGTCCCTGGAAAGCGCCCCGGACAGCGTGACCGCGTTGTCCCGCCGGCTGCGTCGAGAAGACTGGCCGCAGGATCCGTTCGCGCCGATCCTGCTGACGACCAGCAATGGCGATGCCGGCTTGATCCGCGCCGCGGCCCAGGCCGGCCCGGATCACATCCTGCTGCAGCCGTTCACCGGTGCCGACCTGATCCGCCGCATAGAGCGCGTGGTCGAGGCGCGTCGCCGCTTTATCGAGACCCGGGACTACGTCGGTCCCTGCCGACGTGCCCGCACGCGCAAGGACGGCAGCCGTGCCATCGACGTGCCGAACGCGCTCAAGGCGGCGGTCGAGAGCAAGCCCGACCTGGGCCCCAGCCCGCGCAGCGTGCGCCAGGCCCGCGACGGCCTGCGCCAGGTGAAGTTGCGCAACGTCGCCCGGCGCATCGTCGCGGATGCGGGCGCGCTGTGCCAGCGCGACCAGGACGGCACCCTGGGTCCGGTCAAACCGCAGCGCCTGCGCGAGCTCGCCGCCTCGTTGGACGTCCTGGCACCGCTGGTGATGGACGCCGAACTGCACCACCTGCTGACCCTGTGGCGGGCCCTGCAGCAGGCTGTGCAGCGGCTGCTGCAGGCCCCCGCCGGCGCCCTGGAAAAGGCCCTGGCGCTGGTGCAGCAGACGGCCAAGGCGCTGCAGGGCGCGGTCGAGATGAACGCCGAGTCGGCGGAGAGCCTGCTGTCGCTGGTGCCCGAACTGCCGGCGCTGGCCCAGGCGCCGACCCGTCGCTGACGCCGTCGGCCGGAGCGGGTCAGTACTCGACGAAATCCGAGACGTAGGGATTGGTTTTGCGTTCGTTGCCGAACGTGGACATGGCGCCGTGCCCGGGGACGAAGGCGACATCGTCGCCCAGCGGCCACAGGCGTTCGCGGATCGAGCTGATCAGCGCCATATGATCGCCGCGCGGGAAGTCGGTGCGCCCGACCGAGCCCTGGAACAGCACGTCGCCGACGAAGGCGAGGCGAGAAGGGGCATGGAAGAACACCACATGACCCGGGGTGTGGCCGGGACAGTGCACCACCTCCATGGTGATGTTGCCGAAGCCGACGCTGTCGCCGCCCTTCAGCCAGCGGTCCGGCTCGAAGCTGCGCGCGCCCTCGAAGCCGAAGCGCGCGCCCTGCCGTGCCAGGTCTTCGATCAGGAAGCGGTCGTCCTCGTGCGGCCCTTCGACCGGCACATCCAGCCGTTCCGCGAGCTCGGCCGTGCCGCCGGCGTGGTCGATGTGGCCATGGGTGAGCAGGATCTTCTCCGGCTCGACGCGCTGCTCCTCGATCACCGCCAGGATCTGCTCCAGATCGCCCCCGGGATCGATGACGGTGCCGCGCATGGTTTCCTCGCACCAGGCCAGCGAGCAGTTCTGCCGGAAGGGGGTAACAGGAATTATTCCCGCTTTCATCAACTCTTTCCTATATCGCTCTGTCGGGCACTGGACCCGCCGCGGCGTCGACCTTATGTTCGGCGCCCATAAGAACCAAACAGAACAATGCCTTCAGGAGGAAGCCCTTGCCCTTGTCGGAATCCGGCCGCCGTGCCTTGACGCATACCCGCACGCTGGATCTGCGGGCGTATCGGCGCGACGACGGCCTTTGGGATATTGAAGGCCAGCTCATCGACGTCAAGCCGTTCGCCTATTCCCTGCTGGATGCGGAACGGGCTGCCGGCGAACCAGTGCACGATATGTGGCTGCGCCTGACCATCGACCGCGACTTCGTGGTGCGCGCGGCCGAAGCGCACATGGACCAGGGCGCGCACGGCATCTGCCACGAGGTGACGCCCAACTTTGCCGAGCTGGCCGGCCTGCGCATCGGCTCCGGCTGGAACCGCAAGGTGCGCGAACGGCTCGGCCACGGCCGCGGCTGCACTCACCTGATCGAGATGCTGGGGCAGATGGCGACGACGGCGATGCAGGCCCTGTGGTCGGAGCAGGAGCGCGAGGAAGGCGACGTGCCGGCGGCCGAGCGCGAACTCTCGCCCGGTCTGGAGAACTCCTGTTACGCCTACCGCAGCGAAAGCAGCTACGTGCGCGACTACTTCCCCAAGAGCTATAAGCCGCTGCCGCCGGCCGACGCGGCCGACTGAAGCGCCGCTATTCGGCCGCGTGCTGGGCGCCGATCGCGGCGTTCACCTTCGGCATCACCTCGCGCGCCAGCAGTTCCATCGACCGCTTCATGCGCGGCTTGTCGGTCCAGTCCTGGTTGGTCGCTACCAGGGTGCCGAAGTGGCCGATCTCCTCGCGCAGGGCCAGCAGCTTCTCGACCACCGTGTCCGGGCTGCCGTGAATGACGTAGTTGTCGCGCAGGTCGGTGTGGCGGAAGTCGGCCGGGTCGTCGTCACGATGGACCACGAACGGTGCCTTCATGTCGCCGCGCTCGAAGATCTTGTAGAGGTACTCGAAGTACCAGTCGGTGCTGTCGCCGCTGGCCTTGACGAACTGCTCGGCGGCGGCGTCGGTTTCGTCGACGAAGACGTTGCGCGCGACCCGCCAGATCTCCGGGTCGGTGGCATGGCCTGCCTTGGCCGCCGCTTCGGCATAGGTCTCCCAGTGCGACTTGACCGACCAGGTGCCGATGAAGTTGGCCGAGATCGGGATGTAGCCGCGCGCGCCGGCGAACTTGATCGAACCCGAATAGGGGCTCATGGCCGAGATCGCCAGTGGCGGGTGCGGCTGCTGGTAGGGCTTGCACATCCGTCCCAGGCCGATGTCGTCGTGCACCCAGTCCTTGACCGTGACGTTCCAGTATTTGCCCTTGATGTCGTAGGGCGGGTCGTTGGCCCAGATCTCCAGCATGATGTCGATGCCCTCGACCATCATGGCGTTGCGGTCGGCGTCCATGGTGCCGAACATCTCGAAGTCGGGCGGCAGGCCGCCGGGGCCAACGCCGGCGATGAAGCGGCCCTTGGCCAGGTGGTCGAACATGGCGATCTGTCCGGCGGTCAGCGCCGGGTGGTACTGCGGCAGGCAGATCACCCCGGTGGCGCAGACGATCTGCTCGGTCTGCGGCAGCAGGTTGGACAGGAACAGCAGCGGCGAGGTGATCTGCTCGGAGGCGGAGGCATAGTGCTCGCCGACCCAGACCTCCGAGTAGCCCAGGCGGTCGGCATGCACGACCGCCTCGACGTCCTCCATCAAGGTGGTGTGGTAGTCCCGCTGGCAGTTGTGGATCGGCATCATGAACAGGCCGAGCTTCATCGCTGTCACCTCCGCGTGCTGAGCGCGCGAAGCCGCCTGTGTCCGACGGCCTGGCGCCAGTACCGCCATTTGAGCGCCGCCGGCCGTGCCGGCGCAAGCTCTGCCTGCGTTGTGCCGGGTCAGCCGGTACGTTCGGCGAACTGCTGCAGGCCACCGTTGAACTCGGCCATGGCGAACACCTCGGGCAGCAGTCCGGCGAGCGCGTCGGCGTCCATCGCCATGCCGTTGGCGTCGAGCGACGGCATCGCCGCCTCGGCAATGGCGTGCCAGTCACCCAGGCTGCGCAGCGCTTCGAGCGCGTCCTCGCGCGGGCTGCCACCCAGGCCCTCGACCAGCAGCTCGGTGAAGTTGACCACCCGCAGGCCCTTCGCCGCGCCGTCGGCGGCGAGCTGGCGGTGGCAGCCGTGGTACAGCGTCACCAGGGCATCGATGCCCTCGCCGCCGGCCCGGCGTAGGGTTTCGGCGCGTTGTTCGGCCTTCAGTCCCGGCGAACGGTCGGCGCCCGAGCCGCCGCAGGTGTAGCCGGATTCCCAGGCGACATCGACGACCGTCAGGCCGGGCACGTCGCGCAGCAGCCGTGTCACGTTGTCGCCCAGTTCGCGCATGCCGTCATGGGCGTGCAGCAGCACCCTGAGCGGCACCGGGGTGGTGTAGAGCGCGCGCAGGCGGTCCGCCTGCTCGACCAGGTAGCTGGTGACATGATCGAAGTCGAAGGCGACCTCGCGGTAACCGGCGATGGTTTCGCCGATGTGCAGCTGGCACGACGGACACCAGCTCAGCACCTTGTCCGGCCGCATGTCGGCGAAATGCTCCAGCGTGCCCTCCGTGATCCGGCCGCCGCGCTCGAGCTCGCCTTCCCACTTGGCGTGGATGATGCCGCAGCACGATGCCGGGCCGCCGCTGACCGCATAGTCGACGCCCAGTGCGTCGAGCACGTACATGGCGTTGAACAGGACGTGCGGCGTGCGCACCGCGTTGCAGCCAAGGTAGAACACCACCTCGGCCGCCCTCGGCGACGCCGGCCGCAGCAGGCGGTCCATGTCCTCGGGCACGAGCTGCATCGCCGCCATCAGCCGGATTGCCCGGGCCATCTTGCGGAACAGCGCCGGCGTCGCGCTCTCGTGGCGCGCATCCAGGGTCAACGCCAGCATCAGCATCTGCCGCGGATTGATCCCTTCCGGGCAGGCCGGAATGCAGGCGCCACAGCCGTTGCACTGCTGCGCCCAGTCGCCGGCGGCGCCGTTGAGTTCGCCGCCGCCCATGAGGACGCCGAGGATGCCGCCGACCGTGGCGGCCGGATCGGCCCGGCCAAGCCCGGCATAGGGCACCACGGGACAGACCTCCACGCAGCGGCCGCAGCGGGTGCAGTCCCGGGCGAGTGCCGCGGACTGGCTGACGACGAAGTCGGCGAGGTCGGACTGGGGCTGGACGGACATGGCGTTCTCCTGGCCGCAACGGGAAGGCGAAGCGACCCTCACAGCCTATCCGGATCCCGGGCTGCAAGGTAGTCGAACGCCGAAAGCACGTGCACGCGCACGACGTTGAGGAACTCCTCGACCTCGACGCTTTCGTCCGGCGCGCCCATGCCCTCGGGCGAGCAGCCATAGACGTAGGCCGGTACGCCCTTGTTGCGCCAGAAGCGGCAGTCGGTGGCGCCAAGGTTGACGATCGGTAGCGGCGTGACGCCGCAGGCGGCCGCGGCGTTGGCCTGGATGATGCGCACCATGTCGGCGTCGGGGTCCGACGCCGCCGGCTCCACCGTGCGCTCGAGCACCTCCTCGACCGTCGCTTCGGGATAGCCTTGAAGGATCTGCGCCACCTCGGCCATCACCCGCGCGCGCGTCAGCCCGATCGGCAGGCGGCAGTCCGCCTCGAAGACGCAGTCCTCGGGCAGCATGTTGGTCTTCACCCCACCGTTCAGGGTGCCGATGTTGAGCGACAGCCGCATCGCCACGTCGGCCGCGCCGGCGCCCAGACCTTCGTCCATGGACCGACGCACGTCCGGGCGTTCCAGCACCGCGCGGACCCCGGCCGGCATCTCCGGCTCCAGCCGTTCCAGCCGTTCGAGATCCAGGATCAGGCGGGCGGCGATCTTGTTGGCGCTGGGGCTGAGGTGCGGATAGGCGCTGTGGCCGCCCGGCACCTTGATGCGAAAGCGCAGCCACAGGATCGACTTCTCGCCGAAGCGCACCGTGTGCCTGCTGCTCGGCTCGCCGTTGAGCACGCAGTCGCCCAGCACTTCCTCGCCCAGGTTCTCCAGCAGGTAATCGGCGCCCCAGCGTCCGCCGGTCTCCTCGTCGGAGACCACGGTCAGGGTCAGCCGTCCCGGCCAGGCGTCGCGGACGCGGGCGAGATAGGCGTAGGTGAACAGCGAAGCGACGGTGCCGCATTTCATGTCGACGGCGCCGCGGCCGTACAGGCGCCCGGCGGCAATCTCGGCGCCCAGGGGATCGCGGCTCCAGCTGTCGCGATTGCCGATCGGAAAGACATCGATATGGCCGTTCAGCACCAGGTGCCGGCCAGGGCCGTGGCCGTCGACATGGCCGATGATGTTGGGCATCTCGGGCTGCGGCGCCACCACCCGGTGAGGCAGGCCATGGCGGTCGAGGAACCCGCCGAGCAGGCCGGCCCCTTGGCGGGTGTCGCCGGGCGGGTTGCAGGTGTCGGTCCGGACGAACGCCTGCAGCAGGGCGATCTGCTGGTCGCGTTCCGCCGTCAGCATGTCGAGCAACTGCTGCCGGGCCGCGCTCATGCCGACGCCTCCTGGATTCCCGCGTCGTGGCTGACCTGGCCGCGCTTGACCGTCAGCAGGCAACGCCCGCCATCGAGCGGATACATGATCTCGACGGGCGTCCGCGCGTCCCAGACCGCCAGGTCGGCCAGCTTGCCCTTTTCGAGCGTGCCGCGGTCGGCCTGCAGGCCCAAGGCGCGGGCCCCGTTGCGGGTGAAGCCGGCCAGTGCCTCCTCGGGACTGAGGCCGAACAGGTGGCAGGCCATATGCATCATCCGGGTCGGCGACGTGGTCGGCGAGCTGACCGGATTGCAGTTGGTGGCCAATGCCATGGGCACGCGGAGCTCGCGGAACAGGGCGACCGGTGGCTTCCGCGTTTCGTGCAACGTCCAATGCGCGCCGGGCAGCAGGGTGGCCACGGTGCCGGCCGCCGCCATCGCCGCGACCGTTTCCGGTGAGGCGTACTCCAGGTGATCGGCCGAGACGCCCCGGTAACGCGCCACCAGGGCGCCGGCGGAAAAGTCGGAATACTGGTCGGCGTGCAGTTTTACCGGCAGGTCATGTGCAGCGGCGATATCGAACTGCCGCGCCATCTGCGCGTGGCTGAAGCCCACCGCATCGCAGAAGCCGTCGACCTGGTCGACCAGCGCTTCGCCGATCGCCGCCGGCAGCACCGCATCGCACAGAAAATCGACGTAGGCATCGCGCCGGCCGGCATACTCCGGCGCCAGGCCGTGCGCGCCCAGGAACGTGGAGACGAGGTCGACGGGAAAGTCGCGGCCGAGTGCCCGGTTGACGCGCAGCTGGCGCAGCTCCGTGTCCATGTCGAGGCCGCCGCCGGACTTGCTCTCGACCGTGGTCACTCCGGCGGCGATCAGCCGGCGCAAGCGCCCGGCGCTGGCGTCGTAGAGCTGCGGCTCGCTGGCCTGGCGGGTGATGCGCACCATGCCTTGCACGCCGCCGCCGATCGCCTCCAGTTCAGGCCGGCCGCCGCCGGCGGCCAGCACCTCGAAGTCGGCGGCACCGTCGCCCCAGTAGACGAAGTGGGTGTGCGGATCGACGAGCCCGGGGGTGATAAGGTGGCCGCCGAGATCGTGCACCTCGCCGGCCAGCTCTTGCGGCGGACTGGGCAGGTCTTCGACGGCGCCAACCCAGGCGATGCGGCCGTCCGCGCTGGCGACCGCCCCGGCGTCGATCAGGCCGAACCCTGCATCACCGGCCATGGTTGCCAGCCGGCCGTTGATCCAAAGTCTGTCCCACATGGCGGCCGCTTCCATATGCTGCCCGTGCAGGCTGTACCTCGGGCACAGCCTTCTGTCCGGCATTACAGCATGCTTGCGCCCGGTCGTCCCGGCGATGTGCGGAAAACCGGCGCCGTCGCGCGGCGAGCCGGCATGCGGTCACCTGTCGCCTGCTACAAGGCCGGCAACGCCTCCAGGTCGACGCCGAGCTCGTCCCGCACGGTGGCCGCGCATACTGCCGCGAAAGCGGCGATGAAGGCTTCGACGGCCGCCGGCGCGAGCACGGCCGGATGGGGCTCGGCGCGCCAGCAAGAGGCGAACTGGTAGCCGCCGCCCTGGCGCTGGAAGCGAATGAGACCCGTCTCTTCGAAATCGGAGCTGTCGAAACCGTAGTCGCCGGCACAGCCGCCATCGCGCCACCGCACCAGGGAGTACATCATTTCCACGAAGTTGACATCTTCGCGAAACACGACCTCTCCGTCGATGGCGATGGCGACCATGCCGTCGATGTTGATGGCGGCCTGGGCGCGGTTTGTTATCGCCAGGCCGGGAGGATCGATGTGGACGTCGTCGATGGTGAACGCGAGACGGGACATCGCAGGTCCGATCAGTCGGCGGCGAGACGGTCGTTCTGCGGTTTCTGCGGCACCGCCAGGCGGCGCAGCTCGGCCTCTTCTTCGCGTGCCCGCTCGGCCAGGGCCAGGGCCTGGTCGCGACCGGGCAGATACTGCGGCGGCCAGACCTGATCGGTGACGCCGTAGGCGGCGGCAGCCTGCAGGGTGAAGTAAGGGTCGGCCAGGTGCGGGCGTGCCAGCGCCACCAGGTCGGCGCGGCCGGCGGCGACGATGGTGTTGACCTGATCGGCGGTGGTGATGTTGCCGACGGCGACGGTGGCGATGCCGGCCTCGTTGCGCACCTGGTCCGAGAACGGCGTCTGGAACATGCGGCCATAGACCGGTTCCTGGTCCTCCACCGTCTGTCCGGCGGACACGTCGATCAGGTCGCAGCCGTGTTCGCGCAGCAGCCGGGCGATGGCCAGCAGGTCCTCGCCGCTGAGGCCGCCCGGGTGCCAGTCGGTCGCCGAGATGCGCACGGAGATCGGTTTGTCGTCCGGCCAGACCGCACGCACGGCATCGAATACGCGCAACGGAAAGCGCATGCGGTTGTCGATGCCGCCGCCGTAGGCGTCGGTGCGCCGGTTGGCGAGAGGCGAGATGAAGCTGGCCAGCAGGTAGCCGTGCGCCATGTGGATCTCGAGCAGGTCGAAACCGGCCGCCTCGGCCAGCCGTGCCGCGCGCTCGTAGTCGGCAACGGCGCCGGCCATGTCGGCCTCGCTCATCTCGCGCGGCACCTGGCTGTCGGGGTAGTAGGGCAGGGGCGAGGCGGAGACGATGTCCCAGTTGCCGTCGGCCAGCGGACGATCGATCTCCTGCCAGCCGAGCTGGGTCGAGCCCTTGCGGCCCGCATGGCCGAGCTGCAGGCCGATGGCGGCGCCGGAGTTGGCGTGCACGAAATCGACGATGCGGGCCCAGGCGTCGCGATGGCCATCGCTGTAGATGCCGGCGCAACCGGGCGAGATCCGGGCCGCGCGCGAGATCGCCGTCATTTCCGCCATCACCAGGCCGGCGCCGCCGATGGCGCGGCTGCCCAGATGCACCAGGTGCCAGTCGGCCGGCATACCGTCGTCGGCCGAGTACTGGCACATGGGCGAGACGACGACGCGGTTGTTCAGCCGGAGCCCGCGCAACTGCAGCGGCATGAACATCGGCGGCGCATCGCTGGCGACCGGCAGACCCTCGGCCCGCACGCCGGCCGCAAACCAGCGGGTCACGTCGGCGACGAGATTGGCGTCGCGCCGGGCAAGATTGTCGTAGGTGATCTGCTTGGAGCGGGTCAGCATCGAGAAGTTGAACTGGATCGGCGGCATCGACCAGAACCGGCGCACGTTCTCGAACCAGTTCAACGAGACGTCCGCCGCGTGCTGGGTCTTCTCCACTTCCGGCCGGCGTTCCCGCTCGTAGCGCCGCAGGGCCTGGTTCGGCCTGCCTGCCTCGGCCTGGCAGGCATCGCGCAGGGCAATGGCGTCTTCCATCGCCAGCTTGGTGCCCGAGCCGATGGAGAAATGCGCCGTATGCGCCGCGTCGCCCATCAGTACGACGTTCTCGTGCACCCAGCTGCCGCACTTGATGTTGGGAAAGGCGCGCCACAGCGACCGGTTGGTGAGGATGTCGTAACGCCCGAACTCGTCCGCGAACAGCTCGGCGACATAGTCGACCGTGTCCTGTTCGCTGGCCCGATCCATGCCGGCGGCGAGCCAGGCATCTTCCGTGGTCTCGATGATGAGGGTGTCGCGGCCTTCCTCGTAGCGGTAGGCGTGGACGTTCCAGATGCCGTGCGCGTTCTCGCGGAAGATGAAGGTGAAGGCGTCCAGCGGCGCGGTGCTGCCAAGCCAGACGAAACGGTTGGGCCGGAAGTCGATGTCCGGCCGGAAGCTCTCGGCGTAGTGCTCGCGGATCAGGCTGTTGACGCCGTCGCTGGCGACGACGATGTCGGCATCGCGCCAGGCCTCGATGTCGTCGATCTCGACCTCATAGCGGATGTCGACGCCCAAAGCCTCGGCCCGGCGCTGCAGGATGTTCAGCAGCTTGACCCGGCTCATGCCGCAGAAGCCGTGACCGGTGGAACGGATCACCTCGCCGTGGACGTGGGTGTGGATCTCGTCCCAATAGGCGAAGTTGTCGATGATCTCGAAGTAGCTCTCGGCGTCCGCGTCCTTGAAGTGGCCGAGGGTCTCGTCGGAGAACACCACGCCGAAGCCGAATGTGTCGTCCGGGCGGTTGCGCTCGAGCACGGTGACCTGATGGCCGGGATCGGACTTTTTCATCAGCAGGGCGTAGTAGAGCCCTGCGGGCCCTCCGCCGACGACATTGATCTTCATCGCGCGCTGGCTCCTGGCTGGTGACTTCGGCACGGTTCACCGTCGCCCGCGGAAATTATTTTAAGCTTAAAGCAATTTGCCGCCGTTTCCTAGCGACCTGTCGTCGCAGCCGGCGTGCGGAGCGCGCACGACGGGGGTTCCGATTGGCTCGCGTCGGTCGCTCTGCTAGGGTCCGCCGACGTTCCGTCGGCTGACGCGGGCCAATATGGGCTTAGGCAAACACGATCTTTGCAAGTGGCTGGCTGCTGCGGCGCTGGCCCTGTGCGCAGCGTTGCCGGCAGCGGCGGCGGCCCAAGAGGCGCGCGACCCGGCGGTCGCGGTCCTCGACGTGCAGCGCGTCTTGCGCGACTCCTCGGCCGCGCAGTCGATCCGGACGTCGGTCGACGCCTTGCGGGCCCGCGAGGAAGAGGCGATCGAAGCCGAGCGACAGCGGATCCTGGAGGACGAGAAGACCCTGCGTAAGCAGGAGACGATCCTGGCGCCGGAGGTGCTGAACCGGAAGCGGCGCGACCTCGAGCAGCGCTACGCGGGGCTGCGGCGTCGCGCCGAACAGGTCAACACGGCGCTCAACCAGGCCGTCAACGAAGGCATGGGCAGGCTGCGTAGCGAGATGGCCCAGGTGTTGGGCGACGTCATGCAGGAGCGCAGCGTCAACATCACTCTGCCGCGCGCGGCAGTGCTGTTGTTCGACCCGGATCTGAACATCACCGACGACGTGCTGGCCCGCCTCGATGAACGCCTGCCCACGATCGAGGTCAACCTGCAGGCGGCGCCGCCGCCGCAGCAATAGTGCGCCGACCGCCGCGGCTGGCGGCCATCCGCAACGTGAGATGCTGGTAAACCGCTGGGCCATTCTGGGCCTGATCCTGGTCGTTCGCCTCGCCATGGGCTTTCAGTTCCAGTCGGTGGCCGCGGCCGCGCCGCTGCTGTCGGCCGAACTGGGCCTGGACCACGCCGCGGTCGGTGCCCTGGTCGGCTACTACATGCTGCCGGGCATCGTCATCGCCATTCCGGGCGCCTTGCTCGGCAGCCGTTTCGCCGACCGCACCATGGTGATCTTCGGTGTCCTGCTGATGGCGCTCGGCGGGGTCGTCGCCGGGGCCGGCGGCGATGCCGGCGCGATCGCCGCGGGCCGCCTGTTGAGCGGAGCCGGCGCGGTCGTGCAGAGCATCTTCGTGGTCAAGACCATTTCCGACCATTTCGAGGGCCGGGAGGTGATCACCGCCCTGGCCATCATGCTGGCCGGATTTCCGGTCGGCATCGCCCTGGCCCTGCCCGTCGCCGGCAGCATCGCCGAACTGATGGGCTGGCAGATGGCGATGTACCTGACGGCGGCGGTCTGCGTGCTCTCGCTGCTGCCGCTGCTGCCGCTGTATCCCTCGCCGCTGCATGCCAGCGACGGCAGGCAGGATTGGCGGCTGCCGCGCCGCCAGCTTGCGCTGGTCGGCCTCGGCGCCCTGCTGTGGTCCTTCTACAACATCTCCTACTTCGCCTTCCTGTCGTTCGGCCCGGCGATGCTGGTCGAGCGCGGCATGAGCCTGCTCGACGCCGGCCTGGTGATCAGCCTGTCGAGCTGGGTCTCCATGATCGGCGTGCCGCTGGGCGGCGTGCTGGCGGAGCGCACGGGACGGCCGACGCTGACGTTGATCGTCGGCTGCCTGGTCGCCGGACTGTGCGCCCTGGCCCTGCCGCTCAGCGACCAGCCCTACCTGCTGAGCGCCGGCATCGGCCTGTTCGCCGCGGCTCCTGCAGGGGTCATCATGGCCGCCGCTACCGGCGCGGTGGAGCCGCGCTACCGCGCCCAGGGCAACGGCATCATCTACACGGTCTTTTACGGCGGCATGGGCTTGTGTCCGGCCGCCGTCGGCTGGGCCGCCGACGTCGCCGGGACCGCGGCCATGCCGGTCTACATTTCCGGCCTGGTGCTGCTCAGCTCGGCGCTGCTCTATCCGGCCTACCTGCTGGTGCTGCGCCGGCATGGCGCGGCGCCGGTGGCCGGCTAGCCGCGGGCAGCACAGCAAGGGAACACGGCATGCGCATGCAACCGACGGGATCCCATTTCATCGATGGCGGCTATCTGGACGATCCGGCGGGTACGCCGATCGACAACATCAACCCGGCGACCGGCGAAACGATCGCCCGGGTGACGGCGGCGTGCGCGGACACCGTCGATCGCGCGGTGGCGGCGGCGCGGCAGGCGCAACCCGCCTGGGCGGCGCTGCCGGGCCGCGAGCGAGGCGCCGTGCTGCGCCGCGCCGCCGAGCTGATGCGGGCGCGCAACCGGGCGCTGTCCGAGCTCGAGACGTTGGATACCGGCAAGCCGCTGCAGGAGACGCTGGTCGCCGATGCCGCCTCCGGCGCCGACAACCTGGCCTACTTCGCGGACGTCGCGGCGACGCTGGCGGGCGAAACGCTCGAGCTGGACCAGGCCCATGTCCATATGCAGCGCGAGCCGCACGGCGTGTGCGCCGGTCTCGGCGCCTGGAACTACCCCATCCAGATCGCCTGCTGGAAGGCGGCCCCGGCGCTCGCCTGCGGCAATGCCATGGTATTCAAGCCGTCCGAGCTGACGCCGCTGAGCGCGCTCAAGCTGGCGGAGATCCTGCAGGAGGCGGGCCTGCCCGACGGTGTCTTCAACGTCATCCAGGGCGGCGGCGAGACCGGCGCCGGGCTGTGCGGCCATGCCGGAGTCGACAAGGTCTCGCTGACCGGCTCGGCGACGACCGGCAGACAGGTCATGGCCGCGGCGGCCGAGACGTTGACGCCGGTGACGCTGGAGCTGGGCGGGAAGTCGCCGTTGATCGTGTTCGCCGATGCCGACCTGGACAACGCCGTCGGTGCCGCCATGCTCGGCAATTTCTATTCGAGCGGGCAGATCTGTTCCAACGGCACCCGGGTGTTCGTCGAAGCGCCGCTGCATGATGCCTTCCTCGAGCGGCTGGCGGCGCGCACCGCCGCGATCCGCATCGGCGATCCGCTGGACGAAGCGACCCAGCTCGGTCCGCTGATCTCGCGCGCGCAGTACGACAAGGTGCTCGACTACATGCGTCTGGGCGTCAGCGAAGGCGCGCGCCTGGTCTGCGGCGGCGGACCGGTCCGGCTCGAGCAGCTGCCCAACGGGCTGTTCGTGGCGCCGACGGTGTTCGCCGACGTGCGCGACGACATGCGCATCGCCCGCGAGGAGATCTTCGGCCCGGTCATGTCGGTGTTCGCGTTCACGGCGGAGGACGACGTGATCGCCCGGGCCAACGCCACCGAGTTCGGCCTGGCCGCCGGCGTGTTCAGCGCCGACCTCGAGCGCGCCCGCCGTGTCGTCGGCCGGCTGCAGGCCGGCACCTGCTGGATCAATGCCTACAACCTGACGCCGGTGGGCATGCCGTTCGGCGGCGTCAAGCAATCCGGCTTCGGGCGCGAGAACGCCGCCGCCGCGGTCGAGCACTACAGCCAGATCAAGAGCGTCTATGTCGCGCACGGCGACGTCGACGCGCCCTACTGACGCCGTCGCCGGTCGATGCGTGCGGCGGGCTACACCGCCTCTCGCCCGACCCCGTAGGGAACGATGTCGCGTTCGTCGGTCTTCAGGTGGATCAGCGCCGGTCCGCTGACGGCCCGGGCGGCGCGCAGGCAGTCGGCGAAGTCAGCGGTGCGGGCGACGGTCCAGGCGGCGGCGCCGTAGCTGCGGGCCAGGGCGGCGAAGTCTGGGCTGGTCAGACGGGTGCCGTAGACATGGTCGCTGCCATAGGCGTTGAGCTGTCCCTGCAGGATCGAGCCGTGCGCGGCGTTGTCGCAGACGACGACGATGAACGCCAGCTGCTGCTCTACGGCGGTGGCCAGTTCCTGCCCGGTCATCATGAAGCTGCCGTCGCCGACGAAGGCGACGACGGTGCGGTCGGGCCAGGCCAGGCGGGCGCCGATGGCGCCGGGCACGGCATAGCCCATCGCCCCGGAGACCGGGCCGGCCTGGCTGTGCGGATAGCGGAAGCGGACGTAGCGGTGGACCCAGCGGGCGAAGCTGCCGCCATCGCTGAGGATGATGGCGTCGCCCGGCACCTGGCGCTGGACCTCGGCGACCACCGCGGCCAGGTCGACCTCGCCGGCGACGGCGACATTGCCGGGCTCGGAGAAGGCGAGATAGGCCTCGTGCTGGGCCGCGCACCAGCGCCGGCGCTCCGCCGGGGCCGGTGGCAGCAGCGTCGCCAATGCCTCCAGCGCCGGTGCCAGGTCCGTCTCCAGGGTGAGCTGTGTTGCGAAGCGGTCGAGCACGGCCCGCTCCGGGTACAGCATCAACAGCGGCCGCTCCGCTACCAGGGCGCCTTCCTCGGCGGTGATGCCGTCGAGCCGGCTGCCGGCGGCGATCAACAGATCGGCCTCGGCCAGCAGCTGCCGCTGGTAGGCGACGCGGTTGATCTCCAGGTGGCCGGCGTAGGCCGGATCGCGGTTGTCGATCACGTCCTGGCGACGGTAGGCGGCCAGCACCGGTGCCGCCGCGGCGCTGGCGAAGGCGGCCAGCGCGCCATGCGCGGGTTCCGTGGCGATCATTTCGCCGGCGATCACCAAAGGCCGCTCGGCGGCGGTGATGGCCGCTGCCGCGGCGTGCAGGCGTTCCCGGTCGGCGACCCTGGCCGGCGGCGCCACCACGTCGATCGCCGTGCCATCGCTCTCGGCTTCCGTCAGATCGCGCGGCAGCACCACGACCACCGGGCCGGGCCGGCCGGCGCGGGCGATGGCAATCGCTTCGGCCGTCACGGCGGCAATCTCCGCGGTGGTCGCGGGCTCCAGCACCGCCTTCGCGACGGGCGCGAACATCGCCGCCTGGTCGATCTCCTGGAATGCCTCGCGGCCCCTGGTGTGGGTGCGGACCTGGCCGACGAACAGCAGCAACGGCGTCGAATCCTGCCGCGCCGTATGCACGGCGATGGCGGCGTTGGTGGCGCCCGGGCCGCGGGAGACGAACAGTGCCGCCGGCCGGCCGGTCAGCTTGCCGAACGCCTCGGCGGCGAAGCCGCCACCGCCCTCGTGGCGGCTGGTGATCAGGCGGATCCGGTTGCGCTGGCGGCGCAATGCCTCCAGCACGCTGAGGAAGCTCTCGCCCGGCACCGTGAAGGCGGTGTCGACGCCGTTGCGGACCAGGGTCTCGACCAGGATATCGCCGCCGTTCATCGTCACCCGTCTCTGGTGCTATCGTGTCTCTTGCTAAGCTGTGGCGCCAAGGATCGGGGAAGTGAGATGAGCACGCAACCAGCCCGCGCGCCGGCCGCGGCCACGGTGCAGGTGGACAACGACAGGGTCCGGGTCACCGAGTACCGTTTTGCGCCGGGGGCCGAGACCGGCTGGCACCAGCATCAGTGGGACTACGTGGTGGTGCCGCAGACGGACGGCCATCTGCTGCTGATCGGGCCGGGCGAAGAGGAAAGCCGCGCCGCGCTCAGCCGCGGCGTGTCCTACTACCGGCAGGCCGGGGTCGAGCACAACGTCATCAACGCCGGCGACGAGGAGCTGGTGTTTATCGAGGTCGAAATGAAAGCCCACCCGATTGCCTGAGACCCCGGTCGGCGAAGCCAGCGAAAGGGGGCAGACCCGCATGCAGACGCAGGCCAACGGCATCGATGTCACGTTCGCGTTGTCGGGTCCGGACAACGCGCCGACCGTCATGCTGAGCCATTCGCTCGGCTCCTCGGCGGTGATGTGGGGGCCGCAGCTGGCGGCGCTGTCGCAGCGCTACCGCGTGCTCCTGTACGACACCCGCGGCCACGGCGGCAGCACCGCGACGGGCGGGCCCTATTCGCTCGACATGCTGGGCGACGATGCCATCGCCCTGCTCGATGCGCTCCAGCTCGACCGGGTGCATTGGGTCGGCCTGTCCATGGGCGGCATGATCGGCCAGAACCTCGCCCTGCGGGCGCCGCGGCGCGCGAAGAGGGCATGGCGGGCCTGGCCGAGGCCACCATGCAGCGCTGGTTCACCCCGGACTACCTGGCCCAGGCGCCGCGCGCGGTCGACGACATCCGGGCCCAGTTCCTCGACACCCCGGTCGATGGCTTCATCGGCTGCTGCTATGCCCTGAAGGAGCTCGACTACCTGGACCAGCTGGACGGCATCGAGCTGCCGACCCTGGTCGTGGTCGGCGCCGACGACCCCTCGACCCCGGTGGCCGCCTCGGAAGCGATCCAGGCGCGCATCGACGGCGCCGAACTGGTGGTGATCCCGTCGGCCTCGCACCTGGCCAACGTCGAGCAGCCCGACGCCTTCACCGCGGCGCTGCTGAACTTCCTCGACCGGCAGGCGTAGCCGCCGCGCGCGGAGTTCCGGGGACACATGACCTAGCTTACGAGTTAGGTCATGTGTCCCCGGAACTGGATCGGCCCCTGGCGTTGCCGCCTCAGACCAGCTCCAGCCGCGCCGCGCCCAGCTCGTCGATGATCGTTGCCATGCGGTCGCCGGCGTTCAGCCACTTGGTGGCGACGATCGAGCCGGTCATGACGACGTCGCCGGCGTTGAGCTGCAGGCCGCGGTCGTTGAGGTTGTTGGCCAGCCAGGCCAGGGGCTCGAACGGGTGGCCCAGGGCGTCGCCGCCGACGCCCTCGCCGACGGTCTCGCCGTTGATCTCCATGCGTCCCGCAAGCGCCGCCAGGTCGAGCTCGCGCCAGTGCGGGCACGGCGGGCCGAGCACGCAGCCGGCATTCCAGGCATTGTCGGCGATCAGCAGGCCGGGCGTGATCTTGGCGTAGTCCATCGCCCGATCGTCGACCAGCTCGATTGCCGGCATCACCTCGCCGACCGCATCGGCCACGGAATGGCGGTGGTAGGGGCCGGCGCCGGCTGGCAGATCTTTGGCCAGCCGCACGGCGATCTCCGATTCGACGCCCGGATTGACGAACTCGCCATGGTTCAGCCGGGCCGGGCTCTCGTGGATCCGGCGGGCGAAGATCGCGCCTTCGCACGGCTGGCTGACGCCGACCAGCTGCTGCATCACCGGCGAAGTCAGGGCGACTTTCCAGCCGGCCACGGCCCCGGCCCCGGCCTCCTGCCACAGGCGCTGCAGCACGGCCTGCGCCGCGTAGGCCTCTGCCATATCTGCGGGCTCCAGGTCGGGCGGCAGGCCGGTCAGCTTCGCGCGCTGTCGTGCGCCGTCGAATAGGGCCTGCGCGGCGGCGGGAATGCGGTCGTCGGCGATCATTTCGTCTCCTGCCGATTCGGGCCGGTTGGCCGGTCAACCGGGCGCGCGGACGCCCGGGTCGAAAAAGCCTAGTGGAATCGCCACAGCGGCGCCATGGCGCAGCTGCAGCATCGGGCCGGTTGCCGGCAAACGCTTGATGCGGCTTGCCATAATACCTGGGCGGGAGGTGTATCGGCAGGCTTGCATGTTGCGCTGCAGCGACAGGTTGTCGCGGGCGCGCTTGCCGCATGCCGTATTTCGTCTGTTGTTGACTATGATCAATGAGTTGCGGGCCGCGAACGACGATGTCTGTCTGCACCGCCGTGTTGCGGCGCGCCTGACGCGATCCCTTCTGTGCCGGGGCAGTGGAAGCAACGCCATTGCCCCGTAATCCATCTGCGCCGTTCAGCCCTGCGCTTACGCGGCAATCCGGAGAGGGCCCAGCCATGAACCTTGTTTCCGGTCTCCTGCTCGTCGTCGGTGCCCTGGTCAGCCTGCTGCTGGCCGGCTTCGCGACGGACAACGTGATGATGTTCCACGCCGTCCTGATGTTTCTGTTCTTCGTCGTCGGCACCTTCATCCTGGTGCGCCAGAGCATCGGGGCGAAGGCGGCCACGCCCGATGGCGACGGCATCGTCTACAACGACGGCATCATCCGGGCCGGTGCGATCGCCTCGACCTTCTGGGGCGTGGTCGGTTTCCTGGTGGGGCTGGTGATCGCCCTGCAGCTGGCCTTTCCGGTGCTGAACTTCGATCTGCCCTGGACCAACTTCGGCCGCTTGAGGCCGCTGCATACCTCGGCGGTGATTTTCGCCTTCGGCGGCAACATCCTGCTGATGACCTCGTTCCACGTCGTGCAGCGCACCTGCCGCGCGTCGCTGGCCGGCGGCTGGGCCGGCTGGTTCGTGTTCTGGGGCTACCAGCTGTTCATCGTCATGGCGGCGACCGGCTACCTGCTGGGGGTGACCCAGTCGAAGGAGTACGCGGAGCCGGAGTGGTACGTCGATCTCTGGCTGACCATCGTCTGGGTGGTCTACCTGCTGGTCTTCCTCGGCACCTTATGGAAGCGCAAGGAACCGCACATCTACGTGGCGAACTGGTTCTACCTGGCCTTCATCGTCACCATCGCCATGCTGCATATCGTCAACAACCTGGCGATCCCGGTGTCGTGGACGGGGGCAAAGAGCTACATCGCCTGGTCGGGGACCCAGGATGCCCTGACCCAGTGGTGGTACGGCCACAACGCGGTCGGCTTCTTCCTCACCGCCGGCTTCCTGGCGATCATGTACTACTACGTGCCCAAGCGGATCGAACGGCCGATCTACTCCTACCGGCTGTCGATCGTGCACTTCTGGGGCCTGATCTTTCTCTACATCTGGGCCGGACCGCATCACCTGCATTACACGGCGCTGCCGCAGTGGGCCTCCACCCTGGGCATGATCTTCTCGATCATGCTGTGGATGCCCTCGTGGGGCGGCATGATCAACGGCCTGATGACCCTGTCGGGCAGTTGGGATAGGCTGCGCACCGATCCCGTGCTGCGGATGATGGTGGTCTCGCTGGCGTTCTACGGCATGAGCACCTTCGAGGGCCCGGTGATGTCGATCCGCGCCGTCAACGCGCTCAGCCACTACACCGACTGGACCATCGGCCATGTCCACTCCGGCGCCCTGGGCTGGGTCGCCTTCATCTCCTTCGGCGCGCTCTACTATCTCGTGCCGGTGATGTGGCAGCGTGAGCGGCTCTACTCGCTGCGCCTGGTCTCGGTGCACTTCTGGGTCGCCACCATCGGCATCGTCCTCTACATCACCTCGATGTGGGTCTCGGGCATCCTGCAGGGGCTGATGTGGCGGGCCTACGACAGCCTCGGCTTCCTGGAGTACTCGTTCGTCGAGACCGTCGAGGCGATGCACCCGTTCTATCTGATCCGGGCGCTGGGCGGCGCGCTGTTCGTGCTCGGCTCGCTGATCATGGCCTACAACCTGTGGCGCACGATCCGCGGCGACCTCAAAGAGGAAGCCGTAGAGGATGGCGCCCCGGTGGCGACCGCCGCGACGGCCGGCTGAGGAGGGCGAGATGAGCAAGCACGCAATCCTTGAGAAGAACTCGATCTTCCTCACCGTCGCGATCCTGATCGTGGTGGCGATCGGCGGCATCGTCGAGCTGGTCCCGCTGTTCTTCATGGAGAGCACGATCGAGCGGGTGAAGGGCATGCGGCCCTATACGCCGCTGGAGCTGGCCGGGCGCAACATCTACATCCGCGAGGGCTGCTACAACTGCCACTCGCAGATGGTCCGGCCGCTGCGCGACGAGGTCGAGCGCTACGGTCACTACAGCCTGTCGGCGGAAAGCATGTACGACCATCCCTTCCAGTGGGGCTCCAAGCGTACGGGCCCCGACCTGGCGCGCGTGGGCGGGCGCTATTCCGATGACTGGCACGTGGCGCACATGATCAACCCGCGCAGCGTGGTGCCGGAATCGATCATGCCGGGCTATCCGTTCCTGGCGACCACGGCCCTCGAGATCGACGACCTGGCCGGTCACCTGAGCGCCAATGCGGCGGTCGGCGTGCCCTACAGCGCCGAAATGATCGAGAACGCCGTGGCCGATGCCCGTACCCAGGCCGATCCCGATGCCGATGGCGTCGACGACCTGCTCGCCCGCTATCCCAAGGCGCCGGTGAGCAACTTCGACGGTAATCCCGAACTGCTGTCGGAGATGGACGCCATCGTCGCCTACCTGCAGATGCTCGGCACGCTGGTCGACTTCGCCAGCTTCGAGCCGACCGGCGACAACCTGCGCTAGGGAGGGGGATATGAGCTACGAAACCGCAGCCCAGTTCGCCCAGACCTACGGGCTGGTCTACCTGTTCGTGTTGTTCCTCGGGGTGCTCGTCTATGCGCTGTGGCCCGGCAACAAGAAGAAGTTCGACGACGCGGCGCGCATCCCGCTGAAGGAGGACTGATCGTGACGGACAAGCATGTCGACGAGGTCACCGGCACCGAAACCACGGGCCATGAGTGGGACGGTATCCGCGAGCTGAACAACCCGCTGCCGCGCTGGTGGGTGTGGACCTTCTACGTCACCATCGCCTGGGCCCTGATCTACTCCATCGCCATGCCGGCCTGGCCCTATATGACCGGTTTCACCCAGGGCGTGCTCGGCGCCTCGCAGCGGGCCCAGGTGCACGAGGCCCTGGACGAGGTGCGGGCCAAGCGGGCCGCCTTTGCCGACCGCATCGCCGGGGCGAGTCTGGAGGAGATCCGCACCGACCAGGAGCTGCTGGAATTCTCCCTGGCCGGCGGCCGTTCGGCCTTCGCGGTCAACTGCTCGCAATGTCACGGCGGCGGCGCCCAGGGCTTCGAGGGCTACCCCAACCTGAACGACGACGACTGGATCTGGGGCGGCGACATGGACAACATCGCCACCACCATCCGCTACGGCATCCGCTCCGGCCATGACGAGGGCCGGGAGAACGAGATGCCGGCGTTCGGCGCGGACGAGATCCTCGAGCGCGAAGAGATCGGCGACGTCGCCGAGTACGTGCTGGCGTTGTCGGGCCGGGCCGAAGACGACGCCGCGGCAGAGCGCGGCAAGGAGATCTTCGCCGAGCAGTGCGCCGCCTGCCATGGCGAGGACGGCAAGGGCGACATGGAGCTGGGTGCGCCCAACCTGGCGGATGCGATCGCGCTTTATGGCGCCGATCGGCAGTCGATCGTCCGCAATATCTACCGCCCGCGGCTTGGCGTCATGCCCGCCTTCGAGGAGCGGCTTGACGAAGCGACCATCAAGCAGCTGGCGGTCTACATTCACTCACTGGGCGGAGGACAGTGATCCGGCTGGATCGTCCGAGAGGACGCAAACGGAGAACCATCCTTGAGCGAGAGCATCACCGCGCCGCCGCCTGGGGCTGATACCTCGGCGGCGGCGGTGGAAACCGTCGACGTCAAAGCGGTCAACCGCACCGAGCAGCGCTCCCTTTACAAGAAGCGCGAAAAGATCTTCCCCAAGCGGGCCCGCGGCACTTTTCGCCGGCTCAAATGGGCGGTCATGGCGGTGACCCTGAGCGTCTACTATCTGGCGCCCTGGCTGCGCTGGGACCGCGGTCCGACGGCGCCGGACCAGGCGATCCTGATCGACATGCCGGCGCGGCGGTTCTACTTCTTCTTCATCGAGATCTGGCCGCAGGAGGTCTACTACCTCACCGGCCTGCTGATCATCGCCGCCCTGACCCTGTTCCTGCTGACCAGCCTGGCCGGCCGCGTGTGGTGCGGCTACGCCTGCCCGCAGACCGTGTGGACCGACCTGTTCCTGGTCGTCGAGCGGGCGATCGAGGGCGACCGCAGCGCCCGCATCCGGCTCGATCGCGGCCGCTGGTCGGCGAACAAGCTGTTCAGGCGCGTCGCCAAGCATGTGGCCTGGCTGTTGATCGCCGTCTGCACCGGCGGCGCCTGGGTGTTCTACTTCGCCGATGCGCCGACCCTGGCGCGCGAGCTGGCCGCCTTCGAGGCGCCGACGGTGGCCTATATCTCCATCGCCGTGCTGACCGGCACCACCTATCTGCTCGGCGGCCTGGCGCGCGAGCAGGTGTGCATCTACATGTGCCCCTGGCCGCGCGTCCAGGCGGCGATGATCGACGAGGAGTCGCTGATCGTCTCCTACCACCCGGGCCGCGGCGAGCCGCGCGGACCGATCCGCAAGGGCCAGGACCCGGGCGTTCAGGGCGACTGCATCGCCTGCAACCAGTGCGTCGTCGTCTGCCCCATGGGCATCGACATCCGCGACGGCATGCAGCTGGAGTGCATCTCCTGCGCCCTGTGCATCGATGCCTGCAACGAGGTCATGGACAAGGTCGGCCGGCCGAAGAACCTGATCAGCTACGACACCATCGCCAACGTCTCCCGGCGCGAGCGTGGCGAGCGCACCCGGTTCCACCCGATCCGCCCGCGCACCCTGCTCTACGCCGGCCTGATCGTTCTCGTCGGGGTGATCATGCTGTTCGGCCTGACGACGCGGGCCGACCTCGACGTCAACGTGCTGCGCGATCGCAATCCGCTGTTCGTCACGCTCTCGGACGGCAGCATCCGCAACGGCTATACCCTGAAGATCCTCAACAAGGTGCATGCCGACCGCCGCTTCGACCTGGCCCTCGAGGGGCTCGAAGGGCAGGGGCGGATCAAGCTGATCGGCGCTGCCGACGACGCCGATCCCGTGTTCCAGGTCGGGCCCGACCGGCTGCGCAGCTTCCGCATCTTCGTCATCGCGCCGCCGGCCGCCTTGGGCGGCGGCGCCAATGACGTTACCTTCGTGCTGACGGAACGCGGCGGCGACGGGCAGGCGCGCTACGACAGCACCTTCCGGGCGCCGGAGTGAGGCGGATGATGGCCCGGTCTGGTCGGGAGCTGCGGGGGCGCCACGTGCTGGCCATGATGTTGGCCTTCTTCGCGCTGATCCTGGCGGTTAATTCAGTGTTCATCTACCTGGCGCTGGACACCTTCCGCGGCCTGTCGACCGACAACGCCTACCTCAAGGGTCTCGACTACAACCGCACGATCGCCGCCGCCGAAGCGCAGACGGCGCTCGGCTGGCAGACCCGGCTCGAGGCCGGGCCGGCAGCCGACGGCAACGAGCTGGTCTTGCGTCTGCAGGTGGCCGACCGCGACCGGGCGCCGGTCGATGGCCTCGCCGTCGACGGCATGCTGCGGCGACCGGTCGACGATGGCCATGACCAGCTGCTGGTGTTCGCCGCCGCCGGCGATGGCTGGTACGAGGCACGGGCGCCGCTGCCGCAGCCCGGGCAGTGGGACGTGCGCCTGACTGCGCGCACCGGCGACGGCCGGCAGCACCGTCTGGAGCAGCGGCTATGGCTGAAGTAGCGGCCGCGGAATCCGCCCGGCCCCCGGCGCATGTGGTCGCCGATCCGGGACCTTACGTGCGCCGGCGCGAGGACGGCAGCGCCTGCCTGCACCTGGCGGTGGAGAACCTGCACTGCGGCGCCTGCGTGCGCCGGATCGAGTCCACCCTGGCGGCACTGCCCGGGGTGACCAGCGGCCGGGTCAACATGACCCTGCGCCGGCTCTATGTGCAGTGGGAGCCGGCGCAGATCGACGCCGGGCGTATTCTCCAGGCGGTCGACGAGATCGGCTATCGCGTCGTGCCCTATGACCCGGCGGCGCTGCACAGCGAGGCCGAGGCCGAGGACCGGGCGCTGTTGCGGGCGATGGCGGTGGCCGGCTTTGCCGCCGCCAACGTGATGCTGCTGTCCGTCTCGGTCTGGGCCGGCGCTGCCACCGGCGACATGGGGCCGGCGACGCGCGACCTGCTGCACTGGATCTCGGCCCTGATCGCGCTGCCGGCGGTGGCCTACGCCGGCCGGCCGTTCTTCCGCTCTGCCGCCGCGGCGTTGCGCCAGGGTAGCGTCAATATGGACGTGCCGATCAGCCTGGCGGTGGTCCTGGCCGCCGGCATGAGCCTCTACGAGACCGCCACCGGTGGCGCCCATGCCTATTTCGACGCCTCGGTGGCGCTGCTGTTCTTCCTGCTGATCGGTCGCTACCTGGACCGCCGGGCGCGCAGCCGGGCCCGCTCAGCGGCGGAGCAGCTCATGCTGCTGGGCGGCGAGGCGGCGACCGTGATCGATGCCGACGGCAGCCGGCGCAGCCTGCCCGTGGGCGAGGTGATGGCCGGGATGCGTGTGTTCGTCGCGCCCGGCGACCGCGTCCCGGTGGATGGTGTCGTCGCCCAGGGCGACAGCGAGCTGGACACCTCGCTGGTCACCGGCGAGACCCTGCCGCGGCCCGTCGCCGCCGGCAGCGCCGTGCACGCCGGCACCCTCAACCTGACGGCACCGCTCGAGCTCACCGTGTCCGCCGCCGGCGACGATACCCTGCTCGCCGGCATCGTCCGCCTGATGGACGCGGCCGTGCAGGCCAGGGCCCGCTACCTGCGGCTGGCCGACCGCATGGCCCGGGTCTATGCCCCGACGGTGCACCTTGCCGCCCTGGCGACCTTTCTCGGCTGGTGGCTCGTTGCCGGCAGCAGCTGGCAGGTCGCCCTGCTGGCGGCGGTGGCTGTGCTGATCGTCACCTGCCCCTGCGCCCTGGGCCTGGCGGTGCCGGCGGTGCAGGTGGTGGCCAGCGGCCGGCTGTTCGGTCGTGGCGTGCTGGTTACCGCCGGCGACGGTCTGGAGCGGCTGGCCCAGGCCGACCTGATGGTGTTCGACAAGACCGGTACCCTGACCATCGGCCGGCCCCGCCTGCTGGACGCCGGCGGCTTCGCCCCGGACGACCTGCGCCTGGCCGCGGCGATGGCGGCCGGCAGCCGGCATCCGCTGTGCCAGGCGCTGATGCGCGCCGCCGGCCCGGTGGCGCCGCTCGCCGGCGTGCGCGAGGAGCGCGGCCGCGGGCTGGTCGCCGAGACCGGCGACGGCCCGGTGCGTCTGGGCAGCCGCGCCTGGTGCGGCATCGAGACGGCACCGGCGGACGACGCCGACATGGAACTGTGGCTCAGGCAGCCGGGCGCGGCGCCGGTGCGGTTCCGGTTCGCCGACGAATTGCGCGGCGATGCGGCGGCGACGGTGGCGGCGCTGCGCCGCCAGGGCTTCGAGATCGAGCAGGTCTCCGGCGACCGGGCCGCAGCCGTGGCGCAGGTCGCCGAGGCGGCCGGGATCAGCCGCTGGCGGGCCGAGGTGGCGCCGGATGCCAAGGTCGCCCACCTGCAGGCGCTGGCGGCCCAGGGCCACCGCCCGGCGATGGCCGGCGACGGCCTGAACGACGCCGCCGCGCTCGCCGCCGCGCATGTCTCGCTGTCGCCGTCCACCGCCGCCGACGTCACCCGCACCGCCGCCGACTTCGTCTTTCAGGGCGACAGCCTGGCGCCGCTGGAGGAGACCGTGAAGGTCTCGCGCGCGGCGCGGCGGCTGATCCTGCAGAATTTTGCCCTGGCGATCGCCTACAACCTGGTGGCGGTGCCGCTGGCGATGGCCGGCCTGGTGACGCCGCTGATCGCGGCGATCGCCATGTCCTCGTCGTCGCTGGTGGTCACGCTCAACGCCCTCAGGCTGCGCCACCCGCGCCTGAGCGGCAGCTAGGGGCGCTTGCCATGTCGGTGCTGATGGTGCTCATCCCCGTCGCCCTGTTCCTCGGCCTGCTCGGCCTGGCGGCGTTCCTCTGGGCGCTGAAAAGCGGCCAGTTCGACGATCTCGACGGCGCCGCGCACCGGATCCTGTTCGACGACGACGACAAGCCGCAGCAATAGCCGGTCAAGCGACCTTGACCGGCGGCTCGTTTTCGCTGCTGGCCAGGATCACGTCGTCGGGCGTCGCCAGGATCTTCTCATAGAGCCCTTCGGCGTAGTTGCTCATGTGCGGGCCCGGTGCGTCCGGGCCGGGCTGCGCCACGCCACCGCCTTGGTCGGCGTAGTCGGACGAGCGCTTGTAGCGGGCGAGTTCCTCGGGCGCGATGCCGGCCAGGGCCACGACCTCGGGATCGATCCAGGCCTCGGCGTCGATTGCCTCGGTCGAGAACGACAGCTCCAGCGACAGGTTCTCCGGTCCGGCGAAATAGATCGACTGGCAGAAGCCGTGGTCCTTGGGCCCGATCACCGGCACGCCCTTGGCCCGGAGGCGGTCGCGCATGGCATAGAGCTCGGCCTCGTCGCGCACCCTGAGGGCGACGTGCTGCATGCTGCCGCGGGCACAGTTCGCGCCCGGGTTGCCGGCGTGGGTCTGGCCAAGCTGCACCGGGATCTTGCCGATCTCGCCGTTCTGCACGAAGGCGATGGCGCTCTCGTCGTTCAGGCGCAAAAAGCCGTGCCAGGTGTTGGCGACACCATGCATCCAATAGAGCGCGACCAGCTCCATGCCGAGCTTGTCGGTGAAGAACTCGATTTGCGCCTTCATGTCGGCGGTGCAGATCGCCAGGTGGTGCAGGCCGTCGATCTTGTTCATGGTTCGCTCCGCAATTCATGGGCTCTGAGCGCATCGTAGCGGTAAAGCCAGTCCAGCGTCCTGCCCCGCGCGGCGCCGGCCGTCTTGTTGCGCTCGACCGCTTCTGCCCCGCGCAGGTGGAACAGCCTGGCGTTGCGGCGCGAGCCCTCCTGGATGCGCGCCGTGCGCGCGCGGCGTAGTTGTTCGTACTGCAGAAGGGCGCGCGTGGCCTCTTTATCGTGCGCCAGGCAACCCGCCAGCACTGCCGCGTCCTCGATCGCCATCGCCGCGCCCTGGGCCATGAACGGCAGGGTGGGATGGCAGGCATCGCCCAGGAGCGTCACCCGCCCCTGGCTCCACCTCGCCATCGGTGGCCGGTCGAACAGGGCCCACTTGAAGCAGGCGTCCGGGTCCATGTGGTCGATCAGCACCTGCACGCCGTCGTGCCAGCCGGCGAAGTCACGCTTGAGTTCGTCGCGGTCGCCGCGCTCGGTCCAGGATTCGAACTCCCAACCGGTCTTCTCGATGACGCACACGCAGTTCACCAGCGTGCCGCCGCGCACGAAGTAGTGCACGAAATGACCGCCCGGGCCCCACCATGCGGTGGTCACCGGTCGCACCAGGCCGTCCGGCAGCCGCTCTGCCGGCACCAGTGCGCGCCAGGCGAGACTGCCGGTGAAGGCCGGTGCCTCGCGCCCGAACAACGCCGAGCGAACCGTGGAATGGATGCCGTCGGCGCCGACCAGGACCGCTCCCTCGAAGCGTCGCCCGCCCGCATCGACACGGACGCCGTCGCGGCTCGGCTGGAAACCGTCGACGCGGGTGCCGCTGTGCAGCGAAATGGCCGGCGTCGACCGCGCCGCGTCCGCCAGGACCTCGATCAGGTCGGCCCGATGCACGTGGTAGTAGGGATAGCCATAGCGTGCTCTGACGCTCGCGCCCAACGGGTTGGTGGTGATCAGCGCGCCGCTTCGCCAGTCGCGGATCTCGGTTGCCTCGGGCAGGAAGGCGATGTCATCCAGCGCCGGGCCGAGGCCGAGCCCGTGCAGCACGCGCGTGCAGTTGGGGCTGAGCTGTATGCCTGCCCCGACGTCGCCGAACGCGGCCGCCTGTTCCAGAAGCTGCACGCGAAACCCCTGCTGCGCACAGCAGAGCGCCGCCGCAAGGCCGCCAATGCCGCCGCCGGCAATCAGGACATCGCGTTCGGTCATCGCCCGCCCCGGCTCCTCGATCCGAAGCCCATGCTAGCCGAAAACCGTCGCGACCGCGGCCCGCCCGCGCCGAAGCGCCGGCGGGCCGCGCCCGTCGCGATTCCGTTCCGCTATTCGGCGGCGACCTGGTATCCAGGCAGGGTGGCATCACCGATGGGATCGAGGCCCAGCGCGAGGCGCCCGCAGAACAGCTGCTGGCGCTTTTCCGGCAGGGGATGGAACTGGCTCGCGTGCAGGTCGCGCAGGTGCCGCTCCAGCCCCGTCTTGCGGTAGAAGCCGGCGCCGCCGGCTGCCTCCAGCGCTTTTTCGCCGGTCGCCAGGGCGGCGCGCGAGGCGATCGCCTTGCGCACCAGCACCGCGTTCGCCTGCTCCGTGGTGGCCTGGAAGGCGAGGTCGTCGGCGATCCGCACCATGTCGTCGCGGGCCAGCTGCGCGGTGGTCAGATGATTGGTCATCTCTCCCAGCAGGTAGGGCGTGGTGGGCTCGTCCAGGCGCCGCTTGGCCAGATCCAGGGCGGTCGCGGCCGCGGCCTCGGCGACGCCGAGATAGGCCGACATGATCAGCGGCATGGCGACGGTGAGAATGACGTTCCAGGCCGGGTGATAGCAGCCGTGCGGCCGCCGCAGCGCCACCGCCTCTTCGGGCACGAATACGCGCTTGAGGGAAATCGTGTGCGAGCCGGTGGCGCGCATGCCCAGCGCCTGCCAGTCGTCGCCGAGGCTGACCCCGTCGGCCTTCAGCGGCACCGGGAAGTGCAGCACCTGCCAGCCTTCCTGGGGATCCTGGTAGGGCGCCGAGGTGACGAGGATATCGCCCATGGGCGAGCCGCTGGCGAACGGCTTTTTGGCGCTTACCAGGAAACCGCCGTCGGTGCGCTCGACGTCGCCGTTCGAGCCGACCCAGTCGTTGGCTCCGGTGCTGACCAGGATCGCCTCGTCCGCCGCCACCCGCTCGAGCAGCTTCTGGCCCGGCCGGCCGTGGCGGTGGTTGTAAACCGCGGCGGCGACCAGGTGCTGGTGCATCGACAGGGCCAGCGCCGTGGCCCCGCAGTAGCGGCCGAGGTCGCGGATGAAACCGCACATCTCCGAATGACGCACGCCGCTGCCGCCCAACTCCTTGGGCACCATGGCGGAGAACGCACTGTGCTCCCGCAGGCTGCGGTAGTTGTCGGCGACGAAGCTGTCGTCGGCGTCCTGTTCGGCCGCCTTGGCGGCAAATTCCGGCCCCAGTTCCGCGGCCAGGGACGTGAGGTTGATCGTGCCGGTCATCGCTGGCACCTCCCGTGGCAAGTCTGCTGTCGGAGGAGAAGGTGAGGTCGCGGGGCTGCGATCACAACTTCAGGATTTGCAGTAGTCGCCGGCCGCAGGTCCGGCTAGCGTTGCGGCCATGGCTCAGCAGAAGGGATATGGGCAGTTCTGCCCCGTCGCCCGCGCCGCCGAGATATTCGCGGAGCGGTGGACGCCACTGGTGGTGCGCGAGTTGCTGTGCGGCAGCACCCGCTTCAACGACATCCAGCGCGGTGTGCCGCGGATGTCGTCGTCGCTGTTGTCGCAGCGCCTACGCGAGCTCGAGCATGCCGGCATCATCGACCGCCGGCCCGTGGCCAAGGGCCGCGGCTCGGAGTACCACCTGACCCAGGCCGGGCGGGAGCTGTTCGACGTCGTCCAGCACATGGGCAACTGGGCGCAGCGCTGGGTCCGCGACGAGCTGACGGTCGACGACAATCTCGACCCGGACCTGTTGATGTGGGACATCCGCCGCCGGGTCACCCGCGAGGGCCTTCCCGAAGCCGGGCGCTTCGTTGTCCGCTTCGAGTTCCCCGAGCAGCCGAGCAGCCGGCGACGCTACTGGCTGATGTTCGAGCACGGCGCGGCCGACCTGTGCATCAAGGACCCGGGGTTCGAGGTCGACCTGTACGTTACCGCGTCGGTGCGCGCGCTGAGCGAGGTCTGGCTCGGCCATGTCACCATCAACCGCGCTATCCGCGACGATAAGCTGCGTCTCGAAGGGACCGCCGCCAACATCCGCCGCTTCCGCGACTGGTTCGCCCTGAGCCTGTTCGCCGAGGTCGGCCGCAAACCACCGGGACGCCGCAGCGCCGCCTAGAGCGCTTTCGGTTCATTTGGAATCGTTACCTGTGGACCCCGGCTTCCGCCGGGGTTTCATTTCTTTTCTTTGGCAACAGTGAAACCCCGGCGGAAGCCGGGGTCCATGCGTGCGACAAAACGATAGGTCGGGATCTAGTAGGGGGCGTGGCTGCCTCCAGCTAAAGCAAACGCGCCATAGCGCCCGGATCAAGGCGTCGGCTCAGTCGCCGTGGACCAACCCGTTGAGCCGTTCGACGGCGTCGACGAACTCGTCCAACAGCCCATGCACGACCTGGCGCACCGAGCTCGGCTGCTGCATGTCGCCGACCACCTGGCCGACGGGATAGGTCAGGAACTCGCGGGCCCGTGCGCGTTCGACCCTCAGGCGCGATTCCACCATCACCGCCGTCTGCAGCGGCATCGGCAGGAAGTCGGGGGCGTCGTCGCGTTCCCACAGCTCGGTCAGGGCGCTGCGCAGCATGCGCACCGGCTTGCCGGTACGCGCCCGGGTCTGGATCGCGTCGTCGGCGCTGGCGGCGAAAAAGCGCTCCTTGGTCTCCGGCAGGACCTCGCTCTCGGCGGTGCCGAGCCACAGCGAGCCGCACCAGATGCCGTCGGCGCCGAGCGGCAGCGCCGCCGCCATCTGCCGGCCGCGGCCGATGCCGCCGGCGGCCAGCACCGGCAGCGGGGCAACGGCGTCGACCACCTGCGGCCACAGGATCATCGAGGTGATCTTGCCGGAATGGCCGCCGGCCTCGTGGCCCTGGGCGACGATCAGGTCGACCCCCGCGTCACGCTGACGATAGGCGTGATCGAGCTTGCCGATCAGCGAGCCCACCTTGATGCCCCGTGCGTGCAACATGTCGACCATGTCGCGCGGCGGCGTGCCCAGGGCGTTGACCACCAGCTTCACCGGATGCTGGAGGGCGACTTCGAGCAGTTCGCCGGCCTGCTTCGGCGTCAGGTGCAACTTGTCCAGCTCCTGGCCGATCAGCTCCTCGCGGGCGTCGGCCGGTAAGGGCGGGATCCCGGCCTCGTCGAGCGCCTGGCGCAGGAAGTCCATCTGCCGCTGCGGCAGGTCGGCGATGGTGATCCGCGGCGGCACCGAGGTGTCGTAGCGGTTGGGCATCAGCAGATCGACGCCGTAGGGACGGTCGCCGACGTGATCGTCGATCCACGCCAGTTCCTCGGCCAGCCGTTCCGGTGTCAGGTAGGCGCAGCCAAGCACGCCCATGCCGCCAGCCTGGGATACGGCGGCGACGACGTCGCGGCAATGGGAAAAGGCGAAGATCGGCAGATCGAGGCCGAACATCTCGCTGGCGGCGGTGCGCATTGGCATTGGTCCCTTTGCGGGTTGATGAAACGGGTCGTCGCCAGCGCCAAACGGCGTCGAACCTGCAACTAATCGGTCGTCGGCCGCCCGCAAGGCTGTGATGGCGTCGCAAATCCGGCTAAGGAGAAGCGATGGACGGACAACTGGCAAGGCCTTCGCGGGCAGGCGCGGAAACGACGCTGGCAACGGCGACCATCGTCGTCGCCTCGCTCGGTTTCGGCCTGGTGCCGTTGTTTGCCCGAGGCCTGCTCGATGCCGGCATGGCGCCGGCGTCGATCGCCTTCTGGCGCTTCGCCCTGACCGGCATCCTGTTGCTGCCCCTGGCCTGGCGGCGGCACCGCCCGGGCCGCGCCGCGCTCTGGGCCGTCGGCGCCGGCATCGCCCTGGGACTGGGCTGGATCGGCTATGCCAATGCGCTGCGGTTCGCGTCCGTGGCGACCGTCGGCGTCGTCTACATGTCCTATCCGTTGTTCGCCATGCTGTTTGCCTGGCTGCTGCTGCGCCAGCGGCCCGGCCTTCGCGCGTGGATCGGTGGCGCCCTGATCCTGCTGGCCGCGGGCCTGGCGCTCACCCCGGGCGGACAGGCACCCGGCAACTACCAGGCGTTGCTGCTGTCGCTCAGCGCGCCGCTGACCTTCGGCGCGGCCATCGCCATCCTGACCGTCAAGCTGCAGGGGCTCACGCCGCTCGAGCGGGTACTGTTTGCCAGCCTGGGCTCAACGGCGGCGCTGTTGCCGGTACTGCTGGTGCTGGGCCCGTCCGCCTTCATCCCGACCGATGCGCACCAACTGCTGTTGCTGCTTGGCGTCGCCGTCGTCACCGCCGCGCTGCCGCAACTGCTCTATGTCGTCGCCGCGCCCAAGGTCGGTGCCGCGCGGGCCGCGGTCGCCGGGAGCATGGAACTGCCGACCATGTTCCTGATCGGCTGGCTCGCTTTCGACGAGGCGATCGAGCCGGTCCACATCTTCGCCGGCGTGCTCGTCGTGACGGCGATCTTGCTGACCCCGCCGAGCGCGCCGCCGGCGTCCGTCGCGCCGGCCGGCAGCGAGGACGATACTGCGCCGAGATGACGCTCGATGCTGCCGACCGTTAAGCTGACGCCTGGATTGACGGAGTATCGAAGATGGCCGCAATGCGCAGTGTGCTGTTTCTTTCGGCCGAGATCCCGAGCGAGCGGTTGCCGGCGGAAACCGGCGAAGCCGATGCGCTGATCCTCGACCTGGAAGATCTGGTGGCGCCGGCGGCACGGCCCGCGGCGCGCGCCGGCCTGGCCGCGCGCGTCGCCGCGGCACCCGACGGCATGCGCCTGTTCGTGCGGGTGAACGGGCTGGAGACGCCGCTGTGTTTCGATGACGTCGAGGCGGCCGTGGGGCCAGGCCTGGCAGGCTTGGTTTTTCCCAAGGTCGAGAGCCTGTCGGACTTGCATACCGCGGACTGGACCGTCCGCCAGTTCGAGCGTCGCGCCGGCCTCGAGCCCGACCGGCTCGAACTTCTCGTCATCGTCGAGACCGCCGTCACCATGAACCGTTTGCCGGAATGGGACGGGCATCGTTGCCGGCGGCCCGCGCGCCTCGGCTTCGGCATCGGCGACCTGGGGGCTGATCTCAACCTGCGCCCGGGCGAGGACGAGGCCGAGCTCGCGGCCTTGCGGACGCAGGTCGTCGTCGCCTCCCGGGCGGCCGGCTTCCTGGCTCCGATCGACGCGGTGTTCCTGGATACCAGCGACGAGGCCGGTCTGCGGCAGGCCACGGCGCGGGCGGTGCGCTTCGGCTTTGCCGGCAAGTTCTGTCTCGACGCCGGCCAGGCCGCCGTGGTCAACGACTGCTACATGCCGACGGCCGCGGAGCTGGCGACGACCCAGCAGCAATTGGACGCCTACGAGGCCGCGCTGGCGCAGGGACTGGGCGCCGTCGCCGTCGACGGGGTGTTCGTCGACGCGCCGGTCGCAGCCCGCCTGCGACGCATCCTCGAGCGCGGCGGCGCGGACTGAGCCGGCATAGCCCGTATTTCTCACCCTCTCCACGGCCTGCGTCGCGTCCAGGCGGTCGCTCCCGCCAGGAACGGGCCGAAAAGCGTAGCGGGGCTACGGTTGAGGGCCGCGACGCAGCGGGCGGCCGCCTGGGCGCGACCCGAAGGGCGGCGCTGTCCGCGCGACAGCGTGCGTCGAGGCGCTTGCCCGTAGCCCCGCTACGCGCCGCGCGCCTCTCCTACTCTGTCGCGCGGACAGCGCCGCGCAGACCATGGAGAGGGTGAGAAATGCGGGCTAAAGCACTTCGCGTTTAATCTGAGGCATATCCTGCGGCCTGAAAGAAGTTCCAGCACTCTTGGGGCTGATAGAGGTCGCAGACATCGCCGATGGCCTCGACGAGGGTGTCGTAGCTGCGC
>Ga0056121_1000097_pt1 | contig 42757 bp, 35 predicted proteins | sample WorMetHEROISLAND_FD_83872 | JGI IMG/M metagenome (GOLD analysis project Ga0056121, IMG submission 83872) | Marine gutless worms symbiont microbial communities from Max Planck institute for Marine Microbiology, Germany - Olavius sp. 1 HERON ISLAND ...
GCCCCGTTGTTATCCTATATGCGGTATGGGGCGTCGGTAACAAAGAGTGGCGTTCCATTACCTCTTCGAGCGATGGGAGATACCTTGCCGCGGTGGCGTATGGAGGGGGTATTTACACCTCAGGAGACTTTGGGTCAACCTGGACCTACTGCGAAGAGGCTGGCAGCAGAAACTGGGATGCCATCACCTCTTCGAGCGATGGGAGATACCTTGCCGCGGGGGTGGATGGAGGGGGTATTTACACCTCAGCCGACTTTGGGGCAACCTGGACCCTCCAATCGGCGGCCGGTGACAGATACGGGCGTTCCATCGCCTCTTCGAGCGATGGGAGCAAACTTGCTGCGGTGGTGTATGAATGGGGTGTTTACTCCTCAGACGACTTTGGGGCAACTTGGACAAACCGCTCGGCGGTCGGTGATGATGAGAGCAATCCCATCTTTGGAAATAAGGACTGGCAATCCATCGCCTCTTCAAGCGATGGGAGCAAACTTGCCGCAGTGGTGAAATTGGGGGGTATTTATACCTCAACCGACTCCGGAGCAACCTGGATACGGCGCAGAGAGGGCGGGAGCAGAAACTGGCAATTCATCACCTCTTCGAGCGATGGGAGATACCTTGCCGCAGTGGTGTATAACGGTAATATTTGGACTTCAACCGACTTTGGGGCAACCTGGACCTCCCGTGCGACAGGCATAAGCAGATATTGGAGGTCTATCGCCTCTTCGAGCGATGGGAGCAAACTTGCCGCGGTGGTGGATGAGTGGGGAGAATGGTGGTATATACGGCGTAATGGTATTTGGACCTCAACCGACTCCGGAGCAACCTGGACCCTCCAATCTGCGGTCGGTCGCAGAGGTGGCAGAAGAAGTTGGAGGTCCATTGCCTCTTCAAGCGATGGGAGCAAACTTGCCGCAGTGGTGTGGGGAGGGGGTGTTTACACCTCAACCGACTACGGGGCGACCTGGGAGAATCGCAGCGAGTAGTAATTTGCGATTATCCCAATTTAGCGGGCAGCCCTGCCCCTAAGTCCCACTTAACAAGCGCTGCTCCTTCATTGGGCTTATGTTTGGAATGCTCTGACTTAAGGGCGCGGCCATCATGCATAGGAACTGGCTTTCTTTGAGACGCTGCCGTATTTTTGAATATTTCGCGTTTCATATGATTTTTAGGTGTCCATCAGACTGGGGAGCTTATCCCCTCCCCAAAACACCTCGGAAATGCGCTGTAGGGCGGGTGTCTGCCGCGAGACGAAAGTCTTCTTTTGCGGCTTGACAATGCTAACATTTCCAGTTAATAAATCATCCGCAAAAAAGGAGGGGTTTATGGTGAAGAAATTCTATCCCGTTTTGGCCGCGGCGCTGGCAGCCCTCCTGCTGGTTTCCTGCCCCAAGCCTACCGTTTCCACCCATCCCCCTGCCGTCTACTCCATAACCTATGACGGCAATGGCGCCACCTCCGGCACAGTTCCCATAGACAATAGGGAGTATAGGGAGGGTGAAACCCTTACCGTCAAGGGAAATACGGGTAACCTTGCACAGGACAACAAAGATTTTCTCGGTTGGGCTAAAGAACAAGGGGCCGCAGAGCCGCAGTATAACGAGGGCGACGAACTCACGATATCAGAAAGCCTTACCCTCTACGCGGTATGGAGGGGAAAACCCTATACCATGAACTTTGATAAAAACCACGCGGGGGCGGGAGGAAGTCAGGCGAGCCTGGCTGACCAAATCTGGAGAGATCCAATACCACTCCCCACTGCCACCATCTTCACCCCGCCTGCCGGTATGAGTTTTGCGGGCTGGGCGGAGACCCCCACCGGGGCGGTGATACGGGGCGCTTACACTGGGCCTGCCAGCTACAGCGCCGATGTCATCCTCTACGCAGTGTGGGGTACCGGTAACAAAGACTGGTTATCCATTGCCTCTTCGAGCGATGGGAGATACCTTGCCGCGGGGGTGGATGGAGGGGGTATTTTCACCTCAGTCGACTTCGGGGCAACCTGGCGCCGTTCGGCAGCTGACAACAGAACCTGGAGATCCATAGCCTCTTCGGGAGATGGGAAGAAACTTGCCGCAGTGGTGGATGGGGGGAGTATTTACACCTCAGTCGACTTCGGGGCAACCTGGCGCCGTTCGGCAGCTGACAACAGAACCTGGAGGTCCATCGCCTCTTCAAGTGATGGGAAGAAACTTGCCGCAGTGGTGGATGGGGGGAGTATTTACACCTCAGCGAACTTTGGGGCAACCTGGACCCCCCGTGCGACAGGCATGAGCAGAGACTGGAGGTCCATAGCCTCTTCAAGCGATGGGAGATACCTTGCCGCGGGGGTGGATGGAGGGGGTATTTACACCTCAGGAGACTTTGGGGCGGCCTGGACCAACCGCTCGGCGGTCGGTGATGCCCAGAGCAATCCCATCTTTGAAAGTAAAAATTGGAGATCCATCGCCTCTTCGAGCGATGGGAGTAAACTTGCCGCGGTGGTGGGAAACGGGAGTATTTACACCTCAGGAGACTTTGGGGCGGCCTGGACCGACCGCTCGGCGGCCGGTGATGCCCAGAGCAATCCCATCTTTGAAAGTAAAAATTGGAGATCCATTGCCTCTTCGAGCGATGGGAGTAAACTTGCCGCGGTGGTGGGAAACGGGAGTATTTACACCTCAGGAGACTTTGGGGCGACTTGGACCAACCGCTCGGCGGCCGGTGATGCCCAGAGCAATCCCATCTTTGAAAGTAAAAGTTGGAGATCCATCGCCTCTTCGAGCGATGGGAGTAAACTTGCCGCTGTGGTGGAAAACGGGAGTATCTACACCTCAGATGACTTTGGAGCAACCTGGAGGAATAGCAGCAGGTAGTGAGCGATTATCCCGATTAGCGGGCAGCCCTGCCCCTAAGCACCCCTTTAAGGAAGGCTGTTCCTTCATTGGGCTTATGTTTGGAATGATTTTACTTAAGGACGCGGGCATCATGCATAGGAAGCGCTGAACGTAACTCGCGGAGCTGGCTTTCCGGACTGCCGCATTTTTGAATATTTCGCTTCTCATATCGGTTCTTGTATGGCGCCCATCCGCGAACAGCCTTTCGTGCCGCGAATCGGTCTATTTCGATGGTGAATGCTGTCAAAATTGGATGATATGCCTCTTCCAAAAGATGTGCTCTCCGTTTGAGAATGGAAACATGAGGATTTTTCTGCCTTATCTCGCATTTCTTCCGGTTTTATTCCTCGGTAGTTGCAGAACCGCGAAGGATCTTGTTTTGGATGAGCCATTGCTGCAGGATCAAACAGTCGGCAAGGTTCTGAAGGGTGAGAAATACAGGATTGAGGAGGAAGATATCCCCCATATCCGCGCACTGATGAAAAATGCTCAGGATGATTACCGACTGGCCGGATTGATGCTGGCGTTGGAATCAGGGGATGAGGCCCTGTATGCGGATATTGTGCAGGCTGCCCTGGATGAGAATCCCGAAATTGCCAGGCTCGCGCTCGGGAGAATTCGAGACATGTGGACGGATTTTTATCCGCTGGTTATGGGCTTATTGAGTGATCCCAATCCTCCGGTGCGCTCGAGTGGATTGTCCCTGCTTTCCAGCCTAGGGGGGGATGACAAGATTTCGATTATTATCGATTTCTTTGCCGATGTGGATGCCGATGTGCGTAACCAGGCCTCGTTATCGGTTTGGCAAATTGGGGACAGGGAAAACGCGCTGCTCCGGAAGGCTCTTCTTAGTGCAAATGAGCTTGTGGTGGCGACTGCATACCGAACCCTGGGCTACTTTGCGAATATAGATGACATCGAAATTCTCGTTGATGGTTTCTCTTCGGGTACGGCGCGGATTCGGCGTGAGGCTCAATTGGCAGCTCTGAAGTTTGGAGAAGATGCCTTGCCCGAGATCCATGCGTTGGCAGGTGATTCGCGAGCGGCTTACTATGTTCGCTTGTCGGCGCTTGATGTTATTGGCGGCTTGCGATCGACGGTGAGTCTGCCATTTTTGATGGGGCTGCTTGATGACGGGGATGACCGTATTGCCGCGAAGGCTCGGGCTGTCTTGGGCGCCTATGGCTCGGAGGCTGTTCCGGCTTTAGCTGGGTTCTATGAGGATTCGGCGGAAGAAAATCGTATCAGCGCCCTTCATCTGATGGGCGAAATTGGGACATCCTCGACGCTTCCCTTCCTAGCTAGCGCTCTGAATGATCAATCGGAATCGGTTAGGCAGGTGGCGGCTGCATCCCTCAGGCTCTACGGCCGGGAAGCATGGCCAGCCGTGCGGAATCAGCTCTCAGGCGATAACCCTATTGGTGTTGGCGCCGCGCTTGATTATCTTATGAATCAATCGGATTCCTGGCTTGTTGATGGGAATGAAGGAAGCGTGAATACCGATGCGCTTTATTTGATGCTTACCGGCAAAAGTAGGAGAGAAGTAGAGTTTTTCCTGAAAAACATCGGTGTAGCAAGGTTGAAAGAGGAGACAATTCTTTCCCTAAAAGATGTCTGGGACGTTGGGCCCAGCTTTACTGAGCTTGAGTCTTTGAGTATGCGGAGCGCTGACAAATACCTGTATAATTGGCGGCAGCGGGAATTGCTGCTGGCCGCTTCAAGGCAGGCCCTGGGAGATTCTTTTGATGCCCTGCACGATTATTTTGATTCGGAGAGCCAATTGGATTTGCTGCGCTCAAGGGAGCTTCGAGAGGAAAGCAGGAATCTGGAGGATAGGGCTAGGGAGCATGAGAGGGTGATTAGCAGCATGACGGAGGAGGAAAGGATTGACGGTGAGGAGAGACAGGGCAAATATGAGGAGCTTAGGGCTTTTCTCGTACGAACCTGGGAGTTTGCTGTCCCGCAGATGCACGCCCTGGCCGCCCGAATCTACGAGGGAAGAGGGCTGGACGCAAAGGCCTTGGCCCAAGAGGTTAGCCTGCCTGATTTCGGAAGCGACGGGAATTGAACCCGCGATCTCCGGCTTGACAGGCCGGCGCGATAAACCGTCTTCGCTACGCCTCCACTGCTATCTGAGAATAGAATTCATCCGTGATTTCTGTCAAGCTTGCAGAAATCGAAATGAAGCATTTTTTGCAGCTCCGCGCCGCGAAGCGCCTAAATTAGCCTTGCCCTGGCGCCTCCTCTCTCTCCCTTGAGCTTGCCTATCGGGTATTTAATCGGAAGGAGGCCTAAGCTGTGAATGGCGCAGGCTGTAATAAGGAGAATATTCTGCGAAAGGATCGACAGCGGGAAAAGACTGCTGACTGGCATTATTTTCAGGATATATTCAGGGCCGAGGGCTTTAACTGTTTGGGCTGGCTGAGTTGGCCGCTGGAGGGTGAATCGGAAGAGGAAAGGAAACGCAGGGAGAGGGCTTTTCTGTCAAACACAGGGCCATCCATGCCGCCCGGTTTGGCCTGGATGAAAGCGCATCGCGATTTGAAATATCGGCCGGATAGGCTGCTAAAGGGCGCTAAGGGTGTTCTAGTTACCGGACTTGGCTATTATCGAGAGGATGAGATTGATTCGAATAGGGCCGGGCGCAGGGGTTTTGGGCGGGTAGCCCGCTACGCAAGGGGGCGTGACTATCACAGGGTGCTGGGCGGAAAACTGCGGAGAATCACCCGAAAACTCGCAAAATCGCTGCCAGGGCATAGCTTCAGAACCTTTACGGATACCGGCCCCCTGGATGAGGTTTGGCTGGCCGAGGCCTCCGGCCTAGGCTTTAGGGGGCGTAATGGGCTGGCAATTCTTCAGGGATTTGGATCCTGGATACTGCTCGGGCATGTTATCACAACCTATGCGTTTGGGAGCGGGTATAGGAGGGCGGAAAAACCGGCTGGCTGTCCACCCGGGTGCCGCAGGTGTATTGATGCGTGTCCAAATGAGGCCCTCTCTGAGATTGGTCTTCTCAATGCGTCCAGATGTATTTCCTATATGACGATTGAGCATAGGGGAGCGTTGGAATACGGGGAAGCTCTGGGCGACAGGATTGTTGGCTGCGATGCCTGCCAGGAGGCATGCCCTTTCAATCGGGGCGCCGCGGAGACGGAGACGGAGGACTTTAAGCGTGATATTGCCGGAGCTAGTCTGAATTTGGCCGAAGTTGCGGAAATTGCCAGTTACGGGCAGATGGTGGGAAAATTCGCCGGCTCCGTTCTTATGCGGGTAGGTTTGGCCAATTTGCTGCGAAATGCCCACGCGGTGAAGGCGAATTTCGAGCGTGAGCAGGCAGCAGATTTGCGGGCTGCAAGAAGGGGCGGCCATTACCCCGAAGCCGACTCGAACGGCTGACCCACTGCTTAGGAGGCAGTTGCTCTATCCACTGAGCTACCGGGGCCTGTGCGGATAATATATAGGCTGGCGGGCGGCAGTCAAGTTTGAGCGGAAACGGGGAATTGGCATGACTTGGAGGCTTCAAGGAACCTTTAGGGTATTGACCACGGCCGGAGCGGGGTCTAGCTTTGCTGGATGAAACTGAAGAGTGTGCTCAATAGGAATTCGGTGCGGGTTGGTTTGCCAGGTTCCACCAAGGATGAGATTATCCGGGAGATGGTTGGGATAATTCTGTCAAACGCCAGAGGTCTTGTGAAGAGTGATGTTTTAAATGCCGTTTTCCAGCGCGAGGCTCAAATGTCAACTGGGATGAAGAACGGTGTTGCGATTCCCCATGCCAAGTTGGATTCCGTCACTCGGCTGCATGCTGCTGTCGCGGTGAGCGCCGAGCCAGTCGACTTTGAAAGCCTAGACGGGCTGCCGGCGCGGATTTTTGTTATGACTATTTCTCCGGCTGCCCAAACGGGGCCTCATCTGCAGTTTCTGGCGGAGGTGAGCGCCCTGCTGGCTGATGCAGAATTCAGGGCTCGAGTCCTGGCCGCCAGGGGCGGGGATGAGCTGTTAAAAACCCTTTGTAAGGATAAAACTGATGCATGAGGGAAGCTCGCTATCACATTTGATGATGATTCTGGTTTTGCAGCTGACGGTTATCCTGCTGGCGGCCAAAACCCTTGGATTCGTCAGTGTGCGGTTTCTGCGGCAGCCCTCGGTGCTGGGGGAGCTTGTTGCGGGGATTATAATCGGCCCCTTCGCCCTGGGAGGAATTCCTCTGTCTTTTTTGGGCGGCGAGCCCTTGTTTGCTATACCGCCCGGTGCAGCGCTGCCCATCACGCCGCAGCTTTATGGCTTTGCAACCGTGGGGTCCGTTGTTTTGCTTTTTGTTTCCGGCTTGAAGACCGATCTCAAAACCTTCCTTCGGTTTGCGGGCTCGGGCTCGCTGGTTGGGCTTGGGGGTGTGGTCTGTTCCTACTTCCTGGGCGCTTTTTCAGCCTTGATTTTGATTCCGGACGTTGTTTCGTTTTTTGATCCGCGGGCGATGTTTATGGGTATTATTGCGACTGCCACCAGTGTTGGCATAACCGCCCGCATCCTTTCTGAGCGGCGCAGACTTTCGAGCCCAGAGGGAGTTACCATTCTTTCGGCGGTGGTGCTGGATGATGTGCTGGGAATCATCTTGCTGGCTTTGGTGATTGGTCTGGTGCGCATGGGCGGCGGCGAAGGCAATGAAGTGGATTGGAGGCTTCTTGGGCGAATCACCCTGAAGGCCTTTGGTTTCTGGATTGGGAGTATGATAATTGGAATAGTTTTGGCGCCGAGGATTACAAGGGGCTTGAAGGGATTGAAGGATCTGGAAACCCTGGCAGTGATAGCCTTTGGTTTAGCCCTCTTGTTGGCGGGCCTGTCCGAGCTTGCGGGATTGGCGATGATTATCGGGGCCTATGTGATGGGCCTGGCCCTATCAAGTACTGATGTGGCGGAAGATATTCGGCGGCGTTTGGAGGGAATTCAGGCGTTTATCGTGCCCGTTTTTTCTGTGTGATGGGGATGCTTGTCGATTTTACGATACTTGGCGGAGTTCTTGTTTATGGGCTGATTTATACGGGTTTTGGGATTCTCGGGAAGCTTGTGGGATGCGGAATACCCGCTCTGATGCTTGGATTTAACGGTAGAGGGGCACTGCGAATTGGGGCGGGGATGCTGCCGAGGGGTGAGGTTACCCTGATTATGGCGGGTTTGGGGCTATCTGCCGGGGTTATTGGGCCCAGCCTTTTCGGTGTTGCCGTTATGTCGATGTTAATCTCCGGCCTGGTGGCGCCTCCGATTATTATGGCGCTGCTAAGGGGTGGGAGCGGTTTCAGGAAACCCCCTGAAAAGGATAAGAGCGCCGATCTCAGAGTTGTTTCCTTTTCCATGCCCACCGGCCATTTGGCGGACTTTGTTCTGGTTCGATTGCTTGATGCTTTTCGGCGGGCGGATTATTTCCCAAGGCGGGTGGGGCACGGGAAACCGGTTTACATAGCGCAAAAAAATGAGACGCGGGTTACCCTGCTGCGCAGTGATAGGTTGATTCAGGTAAACGTTCCTCCAACACAGGAGAGATTTGTTCGTCTGCTGTTAGCGGAGGAAATACTGGCATTGAAGGAGCTGTTTCGGAATGCGGAGAAGGTGGCGAATACCGATGTTGCGGAGCGCGATATGCTGGATGACTTGTTCGGATAAGTATGAAGGATCGAGATGGGATTGTATGATTTGATTAAGAGGGATTATTCAGAAGAATTGCTTGATCGATTTCTGCGGTATGCAGCTATCGACACCACGAGCGATTTGGCTGTTTCACAGGAGAGGATTCCTTCGACGGAGGGGCAGTGGGCCCTGCTCCGGCTCCTTGAATCCGAACTGCTGGAGATGGGTTTTAACAATTTGGATTTGAATGCCTCGGGCCATCTGATTGCAAAAATCCCGGGAAATCCCGCGAGCGGTGAAACCATCGGTTTCATAGCCCATGTGGATACGAGTTACGATGTGCCGGGGGAGGATGTTCGGCCACTGGTGCATAGGAGCTATAGCGGCGGCGCAATTAATCTTGCCGACGGCATCACCCTAAGCCCGGCAAACTCGCCGCTGCTTGAGCGCTACAAGGGCGAAACGATCATTACCAGCGACGGGAGAACCCTGCTCGGTGCTGACGATAAGGCCGGAATTGCGGAGATTATGACCGCGCTATCCTGGATTCGCAGGAATAAGTCGTGGCTGCATAGACCCTTGGAAGTTGTTTTTACCCCGGATGAGGAAACTGGTAATGGGATGAGCCGTTTTCCCCGCGAGAAGCTCAAATCCAGCTATTGCTTTGCCGTGGATGGGGGCGAGGAAGGAGAGATGGAAATCGAGTGCTTCTATGCCTGGATTGCGAAGATTTCCTTTAGCGGCTATCCGGTTCATCCCGGCTCCGGGAGGGGACGCCTGGTGAATGCGGTTTCGATGGCGGCAATGTTTGTCAACATGCTGCCGAGAAATGAAAGCCCGGAGGCTACCGATGGCCGCTATGGCAATTACTGGGCTCATGAGGTTCGCGGTGGGATCGATAGGGCTGAATTGACTGTTTTTTATCGTAGTTTCGACTCGGAGGGTATTGAACGGCGCTCAAAGGCGCTTGAAAGCCTTGCCCGGGCAGTGGAGGCCGCCTTTCCGGGGGGAAGGGTTACAATCATACTGAAGGAGCAGTACAGAAATGTGCAAGAGGCTCTCGGCAGATATCCGAATCTGATCACCCGCCTGCGCAAGGCGGTGCTTGACTCGGGAATTCAACCAATTGAGAGATCAGTTCGGGGCGGCTCCGACGGCGCCCTTCTTACCGCTATGGGTGTTCCAACACTCAATACCTTTGCGGGAGGAATCAATTTTCACAGCCGCCTGGAATGGGTTGCCTTGCCGGCAATGGCTCGGGCAACAGCCGTTATTTTGAACCTTATGCAATAGGTGAAAATTCTGCCGATATCTGTTACTATAGAGACTAGTTGGATAGGGTCTTGATGAATATACGCTTGCTTCTGCTTTTATTCACTCTTCTCCCTCTTTTTTCGTGCGTTACCGACATAGAAATCGGAGATGAAGCGCCCGAATGGGCGCTCAAAGCTCCCGAGAGCAGTGATTCCCATAGCACAATTCGCAGTCTGGGAGCGGCGGAAAACCTTGCCGAAGCGCAGAGAGCCGCGTTCGACGATTTGAAATCGGCCCTTATTGAGATGATGAAGCTGGGGCGTGTGGAGTATTGGAGTGATGAGGGGCTTAGTGAGTTCGAAATTCTGTTCGGAGAAATCCTCCATACAATCGACACCGCAAAACCGAGCGATTTTGGCGTCAGCCTTGGCGCGAGGGGAGCCTGGAGGAGCATGGATGCCCGAATTCACTACGCCGTGGAGATAAATTGGGAAAGACAGGCTTTTGCGGAGCAGTCGGCACGTCTCTTCGAGCTGGCAGGAGCGGCGAATCCTCGGCTTCAAGGCTATGTTTTGCGCGCTCAAGCGGCGGCGGAGAAGAATGAGTCCTACGAGGCGGCGCTGCTCTGGGCAATCGTGGCGGGTATTTCCAGACTTTCCGACATCAAAGACGGGTATAGAATCGCGCTTGGGGAGGTGGAGAGCTCCCTGGACTCCCTTGAGATTAGCTTGATTGGGGTTCCGGATAGGGTTTTTGTTGGATTAAGGCCGGCCTTGCCGGTGGTTTTTTCCGTTAAATCCCAGGGCAGGCCTGTTGAAAATGCCGAATTTATTATCACTTATCCAAATAGGGCCCGCGATGGGAGCATATACGGCGCAAGGGCCCGTGTGCTTTCGGACGCGGAGGGAATGATAAGATTTCGTCCCCCCGAGGTGGTTATTTCAGGATCGCAGGAAATTACAATCGCCCTCAGCGCAAAACCATTTCTGGATTTCCTCGGCGGGGAGAGAGATGCTTCCATCGAGGAATTTGAAGATAGACTGGAAGAGGTGCGTGCCGCGGCCGTATACGATGCCCAGATAAGACTTCGATCCATCCCCATGGGAATTCTGATTCTTGAAACGGACCTGGTCGGCAATGTGCTGGGCGAAACCGATGCGGCCGAAGGGCTGCTCGCCGACTTGATTGCCGATGACTTCAATGTTTCCATTATAGAATTGAATCCGATCGAAATACTGCCCTTATCGGAGAGCGCCCTGCTGCGGGAATTGAAGGCCGATCCCCGCTTTGGCGATAAGTATGGGAGAGTTATTCACGGCAGGGTGGGGCTAGAGAGTTTCGAGCAGGTCGGGGATACCTATACGGTTAGAGTTTCCGGATATTTGGCCATGTCGGATATCCGGAGGCAGGTGACGCTTTTCCGTTTGGAGATTACCAAAACCAGCCAGGGAACTGTTAGCCGACAGGCTATTGGCGCGGCCTTTAGACAGTTTGGCCGTTCCTTTGCCGAGGAAATCATTGCGTTGGCTCCCTGATGGAGTACCATCTAAACGATCCCATTGCGGCCCTGGCAACGGTTAGGGGACGCTCCGCCATAGCCGTGATTCGCACCTCGGGTTCCGGCTGTATAAATGCGATCGCCGGAATTTTTTCCCGGCCGAAAATACTTGTGAACAGTGAGGGCAATCGGGTTCATCACGGCTGGCTGCTTCGGGATGGGCTTGAGAGAATTGATGAGGTTCTGCTGACGGTTTTTCGCGGGCCTCTTAGCTACACGGGTGAGGATTCCGTGGAAATCTCCTGCCATGGGGGGCCGGTGTTGACTGATGCTGTTATGGATTTACTGCGCTCAGTAGGCTTCAGGGATGCGGCCCCGGGGGAATTCAGCTTTCGGGCCTTTTCTAACGGGAAGATGGATTTAACCCAGGCAGAGGCTGTACGGGAAATAATTGAAGCCCGAACCGACCGTGGAAGAGCTCTGGCGCTCTCCAGGCTGGGGGGATCGGTGCGATCGCTTATCGGCGGGGTGCTCGATAGAATTAAGCGGCAGGCTGCTATCGCGTCTCTGGCGCTTGATTATCCCGAGGATGAGGGTGAGGAGGCTGATTTTGATTTGGAGGAGCTGCGCTCTTGCCGGGAGAGCCTGGAGCGGCTCGTCGACACCTGGAACACCGGCCGGCTTTATCAGGAGGGTATTAGGGTTGCCCTTGCCGGCCCAGTGAACGCGGGTAAGTCCTCGCTGTTTAATCTGTTCCTGCGCGAGGAGCGATCCATCGTCACTGAGAAACCCGGCACTACCCGGGATTGGGTTGAAGCCTGGCTGAATCACGATGGAATCCCAATACTGCTTATTGACACGGCGGGACTGAGAGCTGATACGGCTGATGCGATTGAGGCGGAGGGAATTCGGCGGACACGCGAGCTTATTGCCTCTTCGAATTTGGTTTTGGCGTTGGCGGACGGAGCGCGGGGAAATTTGGCGCTGAGAGATTTTGAGCAGATGAGCCTGGATGTGGAAGATAGCCATCTGATTCGTGTTTGGAACAAGGCGGATTTGGCCCCTGATGCTCCGCCCGGATGGATTGGGGTTAGCGCCAAAACAGGGGTGGGCTTTTCGGATCTGGTAACCGAGATAGGCGCCAGAACCACCGGCGGCAGCCCGGAGGGGGATGCTCCGGTAATCAATTCCGCGCGTCAGCGGGCTCTGCTGCTGCAGGCCATAGGGGCCTTGAATAATTTCAGGGTGGATTCGGGTATTCCGATGGACCTTTTGGCTGAGGACCTTTATGAGGCCCTAGATGCGCTTGGGGAATTGGTTGGAGCGGTAAGGCGGACAGATGTTCTGAATTTGGTTTTCTCGAGCTTCTGCGTGGGCAAGTAGGGTTTTGATGTCCAATACTCGGGATGAACTGGAAAATGGCTTGAATCTACTGGGAATAGAGCTAGGGGGGCACAGAATTGACAGGTTGAGGCGATTTGTGGCCGAACTTGAGCTGTGGAACCCAAAGTACGGATTGCTCGCAGGTATTGAGGATGTCATTTCTCGGCATGTGCTGGACAGCCTGGCCGCCCTGAAGCACATTGAGAAATTTGAGCCGGAGAATTTGGCGGATATTGGTTCGGGAGCTGGATTTCCGGGAATTCCGCTGGCTATTTGCTTAGAGGATGTTAGCTTTGCGCTAGTTGAGCGCTCGGGCAAGCGGGCAGGATTTTTGAGAGTTGCGGCTCTTATCCTGGGATTGAAGAATGTCAGCATTGTGGAGATGCCGATGGAAAGACTCTCGGGGAGGCAGCGCTTCGACCTGCTAACCCTGCGCGGATTTTCACCGATTGATTCCGAATTGCTGAAAGCTCTGCGCGGGCTCCTTGCGCCGGGCGGAAGAATTGTGGTCTACAAGGGCCGAGAGGAGCCCGTCAGGAAAGAACTTGCCTCACTTAGGGGCCGCCTAGCTGCGCTGAGCGAACTCCGACGGCTGGACATTCCTGGCCTAAACGAGCAGCGGCGCCTGCTGACAATCCAGCCTTTATGATCAGCTGGCCGTGAATTTTAAGTTGATACTCTCCAGATATTCTGTCAGTTTCTGCTTATCGATCAGCTTGATAGGGCGAATCTTAGCGAAATGCTCTGCCTCCCGCGAATAGGCTCCGGGAGTAAAGCAGAGACAGCGGCCGGCATGACTGCCCTGTGAGCGTGAGTAGAGGTTTTGTAGGGATGATACCCCCACCTCGTCGTCTGTCCTCATATATCGAAATATGGTGCGGCTGTCCCCATGCGCGATTTTAACCGATGCTATAAGATCGACGCATTCTCTGCGTCTGCTGTCTACTTCAACTACCGTAACGTTTGCGCCCGTGTAGGCCGCTCGCGCGAGCTTTTTACAGAGGATGATAAATCTGTCCGGAGGAGCGGTCAGGTAGATTTGCAGAGGGCCGTTTACTTCCTGATAATGCTGCTTCATGCGGCTGGCCACATCTCGATATTCAGGGGCGATTTTATTTATCTCACTGAGCAGGGTGAATGCGCGGCTGAACTGGTTGGTTTGGTTGAATATCTCGGCCAATCGGTATTTTGCCTCAAGCGCAATTTCCGATTGAACATTTTTATGGTTTATAATTGCCTGGTAGTCTGAGACAGCGTCGCCCCAGTTCCTTGATTTTTCATGAATTAGTCCGGAGTACAGGTACGAAGTTGATCCCCTTTTGGGATTGTTTTTAAGGCGATCGAAGATGCTGTGGGCCGCGGGATAGTCGGATACTTCGTATAGGGATCGGGCCAGGGTGAAGAGAATTTCCGCATCCTCGGGCGCCGCCCCCGAGGCAATTTTCAGGTATTTGATGCTCTTGTCATATTCTTCTAATTGAAAAAGCGCCAAACCCAGGAACCTTGCCGATTCTCCATGCTTTGGATTGAGCCGAAGCGCCTCTTGCAAATGCTTGATTGCATCGGCGTACTCTTTTTTCACGAATTCAAGTTTTCCAAGCCCCGCGCTTATCTCAAAGTCATTGGGCTTTTTGGCCTGAGCGGCCATCAGGGCAGCCTGGGCCTCGGATAAAAAATTGCTCTGCATTGCGGAGAGACCGTAGCGCAGATTTAGCTCGGCCTCATCCAGCCTTGGGTCTTCACTAGCGTAGTCTGCCAGAGTTTGGTAGGCGCGCATGGCCTTCGTAAAATTTCCTTCCCGGTAGTGAAGCTTAGCGATTGATTCGAGGGCCATGGGGTCCTTCGGGTTTGCCTCGAGTCTCCGATTTGCCTCTCTTATGATGATTTTTCGCTCTTTGGCGGGGGATTTAGTTCCGGATGATGTTTTTTTTCTATTGTTCCTTTGTAGAACCCAGTAAGCGCTTATTATTGCCGTAATCACCAATATCACAATGGTGATTGCGGAAACCACCACTTGCATGCCGCAATTATGACCGCGCTTTTAATAAGTTGTCAAGGAGGAGTAGACTTGACGATATAGGGAGGCAGTCCTAGGATTGTTTCTATGAGAGGGGATTCGGAAACCAGGTGGATTAGCATTCGTTTGGCCAATGGTGAGCATTATACTGTCTTTGAACGTGGAGACTGGAATTCGCGGCGGCTTGTATTGACACCGGCCTCGAAGAATCAGGATAAGGCGGATATCGAATTCTACTATCACGCTTCGGGCGTTTCAAAGCCGCTTCGCATCGGCGCAATCAAATTTGGAAAACTTCCCGCCGGAGGTGTTGAACTTGCGCTTGAGGCCGAGCTTACTCCTAAAGGCATCCTGTCGGCGGCGGTGAGGCATGAGGCAAGTGGGAGAACGGAAGATTTGAAGGTGCAAATTCCCGATATCGAAGTACAGCGCCCACCGGTCAGGCAGGGTTTGCTGGCCCGGAGTGGAATACGGTGGTTTCTTGGAATCTTGTATGTGGCAGTTGGCCTGGCCATTGCCTTCTGGCTTGTGCGGCTGGTAACCGATTGGGGCGAGCACGAGCTGCCGCCGCCGCCAATCTCTCGTTCGGCAGCCGAGATGTCGACAGCTTGAAAATTATTCGATACTCATCCCTTTGCGCGATTGTTTTTCTTATCGGTTGCGCTCCCTTGGCGCCGACAGGAAAACTTGATTCCGGATCAGCCTTGGAGCTTGAAAAATTGCTGCGAGCGGCCGCGGAGGGCTCGCCTGCCGAGCTCTACCGGCTTGCCAGAAATGGAGGGGAGGGAGCCTGGTTCGCGCTGGCGGCGGCAGCCGATTATTTTGGCTTCGACGAGCTGTCGGACGAATTACAAATGCGCTCGGCGCTTAAGGATGCACCTCCCTATGGGGTTCGATCACTGGAAGCCATGCTGATAAAGAATCCCGGGGCGCTGGCGAATCCCTTGAGGGTGTTGAAGAGGGTTGAGAGAGGGCAGGGGGTAAAACTCAGGCGGGCAAGAGTTGCGGTATTGGCCGCTGAGGGCAGATCTAGGCTGCTGGCCGGAGAAATGAAGGGTTTTACAGGGGCAAGTTGGGAGGCTCCGGTGCTCCTTGCGGCGCTGGATTTAGGAGAGCTTAGCGAAGACGGGATGGAGGTAATCAAGCGGTTCATCGCGGAAAGCCCTGAGCCTGCTGTTTTGGCCCCGCTGAGGCGCGAGAAGGGCCTTGACTTGCAATCCAGACTCCTGTTGAAGGCCAGGTTTTATTCTTTGGCTGGAAAGGCCTCATTAGCCCTGGATACCTACCGAATTTGGCTGGAAAACGGCGCATCGGGGCCAATGGCGATGGATTATTCGGCGCCTCCTCCAGTCTTCGCCGAGATTCGGCAGGCTGCCGGAATGCTGGGCGGCGAGGAAGAGTGGGCAAATCGCCTTAGCCGGGAGTCGTCAAAACTTGTGGGTTTCGAGTCTTATGCGGCAGCCTATCAGGCTGGCCTGCTCTATTGGGGACTTCGGGAGTTCAAAGCCTCATCGGCTTCCTTTTTCAAAGGAGTTTTGAGCGCTCCTAGGGGGTTGGATGCGGATAGAGCCCTATGGTTTGGGCTTCGAGCGCTCCAACGCGATCCGGATGCAGAGAAGGACGAAATGCTTTCGGCGCTCTCGACTGTTTTCGAATTATGGGATAAACCAAAGCGCTTTGAAGACCGTCTGGAATTGTTCATTCATCAATGTGCAAAAGATGGCGATTGGGAGTTTTTGGAATCTGTTTATGACAGATGGGGGGAAAAATGGCCTTCGGCGCCCAGGGCGGACGGGGCCCTGGTTCTAGCGAGCGCTGTCTTTGAGAATCGATTGGATTCGGAAGTTCAGGTGAAGGAGTATCTTGAGTTAGCCGCGTATTCGGCGCCTTTTAGCTGGTCAGGACTGCGGGCAGCCGGGCTGCTTCATCGGAATATCCCCACCCCTGCGGGCGCAGAGACCGGATTTGAGGATGGCGATGACGATCTGATTATCCAGCTCTTTCTCAGATGGGGACTTTTTGATCTCTCGGTGGGTGAAATCTTGAAAAACCCCCAACGCTATTCCAATAAAACCATAAGAACAACAGCCAGAGCGATTGCGCACTCACAGCCGAGAATGTCTATTAGGCTGGGGAATCTGCTTTGGGCCAATGAGGATTTCACCCCCACACGGGAGGATCTGCTGATTAAATACCCCCTCCCGTATGGGAAGCTGCCCTCGGATATAGCTGTTAGGGAGGGGATACTGCCGGAGATGCTGATGGGCTTGGTGTGCACCGAGAGCGCATGGGATACCAATGCAATAAGCCGCTCCGGCGCCGTGGGGCTGGGGCAGTTCATGCCCGCCACATGGGAGGAGTGGATTAACCGTCTTAGACTTCCCGAGGATTCGGATCCTATGAGCCCTGAAACCAATCTCGTTCTATCTGCCGCGTACTTGAACTGGCTCAATTCCAGGGAGTGGACCGATGGATGGACGGATGTTCTAGTCTCGTACAATGCCGGTGGCAGTAAGCTGCGAGGTTGGCGGCGCAATCGACCCGGCTTGGGTGAGGATCTCTTTAGAGTCAGTATCCCGATAGAAGAGCCCCGCAGCTATGTGAGCAAGGTTCTTTCCGCCGCCACTATGTACGCATATCTTTATGAGGGAAAGACTCCCCGGTTCCTTCACGGCGCCTGGGGGCTGGATTCTTTCGGATTAGTTGAATGACCATACTTCAGGCTGTCCTTTTGGGATTGGTCCAGGGTCTTACCGAGTTTCTTCCTGTTTCTTCGTCGGGCCATCTGGTGCTTGCGCGGGCTCTGATGGATTTGAGCGAGGTGCCGGTTCTTTTCGATGTGCTGCTTCACGTGGCAACTCTGCTGGTGGTAACCTGGGTGTTCAGACGAAGGCTTGGATGGCTTCTTATGTCGCTGCTTCGGTTTCTCGGCTGTCGGATGCGCGGGGATGACAGGGCCAATTTAAGGCTGATTCTGCGCCTGCTTGCGGCAACGATAGTTACCGCGGCAGTTGCCTGTGCGCTATCCCCTTTAAGGATTTTCGAATCTCCGGCAGCAGTCTCGGCCCTCCTTGTGCTTACTGCTCTGATACTTCTTTCCACGATCAAACTTAAGGGGAAGAAGAAAATCGAAGAGATCTCCTGGGTTGGGGCGCTTGTTGCGGGCGCCGCTCAGGGTTTCGGCGTCCTTCCTGGGATCAGCCGCTCGGGCATTACGATTGCCTCGGGAATTATGGTGGGAATGGATAGAAAAGCCGCCGGTGAGTTTTCTTTCCTGCTTCTGATTCCAGCGGTAGGCGCAGCCCTCCTGCTTTCTTTAAAGGATGCCATGGAGCTTTCGAGTATTGTAGGCGCTGGGCCTCTCGCGGTGGGATTCGCCTCGGCGCTGATAGCCGGTTATGCATCACTGAGAATTCTGCTGTGGCTTATCGCCAGGGGAAGACTGTGGTTCTTCGCTGTATACTTAATTCCGGTGGGCGTAATGGGTTTCCTTCACTTTGGTTTCCGAGCCTACTAGGGCGGCCTGCGGATATCCGATTCTGAACCCCATTTGAATGTAAGCCGCAAATCAGACATTCCGATAATCGGAGGAGGAGGATCGCATCAATGTTCCCGGCTTCAGGCAAGTACGCCTATCTGTCTGTAATTAGCTTTCTTCTGGCCCTGTATTTTTTTGTGGCGATATCCATCTCCTTACTCGGAGGCAGCGCCGTGTTTGTGAGGCCGGGAGCATTCCTTGTCAGCCGTTTTAGCTTCTCGTCATTCTATATCCCGCTCTTATTGCTGTATTGCGGTTTCCTTATCAGGGCGAATCGGCTGCCCGGAAAAACGATGGCCCTGCTCTGGATTTCTCCCATTCCCTTTGTCACTTCGGCGATATTTTTTCAAATCATCTTTGGCAACGCCACAATGCTCGCGCCAAGAGTTTTTATCACGGCATTTGGCCGTTTTCCGGCGATCTTGTTGTTTTTCTTCTTCCTTGCGATTGAAATAACCGGGCTCATCTGGCTGGGCAGGTATCTTGACGGCCCTGGCCGCAGCCTGTTTACCGGAAAGGAAATAAGCAAGGTCATAAGAGGGGTGATCAGCTTTTTCAGCGCCGAAAACGGAAACGGCCTTGCCTCTTCAAGTGGGGAGCCAATTGATGAAATACTTGCTCCTTCATTTCCCGAAAGGCCGTTTGAAAACCACGGGCCCCCCTTGCAGGAGGTTCCCGAAAAGTTGGCCTTTCCCGGATCGCCAGCGGCAGAGCCGAGAGTTTCGGATTTCGTATCCCGTGTGCTTGATCCCAAGTCGGGATTACAGACCGCCGAGGCGGAACTGCCCCCCTCCGATGACTATGAGAGCATTTCCGGAAAGCTAGATCCGAGGGGGAGGGAGGCGTTTGCTTCCGGAGCGATGCCGACGCCTGCATATGCGCCTGTACATGGGCAAAAGAGCTATTACGTGCCGGTTAAGGGACTTCTAACCGTGTACCCGGAGCTGCGCGATACTGCGATTGACGAGATAACCCGAAGGGCCGGGAATGTTCTGGAGCAGACACTGAAGGAATTTCGAATCGATGCGAAGGTTACCGGTATTCGCAAGGGCCCGGTGATTACCATGTTCGAGCTTCTGCCATCGCCCGGGGTTAAGCTAAGCAGCATAGTAAATCTTCAGGACAATATAGCGCTGCGTTTAGCGGCAAGCAGGGTTCGGATTATTGCCCCGATCCCAGGGAAACATGCGGTTGGCATTGAAGTGCCGAACAAGAAACGGGCGATTGTTTCATTCAGCTCTTTGGTGGAATCTGAAGAATTTCGGGGAACTGACGCTGAAATTCCAGTGATATTGGGGAAGGACATCAGCGGCGGAAACCAAATAATAGATCTAACCCGCACTCCCCATCTGCTAATAGCGGGCGCTACCGGATCGGGGAAGTCTGTCTGTGTCAATTCCCTCATTGCCTCTGTGCTTTATTCCTGCGGGCCGCGGAAGGTCAAATTACTCATGGTGGACCCGAAAATTGTGGAGCTGAAACTATATAACGATATTCCTCACCTTTTGACTCCGGTTATCATTGATACGAGGAAGACGATTCAGGCTCTCCAATGGTGTCTTTATGAGATGGAACGGCGCTATTCGATTCTGGATTCTCAGGGAGTTCGGGATATCAGATCTCTCAATATGCGAATCAAAAAGAGGGAACTCGCGGTGGAACCGATACCCTATATCCTGGTTGTTGTCGATGAATTTGCCGATTTGATGGCTACAAGCGGGAAAGACCTGGAGGTTATTGTCGCTCGTTTGGCGGCCATGAGCCGGGCTGTTGGGATTCACCTTGTTCTTGCTACCCAGAGACCCTCAGTGGATGTGATTACGGGTTTGATCAAGGCGAATTTCCCGAGTCGGATTGCCTTTATGGTGGCAGGTAAAACCGATAGCCGCATCATTATTGATGCGGTGGGAGCGGAGAAGCTTCTCGGGCGGGGGGATATGCTGTTCACTTCGGCCTGGGATCCATTTCCTTCCCGGATGCAGGGCGCCTTTCTTGCCGAGGATGAGATAGAAAGAATGGCCGACTATGTGAAGTCCCTTGGCAAACCCGATTATATTGATCATGAGATGTTTATCGACGATGAGGACGAGGATTCGTTCCAAAATGACGGTGATGGAAGCGATCCCATGTACGAGAAGGCGGTTGAAATAGTTGTAAGCTCCCGCAAGGCCTCGGCATCCTATCTCCAAAGGAAGCTGAAGCTTGGGTACAACAGGGCGGCAAGACTGGTTGAAGAAATGGAGCGTCGGGGCATTGTCGGCCCGGCAAATGGGTCGAAGCCTAGAGAGCTAATTCATATTCCCTAGGTGGAATGGGCTGCCCGTGATGGTTTTCTGGATATTTTTAGGTTTAGAGGCTCGCTCCAGAGACCGCTTCCATGCCTGTTCTTCCCACGGATGCGGTATGCTATCCTTCCAATCGGCGTTGGGGAGTCCACATAGACCGGGTCCTTGATTGCGGAATCCATCAGTTTCCACCTAGCCTCCCCGGACTTTATTCGTATCAGCTCGTAGCTCTCCGCATCGCCCATAGGCAACCAGCGGAGCTCAATGGCGTTGTTCTCCAAAAGATTATAGCTGGGAGATGGGGGCTTGCCGGGCTCCATAGGCGCAGCTTCGGTTTGCTTGATGGCATCCATCTCCCCTGCTGTATGGGCGGGGTCCGATCCTCCCTCTTTTTGCGGTCCGCTAAGCCTTTTGGCGGATTGTTCTTCAACGCTTTTCGCAAAAACCGGGTAGCGCCGGAGTATATTATCGAAGGTTTCCTTATCAAGCACGTAGAGATCGCAGTAGTCCTTCGCTATAACGGTGGCGTTTCTTGGGCTGCTTAGCAGAAGGGCCGTTTCACCGAAGAATTGTCCGGAGGAAAGAGTGGCATATATAATCGTCTGCTCTTCGTTTGACACCTCCACCTCTCCCTGGCTGATGAAGTACATTTCATAGCCAATTTCACCATAGGTGATTATTCGATCTCCCGGGGTGTAAATAACAGGGCTAAGGTTCAGAATAATATCTCTTATGAATTCGTGACTGGCCTCCTTGAAAAGAGGCACCTTTTCGATTATGTCCCTGTTAAGAAAGAAGGCGATTTGAGTTTTTAGCGGTTTTGGCAGATCCAGCAGCAGGTTCGATTCATCATAGCCCTTCCGGCTTTCCCACAGATAATCGTAATAGTCGTGAATTCGGGTTTGGAGCCGGCTTGGTATATTGCGATACTTCAGAAAGGTGTCGATGTTTTCCATCTTCTCCCTAAATCGGCTCTTTGCTATGTCTAGGTTGGCAATAATATTGGCGATATTGCCGATTATAAACCCATAGATGGCGGCGCCCATTAGCATGACGATTATTACGTAGATAAACTGGATCGGATTGTCTGGTGTGATATCACCGTAGCCAATCGTCGTCAATGTGGTGATGGTCCAGTAGAAGGCTTCCAGATAAACAGCCCCATTGGATGTGTAATTTCCCGAAGACGTATACTCGCCAACGCCTCCTATGTAAATCCATCCACAGGCCACAAGATGGGCCGCCACCAGAATCCAGAATATCAGCATGAATAGGCGCATGAAGGCGGGATTGACGAAACCTAGTTTTCTGGCTCGGCGCAGAGTTCTTGAGCTCCCAAAGAGTTTCAGGAGACGGATTAGCCGGAAGAAACGGAGCACGCGATTGAGAATCAGATATCGGCTAGTCATAAGACTCAATGAGAGGGGTATTGTGGCAAGGAAGTCGAGAATAAACCACCCTTTAAGGTAGTGAATGGCTATCGACTTGCGATCGCTTATTTGCCTGTGTTTGACACCGTAGGCCGTATTGAATTGAACGGCGATGTCGGCTGCGAAGGTGAGAGTTATTAGGATATCCAGTGCGATGAGGCGTGGGGACATTGGAATTCCGAAAACCACGATGAGCGGAGCGATTATTGTCGTCACGATGGTGATGAAAAGGACATAAAATTCCCATACGGCTTTGAAACGGCTGTCGGGATGAAGTAGCGGTATGGGCATTGCTCTATCCTATTTGCCCTCAATAATCGGCAATGGCATTCTTAAACGCAAGCGGCAGAGTGAGATATCCTACCAAGAGAATGAGCAGGTTTTCAATGTGCAGCATGAGTCGCCGAAGAGAGGCCTTGGGTGGATGAAATGGGATTTCGGTATTGACTTAGTTCGGTTTGAAGTTTCATAATTGGCGCATGAGGCCCCGCGTTGTTTTTGCATGCGCCTTTTACCTAATCAGTGTGCCGGTGCTGATTGCGGAATCGGAGGTGATCCCTGCCGAGGTATATGTTATCCCGCTGAAAGAAGATGTCGACCGATATCTCGGAGTATTCTTGGGGCGCTCTCTTGAGGAGGCCGAGAGGGCGGGGGCGAAAGCGGTGATTATCGAAATCGATACCTTTGGCGGCCGCGTGGATACGGCTTTGGAAATTGCCACCAAGATTGGGGCTGCCACGTGGACCAAAACCATTGCCTATGTTCCTGCTGACAGCGGAGGGCGCGGAGTTAGCTGGTCGGCCGGCGCGCTTATGGCATTTTCCTGTGCGGAAATCTGGATGGCCCCGGGGACCTCAATCGGAGCCGCCGCGCCGGTGTACCAAACCACGGAGGGAGTGCAGGCCGCCGAGGAAAAAGCGGTAAGCGCGGTGAGGGGGCAGATGGCCGCATTGGCCGAAAAAAATGGATATCCCATCGGAGTTGCGCTTGCTATGGTGGATGCCGACGTAGTTCTAAAAGAGGTAGTCATTGATGGCTCCGAGTCTCTGCTGACGGGGGCGGACATTGAGGCGATGGAGAGGAAGAATATCCGGCTTGAGATTGGGAAAACCATCAGCGATAAGGGCAAGCTTCTAACGCTTACGGCCGGGGAAATGGAGCGCTATGGGGTTTCGGCAGGCAGCGCCTCAACACGGGAGGAAGTGATAGCCAATTTCGGATACGCGCCTGAGGATGCCGTGGTGCTGGAAAAAAGTAGGGCGGATTCGATAATCACTGTTCTTACCAGCGGCGCCGTGGTGAGCCTGCTGGTAATTGTTGCCTTGGTTGCTCTTTATCTTGAAATTACGAGCCCTGGATTCGGTGTTCCCGGAACCATTGCCCTTGCCTGTTTTGCAACTTTGTTTGTTTCGAGCGGTTTGATGGGGAATTTGGGAGCGATGGAAATTTTGATGCTTTTGGCCGGAGTGATTCTCTTGCTGCTGGAAATCTTTGTTATTCCGGGATTTGGCATCGCCGGCATTGGGGGTATCCTGTTGATTTTGGGGGCGCTCGTTCTGAGCCAGCAGGATTTCTTTTGGCCCCAGTTCGATTGGCAATGGGACATAGCCAAGCGGAATTTCGGCATTGTCGGAGCCGGTGTAATAGGCGGATTTGTTCTTATAGGAGTTGTTATGGCCCTACTGCCGAGGGCAAGTCTGTTTAGCCGTTTGGTGCTGCATGGCCCGGGTGATTCGGGTTATGCAGGGAAGCCATGGAGACGGCGTAAGAGGGAAAAAGGGAATTCCGAGGAAATTGAGACTTTGACGGGGCGGAAGAGTGCAGCCGTTGAAATTGGGGCCATCGGCGTGGCTATAACCGACTTGCGGCCGGTTGGCAAGGTGCGCTTCGAAAACGGAGTCTTTGTCGCGGAAACCGATGGCGAATACTGTGAGAAGAACACACAGGTCATAGTTCAGCGTATTGATGGAGTAAAGGCCGTGGTGACAGCCAAGGAGGAAGGATGATGAGGCTTGTGCTTTCGCTGTTGGGTCCCCTTGCGATTGTCGCCCTGGTTTTCCTGTTCATCTTGATCAAATCCTTTGGCTTATGGCGAGAAGCGCACGTGTCGGGCGCAGGGGTGGGCTTTGGGCGACTGGTTGGAATGTGGATTCGCAGGGTGAACGCCCGCACAGTGGTTGATAGCAGAATTATGCTAATGAAGGCTGGCTTGCCCGTAGATACGAATTTACTGGAAACCCATTTTCTAACAGGCGGTGATGTGGTTAAGGTTTCACTGGCCATGATTGCTGCCTCAAATGCCGGAATTGAGCTGCCCTTTCAGCGAGCGGCGGCAATCGATTTGGCTGGAAGGGATGTCTTGGATGCGGTGAAGGCCGGCGTGAATTCCAAGATGATTAACCCGATTTCGGAACCGGCGGAATCAATATCGGAGCGGAGATAATAGGAGGTAACATGAGATTTCCTTTTTTTGTGCTGTACGGTCTCTTGGGGATTATCGCCCTGGTTTTCTTGATCATCTTGATCAAATTCTTTGGTTTATGGCTAAGAGCGCTCGTGTCGGGCGCAAGGGTGAGCCTTGGGCGGCTGGTTGGGATGTGGATTCGCAGGGTGAACGCCCGCATAATGGTTGACAGCAGAATTATGCTGGTGAAGGGCGGCTTACCCATACATACGGACTTACTGGAAACCCATTTTCTAACAGGCGGCGATGTGGTTAAGGTTTCATTGGCCATGATTGCTTCCTCAAAGGCCGGCATCGAGTTGCCCCTTAAACGGGCAACGGCGATTGATTTGGCTGGAAGGGATGTCTTGGATGCGGTGAAAACCAGCGTGAATCCCAAGGTGATTGACTGCCCCAATCCCGAAACCGGCAAGATTACCATCGACGCGGTGGCGAAAGATGGTATTCAGCTGAAGGCGAAGGCCAGGGTGACTGTTCGTGTGAACATTGATGCGCTGATCGGCGGCGCATCAGAGGAAACGATAATTGCCAGGGTGGGCGAGGGAATAGTCACTACCATCGGTTCGGCTAACACCTACAAGGATGTGCTGGAGAATCCGGATCAGATCTCGAAGAGGGTTTTGGAGAAGGGCCTGGATGCGGGAACGGCCTTTGAAATTCTATCGATTGATATTGCCGATGTGGATGTGGGCTCCAATGTTGGCGCTAAGCTGCAGGCAGATCAGGCGGAGGCGGATACGCGGCGATTCCAGGCCGAGGCGGAGCAGAGACGCGCCGTGGCCAGGGCGAGAGAGCAGGAGATGGTCGCCCAGGTGCAGGAAAACAGGGCAAAGGTGGTTTTGGCCGAAGCGGAAATTCCCCAGGCGATTGCGCAGTCATTTAGAGACGGCAACCTGGGAATAATGGATTATTATCGCCTTAGAAACATTCAGGCCGATACCGATATGAGACGGAGCCTGGGCGATCAGTCCGATAATCGTCCAACCGATTAGTCTATGGAGATACTAGATAGGCTGATTCCTCTCCTTCCCGTTGTCCTGATGATTATCTGGGTAATCCGGTTTATTGAGAGGATTAGACGGCAAAGAAGAGCCGCGCAGCAGACAGCGAGAAAAAGACCGGCTGAGACTCCGGCTCCGAAGCTGGGCAAATCAGTAAGGGAGCGCAGCGCCGCCTTTCGGCATGCGGGCGAGCCTAGCAAGCTGGCATTGAAGAGAGAAACGGTTTTTCCGAAGACCAGGCAGATAAACGAATTCGCCAATAGGGCCGAGAGAACAGCTCCATTGGATTCACTGCTCTCACCAGCCGAAGGGGCAAGGCCCGACAAGCCGGATAGATTATCCAGAGGAAAACCGATGGCTGTGCCCGATAGCCCAGAGCAGGGAATGCGTATTGTGGAAGATAGGGCTAGCATTGAGCCTCCTGCTGGCCCTACCGGACGAAGCCCCCTGGATGCCATTCGAGCACGTTCACCCCTGGCTCAGGCGATGCTTTGGAAAATCATATTCGATAGGCCCTCGGCGCTGCAGGGGCCGAACGAGTAATAGGCCGCCTAGGCAACCCCCTGCCGCGGGTTGGATGATATCCGGCCCGGTGGCCCCGTGCTGTTTTCGGAATTCAATAATCTAACCCCAAGACAGGCCGATAGTCAATAGGGTATGGATGAAACGAAACTCCCGATGCACCCTGCCTTCCTGCGTCTCTCCGAGCGCAATAAGGAGAAATTGATGGCGGCGGCCGAGCTCTGGGAGGCTCCAGCAGACTCACGGCTTTTCCATCCGGGTGATTTGGGAGAGGAAATAATCCTGGTTCTCCAGGGCAGACTTGAATCCCACGATGGCAAGGGTGTGCGAAGGAATTGGCTGCAAGGGGACATCTGGGGCGAAGAGCGATTAAACATGCCGCGGCCTCTGGAATACACTCTTCGAGCAGTGGAGTATACTCGCTGGCTGCGCTGGACGAGAGCGGCTCTGCTGGAGCTTTGTTCCAGGGCCGCGATACGCCGTGCTCTCAAACCTCGCCGCGATTCTCAGGGGCAGCTTAGGACCGGATTCTCGGAAAGCTTACGAGTCGGCTCCATCCCCAAAAAGAGCCGCAGAACGGTTAGGCCATCCGCTAAACCGGCTATCCTGGGCTTTGCGCTCGCGGCTATCGCGGCATTCCTGCTATATCTCCTCTCACGCGGCGCAGCCATGGTATCCCCCCTAGCCGTTCTATGTTCGCCGGCTGTCTTCCTCCCCTGGCTAACTGTCTTCGCCGTTAGAAATCTCAACGCCACATACAAAATTGAAGCTGATTCCGTCGTTTCTCACCGTCTAAGCTTAAAAAGCCTGGCAGTCGAAACTCGCCGCACTCCAACCGACCAAATTCAGGGCCTTAGCATCGATCAAAAAGGCATGATGAGCCAATTGCTTGGAATAGGTACCATAAGGATTAAAACCGCCGCGATTGAGGGAGAACTGATACTTGAGAATGTAAACACCCCCAACGTACTTGCTCAGGAAATTCAGAAGTTGCGGGAGCGTACAACGGCGAGGATGAGCGGGCGTGAGCGCGAAGAAATGCGGCGAAACCTCGAAAACAGCGGGCTTGGAAAACGCAGACCCCAAATGCTTCGTTCCAACCGGAACAGCCGAGGCCCAGTTAGTCTCACAGTGCTAAAGGTCCGAAAGAGTCCAGTGATATTGCTTGGTCATGTTCTCCTCCCTGTGGCGCTAGGTGTTTTTCTAGTATTGGCAGGGCTTCACTTCGCGCTTCTAACACCGCTGCTTATATGGATAGCCTATCGCTTCGAAGTTTGGCGCAGCGATTTTTTCTTGGCTTCCCGGGGATATATAACAAGAGTCCATCGCAGACTCTTTGGGCGCAGTGTACTCCGCCATCAGATAGAAGTAACGTCCCTGCAAAATATCCGAACTGAGCAAAGAGGCATACTCTCACTGGTGTTTGGCTATGGGGATGTAATATTGGTAACCACTGGCGGCGCCGCGAACATCACCCTAAAAAGCGTATCAAATCCACAAAAGGTTCAGGAAGTGTTCTTCAGATATCGCGACGATGAGCGGCAGCGCCGTGAACACGTGCAGAATACTGCGCAGGTGGGAGCCCTAACCCAACTCGCCCATGCATTGAGACAGGTATGAGGTGAATTAGCCTAGCCTGCTTCTCTAAGCGTCAGCATGGTATTTGCCGATTATCGGAACAATGAAAGGGAATTTCGAACATCTGGCTCTAATAGGCGCCATCATGCTTCATTTCGGAATCGCCCATGCGCCCGCCGCATCAGTCAAGGAGGCATGGTATCGCCGGATAGAGATTGATTCATATGAGCGCATCGTGGGGATTGGGCAGATTGAATCCGATAAGGCGCAGTTTTCCAATGCGTATAAATTCAGTTACGATGAGAATGGCCGGCTGGTGGAAGTAAGCTATAGCCGCTCCGGCAGATCGCTTGCCGATCCGCTCTATGGCGTAGCCCGCATAGAGCTGGACTATGAGCCGGGGTATGTGCATCGCAGGAACACGGATTCCAGGGGCCTTGCTGTGTCGGATGAAATGGGAGTTTGGTCGCGGCGGGTGCAGCTTGATGCGAGGGGTTTGGCCACTGGCGTATTCCATTACGACCAGTATGGGAATCTAATCGCCGACAGGAATGGGACGGCTCTTAGGCTGTGGACCCTGGATGCCAGGGGGCGCCGTGCCAATGAAAAATTCTTCGATGCGGCAGGCGCCAGAATAGAGGATAATCGGGGCATTGGCGAGATTCGTTATGCTTGGGACAGCTTTGATCGGCTGCTTAGCCTTCACTACTATGATATAGATGGGTTAAGGACAAAGCACCGCGGTGAGGGCATACACGGCTATCTCTATGACAGGAATGCCGGGGGTGAGGTGATTAGAGAGCTTAGGGTGGGAATACAGGGCGCTCCGATTCTCAGCGCGGATGGCTCGGCATCAATCGAATTTGATAGGGATGATAGGGGTTTGATCCTGGAAGAGCGGCGTTTGGGGACTGGAGGCGAGTTGCGTGCCGATTCCAACAATGTCGCGATTTATCGTCGAAAATACGACGAATCCGGGAATCTTGTGGAACAATCCAATTTCGCCGTGGATGGGATGGCGATTAAGGATGTTTTTGGTGTCGCCACGTACAAGTGGATACACCATGTTCAGGGCAACGAATTGGAGCAGCTGAACTTCGACGAGTTCGACGCGCTCTGTGAAGATGAATCCGGAATGGCTTCCTATCGGTGGGAATATGATGAACGGGGGATCATAATAGCTTCCACCTCCTTCGGCGCCGACGATCAGCCGAAGGCCGATCAGTGGGGAATCGCTCGCTATCGTTATGTTTTTGACGAAGACAGGAATTTGATTGAGGCCGCAAGTTACGACGACTGGGAAACACTGGCAAACGATGTTACAGGTGTTGCCGTGTATCGCTGGGAATATGACGAGAGAGGGAAGAAGATATGGGAGCGCCATTACAATTCCGCCGACGAGTTCTCCGAGGATAATCAGGGTATTGCCGAGTATCAGTGGGTTTACGATGATGAAAATCACAAAACAAAGCAGCGGCAGTTTGGTCTATATGGCCAGCTCCGCGCCAACTCCCAGGGGGTGGCAGTCTATGAATGGGTTTATGACAGGTATGGCCGAGTGATAGAGCGGCGCAACTTCGGCATCGACAAGCGGCTTGTGGAGGATGTATCAGGCACTGCCTTTGCGCGGTGGTCTTACCGGAGCGACGGGCGCCCCCTGTCCGCGGCCAGATTCAACCGCCGCAGCCTGCCGATCAATCTCATGCCTTAGGGGACAGTGCTCTCAGATGGTTTATCAATTTCCGAACCTGATAGCGGCCAACGAGAAACTCAGGCTTTTCGGCGTCTATGCCCACCTGATAGTACACATCGTCATAGCCCCAGTAGCGGATTAGCAGCGGATTCACATCGGCCTTCGAATTGATAACTGTTATGCTTACCTCCGGCTCTAGGAGAATGTGCTCTTCCTGAACCTGGCCTTCCCGAGAAATTCTTATCAGGTTTTGAAAAAGAGATGAAAATTCCTCGAATGTGATTTCAAGGTTATCTATCAAAAACAAGTCGTCCTTGATTTCTTCATCTTCGCCCCTTTCGATTCGAGTGAGCATCCAAATATCTCCCTCTGCCTCGATTTTCACCCTTGCCACCCGCCTAATGGAGCCCAGAAAGACAAATTTACTCGTTAAATAAAAGGGGTCGGTGTCCAAAAATCCAAGCTCGGATTCGCGCAGCTTGAAAAGCGATTCGGCCTCGCTATCCAGACGGGCATAGCGGTTTCCCTCACCATCAGAGGCTCCGAGTATCAGATGAAGAGTCGTGCCATTCTTATCTGAGATATACAGCATATCAGCCTCATCATCGGCCAAACCAAATTTTACATTTTCCGGGTTTTCGTTATCCAGATAGGCAGCCACTGCCGTTGGGAGAGGAGCCTCCTCTTTAATTCGCGCTCGGAAATTCCCCTCATCCAGATAGTACCTTCCCTGCCAGGGCCTTGTTATAACATAACCGCTTGCCGAGTCAAGGTAGGGATTCGGCTCTGCGCTGGAAGCAACTTGGAGCGATCTTCCGTGCCTGCGCAGCTCCAGCCTGACAACCTCATCTAAATTCGGCGCGGGCAGGCTCTTATCCCTGAAATCACTCTCATCCATAAAAACCATGCCGGCAACTGCAGGCGGGAGAAAAGCCACATCATAGGAGCCTTCACGCCGCGCATAACGCTGCCCGCTAACAGGATTTTCATCTCCAACCTCAACTGCTTCCAAGTTGCCATTTTTATCGGTAACTATGATTCTTGCTGCCGGATTATCGAGGCCAAATTCGGGAAGGCGGCTCCCATCGCCCCCCTCACTTATGATCTTCCCGGATTCGATGGAGGCGAGCGCCCGTGTAACTCGCCGCACCTCATCCGGATTCAGGCGGAAGGACAGGTTGGGCAGAGTCCAATTGCCATCCTCGTCGAGCTTGAAATCAAACCCTCCGTCCGCGTGTTTCACTGTCACGGAGCGAAGGTTTTCTTCCTCTATATCTGTTAGCGTTATCGAAGCGGCCACAGCATTGCCCGATATCTTTAACGGTTCAGGAAGGGAGCGGATAATGGCAAATACGGCAGCTAGTACGGCAAGAACGCCCAGCGAGGAAACTAGCGCCACGGACTTCTCCGTCATCGGTTGCGCCTATGGAATCGAATTATCAGACCGGTTCCCAGGCAGAGCAGGGGGATAAGAATCACTGTTACTAGGGTGTATACAATGCCGTCTACAACACTGATTTGCAGTGGGAGCCGATACAGGCTCTTGGATGGCACAAGCACGGTGGACTCGCTGTGCGTAATCCAACTGAGCAAATTCGTCACCAGAACCGTATTTGCCCTTATCGGGCCAAGAATTCCCAAACCGGCGAGACTACTTGCGCTGCCAAGCGCCACAAGTCCCCCTCCCTTCGGCTCATAGCTTTCCGAGTCCAGCTCCCGAACCGCGACTGCCACATCTATCGGCCCCTGCAAATCACCTGGTATCGGCGCGAGGCTGCCGGAATTCTCGCCCGTAAGCTCCGTGCGTAACCTGGAGGCTTCCGAGCTGGTCAGCAAAGAAAAATACTCCAGGCGTTTTTGCCGTGCCTGAGTTTGCCTGTAACCCATCGAAGCCCGAAACACAGGATACATCCTTGTCGTGGTGAGCGGAACAAGAGGCTCATGGTCCAAGATCACCGGCATAAATACAAAGGGGTTTTCACCGAACTCCGCGATCAAGCGGTTTTTTTCAAACTCCATTACAAAGCCCGGCAAAACCTCGATATCCCACTTTTTCAGAAGCCTAAAAATGTTCGGCATGGGATTATGCGTCAGATCCAGGGCGGCAAATAACTTTCCACCGTTTTCAAGATAAGCGCTCAATCTATTCTCTTCCACCTCGGAAATATCCAATTCCGGCCCAATCAGAGTGAGGAGGGCCGCATCGTCGGGGATTGTGGATAGTGTTAGGGAAATCTCCCCCAGTTCAAAGTTGGCCCCTCTGAGAAAATCCGTGTATCCCAACTCCGCGAGAGGAGTTTCCCTATGACCGCTAATCTCGTAGATTTTTTGGGTGAGGCCAGAGGAGACGTATGCAATGGCCGCGCTAACCTGCTGCTCTATTCTTTGCGCCGTAATTTGCTGCCTGCCCAGTTGATCGTAGGTGAAATCATAGAAGTCTTCCGGGTGGATAATCCGGAAAAAATCATCGGAATTCACAACCACGGCGCCCTTGGAAATCGAGTTGCCCCCGTTTGTAAATCGGGATATTCGTCCTGGATTCCTATCGGGATCAAGCACCCTGACGTCAATATGGCGGGAGAAATTGTCATATCTTTCCAGCGTCTTCATCAAAGACTCGGATTCCTCCCCAGGCGTGGATAAAACTAGTATCTCCACGGGTTTTCCCAGGTTTCCAAGCAGATTTTCAGTCTGCGCGCTAAGGCTGTAGAGTTTTTTTGGAGTAAGATCGGCTTCCAGGTTTAACTCGCCGATGAGTAGATTGATTAAGATGAATCCGGCAAGAGCGGCTATTGTGATAAGCGCCGAAATTCCTGCATTATAGGTTTTGAAATCCAATCGAATAGCCAGTTTCTTCATATTGGCCCTAGCTCCATCGCCTTTTCTCAAGCCCCATCACCGTGAGAAACAGAAAAAAACCTGAGAAACTCAGGTAGTAAACAATCGCATCCAAACTCAAGATGCCCATGGGAAAGGTTAGAAAACGGCGGGTTAGTGAAAGCCAACCCAAACTCCTGCCGATGAATCCCGAGAATAGATCCCTTCCAAAAAGCCAGAACGGCAAGAGCACAGAGGCCAGGATGAGCCCAGCCAGCAGGGTAATAAGCCAGTTCTTACCGGCCGAGTAGAGCCAGTAAAGCGGGATGAGGGCGAGAATAATCGTCCATATCAGGCTTGAGGCTTCGCTGGAGGGCACGTAACGGCGTATGATATCTACCAGAAAGGTCAGCATGATCATGCAGAAGCAGAGCACAGCCGAGGTAAAAAGATTTTCAGTGAGTTGGGAGGCAAAAATTCCAATGGCAATGAAGGACATGCCTAGGAGGATAAAACCAATGTAGGCGCCAAGTATTGTCGGCCAGTCCAGCCTCCCATGGAAGCTCAGGATGAGGGGGTAGATGAAGCTGAGGGCGATTGTGGCGAGATATACGATTAGCGCGGATAGGAATTTACCAAGTACAATGCCCAGGAGTCTTGTGGCCCCGGTGAACAGCAGCTGGTCAGTCATCATTTTTCGCTCATCAGCAAAGGTCCGCATAGTCAAAAACGGAATCACAAAGAGATAAATAAAGGGTAGATTTGCCAGAAATGCGGAGTACTGAGAATTTCCCGGGAAAACCATTTGGACTGAGAACATGATCCCCGAGATAAAAAGAAACACTGATATAAATATCCAGCCGCTTGGGGTGAGAAAATACAGTCTCAGCTCCTTCTTCAATAGCGCAAGCATCAATCCTCCGATGTAGTGAGATTGAGAAAAATTTCCTCCAGGCTCAAATCCATTGGCGACATTTGCAGGATTGGCAGTTTCGCCTTTGCCATAGCAAAGAACACAGCTTCTCGGACATCATCCTGGTTTGAAGGCTCGATTACCGCTTCGCATACACCCGCTTCGGGATCTGTCATGAAATCCCGAATGCTTAGGAGGGGCAGCTTATCCAATGTTTTGTGAATAAGCTTGGCATCCCCACGAATCAGCAGTTTTTGGCGAACCGAACCTGAGCCGCCGCTCAGACATTTAGATAGATTTTCCGGCGTATTCGAGGCAGCGATTGCCCCCCTGTCTATGATTATAATCCACTCACAGGTTGCGCTGATTTCAGGAAGAATATGGGAGGATAACACCACCGTGTGCTCCTTACCCAATCCTCGAATCAACTCCCTGATTTCGATAATCTGCTTAGGATCAAGCCCCGCGGTTGGCTCATCCAGAATCAGCACCGGCGGATTTCCAACCAAAGCCTGGGCCAGGCCCACCCTCTGTCTATATCCCCTGGATAGGCCCCCTATCAGCCGTCTCCGGACATCGTGGATTTTAACTCGCTCCCGGACTGATTCAACTTCGGATTTGCGCCGACTCTTTGGAACCCGTTTGAACTCGCTTACAAAATCGAGATACTCATCCACCGTCAAATCCCGGTACAGGGATGGCTGTTCAGGCAGATATCCGATAAGTTTCTTTGCCTGCACCGGGGCCTTGACTATGTCAATGCCGTCGATAGAGACTCTGCCGCTGCTTGGAGCCAAGTACCCGGTAATCAGATTCATGGTTGTAGACTTCCCGGCGCCATTGGGCCCCAAAAAACCAACTGTCGCGCCCCTCTTGATGTGAAAATCAATGCCGGTTACGGCCTTGATTTTACCAAAGCGCCTAGACAGTTTTTCCGCATGAATCATTACCTAACCCCGCTAATTGTTGCCGGCGGATTGGAGGCTGGCGCCCCTCTCTATCTTCTTGCTTCAAGCTTCATGAAAATAAGCCGCTCCACCTCATCCCTCCTCTTGCCCATGGAATAGGAGACTTCGTCAACCAGAAGATGCAGCGCGCTGTCGTAGAGCTTGCGTTCAAGTATGGGAAGCTCCTTAACCTTGCTTCGATGGTAGAGCTTTGTTACAACCGTTGCTATGTCGGTAACTTCACCCTTGCGCAGCAGATCGAGATTCATTTGGTAGCGAAGCTTCCAATCGGTGGGCACAGGCTCGTAATCGCCGGCAATGATTTCAAGCGCCTTTTCGGAATCGCTTGGGGGCACAATGGCGCGAATGCCCTGCTCCTTTGCCGTTTCCACCGGGATGCGGATGATCATATCCGAGACAGCAAAATACATAACGTAGTAGGGAACTATATCGCCTCTAAACGGGCGCTTCTCGATATCCTCTATGCGGCCGACGCCCTGCAGGGGATAAACCACCTGCTGCCCTTTCTTGAAATCAGCCGTAATGGACTTTTTCGCCATAGACAGCACAATATATTGAAAAGCGCGGCCATGGTCAAACCGTGTGGTTAAATATCCGATAATTCCCTATATGAGCCGCAAAGCAGTGTTGACGCTTGCAGCAGCCATGGCGAGTCTGATAACTGCCCTGACGCTTGTTTTGATCTTACAGCTCCCTCAGCGGCAACTCGCCCGCGCAGCCAGAGCATCAGCCATAAAAGCCCTCTTCTCGGCAAGTCGGGATGATAAACCGGAAAATCTGCATCGCATAAAGGCCAGGCTGGACGCGCCGCGAAGAAGGGGAGGCAGTCTGGAGGTTCTGAAGCTGTTCCTATCCAAGGATCCGGGGCGGAAGGACTTCGTCAGGTTTTCGGATCGGAATCGTTTCCGCGAATATTTGGACGAGGATGTCCACGAAATGATCAAAACCTACATGGCGCAGTTTGACGGCACGGAGGCGCCAAGTTGGATGCCCGAATATGTTTCGACGGTTCGGGCGCTCTTCGATGATGTGAAGAAGGATTTGCTGATACTGAGCGGGGTTCCGGCCGAGTTGACCTTAATGCCCATACCCCCCGCGGATAGCCTCTCTATCACCGAAAACATCCAGCTGGCTCTTGAGAATTTTTCGAACACCTGGATTCCACGCGGCGAGACCGGCTTCTCCTACACCCCCGATCGTCAAAGGGTGCGCTCCTTCCTGCTCGGGAATTGGCGCTTTCAACTGCGGCTTAGGGCATTGGATAAGAGCTGGAAGAGGCTTCTCGCATCACTTTACAACCTGTCTGCAGATGCAAACTGGATCCTAGCGGCAAAATACCATCCCTCTATTCAGGACGAATTGGATGAATTATCTGTGCTGATTTTATCGGCGGATATATATCGGCGAGGTGAGGATCTGCTTGCGCGGGTTCCCGCCGTTGGCGGAGCGCCGGGTATAAACTGGGCGCCGAATTTCACTTATTACAAGAACATTCCCGAACTCAGCGGTTATACCTCCGACGAGGAGCTCACCATATTCACTGCAAGGGTTAATCTTGGATACACTGCCCGGGACGGCGGGACGCAGACATGGCTCAACAGGCGTAAAGACTGGCTAACGGATTATTTCAACAGTTTTTTCTCCGGAATTGAGTCGAGTGATTTCAACCCGGCAGGCGGCCTTTTTGAGTGGAGAACCGCGCGCCTTAAGGCCACCGCCATACACCATATCAATGGCAAGATAGTATTGGAATCCACGTTCGGCTCAAGGGGAATTTATGGTGTGCGGGACCTAGCCCTGCTGAAGGTTAACCTTCTCGTCGATTCGGACTAATGGGAGTTCCCCCGCCATTTTCGGCCCTGGCAACCCCGGGGATATCAAAGCCAAGTCGGGAGCTCAAGTTTTTGAAGGGATGAATATCAAGTGCATTGGGGAACCAGCCGTCTACAAAACGCCGGTCGATCAGATTCACCGCCGGGTAGTGCTCAATTGGAATAACCTGGCAGGAGCTTAGGAGTAGGCCTTCAGCCTCCCGCAGTTTTTCGAATCTCTTGAGAAAGGGCAGTGTTGCTGCCTCCCTGAGCAGCGCATCATATGCATGATTCGAAAAACCGGCTTCGTTGAAGCTGCTTTGGGAATCCCACATGTCAAGAAAGGATTGAGGATCGGCATAATCGCCAATCCAGGTGAGGGTGGCCAAATCATAACCGCCCTTCCTAACCGCACTGTAGTAGTCCGGGAAATTCACCTCTTCAATAATCACATCCAGGCCAAGCGTCTTGCTCCAGGTTTCTTTCATCACCTCAGCTACGGAATCGTTGAGGGGCACACGGATTATGGTGCGGGGGAGCCCCCTGCCTTCCGGGAATCCAGCTTCCTCAAGCAGTTTCATTGCCTCTTCCACACGTTTCTCAGGCGGCGGGAAATTGGACTCGGCCGCCGGATAGTTTGGAATGGGCGGGACAAGGGATACGCCCGGAATCATCCGCTCCCCGCGCAGCTCGTCGAGCGGCAGCAAAAGCGTGAGGGCGCGTCTGATTCTGGAATCGCTCCACACCTTGGACTTGTTGGAGAAGTAGTAATATGTTGTGGAAAACTGGGGCGTGAGGCTTAGCGCTTCGGGTATGGAGAGCTGCGTAGTGTCTATTCCCGAGGTAGCCCAGTCAATTTCGAAGCGGTTGAAGTCCTTCATTATCCGATCCATATCATCGCTGAATAAAAGCCTAAGACGTTCGGTTTTGAGCGATTCGGCATCCCAGTACAGTGGATTCTTATCGAATAGAATCTCGTTTTCATTGCGCGCTATTATGACAAAGGGGCCGTTTACGGGAACGGATCGAATTGCGCTCCAATCGCGAAGCTTTCTGAAATCCTTATGGATCGGTACGAAGGAGTAGTGGCACAGAATCGAAAGGAACTGAGGGGAGGGATGTCTCAGATTCACCACCAATGTTGCCGCATCCGGCGCCTCGATTCCTACATCCTCCCTTGGACCAAGACCGGAGCGATATTCCCTGGCGCCGGCAATATCGTCGAATAGAGAGGCGTATTCGGCTCCGGACTCCGGAGAGAGTATGGTTAGCCACGATTCTTTGAAATCCGATGCGACTAGGCGCTCTCCATTGCTCCAGACTATGTTTTCACGCAATTTGAAGGTTATACGGCGCTTGTCTTCGGAGAGCTCCCAGGACTCGGCCACACCCGGAACCGGCCGGAGCGTGGCCGGATGAAAGGATACAAGACCCTCATAAATAGCCGTGAATACCTGAGCCTCGGTGGAAGTGAAGGCATGATGCGGATTCCATTCAATCCTGTAGGGCGCAAAAACTACGGTAAACTGCCCTTTGCCTTCTTCTGCGAATAGCCCGAAAACGAAAACCAGCAGAAAAGCGGTAATAAATAGTTTTCGTATCACTGGATTTCTCCGGCTGCAGATTGTCAAAAACCTCACTGAAACTTCACTTAAAAACATATTCTGTCTACTTTACCTTCTTTGTTAAATACGATTCACTACCAATCGCTTGAATTTAAAGGAGTATTATATCAAAAAAATAATAATAGCGATATTGGGAACTGTTTTTCTGGCTTTTACTGTACAACACGATGATGCCGATACAAGTTTGACGGACCAGTCGATTAACTTCGCACCCGTGTACCTGTTCAAGGATTACAGTGCAAAGCAGCTTGAAGGCGGCTTGATGGCGCCATTTACCAATCCGACGAGCCGAAACTCGGTAATTTCCTACCTTCACCTTCAAATCGGAGATTCCGCTGTTGCCGATGCCCTTATTGTGGCTGCCGAACGCTACAAGGTGGATCCTGCCCTGGTGGTTGCTGTTGCATGGCAGGAGAGCCGGTTCCAGGCAAATGCACATGGAATCAATCAGAACAAAAGCGTGGACAGGGGGCTGATGCAGCTCAATTCTTCAACGTTCAAGACTCTCAGTACCGATGATTTTTTCGACCCCTATATAAACGCGGATTATGGGATATCATATCTGCGAAAAATTCTCGACATGTCCGGCAACATTGTTACCGCGCTGGCCATGTACAATGCTGGCCCCGGACGTGTTGACCGCCTGGGCGCCCCTATTAAGACGCTTAGCTATATAGATAGGATAATTGCCTATAAAAACGACCTGGTTCGGGATTACTATCGGTTTAGCGGCACGGGCAGCATCTTGATAACTCCGGATTTCAAGCCCATAAAGAATCCGGATCACCTGTAAAAGCGGCCTGTAATAGGCTAGTATTGGGCAATGATCATCGTACTCAAGGCTGGAATTTCACCCTCCCAAAGGGAGGAAGTGTCGGGTTTTCTCCAAAACAGGGGGTTTAAGGTCCGTGAGATTGCAGGGGAGGAGGAGATATTAATCGGCGCCATCGGCGGTCAGACCATAGATAACCGGCAGGTGGAAGTTCTGCCGGGCGTCGACAGGGTTGTTCCCATTAGTAAGCCCTACAAAATGGCCTCTCGGGAATTTCATCCTCAGGATACTGTGATTGATGTTGGCCCGATTAAAATCGGGGGTTGCCGTGTGGTTTGCATCGCCGGCCCCTGCGCCGTGGAATCCAGACAGCAGATCCTCGATTCGGCCTGGGCGGTAAGGGAGGCAGGAGCGGTTATGTTGCGCGGCGGCGCCTTTAAGCCGCGGAGTTCTCCATATTCCTTTCAAGGTCTGGGCTTTGAAGGTTTGGAATATCTCCGTGAAGCCGGTGATGCTGCCGGATTGCCGGTGGTTTCCGAGGTGGTGTCTTCGAACGACGTGAAGAGGATGGCCGATTTTGTCCATGTTTTTCAGGTTGGCACGCGCAACATGCAGAATTTTGAGTTGTTGAAAAGCGTCGGTGAGGCGGGTCTTCCGGTGATACTGAAACGTGGAATGGCGGCGACCATTGAGGAATGGCTGATGGCGGCAGAGTATTTGCTCTCCTCCGGAACTGACGATGTAATTCTATGTGAACGGGGAATTCGCACTTTTGGAAGGGCCACCCGGAACACCTTGGACATATCCGCCATACCTGTAATCCGGGAGCTCAGCCATCTACCGGTGATTGTCGATCCATCGCATGCCACGGGTATCAGGGACAAGGTTTCACCCATGGCTCTTGCCAGCATCGCCGCCGGCGCTTATGGGATATTGGTTGAGGTTCATACGAATCCGGATAAATCCTTCAGCGACGGACCACAGTCCCTTTGGCCCGCGCAGTTCGAAAAGCTCCTCCGTGATATTGAGGCCCTCTGCCCCACCGTGGATCGGGAGCTCGCCCGGCTGCCCGAAAGACACCAGGAGGATGTGCTGCGTTCACATCTGGGAAAGGGAAGCGCCGGGGAAAAACCAAGGGTTGCCTTCCAGGGTGAGAGAGGCGCTTACAGCGAGCGGGCCATACTGAACTATTTCCCCGAGGGTGATGTGAGCCCCCTGGCCCTGTCCAGATTTGGTGATGTTTTTGCCGCGGTTCTATCCGAGAGGGCCGCATGGGGCATGATTCCACTAGAGAATTCCCTAGCTGGCAGCGTTTTCGAGAATTACGATCTGCTATCCCGCTACCCGGATATAAAGATAATCGGCGAAATCAAAGTGAGGATTCGTCATAACCTAATTGCGATTCAAGGCAGTGGGGAGAGTCAGGTTAAAATGGTATATTCGCATCCCCAGGCCCTTTCCCAGTGTGCGGAGTTTTTGGAGAAGAGGGGATACCGGACAGAGCCATACTTCGATACGGCTGGCGCGGCTGCCATGGTGGCCCAAAAGGGCGATCCTGCCGTGGCGGCCATTGCCAGCACAGCCGCCGCCGCGTTTCACGGGCTAAAGATACTTGCCGAGGATATCGAAACCAACCCCAGGAACTACACTCGCTTTGTTGTGATAGCTAGGATTGACAGCGCGGAGGTTCAGAAGGCCGATAAGGCTTCTTTCACCTTTTCTCTCAAAAGCCATCCGGGGGCGCTAAGCGATTGCCTCCAGGTATTGAAGAAACATAAGGTGGATATGACTAAGTTGGAATCACGTCCCATTGCCGGGAAGCCCTGGAATTATATGTTCTATGTCGATGTGAAGCTGCCCAAAGACAGGCAAAGCTTCGAGATGGTGGAAAGAGAGTTCAGCGCGGCCTCCGAAGACTATCGAAATCTCGGAATCTACCGCTCTAGCTGAATTACGAGGGGCCTGCCGGGTATAGGCGGGATTTAGGTATTGGAATTCAAGCAATCGATACTCCTGCCCAGTCAATGGGGATATGAGAATCTTGATACGAGGCATGGCCTTGTCGGTATTTTCGGTTTCCTGCGGTTTTTTCGGCGTTACCGACGACGTTATCGTCAGTTGGCCGGCGGGAGGACTGCCCATCTACAATGGAGCGAATCCTCCTTCCTGGGAAGTACGTTGGCTCAATTCCAGTGGCACGGTTTCGAAAAGATTTGTTGGCAGCGCCCAGGGGCCGCTCATCCTCGAACTTCCCAGAGAATCGCCCCTAGTCGTAATGGCCGCTCCCATCACACCTGAATATGCCGGCCCCTACCATGTGCGCCCCGCCGGCGCCGTAGCCGGTGTCGATTCACCCCTGCCGGGGATCCTGCAGCTTAGCTGGGAGGATGGATTCTCGGCGCAGATCCTCCTGTCCCTGGCTGATGCCGGGATTCCCTTGCACACAATCAATCAACGGCGTTTTGCCGCATCGGCACGGGAGCGAAGCGGCAACAGGCCCTGGCGCTTGGATGAAAGAAGGCTAAGAAGCGACATAATAAAGAGAAAACTGCGAATTTATAGCTTCCGTCTTCTGGAGGAATTCACAGTTGAGGCGGCTCTCCCCAAAGGAATCTGGTACCCTCAGTTTCCCCCCGACCCTCCGCTTATCTCCAACTGGAATGGCTGGCGAGGTGCCCTCCCCGTGGGTATATGGCATTTTGCGAACCCCATCGATGCAAGAACGGCAACTATATCAGTCGATGGCAGTGGTAGGATATTTCTCCAGATTGTGGATTAGCCCCTCTTGCTCCGTGTGAGAATGGAAGGAGGCACTATGGGACAGGTTTTACTGTAGGGTGCGCCTGGGCGGCAGAGGCAGTGCGTCGAGCAATACAAAATAGTCAGGAAAACCTTTAAGATCTCTGGCGCTATGGAATCAACTTAGAAGACGGTAGCCAAGTGGAAGAAAAGAACTTACGACGGCCGATCTTCCCACTCCGGCCGAAAAAGGCGCGCTCATGCGGTTCTGTCGATTGAGACGGCACATATGTTCGATATGCGATGCCGAGAATTTGGCTATTTAGCACCGCTTCACCAATGTCAATCATCCATGGACCAATGGGCAGGTCGAAGGGATGAACCGCACCGGAGGCCGCCGTCAAACGATGCCGCTATGACGATCACGGTCAGCTTCGAAGGCCACCTTGATGACTTCATCAGTGCGTACAACTTCGCACGTCTTCTAAAGACAGGGCCACCCTAGAAATTGATATGCAAAAAATGGACAGAAGAGCCGGGAAGTTTTATCCTAAATCCAATCCATCGAATACCGGGACTAAACGCCTAATGTTGGAATGCGCCCTAGCTACTCTGTTATTGAGGTTACCAACTGGTATGCCTATGTGTCCAACAACCCAGTGAAGTATGTGGATCCGACGGGGGAAGTTAGTTGGGTCGTTGATAGTAATGGGAATTACATAGGTGAGCAAAATGACAATAGTAGCTATAAATGGCCTTTATTTTTTGATATATTGGGCAAGATTTGGGCCTCGCCATTTACTGTGTTAGGTTCTCTTATAGGCTTGATACTTGTGGGGGTAGATAGGATATTCAATAAGTCAGGGAAAATAACCATTTCCAATAACGCTATCAATTTCATAACTTCTTTTGACCTTGGTGGTGCGATAACTCTTGGCAATTCCGTGATTTATGCTGGGGGGGAGCATTTTGGTCCCTGGACAATGCTTCAGAGATATGATGGAGCCGTATATGGAAAAGGAAATCCCATCGAAATAGATATAGGTATGCATGAGGAGGCCCACACATATCAGTATCAGCTTTTTGGTATTTTCTTTTCTTTTGTCTATCTTCTATCTGGTGGAATGTGGAAACCTAGTTGGTTGGAACATGTAGCGGATAATTATTCTGAAAGCCGTAGGAAGAAAGGTTGGCTTCGGAGATAGAAACAGGAGGAGGTAAAGATGAGGAATAGGTATTTGACTGTGAAAACGGTATTTTGTTTAGGATTTTTCGTTGTCATTTTTTCAAGTTGGGATGCGGTCTATCCACCAATTATTGTTAACGACTATAAACATGCAATTGAGCTAGAACTTGTCTACAGCAGTGGTAAGCTGGGTGGTGGTTTTATGGAACCTGGTATCTCATTTTTCGAACGGCATAAGGGATTTACATGCGCAAGTATGAAGGTTTATTCCAAAGATGGAGTTCTGCTTGCTGAGTATCCTGAAGATGTCATAACTGAGTTAAAGGCTAAATCAATTGATGATTATGAACGCTGGGTACTAAATGAGAAGGGTATATTCTTGATACCAAAAGCTTGCATCAATGGTTACGAGAAATATCTGGAAATGCTCTATGCTACTATGAAACACAACTGTGGCTCCAAAGATGCCACGGACAATTAGCAGCGACGAGACTGTTCGCTTGAGGCCGCATCACGCCACCAAAGGCGGATTGAGAGAGGGAAGCCTTATCGCCAAACATTATCATGATTGGACCCATGTTTTGATGGTGTATTATTTTCTCATTGATATGGAAGGAGAGAACCTTAATGAAGAAATTTTATGAAATAAAAATGGACATTAGGGCCAATAATTACATTAAAGAGAAAATTAATGATGGCCGTTCGTTGTCATTGAAAGTTGGTGATGCGGTTGAATTGTCGAAGGGTTCTGTGTTTACTTTTTTCCCC
>Ga0056121_1000098_pt1 | contig 42622 bp, 34 predicted proteins | sample WorMetHEROISLAND_FD_83872 | JGI IMG/M metagenome (GOLD analysis project Ga0056121, IMG submission 83872) | Marine gutless worms symbiont microbial communities from Max Planck institute for Marine Microbiology, Germany - Olavius sp. 1 HERON ISLAND ...
CCCAGGGGCAACGCGTGCCGAAGGCGGCCGGCTACTGTCGGCCCGACACCCACTCTCCCGGCGCTGCTGCGGACGTGGAAGCCCACTGTAAGTGCCTGCAATCAAAGAGATCATTTCCGGCCGGACTCTGAGGAGGCCGCGCAAGCGGCCGTCTCGAAGGATGAAGGCCCGGGACCGCGCCTCAACGTCTCATGGCAATCGCCGGGACAGCCGCTAGAACGTCTCCACCCAGGGCCGAACCTCGATGCTGTGCGACCAGGCGCTGCGGTGCTGGGCGTGCACCTGGTAGTAGGTCTCGGCGATCGCATCGGGCCGCAGGCGGGCGTCCTCGGCGTTCTCGCCGATGCCGCCGTCGATGTTGAAGTGGGCGACGTGGATGCCCTTGGGGTGCAGCTCGCGGGCCATGGACTCGGCCAGCGCGCGCAGGCCGAACTTGCCCACCGCGAAGGTCGCCGAGTGAGGATAGCCCTTCATCGACGCGGTCGCGCCGGTGAACAGGATGGAACCGGCGCCGCGCGGCTCCATCGCCCGCGTCGCCGCGCGGCCGACCAGGAAGCCGCCCAGGCAGCAGCGTTCCCAGGAGGAGACGAACTCCTCGACCGTCGTCTCGGCGATCGGCTTGCGGGCCCGGCCCGAGGCGTTGTAGACGGCGACGCCGGCCGGCCCGAGCTCGGTCTGGGCCTGCTCGAACAGCGTCGCCACGTCGGCCTCGCTGGTGGCATCGCAGGCATAGGCCTTGGCCGTGCCGCCGGCCGCGGCGATCGCCTCGACGATGGGCGCGAGCTTGTCCGGCGTACGCGCGGCCACGGCGACCGGATGGCCTGCGCTGGCGAAACGGCGGGCGACGGCGGCCCCCAGGCCGGGGCCGACGCCGACGACGATGCAGCTGGTGGTTTCGCTCATGGTTGGCTCTTCTCCAATCCGAAATTGCCGGGAGGTGTGGGCTCAGGGGTGGACGACGAAAGCGCCTTCCGCGGCGAACTGGCCCAACAGATAGAAGCGGTGCTGCGGATTGTTGATATCGAAGTCCGCATCCGCGCCAAACTGCGCCTGGAAAGCGGATTCGGCATACGACACGGCGCCGATCGGGTTGAAGTCCCTGATGACGAAGTAGAGGTATCCGGTCGCCGAACCGCCGGTCAGTTCCGCCACCAATGCCTCGTGACCCGCAAACGCCTGCAAGGTGACGCGGCCATAGCCCCAGGCCTTGCCGTAGCCGGGGTTGGCGGGATTGCTGTTGTCGATCACGATCATGATCAGCGGATCCACGCCGATCGCCAGGTTCGAGTTGTTGCGCCTGAAGTTGATGCCGCAGTTCTCGCCACCGTAGATCAGCACGAAGCGTTTCGGCATGCCCGGTTCCCTGTGGCCACCGACGCGAACCAGGTTCCCGCTTCCATCCAGTTCGCCGTCGGGATCCTGGTAAAGCATGGTGCACTGGCCCACGCCGAGGTTCAGTTCCGCAATGTCAATGTCAGCCAGCGCGAATACCCCCGAGACGGCGTCGACCGTCGCGCTGCCGCGCACCAATTGCTTGATCGCCCATACCGGTTCGCCTGCGGTGTTCTCCAGCATGATGCTGCCCAATTCCGCGTTCTGGCCGTCGATGCCGTGCTCGCAGGCGGTGTCCGGATTGCTCGAGGTGCCGAGCGGACAGCCGAAAGTGAAGGAGATGCTGCGGGTGTGGCCGGGGCCGGCATCGCAGGCATCGCCGATCCGGTTGCCCAAGGCGGGTGATGTGTCCGCCTGTTCGGGATTGGCATGAAACGGGCAGTTGTCGTAGCGGTCGATGACGCCGTCGCCATCGAGGTCGGAGCGGACGTTGCCCAGGCGGCGGATGCCGGCCCCGACGATCGGGATCATCAGTGTCCCGGCGTCGGGATCGCGCGTGCGTCGGGTTGCCGGCCCCAGCAAGTAGTTGATCTGGTACTCCGTCTCGAAATGGACATTAAGGCCCGTATTGCCGGTCTCGGTGTGGACATAGGTCTGCGGGCCGAAGGTATCGCCGCTCATCGCCTGCGGGGTCCCGTTGATGACCACCACGGGCTGCGTCGACTCATTGATGACGCCGTCTTCGACCTCGGTAATGTCGGCCGTGAGGGTGTAGGACTTGGTATCGCCTGTGTTGTAGTCCAGGAAGTAGGGCGTCGTGCTGTCGATCGACGCTTTGCCGCAGGCCGCCAGCAGCACGGCGGACGTGGCGATCAGGCAGGCAAAGCGGAAACGTCCCGGCATGGCGGCGTACCCTCCTGCTGCCGGCGCACGGGACATGCCGCCGCACCGGGATATGCAGGATAGCAGATCGTCGCCGTCGCCGGGACGGCGCGGGTTCTACTCCGCCGCGGTCGGCCGCGCCTCGGGGTTGCGCCAGGCCTCGATGAGCTGGGCTTCCTCGCCCTTGGCGGCCTTGAGGTGGCGTTCCTTGACGTGGCCGTAGCCGCGGATCTTCTCCGGGATCGCGGCGATCTGCAGGGCCAGCGCGTGGTTGTCGGGGTTGAGCCCCGGCAGCAGCTCGTCCAGCGTCGCCAGGTAATCCTCGATCAGCTGCCGCTCGGTGCGCCGCTCCTCGGTGTAGCCGAACGGATCGAACCGGGTGCCGCGCAGTTTGCGCAGGCCCGCCAGCAGCTTGAAGGCGGACAGCACCCAGGCGCCGTACTCGCGCTTTTGCAGCTGGCCGGTGTCCGGGTCGCGCTGGGCGAACAGCGGCGGCGCCAGGTGGAACTTGAGCTTGAGCTCGCCGTCGAACTGGCGTTCCAGCTTGTCGCGGAACTCGGGCGCGGTGTACAGGCGGGCGACCTCGTACTCGTCCTTGTAGGCCATCAGCTTGAACAGGTTGCGGGCGACGGTCTCGGTCAGCCCGGTCAGGCCCTTGGCCTGCGCCTGCTCCGCCGCCTCGACCCGGCGCACGGCGTCGGCGTAGCGCTGGGCGTAGGCGGCATCCTGGTAGTCGGTCAGGAACGCCTGGCGACGGGCGATCAGGGCGTCCAGGCCCGGTTCCGCCGCCTGCGGCAGCTCTTCGACCAGCCTGGCCTGGCGCTCGACCAGGGAGATGTCGTGCGCGGCCAGGCGACCCAGCGCGAAGCTGCGCTTGTTCATCGCCACGGCGACGCCGTTCAGCTCGATCGCCCGGTCGATCGCCTCGCCGCCGACCGGCAGGGCGCCGCGCTGGAAGGCGTAGCCGAGCAGGAACATGTTGGCGGCGATGGCATCGCCCATCAGCGCCGTCGCCAGCTCCGTCGCCTCGACGAACTCGGTGCGGTTGCCGCCGGCGGATTCAGCGATCAGCTGCTTCAGCTCCTGGCCGCGGAAATCGATGTCCGGGTTCAGGGTGAAGGCGGCGGTCGGCGCCATGTGGGCGTTGATGATCGCGGTGGTACCGCCGTGGTCGTACTTGCGCAGCGCCTCGGGGCTGGCCGCCACCACCATGTCGCAGCCCAGCGCCAGGTCGCAGGCGCCGGCGGCGATGCGCACGGAATGCAGATCCTCGGGCTTGCCGCCGACGCGCACGTGGCTCATGACCGCGCCGTTCTTCTGCGAGATGCCGGTGTGGTCGAGCACGGTGACGCCCTTGTCCTCAAGGTGCGCGGCCATGCCCAGCAGGGCGCCGACAGTGACCACGCCGGTGCCGCCGATGCCGCTGATCAGGATGTCGTAGGGCTCGGCCGTCGGCGCCGTCTCGGGCACCGGCAGGCCGGCGATCGCCTCGTCCAGCGCCGCGCCGCGGGTCGGCTTGGCCTTGCGCACGCTGGCGCCGGACACGGTGACGAAGCTGGGGCAGAAGCCCTTCAGGCAGGAGAAGTCCTTGTTGCACGAGGACTGGTTGATCCGCCGCTTGCGCCCGAACTCGGTCTCCAGCGGCTCGACGGAGACGCAGTTCGACTGTACCGAACAGTCGCCGCAGCCCTCGCAGACCAGGTCGTTGATGAACACCCGGCGGTCGGGGTCGGGGAAGGTGCCGCGCTTGCGCCGGCGGCGCTTCTCCGCGGCGCAGGTCTGGTCGTAGATCAGCACCGTGCAGCCCGGCGTCTCGCGCAGCTCGCGCTGCAGCCGGTCGAGCTCGTCGCGGTGATGCACGGTGACGCCCGGCGCCCAGGCGGTGCCGAGCGGGTACTTGTCCGGCTCGTCGGTGGCGACGACGATCTTGTTCACGCCCTCGGCGTGGACCTGCTGGCTGATCTGCCACGGCGTCAGCGGGCCGTCGTGGGGCTGGCCGCCGGTCATCGCCACGGCGTCGTTGTAGAGGATCTTGTAGGTGATGTTGGCACCCGAGGCGACGGCGGCGCGCACCGCCATCAGGCCGGAGTGGTAGTAGGTGCCGTCGCCCAGGTTGGCGAAGATATGGCCTTCGTCGGTGAACGGTGCCTGGCCGATCCAGGGCACGCCCTCGCCGCCCATCTGGGTGAAGGTCTCGGTCGAGCGGTCCATCGACAGGGCCATGAAGTGGCAGCCGATGCCGGCCAGGGCGCGGCTGCCGTCGGGCACCTTGGTCGAGGTGTTGTGCGGGCAGCCGGAGCAGAAGTAGGGCACCCGCTCGGTCGGCACCGCCTGCACCGCCGAAGCCCGCTCCTTGCGCTCGAGCTGCGCCATGCGCTCCTCGATCGCCGGCGTCGTCAGGTAGTCCTTGGTGCGGGCGTGGATGATCTGGGCGATCTTGCCGGGCGACAGCTCGCCGTGCGACGGCGTCAGGATCTGCCCGTGCTCGTCGAACTTGCCGACCACGCGCGGGCGCACGTCGGCGCGCCAGTTGTAGAGCTGTTCCTTCAGCTGGTTCTCGATCACCGCGCGCTTTTCTTCGATCACCAGGATCTCGTCCAGGCCCTCGGCGAAGCGGCGCATGCCCTCGCGTTCCAGCGGCCAGGGCATGCCGACCTTGTACAGGCGGATCCCGGCCTCGGCGCACAAGGCCTCGGTGATGCCCAGGTCCTCGAGCGCCTGGCGGGTATCGAGGTAGGACTTGCCGGAGGTGACGATGCCGAAGCGCGGCTTGGGCGAATCGATCACCGTGCGGTCGATGCCGTTGGCGCGGGCGAAGGCGAGGGCAGCATAGACCTTGTGCTTCTGCAGCCGCTCTTCCTGGCTCCAGCGGTCGTCCGGCCAGCGGATCGACAGCCCGCCCGGCGGCATGGTGAAGTCTTCGGGCAGCTTGATGTCGGCGCGGTGCGGGTCGACGTAGACGGAGGCGGAACTCTCGACCACTTCGGTCACGCACTTGAAGCCGACCCAGACGCCGGCGAAGCGCGACATCGCCCAGCCCAGGAGGCCGTAGTCGAGATATTCCTGCACGCTGGCCGGGTACAGGAACGGCATCATCCACGATGCCATGTTGTGCTCGCTCTGCCCGGGCACGGTCGAGGAGACGGCGTTGTGGTCGTCGCCGCACAGCATCAGCACGCCGCCGTGGGGCGAGGTGCCGGCGGCGTTGGCGTGGCGGACGACGTCACCGCAGCGGTCGACCCCGGGGGCCTTGCCGTACCAGATGCCGAACACGCCATCCTTGTTCGGATCGGGGCCGAGGTTGAGCTGCTGGGTGCCCCAGACCGCGGTCGCGGCAAGGTCTTCGTTCAGGCCCGGCTGGAAGACGATGCTGTTGCGTTCGAGAAACTGGCGCGCCTGCCAGAGCTGCTGGTCGTAGGCGCCCAACGGCGAACCGCGGTAGCCGGAAATGAAGCAGCCGGTGTCGAGGCCGTTGGCGGCATCGCGCTGGCGCTGCATCAGCAGCAGGCGCACCAGCGCCTGGATGCCGGTGAGATAGACCCGGCCGGATTCGAGCGTGTATTTGTCGTCCAGTGAAACGGCGGCGAGCGTCATCTGTGGTCCTCGCGTCAGGCCAGCCCCGTCGACAAAAGGTAAACAATGCTGACCTAAATTGCAACGTCAGGCGCGCGCGCAACGACAAGATCGCGCCCGGCGCGCGTGTCATAGCGCAAACTGGTACCGAAAACGCCCCGGTCAAGCCGGGTTTCGGGTACGAAAGGCGACCTACTCGGCGCGGGCGTCCAGGCCCAGCGCCTGCACCTTGCGATAGAGCGTGGAGCGACCGATGCCCAGGCGCCGGGCCGCCTCCGACATGCGGCCATTGTACTGCTTCAAGGCCAGCTCGATCATCTCCGCCTCGACCTGCGCCAGTGGGCGGACGCCACCGTTGTGCTCGGTCAGGGCCGGGCCGGACGGCGCCTCGGCCGGCGTCGCCGGCCGGTCGGCCGGCAGCCCCAGGCGCTGGGCGATCTGCGGGAAATCGGCGACGTCGAGCTCGTCGCTGTCGCACAGCACGACGGCGCGGAACACCGCGTTCTCCAGCTCGCGCACGTTACCAGGCCAGTCGTACTCGCTGAGCAACCGCCTGGCCGGTGCCGACAGGCCGCGCATGCGCTTGCCTCCGGTGGCGGCGAACTTGGCCAGGAAATGCTCTGCCAGCGGCAGCACGTCTTCGCGCCGCTCGCGCAGCGGCGGCAGGCTGATCGGGAACACGTGCAGGCGGTAGTACAGGTCTTCGCGGAACTGGCCGTCGTGCACCAGTTGCAGCAGATCGCGGTTGGTCGCCGAGATCAGCCGGATGTCGATCTTCACCGGTTCGCGGCTACCGACCGGATCGACCTCGCCTTCCTGCAGGGCCCGCAGCAGCTTGACCTGGATGTCCGGGCGCAGGTCGCCGATCTCGTCCAGGAACAGGGTGCCGCCGTCGGCCTCGCGGAACTTGCCGATGTGGCGGTCGACGGCGCCGGTGAACGAGCCCTTTTCGTGGCCGAACAGGATGCTCTCGACCAGGTTGTCCGGGATCGCGCCGCAGTTCACGGCGACGAAGGGCTTGCCGCCGCGGCTGCCGGCGCCCTGGATCGCCCGGGCGAACATCTCCTTGCCGACCCCGCTTTCGCCTTCGATCAGGATCGGGATGTTGCTTTCCGCTGCCCGCCGGGCAAGCGAAACCGCCAATTCCATGGCAGCGCTGCCGCCGATCAGGTCGGAAAAGCCCAGCATGCCTTCGGCCCGGCGAATCAGCCGCGAAACCTCGCCGCTGAGCGCCGTCAGTTGCAGGGCGTTGTCGATGGAGACGCGCAACCGCTCCGGGCTCGCCGGCTTAGGGATGAAATCGACCGCGCCGGCCCGCATCACCTCGACGATCACGTCGACGCCGCTTTGCGCCGTCAGCACGATCACCGGCAGTTCCGGCCGCTGCTGCTTGAGCTGGGTCAGCACGGCCATCCCGTTCATGCCCGGCATCACCAGGTCGAGCAGGACCACGTCGACCGGCCCGCCGTCGCCGTCCGGGGCCAGCCGTGCCAACGCTTCGGTGCCGCTGGCCGCCTGTTCGATGTCGAAGCCCTGCCGCGTCAGGGCGGCCTCGAGCAGGCGTCGCTGGGTCGGCTCGTCGTCGACAATGAGAACTGTCGCCATAACAACAAACTTACATTCCGGAATTTGCGGCGACGTTAACGACTGTGCCAAAGCGGGACAAGCCTCGTGTGCACGTCAGCCGTCTTGGCCGTTTCCCGGGAACGTCCTATATCCGGGATCAAGCTTGAGGGAGTACCGCGCCATGTCCGCCACCGTCACTGCCACCGGACCTGCGAGCACCGCGTTGGGCGCGTTGCCGGAATGGGATCTGAGCGACCTTTACCCGGGGCCCGGCAGCCCCGAACTGGCCGCCGACCTGGACACGGCGGCAACGCAGGCGCGCGCCTTCGCCGAGAAATGGCAGGGTCAGGTGGCGACCTTGAACGGTGACGAGCTGGCCGCCGCGATCGGCGAATACGAGCGGATCGACGAGCGGTTGGGGCGAATCATGAGCTACGCCCAGCTCCTGCACGCCGGTAACGTCGCCGATGCCGAGATCGGCCGCTTCTACCAGACCACCCAGGAGAAGGTGTCGGATATCGCCACCGATCTGATCTTCTTCACGCTGGAAATGAACCGCATGCAGGAGGCCGCGCTCGAGGCCCTGCTCGATGCCTCGCCGGCGCTGGCCCACTACCGGCCCTGGATCCGCGATACCCGGGCGTTCCGGCCGCATCAGCTGTCGGACGAGCTGGAACGCCTGCTGCACGAGAAGCAGGTCTCCGGGCGCAGCGCCTGGATGCGCCTGTTCGACGAGACCATCGCCAGCATGCGTTTCGTGGTCGACGGCGCCGAGCTGTCGCTGGAAGAGACCCTGAACCTGTTGTCGGACCCCGACGGCGGTCGGCGCAAGGCGGCGGCCAAGGCCATGGGCAGCGCTTTCCGGCAGCACCTGCGCCTGTTCGTGCTGATCGCCAACACCCTGGCCAAGGACAAGGACACCGAGGACCGCTGGCGCAGCTTTGCCGCGCCGGAGCACGCCCGCCATCTCGCCAATCAGGTGGAACCGGAGGTCGTCGACGCCCTGCAGGCCGCCGTCATGGATGCCTATCCGCGGCTGTCGCATCGCTACTATGCACTGAAGGCGAAATGGTTCGGCCAGGACCGGCTCGACTACTGGGATCGCAACGCGCCGCTACCGGACGAGGACGACAAGCGCTACAGTTTCGCCGAGGCGCGCGATCTCGTGCTCGATGCCTACGGCCGGTTTTCCGGCGACCTGGCAACGATCGGCCGGCGCTTCTTCGACAATGCCTGGATCGATGCCCCGGTGCGCCCCGGCAAGGCGCCCGGCGCCTTCGCCCACCCGACCGTGCCGTCGGCGCATCCCTATCTGCTGCTGAACTACCTCGGGCGGACCCGCGACGTGATGACCCTGGCGCACGAGCTCGGCCACGGCGTGCACCAGGTGCTGGCGGCGGGACAGGGCGCCTTGATGGCGGATACGCCGTTGACCCTGGCCGAGACCGCCAGCGTGTTCGGCGAACAGCTCACCTTCCGGGCGTTGCTTGAGAACGAGAGCTCGGAGCAGCGGCGCAAGGTGATGCTGGCCTCGAAGGTCGAGGACATGCTCAACACTGTGGTGCGCCAGGTCGCCTTCTACGACTTCGAGCGCAAGCTGCACGGCGCGCGTCGCGAAGGCGAGCTGTCGGCCGAGCAGATCGGCGAGTTCTGGATGCAGGCGCAAACGGCCAGCCTGGGTCCGGCGCTGCGCTTCGACGACGACTACAGCAACTTCTGGTGCTACGTGCCGCACTTCATCCATTCGCCGTTCTACGTCTACGCCTACGCCTTCGGGGATTGCCTGGTGAACTCGCTCTATGCCGTGTATCAGTCGGCCGAACACGGTTTTCAGGAGAAGTACCTTGATATGCTGCGAGCCGGCGGCAGTCTGCGCCACCGCGAGCTGTTGGCGCCGTTCGGGCTGGATGCCGGCGATCCGGCGTTCTGGCAGCAGGGCCTGGGGGTGATCGAGAGTTTCATCGACGAGCTCGAGGCGCTGTCCTGAACGGCCCGGCCGGGGCGGGCGGAGCGAGGCGAGGGCGAAGCATGGCCGACGACAACGAGAACGCCACGGTACGCGGCCGGGTCAAGCGCTATGCCCAGGTCGGCACTGCCGTCGGCGGTCTGGCGGCCCGGCTCGCCGGCGACCGTTTCCTGGGCATCCGCATCGACAAGGCCTCGCACGCGCGCGACCTGACGGCGGCGCTGGGCGGCCTCAAGGGACCGCTGATGAAGGTGGCGCAGATCATGGCCACCATCCCCGAGGCGCTGCCGCAGGAGTACGTGCAGGAGCTGATCCAACTGCAGTCGGATGCGCCGGCGATGGGCTGGCTGTTCGTGAAGCGACGGATGGCGGCGGAACTGGGCCCAGCCTGGCAAAGCCGGTTCGACGCGTTCGAGCACGAGGCGGCCGCGGCGGCCTCGCTCGGCCAGGTGCACCGGGCGGTCAAGGATGGCCGCGAGCTTGCCTGCAAGCTGCAGTACCCGGACATGCAATCCGCGGTGGAGGCCGACATCCGCCAGCTGAAGCTGGTGTTCGCCATCTACGCCCGCTACGACAAGTCGATCGACACCAGCCATATCCATGCCGAGATCGCCGACCGCCTGCGCGAAGAGCTCGACTACGAGCGCGAGGCGCAGCACATGCGGCTCTACACCGACATGCTGAAGGGCGAACGGCACATCCACGTGCCCGAGGTCGTACCGGAGCTGTCGACGCAGCGCCTGCTGACGATGCACTGGCTGGAGGGCCGGCGGCTGCTGGAGTTCAAGGAGGCCGACCTCGAGACCCGCAATACCGTCGCCCTCAACATGTTCCGGGCCTGGTACGTGCCGTTCTACAACTACGGCGTGATCCACGGCGACCCGCACCTGGGCAACTACTCGGTGCGCGACGACCTGGACGTCAACCTGCTCGACTTCGGCTGCATCCGCGTGTTCAAGGCCAAGTTCGTGCAGGGCGTGATCGATCTCTATCACGCCATTCGCGACGACGACCGCGAACTGGCGGTGCACGCCTACGAGACCTGGGGCTTCACCGGGCTCGACGACGAGGTCATCGACACCCTCAACCTGTGGGCCAACTTCGTTTACGGCCCGCTGCTCGAGGATCGCGAGCGGCGCATCCAGGAAATGGAGTCGAGCGGCATCTACGGCCGCGAGGTGGCGGAGAGGGTGCATCGCCGCCTGCGCGAACTGGGCGGGGTGCGGCCGCCGCGCGAGTTCGTGTTCATGGACCGCGCCGCGATCGGCCTGGGCGGCGTGTTCATGCACTTAAGCGCCGAGATCAACTGGCACCGCCTGTTCCACGACCTCATCGAAGGCTTCGACGCCAAGGCCATGCACCGCCGCCAGACCGCGGCGCTGAAGAAGGCCGGCCTGCCGCCGCCCTGACGGTTCAGCCGCGGCGGGCCAGCGCCAGACCGAGGCCGGCGCCGATAAACAGGGTGCCGGTCAGGCGGTTGCGCACCAGCGCCGCCCGCCGCGAGCGGAACAGCCGGCGGGCGCGATCGGCCAGCACGGCCCAGAAGGCGGTGAAGACGAAGGCGATGACCAGGAAGGTTATGCCGATCACCGCGGCCTGCAGCACCGGCTCGGCCGCCGGATCGATGAACTGCGGCAGGAAGGCGGCGAGGAAGATCAGACTCTTGGGGTTGGGGATGGTGACGATCAGTCCCTGCAGGAACAGCGAACGGCCGCGCGTCGGCACGAGCGTCCCGTCGTCGTCGGCCGGCGCCCGCCAGGCGCGGATGCCCAGGTAGACCAGGTAGGCGACGCCGGCCCAGCGGACCAGCTCGAACCAGTCGGCCAGGAACAGCATCAGCGAAGTCATCCCGGCCAGGGCGACGGCGACCTGCACGCCGATGCCGGCGGTGGCGCCGGCGACGGTGGCCAGCGAGGCGCGCCAGCCGAAACTCAACGCGTGCCCGACGGTGAGCATGACGCTGGGGCCGGGGATCAGGATCATGATCGTGGTGGCGATCACCAGGGCGAGGTAGAGCTGCAGGTCCATGTGTCGCGATGCCTTCGCTGCCGGGCCGTACCGTTGCGCCATTGACCGCAGGGTTTTGCGGCGGCGTCAACAGCTTTGCCGGGACAGTCGTGCCGCCCGCCGTCGCGGTGCCAGCGCGCATTGATTGACCGGGCGTCTCTGCTATATTCCGCGCGCGCTGGCCCGGCCGCCGCCATGGTCCGGCGCCCGCGCAATTGTGGACTTAGGACCCTTGGTTGCCGGCTGTCCGTTCGCGACAGAGTCCTCCCTTGGCAAAGCGTGCCAGCTGCCGACGCTGCGACCTCATGCAGTGCGGCGCGGGGTCGTCTTGGTACCGAGGGGACACACGGCCAGGCAGGATCGGAGCGCATGAAGATTGCCATTCCCAGGGAGCGGCGCGAGGCCGAGCATCGGGTCGCCGCCTCGCCCGACATGGTCAAGAAGTTCGTCGGCCTGAACTGCGATGTCGTGATCGAGTCCGGCGCCGGTCAGGCCGCCGGCACACCCGACAGCGAGTTCGAGGCCGCCGGCGCCAGCCTGGCCGCCGATTTCGCCGCCACCGTTGCCGGCGCCGACATGGTGCTGAAGGTGCAGCGGCCGACGGCGGAAGAGCTCGGTATGCTCAGCGCCGGGCAGGTGCTGGTGTGCATGATGAACCCGCTGGTCGAGCGCGACGACGTCGCCGCACTGGCGAACACCGGGGTGATGGGCTTTGCCATGGAGCTGATGCCGCGCATCACGCGGGCGCAGAGCATGGACGTGCTGTCGAGCCAGGCCAACCTCGCCGGCTACAAGACCGTGCTCGACGCCACCGAGCACTACGGCCGGGCGATGCCGATGATGATGACCGCTGCCGGCACCGTGGCGCCGGCACGGTTGTTCGTGATGGGCGCGGGCGTTGCCGGCCTGCAGGCGATCGCCACCGCGCGCCGGCTCGGCGCCGTGGTCTCGGCCACCGACGTGCGGCCGGCCGTCAAGGAGCAGGTCGAGAGCCTGGGCGCCAGCTTCGTCATGGTCGAGGACGAGGAAACGGCGCAGGCGGAAACCGAAGGCGGCTATGCCAAGGAGATGAGCGAAGATTACCAGCGCAAGCAGCAGGCGCTGGTTGCCGAGCACATCCAGAAGCAGGACATCGTCATCACCACGGCGCTGATCCCAGGGCGGCCGGCGCCGCAGCTGATCAGCGAAGAGATGGTGCGCTCGATGAAGCCGGGCTCGGTGATCGTCGATCTGGCGGTCGAGAGCGGCGGCAACTGCGCCCTGTCGCAGCCGGGCGAGGTGGTCGACGTCGACGGCGTCGCCATCATCGGTCACCGCAACTGGCCCTCGCGGCTGGCGACCGACGCGTCGATGCTCTATGCCCGCAACCTCTACAACTTCCTCTCGCCGCACGTCGACGCCGACAGCGGCGACCTGAACTTCGATTTCGAGGATGAGACCGTCGCCGGGGTCCTGGTTTGCCGGGACGGCGCCGTGGTGCATCCGCTCCTGACCGGGGAGGCCAGCTGAACATGGACGCCGTTGCCGCAGTCGATCCGTTCGTCTTCCGCCTGACCATCTTCGTGCTGGCGATCTTCGTCGGCTACTACGTGGTCTGGTCGGTCACGCCCGCCCTGCACACCCCGCTGATGAGCGTGACCAACGCGATCTCCTCGGTGATCATCGTCGGCGCGCTGATCGCCGCCGGACCGGAGGAGCTGTCGTTGTCCAAGGTGCTGGGCGTGGTCGCCATCGCTCTGGCCGCCGTCAACATCTTCGGCGGCTTCCTGGTCACCCAGCGCATGCTGGGCATGTACAAGAAAAAGAAATAACGGAGGGCTGCGCACGTGTCCGCCAATCTCACCGCGCTGGCCTACCTGGTCGCTTCGGTCCTGTTCATCATGGCCCTGCGCGGCCTGTCGTCGCCGGAATCGGCGCGCGCCGGCAATCTCTACGGCATGGCCGGCATGGCCATCGCCGTGGTCACCACCGTCATCAACCCCGAGGTGGTGTCCTACGTCTGGATCCTGATCGCCCTGGTGATCGGCGGCGGTATCGGCGCGCTGATCGCCCAGCGCATCCAGATGACCGACATGCCGCAGCTGGTGGCGGCGTTCCACAGCCTGGTCGGCATGGCCGCGGTGCTGGTCGCCGCGGCGGCGTTCTACAACCCGGCCGCCTACGGCATCGTCGACGCCACCGGCACGCTGAAGCTGGCGAGCCGGATCGAAATGGGCATCGGCGTGGTCGTCGGCGCCATCACCTTCTCCGGTTCGGTCATCGCCTTTGCCAAGCTGCAGGGGATCATGTCGGGCAATCCCATCGTCTTTCCCGGCCAGCATGCCCTCAATGCGCTGATCGGCGTGGCGATCGTGGCGCTGATCGTGCTGTTCTCGATCGAGCCGACGCAGAATTACTTCTGGGCGATGACGGCGCTGGCGTTCCTGATCGGCTTCCTGCTGATCATCCCGATCGGCGGCGCCGACATGCCGGTGATCGTGTCGATGCTGAACTCCTATTCCGGCTGGGCCGCGGCCGGGATCGGCTTCACCCTCGAGAACAACGCCCTGATCGTTACCGGCGCCCTGGTCGGCTCTTCGGGTGCGATCCTGTCCTACATCATGTGCAAGGGCATGAACCGCTCGTTCATCAACGTGCTTCTGGGCGGGTTCGGTGGCGATACGGCGGTCGCGGCGACCCGCAGCGACCGGCCGGTCAAGCCCGGCAGCGCCGACGACGCCGCCTTCATCATGAAGAACGCCGGTTCGGTGGTGATCGTGCCGGGCTACGGCATGGCGGTGGCCCAGGCGCAGCACGCGCTGCGCGAAATGGCCGACCTGCTGAAGGAAGAGGGCGTGAAGGTGAGCTACGCCATTCATCCGGTCGCCGGTCGCATGCCGGGGCACATGAACGTGCTGTTGGCCGAGGCCAACGTGCCCTATGACGAGGTCTTCGAGCTGGAGGAGATCAACTCCGACTTCCCCAACTCCGACGTCGCCTTCGTCATCGGTGCCAACGACGTCACCAACCCGGCGGCGCGCGACCCGGGCAGCCCGATCGCCGGCATGCCGATCCTCGAGGTCGACAAGTCGAAGACGGTGCTGTTCGTGAAGCGCTCGCTGTCGCCGGGCTATGCCGGCATCGACAACGACCTGTTCTACGCCGACAACACGATGATGCTGTTCGGCGACGCCAAGCAAATGGTCGAAGGCATCGTCAAGGCGCTTTGAGCCGGGGGCGCCTGCGTCGCGTCTCCGGTCCGGCGAACCGGCCGCAACAACGATAACGATTTGTTAAAGGTCCGTTCCGAGACTGGATCTCGGGACGGCAACGCGCTTGCCCGTGCGTCCGTCCGCGCCAGGGGAGAAGAGGCATGTCTGCGGACGCCTCGAAGCATTCGACGCCAGGGCCGTCGCTGTGGCAGCGCGCTCGTCGCTATCGGCTCGCGCGCAATTTCGCTGTTTGCGCGCTGGTGTTGCTGGCAGCCAGCGGCTGGGCGACCTATCAGTTCCACAGCCGCCTTTCGGTTGATCACCTGGTCGAACTCACCACGCGCCACAACAGTGCGGCGACACAACTGGTGGCCAACGCCTTGTGGTCGAAGTACGCCGGCTTTCTCGGCAAGGCCAGCTCCCTGGGCGCCGACGCCGTGCGCGAGCATGACACCACCGTCGACCTGGCGGCCGACGTGGTGGCGTTGCTGGCGGACACCACGGTGATGAAGGTCAAGCTGTACGACCTCAACGGCTACACCGCGTTTTCTACGCAGTCGGTGCAGATCGGCAGCGACTATGGCGCCAACTCGCGATTTCAGGCGGCGCTCGCCGGCGACATGATCTCCAAGCTGGAGTTCCGGGAGCTGTTCGAAGGAATCGACGGGCCGCAACCGAACGTCTGGGTGCTGTCGAGCTACGTCCCTGTGCGCGATGTGGCCAACGGTGACGTGCTCGGCATCGCGGAAATCTACACCGACGTCAGCGCGCTGTATGACGAGATGACGCTGCTGAAACGGCAGGAGCAGTATCTCGTCGTGATCGTGTTCGCCGCCGTCTTCGTGCTGCTGACCACGTTCGTCGGCTATGCGGAACGGCAGATCCTCCGGCACCATCAGGCCAGCCTGGACCACGCGCGCCGGGCAGCCAAGGCGGAGGCGGCGAACGACGCCAAGAGCCAGTTCCTGGCCAACATGAGCCACGAGCTGCGCACGCCGTTGAACGCGATCATCGGCTTTGCCGACATGATCCGCCGTGCGGTCTACGGCCCGGTCGGCGAGTCGCGCTACAGCGACTATGCCGCCGACATCGAATCCTCCGGGCGCCACCTGCTGACCATCATCGACGACGTCCTCGAACTGGTGCGCCTCGACAACGACAAGATCCAGGTGCGCGCCATGTCCTTCAACGTTGCCGAGACCGCGGCCGACGTCGTCCGCCTGCTCCAGCCGGAGGCCCAGGCACGCCAGGTGAGCCTCAGTCTGCAGTGCGAAGCCGGTTCGGCGATGGCGATCAGCGATCGCAACAAGGTGCGGCAGATCCTGGTTAACCTCGCCTACAACGGCCTGAAGTTCACGGATGCGGGCGGTTCCGTCCGGGTCGTCGTCGAGCCCGCCGTCGGCGGTCTGAGCATCGCCGTCAGCGACAGCGGCATCGGCATGAGCGCGCATGAGATCGAGGTCGCGCTGGAGCCGTTCGGCCAGGTGCAGCCGGCCCTGGTCCGGTCCGACCCGGGCACCGGCCTCGGGCTGCCGCTGTCGAAGCGCATGGCCGAAGCGTTGGGCGGCCGGCTGGAGGTCGACAGCGCGCCGGGCGCCGGTACCACCGTGACCTTGTGGCTGCCGGTTCCCGTGCAGAGCACCGCCGGCATACACAGCCCGGAACGGCTCGCCGGCTAGTGCCTGCGGGCGACCGCCCGCCAGCCGATGTCGCGGCGGCAGAAGCCCTCGGGCCAGTCGATGGTATCGACCGCGCCATAGGCACGCTGCTGCGCGGCGGCGATGTCGCTGCCGAGCGCCGTCACCCCCAGCACGCGGCCGCCGTTGGCCAAGACCCGACCGTCCTCGGCTCTGGTGCCGGCGTGGAACACGGTGACGTCCGGCAGGACGGCCGCGGCGTCCAGGTTGCGGATCTCGCTGCCCTTGGCGTAGTCGCCGGGATAGCCGTTCGCCGCCATTACCACCAGCAGGGCCGCCTCGTCGCGCCAGCGCAGGTCGAAGGTGTCGAGCACGCCGTCCCGGCAGGCGAGCAGGGCTGGCAGCAGGTCGGACTTCAGCCGCGCCATCAGCACCTGGCATTCCGGGTCGCCGAAGCGCACGTTGTATTCGATCAGCTGCGGGCCATCGGCGGTGATCATCAGGCCGGCATAGAGCACGCCCTTGTAGGGCCGGCCTTCGGCCGCCATGGCCTTGAGCGTCGGCGTGATGATCCGTTCCATGGTCTGACGGCACAGCGTCGCGTCCATCACCGGTGCCGGCGAATAGGCGCCCATGCCGCCGGTATTGGGGCCGGTGTCGCCGTCGCCGACGCGCTTGTGGTCCTGCGCCGTGGCCAGCGCCAGGGCGGTCTCGCCGTCGCACAGGGCGAAGAAGCTGGCCTCCTCGCCTTCCAGGCAGTCCTCCACGACGATCTCGTTGCCGGCGGCACCGAAGCGGCCACCGAGAATGTCCTCGGCCGCCGCGACGGCGTCCTCCACCGTGGCGCAGACGATGGCGCCTTTGCCTGCGGCGAGGCCGTCGGCCTTGACGACGATCGGCGCGCCATGGGCGCGGATGTAGGCGACCGCTTCGGCGGCATCGGTAAAGCGGCGGAAGGCCGCCGTCGGGATGTCGTGGCGGGCGCACAGCTCCTTGGTGAAGCTTTTGGAACCTTCGAGCGCGGCGGCGGCGGCGCTGGGACCGAAGGCGGCGATGCCGGCCGCTTCCAGCGTGTCGACCAGGCCGGCGACCAGCGGCGCTTCCGGGCCGACGACGACGAAGTCGACGCCATGCTCGCGGCAGAAGCCGGTGACGGCGTCGGCATCCATCGGATCGACGGGCACGCAGGTCGCCTCGCTGGCGATGCCGGCATTGCCAGGCGCGCAGTAGAGCGCATCGAGCAGCGGCGAGGCCGCCAGGGCCCAGCACAAGGCGTGCTCGCGGCCACCCGAACCGATCACCAGCACCTTCATCGTCGTCCCGCTCCCCGGTTTTCCGTTCGCCGCGGCGCACGCCTTCCGGTCGCCGCGGCGCCCTTGTATCATGCCGGCAACCAGCGACACAGCCGCCGATGAGCGAGAGCCAGTACCCCGCCGATAACGAACCCACGGCCGCGCCCAACCTGCCGGAATACTCGGTGTCCGAGATCTCCGGGGCGGTCAAGCGCACGGTCGAGGACACCTTCGGCTACGTCCGCGTGCGCGGGGAGATTTCCGGCCTGACCCGGGCGCGTTCGGGCCACGTCTACCTGTCGATGAAGGACGACAAGGCGGTGCTGGATGCGGTGATCTGGCGCGGCAATGCCAGCCGCCTGCGGTTTCGCCCTGAGGACGGCCTGGAGGTCATCTGCACCGGCCGCCTGACCACCTATCCGGCGCGCTCGCGCTATCAGCTGGTGGTCGAGGCGATGGAGCCCGCCGGGGTCGGCGCCCTGATGGCGCTCTTGGAGGAGCGGCGCAAGGCGCTCACGGCGGAAGGCCTGTTCGACGAGGCGCGCAAGCGGCCGCTGCCCTTCCTGCCGGCGGTGATCGGTGTCGTCACCTCGCCCACCGGGGCGGTGATTCGCGACATCCTGCATCGTCTGCGCGACCGCTTTCCCAGCCGCGTGCTGCTCTGGCCGGTGCTGGTCCAGGGCGAGGGCGCGGCGGAGCAGGTGGCGGCGGCGATCCGCGGCTTCAACCGGCTGAGCCCGGGCGGCGCGGTGCCGCGGCCCGACCTGCTGATCGTCGCCCGCGGCGGCGGCTCGGTGGAGGACCTGTGGGCGTTCAACGAAGAGGTCGTCGTGCGCGCCGCCGCCGACAGCGCTATCCCGCTGATCAGTGCCGTCGGCCACGAGACCGATACCACGCTGATCGATTTCGCCAGCGACCGCCGGGCGCCGACCCCGACGGCGGCGGCCGAGATCGCCGTGCCGGTTCGCGCCGAGCTGGTCGCCACGGTGCAGGACCTGCAGCGGCGTCTGCAGCTGGGCATGAGCCGCCTGCTGGGCGAGCGCCGGCGGGCCCTCGAAGGGCTCGGCCGCGGCCTGCGCGGGCCGCAGGATCTGCTGGCCCTGGCCCAGCAGCGCTGGGACGACGTCACCCTGCGCCTCGAGCGCGCGCTGCTGCAGTTGCGCGACCGGCGCCAGCAACGCCTGGCCGACCTGGCCGCGCGGCTGCGGCCGCTGCTGGTGACGCGGGAGATCGACGCGGCGCGGCAGAGCGTGCAGGCGGCCTTCGAGCGCCTGAACCGGGCCGAACGGCTGGTGTTGCGCGATGCCGGACAGCGCCTGGCGAGCCGGCAGCAACTGCTCGAGGCGTTCAGCTACCAACGGGTGCTCGAGCGCGGCTTCGCCGTGATCAGCGGTGCTGACGGCGCGGTGATCAAGTCGGCCGCTACGCCGGTCCCGGGTCAGCCGCTCAGCGTTCGCTTCCACGACGGCAGCATCGTCGCCACCGTCGATGGCGACGGCGAGGGCACGCCCGCCGTGCCACCACCGTCACGCGGCCGGCCGCGGCGCCGCAAGCCCGGACCCGACGGTGGCCAGGGGGACCTGTTCTGAGCATGTGGCGGGGCCTGTTCGTCGCCGTCCTGCTGCTGGTGTCGGCGCCCGCCGCCGATGCCGCCGAACTCGCCCTTGACGGCGCCTTCGTCCAGGGCGGTCTGGTCCAGGGCAAGGCGGCAGCGGGCGCAGAAGTCTGGTTCGGCGAACAGCCGGTGCGGGTCGCCGACGATGGCGGCTTCGTCATCGGTTTCGGCCGCGACTTCCCGGACAAGGCGATGCTGACGGTTCGTTGGCCCGATGGCCGCGAGCAAACCCAGAGCCTTGCCGTCGCGCCGCGTTCCTACAAGATCCAGCGCATCGACGGGCTGCCGCCGAAGATGGTCACGCCGCCGGCCGAGGTGCTGGCGCGGATCCGCCGGGAGAACGCGGCAATCGCCGAAGTACGCCGGCGCGACAGTGCCGAGCGGGGCTTTGCCAGCGGCTTCGTCTGGCCGGTCGAAGGCCGGATCACCGGCGTGTTCGGCAGCCAGCGCGTGCTCAACGGCAAGCCGCGGCGACCGCACTACGGCATCGATATCGCGGCCCCGGCGGGCACTCCGGTGCGCGCGCCGGCCGACGGCGACGTGGCCATGGCCGAGGCCGACCTCTACTACACCGGCGGGACGGTGATGCTCGATCACGGCCACGGCCTGACCTCGGTCTACTCCCACCTGAAGGACGTCACCGTCAGCGTCGGCCAGCGCCTGCGCCAGGGCGATGTTCTCGGCACGGTCGGCTCGACCGGACGCTCCACCGGGGCCCATCTCGACTGGCGGCTCAACTGGTTCACCCAGCGCCTCGACCCCGCCCTGCTGGTCGGGCCGATGCCGCAGTAGACGTGCTTCAGTCCGGCCAGCGCCGGTGCACCCAGAGCCACTGCCCGGGGCGCTCGCGAATCCAGCCCTCGAGGGTGCGGTTGATCGCGGTCATCACCTCTAGCACGTCGGCATTGCGGTCGCCGCTGTCGGGCAGCGCCATCGGCGGCAGGATGGTCAGGCGGAACCGCGAGCCTTCGAGCCGCTCGCAGCGGGCGACGATCAGCGGCAGCTTGAAGCGCAGCGCGAGCTGCGCCGCCGCCGGCGCCGTCATCGCCGGCACGCCGAAGAACGGCACGGCAATGCCGTCGTTCATCTTCTGATCGACCAGCATGCCGATCGAGACCGTGCCGCGCGCCAGCTTCATCAACCGGCGGGCGCCGGCCGCGCCCTTGGGCACCACGGCGTCGGCCAGGCCCTTGCGGAAGGATCGCACCAGGTCGTCGAACAGCGGATTGTTGGCGGCGCGATAAACCACATGGGTTTCGTAGCCGAGCAGGAAGTTGGCCAGCGCCTGGACTTCCCAGTTGCCCATGTGCGCACCGATCAGCATGACCGCGCGGCCGCTCTGGTTGGCCGCATGCACGTGTTCCACGCCGCGCAGCTCGATGGCGCCGGCGGCCGATCCGGCGCCGGCCGTCTCGGCGATATGGAAGTCGTTGAGATGCGGTAGTTCGGCGGTGACCCGGCCCAGATTGTCCCACAGCTCGCGCACCGCCTGACGGCGCTGGCGTTGGTCGAGCTCGGGCATGAAGCGTTCCAGGTTGCTTCGCGCCCGCCGGCTCACCGCCAGGTGCGGGCCGACGGTGCGGCCGAGCCAGCCGCCCAGGGCGGAGGCCGCGGCCAGCGGCAACAGCGCGAACAGGCCGAAGCCCAGGCGTGCGGCAAGGTTCTCCAGCCGGTAGCGCAGGGAACGGCGCGGGTCGCCGTTGCCGTCGTTCCTGGCGTTGTCGTCAGCCATGCGCGCTCTGCCCCCTGCCGGTGCGTGGCCAGACCCGGTCGAGCAGGGCGGCACAGCCGGCCTCGTCGTCGAAGGCGAGGCCGACCTCGATCCACTGCACCATCGCCCGGGCGTCGGGCGGCAGGCGGACGTGATCTTTGGCCGTCGTCACCGGGACCGCCCCGGCGGCATGGGCCTCCTCGACCAGCGCCATGATTTCGTCCGGGGCGAACGGATAGTGGTCCGGAAAGGCGCGCGCCGCGACCAGCTCGACACCGAGGCCGAGCAGGGTGGCGAAGAACCGCGCCGGCCGGCCGATTCCGGCGAAGGCGAGGACGCGCTGGCCGGCCAGGCGTTGCGCCTCCGGCGCCGGCAGCAGCCGGGCCGGCAGCACCGGCAGGGCCGGCGGCAGCGCCAGCGGCGCCGGCGGCCTGTCCTCGGCGAGCAGCAGCACCGCGCCGTCGGCACGGGCGAAGCCGCGCCCGGCCGCCTCGCGCAAGGGGCCCGCGGGATGCACGCGGCCGTTGCCCAGGCCATAGCCCTGGTCGATCACCAGCAGCGACAGGTCCTTGGCCAGGTGCGGGTTCTGAAAGCCGTCGTCCATGACGATGGCATCGGCGCCGGCCGCGACCGCCGCGGCCGCCCCGGCGACGCGGTCGCGGGCGATCCAGGTCGGGGCCTGGCGGGCGAGCAGCAGCGGCTCGTCGCCGACGTCGGCGGCGGTGTGGCGCTCCGGATCGACCCGCAGCGGGCCGCGCAAGCGGCCGCCATAGCCGCGGCTGAGGAAGTGCGGCCGCGCCCCCCGGGCCTGCAGCCGGGCGGCGATGGCCAGTGCCGTCGGCGTCTTGCCGCTGCCGCCGGCGGTCAGGTTGCCGATGCAGATCACCGGCACGCCGGCCTGCTGGGGTCGGGCGAGGGCCCGGCGCGCGCGGCCGCCGGCATCGTACAGCCACGACAGCGGTGCCAGCAGCCAGGCCGCGGCGCCGCCGTGGTGCCAGAAAGCGGGCGCCTGCATCTCAGGCCGCCTGCGGCAGCAGCGGCTGCAGCCGTTCGAGCACCCGGCCGACGACGTCGTCGCCGGCGCTGGCGATGCTGGCCGCGGCCTCGGCCTGCCGGGCCGCCGCCGCGGGATCGTCGAGCAGGGCCGCCACGCCGGCCGCAAGGCCGTCGCCGTCGGCGACGGTGACGGCGGCACCGGCCGCCGACAGGGCGGCGACCGCCTCGGCGAAATTGAACATGTGCGGGCCGAACAGCAGGGCGCTGTCGAGCCGGGCCGGCTCCAGCGGGTTCTGTCCGCCGTGCGGCACCAGCGAGCCGCCGACGAAGACGATCGGCGCCAGCCGGTAGTAAAGGCCCATCTCCCCCATGGTGTCGCCGAGGTAGATGCCGGTGGACGGCGCCAGGGCGTCGCCGGCGCTGCGGCAGGCGACGTCCAGGCCGCTGTCCCTGAATGCGGCGGCAATCTCGGCACCGCGGTTGGCGTGACGCGGGACCAGCAGGGTCAGCAGGTCCGGCCAACGCTGCGTCAGCCGGTCATGCACGCGGGCGACGATGTCCTCCTCGCCGGGATGGGTGCTGGCGGCGAGCCAGACCGGACGGCCGGCGATCGCCGTCTCGAGCCGAACCTCCTCCGCGGCGTCGGCGGCAAGCGGCGGGGCGGCGGCCTTGAGGTTGCCGATGAACGCGGCATCCGCGGCGCCCAGGGCGCGCAGCCGCTGGGCGTCGCCCTCGCTCTGCGCCAGGCACAGCCGGAAGGCCGACAACAGCGGGCGGATCGCGAACGGCAGCAAGCGCCAGTTGCGGTAGGACCGGGGCGACATCCGCGCATTGATCAGCGCGAGCGGAACCGCGCGATGGCGCGATTCCGCGATCAGGTTGGGCCACAGCTCGGACTCCACCCAGATCCCCAGATCCGGCCGCCAGTGCTCGAGGAAGGTGCGCACGGCGCCGATGCGGTCGACCGGGACGTATTGGTGACAGGCCCGCGCCGGCAGTTGCTCGGCGGCCAGCGCCGCCGAGGTCACGGTGCCTGTCGTGAGCAATAGGTGCAGATCCTGCCGGGCCGCCAGCAGCCGCTCGATCAGCGGCAGGATGGAGACGGTCTCGCCGACGCTGGCGGCGTGCATCCAGACCAGCGCACCGGGCGGCCGCGGCCGGCCGGCGTGGCCGAGGCGCTCGTCGAACCGGGCGGCATCCTCCTTGCCGCGCTGCAACCGACGCCGCAGGTAGACGTCGATGGCCGGGCCGAAGGCGCTGGTCAGGCCGCGATAGAGCGCCGTCATCATGCTGCGCCTTCCCGCAGCGAGGTGGACGGTTCGCCGGATGCCGGCTCCACCGTCGGCAGGCCGACGCGGCGGTCGGCGTCGGCGGTGATCTCGTTCAACGTTTCCTCGACCCGGCGCCGCCATTGCTCTTCGGCGGCGGTGTCGAGGTCTTTCGGCACGGCGATCGGCGGGCCGTAGGTGAAGACGATGCGCGAGAAGGGCAGGGCGAGGTGGAAGCGGTCCCACGACCCCAACAGGCGGCGGCGCGAGCTGGCGAAGCTGATGGGGATCAGCGGCGCGCCCGACAGCCGGGCCAGGGTGATAGTGCCGACGCTGGCACGCATGCGCGGGCCGCGCGGGCCGTCCGGGGTGAGGCCGACCGAGCGGCCCTGTCGCAGCAGCCGCAGCAGTTGGCGCAGCGCCGCGGCGCCGCCCTTGTCGCGGTCCTTGTCGGCCCGGCTGGTCGAACCGCGCACCGTGTCGATCGCCATGCGCTCGACGGTGCGGGCGATCATTTCACCGTCGCCGTGCAACGAGATCAGCACCTGCGGCAGCGGTGTCGACGGCCAGCAGTAGGGCAGCATCAACAGCCGGCCGTGCCAGGCCGCGGCGATCACCGGCGCGCCGGCGGCGTCCAGGCGCTCGAGCTGCTCGCGGCCGACGAATTCGATCCGGCTGGTCCAGCGCACCAGCCGGATATAGCCGGCGGCCAGCAGGCTCACGGCCGCCAGGCCGATGCCACTATCGAGGATTTTCTTGCTGAGACGCACCGCCGGGATCAGCTGCCGAGCTGCGCCACCTTGTCGCCGTCGCCGGCCGCGGTGGCTTCGCCGGGCGCCGTGAACTGCAGGCTGTAGAGGCGGGCATACAGGCCGCCGCGGGCGAGCAGCTCGGCGTGGCTGCCACGCTCGACGATGCGGCCCTCTTCCAGCACGCAGATCTCGTCCGCCGCCATCACGGTCGACAGACGATGCGCGATGACCAGGCTGGTGCGCCCGCGCATCAGCTCGTTCAACGCTGCCTGCACGTCGCGCTCGGCCTCGCTGTCGAGTGCCGAGGTCGCCTCGTCGAGCAGCAGGATCGGCGCGTCCTTCAGCATCGCCCTGGCAATCGCCAGTCGCTGCCGCTGGCCGCCCGACAAACGCACGCCGTTCTCGCCGACGATGGTGTCGTAGCCTTGCGGCAGGGCGGTAATGAAGTCATGCGCCGCGGCGGCCCTGGCGGCAGCCACGATCGCCACCTCGTCGGCGTCGGGCCGGCCATAGGCAATGTTGGTCCTGACGCTGTCGTCGAACAGCATGGTGTCCTGGCTGACCAGGGCGAAGCTGTTGCGCAGGCTCGCCAGGGTGACCGCGCGCACGTCCTGGCCGTCGATCCGGACGCTGCCGCTGCTGACGTCGTAGAAGCGCGGGATCAGGTTCATCAGCGTGGTTTTGCCGGCCCCGGACGGGCCGACCAGGGCGACGCTCTGACCGGCGCTGACGGTCAGGTCGATGTCGGCCAGCGCCGGTACGTCGCCATAGCTGAAGCCGACGTGCTCGAAACGGATCTCGCCCCGGCGCACCTCCAGCGGCCGGGCGTCCGGGGCGTCGGTGATGTTCGGCTCGACGTCGAGCAGGGCGAAAATCCGCTGCGCCGCGGCCAGGCCTTCCTGCAGCGCGGCGTTGAGATTGGCGAGGCTCTTCAACGGCTGATAGGCCATCAGCAGGGCGCCGAGGAAGGACATGAACTCGCCCAGCGACAAAGAGCCGGTCTGCGCCCGCCAGCCGCCGTAGAAGATCGCCGTGCCGACGGCGATGCCGCCCAGCGCCTCGGTGAACGGCGAGGCGGCAGAGCGGGTGCGGATCATCCGCATGGTTTCCTTCAGGCGCCGCTCGACGCGTTCGCGCGCGCGGCCGATCTCGTGCGCCTCCATGCCGTAGGCCTTGACCAGCCGCGCCGCCTCCAGGGTCTCGCTCAAATGGGTGGTCAGCCGGCCGGTCTCTTCCTGGGTCGCCGTCGAGGCCTTGCGTGTGCGCGTGCCGATCTTGCGAATCAGCACGCCGGTCAGCGGGAACACGAACACCACCACCAGGGCCAGGCGCCAGTCCTGGATGAACATCACCACCGCCAGGGCGATGGCGGTGACGCCGTCCTTGGCGATGCCGGTGATCGCCCGGCTGACGGCATCGCGCAGCAGATGGGTGTCGTACAGGAAGTTGGAGATCAGCTTGCCGGTGTGGGTGCTGTTGAGGAAGGCCAGATCGCCGGTGATCAGGTGCCGGTACAGCTTGACCTGGGTCTCGGCGATGATGCGCTGGCCGACGCCCTGCACCAACATGCTCTGGGCATAGGTCGCCAGGCCCCGCACCACGGCGACCGCCAGCACCGTCAGCGGCACCAGCCACAGCATGTGCGGCACCTGCTTTACGAACACCTGGTCGACGGCCGGCTCCAGCAGCCAGGCGTTGGCCGCCGTGGTCACGGCGACCACCACCATCATCACCGCAGCCAGCACCAAGCGGCCGGCGTAGGGCCGCACGAAATCGCGCAGCAGCCGGCCGAGCAAGCGATGGCTGGCTTGCGGAGCCGCCTCTGCCGGCATTGCCGGCGGGCTGTCGGGTGCGTTCAAGCCGTTGCTCTCACACAGGAAATTGCCCGGCAAGATACACGAGCGCCGGGGTGCGGTCCATCGTCCGCCCGGGCAGCGAAAACGCCGGGGAGCGAACCCCCCGGCGTTCCGGATTCCGGTTTTGCCCGCGTAACTTAATGTACGGCGGCGGCGACCGTTTCGTCGACGCGCGCACGCGCGGCATCGAACTGCTCGGCGACCTGCTGGTCATTGTCCAGCAGCGCCTCGATGTCGACGTTCGGATCGCAGAAGTCGAGCAGGCCCATCTTCAGGTAGCCCTGCTGGACGTTCTCGCTCCACAGGCCGATGTCGCGCACGATCGGCACGATGCGGCTGAACAGGCGCGAGCGGAACAGCTTCATGCTCTCCGACTTCTCCACCCACTCCATGCACTCCTTGGCCGGCAGGCCGACCGCTTCCCACATCTCGCTGGCGGTGAAGCGGTCGCGCATGTGGGCGCTGGCCTCGAGCACGAATTCCTCGCGTTCGGCCAGTTCGGCGGCCGTGAGCTGCGGGTAGTAGTCGCGCAGCGCGAGCCGGCCGAAGGCGACATGGCGGGCCTCGTCCTGCATCACGTAGGCGTTGACCGAGGCCGCCAGCGGGTTCTGGCTCATGTCGCGGATGGCGTGGAAGGCGGCGAGCGCCAGGCCTTCGATCAGCACCTGCATGCCCAGGTAGTTGAAGTCCCAGCGCTTGTCGTTGAACACGTCCTCGAGCAGCGAGGCGAGCGGGCCGGTGATCGGATAGGCCAGCTCGAACTTCTCGTGCAGCAGCCGCGAATAGGCCTCGACGTGACGGGCCTCGTCCATCACCTGGGTCGCGGCATAGAACTTGGCGTTGATGTCGGGCACGGTCTCGACGATGCGGGCGGAGACCATCAGCGCGCCCTGCTCGCCGTGGAGGAACTGCGAGATCTGCCAGGCCTGGCTGTGCCGGCGCAGGTTGGCCTTCTCGGCGTCGGTCATCTTGTTCCACATGGGCGAGCCGTAGATGCGGATCATCTCGTCCGGCATCAGCATGGGGTTTTCCGGATCCAGGTCCTGCGACCAGTCGATCCGCTCGGCCGCGTCCCACTGCTGCTTCTTGCCCTTGTCGTAGAGCTTCAGCAGCGTGTCGCTGGCGTCTTCGTATTCCCAGGTAAACTGCACTTCGTTCTCGGCATTCACCTGCCACTGGGTCGCTTCGACCGGCAGCTGATAACGATGGACCGACGACATCCCGGACTCCTTCTGGCTCAGTTCCGCGGGCGCCTTTGACAGCACCCGCTCGCGGGCGCTAATTTAGAATCAAGATTCTAGTTTTGGCAAGGACAAAGCCAAGCGCATGGAACAGCCATCCGTTCAGCCCTCCGGCCGCAGCGCCGGCAAACAGGCCCGGGGCCGGCGTACCCGGGCGCGGCTGCTGGCGGCGGGCGTGGAACTGCTGCAGTCCCGCGACTTCGACCGCATCGGCATCGCCGAGCTGGCGGCCGAGGCCGGCTCGTCGATCGGCGTCTTCTATCACCACTTCACAGACAAGGACGGCTTCTACGACGCCCTGATGAGCCAGGTCGTCGCCGCCGAGACCGAACGCACGCGCGCCGCCCTGGCGCCGGCGACGATCGCCGTTCTGAGTACGGCCGAACTGCTGCACCTGGTGGTCTCGCTGCTGCGCAGCGCCACCTGCGACAACCAGGGGCTGATCCGGGCGGCGCTGAAGAAGTCGATGGCCACGCCGGAAGCCTGGGCGCCAATCCGCGACTTCGTGCGCGGCTTCGATGCCGTGCTGGTGGAACAGCTCGAGCGGCGGGCCGGCGAGTTCGGCTGCCCCGACTGGCGCGACAGCCTGGCGATCGGCCTGCAGATGGTCTACGGCACCCTGTTCAATGCCATCGTCAACCAGCCGGGTCCGCTGCTGATCGAGGACGACCGCATGGTCGACGAGCTGACGCGGATGCTGCAGCGGCAGCTGGAGCTGGCCTCGCGGCACTGACCGGCGGCGCGCTTGCCGCGGCAGGCGGCGCATCGCTACTCTTTCGGCGCATAACCCGAACCACAAAGGGGAGCGCCGCCATGCACGATCTCGTCATTCGCAATGCCCGCATCGTCGACGGCCTGGGCACGCCCGCGCGCGACGGCGCGGTCGCCGTCAAGGACGGCCGCATCGCCGCCGTCGACGGCGATCCCGGTCCGGCCGCCGAGGAGGTCGATGCCGCGGGCCTGACACTGGCCCCGGGCATCGTCGACCTGCACACCCACTTCGATGCGCAGCTCACCTGGGATTCCTTCGCCACGCCGTCGATGGGCCTGGGCGTGACCACGGTGGTGATCGGCAACTGCGGCTTCACCATCGCCCCCTGCCGGCCCGACGACCGCGATCTGACCCTGCGCAACCTGACCCACGTCGAGGGCATGTCGCTGGAGGCGCTGCGGGCCGGCGTCGACTGGCAGTTCGAGAGCTACCCGGAATACCTCGACTGCCTGGAAGCCAAGGGCCTGGTGCCGAACGTGGCGTCGTTCATCGGCCATTCCTCGGTGCGCACCTTCGTCATGGGTGCGGATGCGGCGAAACGGGCGGCGACGCGCGAAGAAGTGGCGGAGATGAAGCAGCTGGTGCTGAACGGCATGCGCGCCGGCGGCGTCGGCTTCGCGACCTCGACGCTGGAGCAGCACAACGGCGAGCATGGCATCCCGATGCCCTCGCGGCTGGCCGACGAACACGAGATGCGCGAGCTCACCGGCGCCCTGGGCGAAGCCGGCCGCGGCGTGTTCATGCTGACCAAGGGCATGACCAGCACCATCCCCTGGCTCGAGGAGATCGCCGCCAACAATGGCCGGCCGGTGATGATCGCCGCCATGTTCGTCGACCCCAACGACCCCGAGCGGGTGTTCAACGAGTTCGCGCAGATCGAGGACGCGCGCGGCCGCGGCCGCGAGCTGTGGGGCCAGGTCGGCTGCTTCCCGCTGGGCATGGAGTTCACCCTGCGCCATCCCTATCCGCTGGAGGCCTTCCTGGCCTGGCGCCCGGCGATCGAGGCCGAGGGCGGCGAGGCCTACGAAGAAGTCCTGGCCGATCCGTCGTTCCGCGAGGCGATCAAGGCCGAGGCGAAGACGCGTGGGGTGCCGAACCGCTTCTCCTACGTGCAGATGGATCACCTGACGCTGAAGTCGGTGACGCAGACGCGCCACCAGCCGCTGGTCGGCGGCATCGCCGCCGAGCTGGCCCGGGCGGCAGGCAAGGACCCGTTCGACTGGCTGCTGGACTTCGCCCTCGACGGCGAGCTCGACGCGATGTTCGAGTGCCTGATGTTCAACACCGACGAGGGCAGGGTGAAGGACCTGCTGCGCCATCCCAACGCGGCGATCACCCTGTCCGATGCGGGCGCCCATCTGTCGTTCCTGTGCGATGCCGGCTTCGGCCTGCACCTGTTCGGCCACTGGGCGCGCGAGCGCGGCGACCTGACCCTGGAACAGGCGGTGCAGGCGGTCACCAGCCGGGCCGCCGACGCCTACCGCATCAAGGACCGCGGCCGCATCGTGCCGGGCGCCTGGGCCGACCTGATCCTGTTCGATCCCGCCACCGTCGGCCGCGGACCGAAGCGCCGGGTGCACGACCTGCCGGCCGGCGCCAGCCGGGTCGATACCCCCGCCGTCGGCCTGCTCGGGGTCTGGGTCAACGGCGTGCGCACGGTCGATGGCGACGGCCCGGTCGCCGGCTGCGGCACGCCGGGCCGGCTGCTGCGCGAGTTCGCCGATCCGGGCTAGACCCCTTGCCGGACGACCCGGGCGTTGACTCGTTTGCCGCAAGACGGGATAACGCCTGCCCCTTCTTGTTACGTTATAACATCATGGCCTTTGAGATGCGCATGCTGAAGCTTGGCTCGGTGTCGGCCGGGTTGCTGCTCCTGATGCTCGCTGAAGCGGCGGCGGCGCCGCGGGTGGTGGCGTCCATCATGCCGGTTCATGGGCTGGTGGCGGCGGTGATGCAGGGCGTGGAGGTCCCGAACTTGCTGTTGCCCGGCGGTCGTTCGCCGCACGACTATGCCATGCGACCGTCCAAGGCCCGACAGCTGCAGCAGGCCGACCTGGTGATCTGGATCGGGCCGCAGCTGGAGACGTTCCTGGCCAAGCCCGTCACCGCGCTCGGCGATCCGGGCGGCGTCGTCACGCTGTTCGAGGCACCGGGTGTCGATCTGTTGCCAACCCGCGCCGGTGGCATGTGGGCCCCGGACGACCATGACCACGACCACGATCACGACCACGGGCATAAAGACGATGCCGGGGGCGCAGGCGCCGGGACCGATCCGCATATCTGGCTCGACCCGGACAACGCGATCGCGATGGCCCGCCACGTCGCCACCCGCCTGGGGCAGGTCGACCCGACGAACGCCGCGACGTATGCGGAAAACGCAGCCCGCCTGGCCGACCGGCTGACGGCGGCAAGCGCGGAGATCGCAACCCTGCTGCAACCGGTGCGGCAGCAGCGCTACGTCGTGTTCCACGATGCCTATCAGTACTTCGAGGCGCATTTCCGCACCGCCGCGGCCGGGTCGGTGGCGGTTTCGCCCGACCGGAAGACGGGCGCGCGGCGTCTGCACGAGATCCGCGCGCGCATCGTCGACCAGGATGTGGTCTGCCTGTTCCGCGAACCGCAGTTCGAGCCGGCGATCGTCCGCACCATCGCAGACGGCACGCCGGTGCGCGTCGGCGTGCTCGACCCGCTGGGCGCCGACATCCCGCCCGGGCCGGAAGCCTACGAGCAGCTGTTGCGGGCGCTCGCCCGGTCGCTGGCGGACTGCCTGGCCGGTTGAGCGGCGTCGCCGCCAGAGCAATTCCTGTTTAGATTGAACCAATTCGGTTCAATCTAAACAGGAAGAATTGCTCTATTCTTCAAAGGGATAGAGCATCTTTATCGGCTCGCTTGGATCGCCTTGGCGATTCCAAGCAAGCCGATGATGCTCTAGCCGGCGTAGCTGGGCGGCGGGACGAAGCCGCCGAACTCCTCGGCGAGCAGCTCGGCGAAGCGGATCGCCCGGTAGTCGTGGTAGGCCGGGGCAACGATCTGCAGGCCGATCGGCAGGCCGTCGCCGTCGCGACCGATCGGCGCGCTGACCCCGGGCAGGTAGTTCACCCCGATCAGGCCGGGCCAGAAGATCTGCTCGAAATAGCCGTGCGCCTCGCCGTCGATCGTCAGGCGCCGGTCTTCCTGCGGCTCGCTGTGGTCGTGCGGATAGGCCGTGGTGCCGAACACCGGGCACAGCAGCAAATCCCAGTCCTCGAAGAATGCCCGCCAGCGCCAGCGCATCTGGTTGCGGGCCTCGTTGTCGGCCAGCCAGAGCCGGTGCGGGCGCATCATGCCGCGCGTCAGCATGGCGTCGTCGCCGACGTCGTCGTCGCTCAGCTCCGGATAGCGCTCGGCCGCCCGCGCCAGCTGCTCCGGCGGCTGGCGCGAGCCGAGCACGTCGTAGAGCAGGTTCACGTAGAGGCGGTAGGCTTCCGCCGGATCGATGTCGGGGCGGGCGCTGTCGGAAACCTGCGCCCCCAGCGCGCTCAAGCGGTCGGCGACCGCCTGGATCGCCGCGCCGACGTCGGCCTGCAGCGGCACCGTGGCATCGTCGCACCACACGGCAAGCTTGAAGTCGGCCAGCCGGTCGCGCGGTTCCGGCGGCAGCGCGAGCTGCCAGCCGTCGGCCTGCAGACCGTCGGGACCGGCCATGATCGACAGTGCCAGGCGCAGGTCGCCGGCGCTACGGCCCAGCGGGCCGACGGCGGAGATGTCGGCCGGCGTGACCAGGCCCGGGAGCGCCGAATGGCCGCGCAGCGGCACCGCGCCCCAGGTTGGCTTCAGGCCATAGACGCCGCAGAACGATGCCGGCACCCGGATCGAGCCGCCGATGTCCGAGCCGGCTTCGAGGCCGGTCAGGCCGGCGGCCAGGGCGGCCGCCGAGCCGCCGGACGAGCCGCCGGGTGAGCGGCCGGTATCCCACGGATTGTTGGTCTGGCCGTAGATCGGGTTGTAGGACTGCCAGTCGCCCAGCAGCACCGGCACGTTGCTCTTGCCGAACACCACGGCGCCGGCATCCTGCAGCCGGCTCACGGCCACGGCCGTCTCCGGGCCGGGCTGGCCGGCCAGGTGCTCCATGCCCCAGGTGGTCGGCAGGCCGGCGATGCCGTAGGACTCCTTGACCGTCATCGGCAGACCGTGCAGCGGTCCCCAGTCTTCGCCGCGCTGCCGGGCCGCATCGGCCTCCGCGGCCCGCGCACGGGCGCGCTCGTCGTCGCGCACGACGATCGCATTCAACGCACCGTCATAGCGGTTCAGGCGTTCCAAGTAGTGTTCGAGCAGCTCGACGCTGCCGACGCGGCGTTGCGCCAGGTCGTCGCACAGCTCGGTGGCCGGTTTGAAGGCGAGGTCCGACATTGCATCCTCCCGTGAGATGACCGGCAAGTGTCGCAAGCGGGCGCTAGCCAAGGCAAAGACTTACCGCATCGCCGCGGCATTGGCGGTGCGGGATGTTGCAGCGCGCGGGCCGGAAAAAGGCACTAAACTCGCGGCACCGAATCGTAACGCCCGGTCATGCGCCATGTTGCGTGCCGTCATCGCTGTCGTCGTCGTCCTGCTGGTCCTGTTGGCCGGCTATTTCGTGCTCTGGCCGGTGCCGATCGAGCCGATCGCCTGGCAGGCCCCGGCGAACCCGGGCTACAGCGGCCCGTTCGCCCGCAACGACCGCCTCAAGGCACTGGAGACCTTCGACCTGGGCGGCCTGCACGGGCCCGAGGACATCGCCATCGATGCCGAGGGGCGGATCTACGCCGCCACCCACGAGGGCGTGATCATTCGCCTCGACGCCGACGGCAGCAATCCGGTGCGCTGGGTCGACACCGGCGGCCGCCCGCTCGGCATTGCCTTCGATCCGGCCGGCAACCTGATCGTCGCCGATGCCTACCGCGGCTTGCTCTCTGTCGCCCCGGACGGCCGCGTCAGCGCGCTGGCCACCGAGGCGGACGGCATCCCGATCCGCTATGCCGACGACGTCGACGTCGCCGCCGACGGCCGCATCTTCTTCTCCGACGCGTCCACGCGGTTCGGCGCCGCCGACTGGGGCGGCACCTACGAGGCCAGCGTGCTCGACCTGATGGAGCATTCCAGCTCCGGCCGGCTGCTGGTCTACGACCCGGTCCAGGGCACGGCGAGCACGGTGCTGGACGGCCTGAGCTTCGCCAACGGCGTCGCCGTCGATCCGCAGCAGCAGTTCGTCCTGGTCACCGAGACCGGCAAGTACCGGGTCATCCGCTACTGGCTGCAGGGCTCGAAGATCGGCCTGGCCGAGCCGGTACTGGAGGAACTGCCGGGCTTTCCCGACAACATCTCCGCCGGCCAGGACGGCCGCTTCTGGGTCGCCCTGGCCTCGCCGCGCAACGCCATGGTCGACGCCATGGCCGACCAGCCGTTCTGGCGCAAGGTGGTGCAACGCCTGCCCGGGTTCCTGCGGCCCAAGGCGGTCGCCTACGGCCACATCATCGCCATCGACGGCGACGGCAACGTGCTCGAGGACCTGCAGGACCCCGGCGGGGCCTATCCCGTCAACACCAGCGTCACCGAGACCGACGACCACGTCTACGTCGGCAGCCTGGTGGCACCGGTGTTGGCACGCCTGCCGAAGGCCGAGGCGGGCATCGACTGAGCCGACGATGATCCTGGTCGGGCAACTGGATTCACCGTTCGTGCGCCGCGTCGCCGTGACCATGCAGCTCTACGGCATGGCCTACGAACGCCGGGTGCTCTCGGTGTTCGCCGATGCCGCGGCGGTGCGCGAGCTCAACCCGCTGGGCAAGGTGCCGGCGCTGATCGGCGACGACGGCGTGGCCCTGTACGATTCCACCTTCATCCTCGACTGGCTGGACCAGCAGGCCGGCCCGGCGCGGGCGCTGACGCCGCCGTCGGGCCCGGCCCGGCGCGACGTGCAGCGGCTGGTCGCGGTCGCCCTGGGGGTGGCCGAGAAGAGCGTCGAGCGCAACGGCGAAACCGTGCGCCGGCCGCCGGATAAGCAGGTGCCCGAGGCGATCGCCCGGATCGACCAGCAGATCGCCGGCTCGCTTGCCTGGCTGGAGGGCGAAGCCGCCGGCGACTGGCTCCATGGCAATGCAATGACCCAGGCCGACGTCACCCTGACGGCGGCGCTGGGGCACCTCGGCAACCGGCATCCGGCCCTGTTGCCGGCCGACGCCTACCCGCGGCTCATGGCGGTCGCCGCACGCTGCGAAGCGCTGCCGGCGTTCCAAGCGGCGCCGTTCGAGGCGGGCGGTTAGCCCGGTCGGCAGGCGGGTTTGAAACCCGCCCCTACCAACGGTTTAGGGCCTGTAGGGGCGGGCCCAAGACCCGTCCTGCTCAGGTCGGCCAGCGAAACGGCAGGCTGCGCGGGCCGCGGACCTGCCCGCCGGCCCAGGTAACGGCGTCCGGGTCCGACAGCTCGAACTCCGGAATGCGTTCGAACCAGGTGCGCAGGGCGATGTCCATCTCCATGCGGGCCAGGTTGGAGCCGGCGCAGCGGTGAACGCCGACGCCGAAGGCGATGTGGCGGTTGCGCTCGCGGTCCAGCTTCACCTTGTCCGGGTCTTCGAACATCTCCGGGTCGTGGTTGGCGCCGGGGAAGTTCATCAGCACCTTGTCGCCTTCCTTCATCTGCACGTCGGCGTAGTCGATATCATGCGAGCAGACCCGCGCCATGGTCACCGGCGAGTAGAACCGCAGCAGCTCCTCGATCGCGGTGCCGAACAGCTCCGGCTCGCCGGCCAGCCGGCGGCGGTCCTCCGGATGGGTGGCGAAGTGCCACAACGAGGCGCCGATCGAGCTCCAGGTGGTGTCGATGCCGGCCACCAGCAGCAGGTTGCAGATGCCGACCGCCTGCACGTCGGTGATCGGCTCGCCGTTCAGCTCCTTGGCCAGCAGTTGCGAGATCAGATCGTCGCCCGGGTTCTTGCGCCGCTCGGCGACCATCTCGCCGAAGAACACGCGGATCACCCGGCGGTACTTCAGCCTGAGATCCGGGTCGGACATGCCCAGCTCGAGCACGTTGCGCACCCATTGCACGAACTCGTCCGCCCGGTTGGGGTCGATGCCGAGCATGTGGATGATCACCCGCGAGGGGATCTGCTGGGCGTAGCGCACCGCCATGTCGCCCCCGCCGTCGGCGATGAAACCGTCGATCAGCTCGTGGCACAGCGCTTCGGTGAAGGGCCGGTGCGCGGCCACCGCCTTGGGCGTGAAGAACGGCAGGATCAGCCGGCGTTCGTCGATCTGGCCCGGCGGATCGGAGGTGATCGGCGGCGCCTTGGTGCCGTATTCGTCTTCTTCGGGATCGACGTCCAGCCGGGGCACGACGATGGGATCGGTGGACGACAGGTCGGGCACCATCTTGGCGAAGGCCTGGACGTCCTCGTAGCGGGTCGGCAGCCAGGAGCTGCCCCAGCGCTCGGTATGGGCGATCGGGCACTTGCCGCGCATCTCGCGCCACATCGGCACGGGATCGCGCACATAACCCTCGTCGAAGATGTCGTAGTCGGTGGTCCAGTCGCCGACCGGCGGTGTCTTGGCCATCAGTCGTCTCCCTCGTCGCCGTCCAGGACCGAGATGGCGAACTCGGGGCAGTTGTCGATCGCCAGCTTGGCCTTGTCCTTCAGTTCCTCGGGCACCACGCCGTCGTTGAGCGCGCGGGCGGTGCCGTAGTCGTCGACGTCGAAAAGCTCCGGCGCCAGCGCGCAGCAGCGGTTGTGGCCCTGGCAGATTTCCGGATCGACCTTGATGCGCATCGTCGCCTCCCTCGACCAAGCGAACGTTCACTTAGGCCCGCATGTTATCGTCATTCGCCCGCCCTGCCGAGGCGGCAGATGGGCGCAGTCGCGTCGTGCAGTCAGCCCGCGACCGGTCGCGCCAGCCCCTCGACTACCTCGGTGTTGGCGGTCTGGCCGAAGATGGCCGGATCGACGCGGATCTTCGATTGCCGGTTGCCGCCGCCGAGGATAATGTAGTCGCGGCGCATGACCTCGCCGTCGATCCACAGCGGCAGGCTCTCCGGCAGCGCCAGCGCGGTGACGCCGCCGAGCTCCATGCCGGTCAGCACCCGGGTCTCCTCGGCGCTGGCGAACGAGACCTTGCGCGCCCCCAGGCGCTTGCGCACCGTCTTGTTGACGTCGAGCCGGCCGGTGGCAAGCACCACGCAGACCGCGAACTTCTCCTCACCGGTCTTGCTCTTGACGACGATGGTGTTGGCCGAGTGATCGAGGGAGACGCCGTAGCGTTCGCAGAACACGGCGGTGTCGGCGAGCTCGGGGTCGCAGGCCATGACCTCGAAGTCGACGCCCGAGGCTTCGAGCACGGCGCGGATTTCCGTCGTGGTGTCGCTCACTATCGTGTTCCTCCCCCTGCCATTCTAGGCCATTGTCGGGCTGTTCGCGTCAAGCCGGCGTCACCCGGGCGACAGCCGGCGTCGCGCAGTGGAGGTTGCCATATGGCACGCCGCGCCAGGTCAATGCTGCCGGCGGTCGCGTGCGCGGCGTTCCTGCTTGCCGGGCTGTCGGTGGCGCCGGCGCGGGCCGATCAGGACCTGGCCAAGCAGTCGCAGAACCCGCTCGGCACGGTGATCAGCCTGCCGTTCGAGAACAACCTCCTCGCCGGCATCGGTCCGTCGGAGACGACGGCCTATCTCCTCAACATGAAGCCCGTCTACCCGGTCAACATGGGCGCGGTGAACCTGATCAACCGTCTGACGGTGCCGGTGATCTACTCGCCCGGCCAGGACGGCCCGGTGCCGCCGGATCTGCGGTTCGATCTGCCGTCGGGACAGTCTGGCATTGCCCAGGGCAGCGCTTTCGGCCTGAGCGACACCACCTATCAGGCGTTCTTCGGCCCGGCCGCGCCCGGCGCGGTGATCTGGGGGGCCGGGCCGGCGCTGGTGCTGCCGACGGCGACCGAGGACCGCTACGCCAGCGACAAGTGGTCGGCCGGGCCGGCCGTGGTGGCGTTGGCGACGCCCGGCCGCTGGGTCGCCGGCGTGCTGGCGCAGAACGTCTGGTCGTTCGCCGGCGACAGCAGCGCCGGTGACGTCAACAAGCTCGTGTTCCAGTACTTCCTCAACTACAACCTGGCCGGCGGCTGGTACCTGAGCTCGACGCCGGTGCTCACCGCCAACTGGGAGGCCGCCAGCGACAACCGCTGGACCGTCCCCGTCGGCGGCGGCGGCGGCCGGCTGGTGCGGTTCGGCGAGCAGCCGGTCGATTTCAAGCTGGTCGCCTACTACAACGTCGAGCGGCCGCAGTTCGCGCCGGACTGGACACTGCAGTTCCAGGTCAAGTTCCTGTTCCCGAAGTAGGTCCGTCAAGCACCGGGACCAACAAAGAAAACCCGCGCCGTCTCACGACGACGCGGGTCGCAGCTGTCGGCAGCCGATGCGTGTCAGCTGCCGGTCTTGATGGCCTTCCAATAGTCCGAGTTCATGACCTTCATCAGCCGGTCGTGCTGGCCCTGCATGCAGCCGCGCATGTCGCCCTGCATGATCCGGGTTGCATAGTAGCGGCACAGGTCGAAGGCGTTCTGCGCCAGCCGCTTGGCCCATGGGCTCAGGCCCTTGGCCTCGCCGTCGGCAATCATCGCCTGCCACATCCGGTCTGTGCGCTTGGCGTCGTCCTCGAAGAACGGCACGGCGTTGACCAGCCGGTTGGTAATCCGGGCGGCCGCCATGCCTTCCGAGTTGCGGTCGACGATCATCGCCCCGACCGGGCGCAGGGCTTCCTCGACCAGCGCCATTTCCGCGTCGCTGATCGGATTGTCGTCGTTCGCCGAGGGTGCCGGCGCCAGGCTGACGTTCTCGGCGATGCTGACGTGGATCCGGGTGATGCCGTGCTTGTCGAGCTCGGCCTGCGGCACGCTGATGTTGACCGCCGTGTGCGTGCGCGCCGAGCGGAACTGCAGCAGCGGCTTGGCCGCCAGGGTCACGCTGCGTCCTTCCCCGTCGGCGCCGGTGACGGTGATCGAGCTGTTGTCGGTCAATCGATAGTGCGTGCCGGGATTGGGGGCGACGCGTTCGGGTTGCAGGCAGAAGGCGGAGAATTCCGCGGTGCAGGTGCCGCCGGCGCAGGCCAGCAACACCGGCCGGTCCGTCGCCACCAGGGCCAGGGCTTGCGGCGCAGCGGTCGCGCTCCCGCTGCCCACTGCCATCCCACCGGCGATCGTCAGCGCCAGCAGCGTCGTTCTCGCGTCCATTCCCGCCATGCCGTGTCTCCTGTTTCGCGTTCTGCTGCGTCGGGTCTCCTGCACGTCGTGCGATCCCTCGCCCGTCCCGCAGGACGCGGCGGCGGTCGCTGTGATCAGACCGCCAGTATAGCCGCAGGCGGCTATTGGTCATAACACCTTTGCGCGAGCGCGCCGCGGCCATCCCCGCAGGCGCGCGCGAGCGCTCAGAAGCGGGCGACGCCGAAGGTGTTGGGATGCAGGGTGCGGCGTTCGGCGTCGTCGCAGACCGACAGCAGCAGGCCGAGCACCCGGCGGCTGTCGCGCGGGTCGATCATGCCGTCGTCCCACAGCCGGGCGCTGGCGTAGGTCCCGCCTTCCATCGATTCGTAGAGCTCGACGACCTGCGCCTCGAGCGCAGCCAGCGCGCTCTCGTCCATCGGCTCGCCCTTGCGGGCGGCGGCGGCCTCGTTGACGATCCGCATCACCAGCGCCGCCTGCTTCGCCCCCATCACCGCGGTCTTGTAGTTGGGCCAGCCGAGGATGAAGCGCGGTTCGTAGGACCAGCCGGACATGGCGTAGTTGCCGGCGCCGAACGAGGCGCCGATCATCAGGGTGATGCGCGGCACGGTGGCGTTGGAGACCGCCTGGATCATCTTCGCCCCGGCCTTGATGATGCCGCGCTGCTCGGGGTCGCGGCCGACGATGAAACCGGTGGTGTTCTGCAGGAACACCAACGGCGTCGCCGACTGGCTGCACAGCTGCATGAACTGCGCCGCCTTGACCGCGCCTTCCGGCGTGATCGGGCCGTTGTTGCCGAGCAGGCCGCAGGCCTGGCCCTGGATCTGCGCCTGGCCGCAGATCGTCTGGCCGTCATAGGCGGCCTTGAACTCCAGGAAGTCCGAGCCGTCGACGATGCGGGCGATGACCTCGCGCACGTCGTAGGGCTTCTGGTAGTCCATCGGCACGATGCCGCAGATCTCGTCGGGATCGTAGGCGGGCTCGGCCCATTGCCGCGGCGATGCCGCCCTGCGTTGCCCCGGCCAGTTCAACCGCGCCACCACCTCGCGGCAGATGGCCAGCGCCTCGGCGTCGTTGTTCGCGACATATTCGCTCAGGCCGGAGCGCGTGGCGTGCATGTCGGTGCCGCCGAGCTCCTCGTCGTCGGCGATCTCGCCGGTGGCGGCGCGGACCAGCGGCGGCCCGGCGAGGAAGGCCTTGGCCTGGCCGCGCACCATGATGGTGTAGTCGGACATTCCCGGCATGTAGGCGCCGCCGGCGGTGGACGAGCCGTGCACCACGGTGATCACCGGGCAGCCGGCGGCCGACAGCTTCGCCTGGCGATAGAACATGCCGCCGCCGCGCATGAAGGTCTCGGGCACGTACTGCAGCAGGTCGGCGCCGGCCGACTGTACCAGGTGCACCACCGGCAGCTTGTTCTCGAGCGCCAGGTCGAAGGCGCGGATCATCTTGTGCACGCCGTAGGTGTGCAGGGCGCCGGCGGTGATCCCGGAATCGTCGACGATCACCACGCAGCGGGCGCCGGAGACCTCGCCCAACCCGGTGATCAGGCGGGCGCCGGTGATGTTCTCCTCGCCGTCATCGTCGAACGTGCGGTAGCCGGCCAGGGTCGACAGCTCGAGCCAGGGCGCGCCGCGGTCGAGCAGCAGGTTCAGCCGGTCGCGCGGCAGCAGCTGGCCGCGGCTCTCGAAGCGCTGGCGGCTGCGTTCGGAGCGGGCGCGGATGCGGCCTTCCAGCTCGCGCAGGGTCTCGATCGCGGCCAGCATGCCGGCGCGGTTGTCGCGGAAGCTGTCGGAGCCCGGATCGATCTGCGAGCTAAAGCGCGGCATCGGCGTGACGTTCCCTGCTGCGGCGGTTTGTTGTCGTTGTCAGCGACTATCCCGGGGCAGTGGGGTTGCGTCAAATCGGTCGTGTCGCCTCGTCCAGCCAGGCGCGGGTGGCGTCGTCCACCTGGGGAGCGAGCGCGGCCTGCACCTCGGCGTGATAGGCATCGACCCAGGCACGCTCGGCTTCGGTCAGCAGGGCCGGGTCGATCAGCGCGCGGTCGATCGGCGCCCGGGTCAGGGTCTCGAACTCGAGCATCTCGCGTTCGCCGCCGTCGATCTCCGCCGCCCGCACGGCGACCAGGTTCTCGATGCGGATGCCGTAGGCGTCGGTCTTGTAGTAGCCCGGCTCGTTGGAGACGATCATCCCCGGCAGCAGGGCCTGGTCGTTGGCCATGCGCGAGATCCGCTGCGGCCCCTCGTGGACGTTGAGATAGCTGCCGACGCCGTGGCCGGTGCCGTGGTCGAAATCGAGACCGACCTGCCAGAGGAACTGCCGCGCCAGGGCATCGAGCTGCGCCCCCGTGGTGCCCTTGGGGAAGCGGCAGGTGGCCAGGGCGATGTGGCCCTTCAGGACACGGGTGAAGCGGTCGCGCATCTCGGCGCTGGGCGTGCCGATGGCCACGGTACGGGTGATGTCGGTGGTGCCGTCCAGGTACTGGCCGCCGGAATCGACCAGATAGAGCTCGCCGTCGCCGAGCACACGGTTGCTCTCCGCGGTGACCCGGTAGTGGACGATGGCGCCGTTGGGGCCGGCGCCGGTGATGGTCGAAAAGCTCAGGTCGCGCAGCAGCTCGTTGTCGCGGCGGCAGCTTTCGAGCCGGGCCTCGGCGGACAGCTCGTCGACCCCGCCGCCAGGGGCTTCGACCGCCAGCCAGCTCAGGAAGCGGGCGACGGCGGCGCCGTCGCGGCGATGCGCGGCCCGCGCGCCCTCCAGCTCGACGTCGTTCTTCACCGCCTTGGGCAGCTGGCACGGGTCGGCGGCCTCGGCCACCCGGGCGCCCGCGGCCTGCAGGCGTTCGAACACCCAGGCGGCATTCAGGGCCGGGTCGAGCTGCACGCAGGCCCTGGCCTCGCCCAGGGCATCGAGGGCCGCCCCGAAATCGTCCGGCGCCCGCAGCGTCACCTGGTTGCCGAGATGTGCCTCCAGGCCGTCCGTACGCTTTACCGGTTCCAGGAACAGCTCGCAGTGGCCGTCGCTGCGCAGCACCGCGAACGACAGCGGCAACGGCGTATGGCTGACGTCGCCGCCGCGGATGTTGAGCAGCCAGGCGATGGAATCGGGAGCGGTGATGACCACGGCATCGCGCCCGGCCGCTTTCAGGTCGACCGCCAGGCGCGCACGCTTGTCGGCGGCCGCTTCGCCGGCGTAGTCCAGCGGATGCGGCACCACCGGCGCCTGCGGCGGCGGCGGCTGGTCGGCCCAGATCGCGTCGATCGGATTGCCCTCCAGCGGCAGCAGGGTGCCGCCGGCCTTCTCGGCGGCGGTCCGGAAGCGCTCGACGCCGCTGGCGGTGAACAGCCAGGGATCGTAGCCGAGCCGGCCGCCCTCGGGCAGGTGGGCGGCGATCCACTCGGTCGGCGGCTGCTCGGTGATGTGGCACAGCTCGTAGAGCGCGCTGTCGACCTGCTGGCGGATCTGCAGCGTATAGCGGCCGTCGGTGAAGGCGGCGGCGCGGTCGCGCAGGACCACCACCAGGCCGGCCGAGCCTGTGAAGCCGGTGAGCCAGGCGAGGCGTTGGGAGTCCGGCGAGACGTACTCGTTCTGATAACGATCGGCCATCGGTACCAGGAAGCCGTCGGCGTCGCGGCGCTCGAGCTCGGCCCGCAGGGCGGCAAGGCGCGCGGCATAATCGGGAGAAGTCGCGTTCATGGGCCCTCGGTGTGCAGTCGCCGCAGATTATGGGTATCCCGCGGGGTTTCGCAACGCGTCATCTCAGCTTCGGAGCCATGCGCCAGATGCAACGCAGCAGTGCGCGGAAATCGGCCAAAAACAGGCGAAAATACATTGCTTGTTAACGTTTGAGGGGCCATATGCTGCATTGCACAATGAGCATGAGGGGGCGGCCCGACGAGGTCCGCCGGGCGGCCCCCGGACGACCCCAGGAGAGTTGGAAAGATGTCGTATCACAAGAAGATCGAAGAACAGATCGAGGCCCGGTTTTCCCCGGTCTCGCGGACCACGGTGCTGGACTTCCAGCAGATCAACCAGGCCATGGACAGGGCGCGCGTGATGCGGGCTCAGCAGGCCGGGGTGATTGCCAGGGCCGTAGTCAAGGCTGCTCGCGGGCTGTTTGCCGGCCTGCTCGAGCGTGCCAGGCAGCGCCAGGCGATGGCCCACCTGAACGGGATGGACGACCACCTGTTGCGCGACATCGGCCTGACCCGCGGCGAGATCAACGCCGCGGTGCTTCGCGGCAAGGCCGACGATGCGCGGATCCGGCAGGAAAGCCAGCTGGTCAGCGTCGACGTCGCGCTGGTCGAGCGGTCGCTGAAGCACGCGGCGTAAGCCGGCAGGGTCGGCGACCGGCCGACACCAGAGACAAGCAACGCCGGGTTCGGCTCTCCTCCCTGCCGAACCCGGTGCCAAGGGGCGCGGTGATCCTCCCCACCGCGCCCCTTTTATTTCCCGGTTGCCTGTGCGATCGGCCGTGTTGTCATGGCCCGCGCCGCAGCAGCAGCGTCGGCCAGTCGCCGAGCTGCAGGCGATGCCACAGCGAAAAGCCGCGCTGGGCATAGGCGTGGCGGACCCAGGTCTCCTGGCGGTCGAGCAGGCCAGCGAGGACGATGACGCCGCCCGGCTGCAAGGCGTCGACGATCGGGCCGGCCAGGCGGATCAACGGCCGCGCCAGGATGTTCGCCACGACCAGGTCGTAGGGCGCGGCGCGCGCAAGGTCCGGGTGCTGCAAGCCGTCCGCGCGGACGGC